>VFQR01000059.1_pt1 | contig 295936 bp, 281 predicted proteins | sample 3512321 | NCBI WGS metagenome assembly VFQR01 (sample SAMN10412374, study PRJNA504923) | tailings metagenome | isolation source: Relicate 3 Philex TSF1 revegetated site | place: Philippines: Tuba, Benguet | collected 2017-08-29 | reverse complement strand
GTCCTTCAGATCAGGAATAGCTTAACACCCTGTCCAGCTTTCCGGGACCACCTCAAACTTCAAGCCCGTGAAGGACATGACGCGCGGTCCCGTAGTCCTGAGCGGCACGATCCAGCCCCGCACGAATGATGTCACGGCCTACGCGGCCTATCAGGGTCAGACCGTCAATCACTCAGCGCTCCGCCGAAAATGGATTCACGACGTAGGCGCAGCCGTCCGAGAGTCGTTGCAGCAGGCCCATGCTAGCGAGCCGAGCCTCCAGGCGGGCTCGATTACGCTCGAATGCTGCGGCATCGAATTCCGCCGGATCGAGCGCCGTGCGTGCTTCTGCTTCGCCGAAGACAAAGCCATAATGATCGTGCAAATCGGCGAGGAACCGCTTGAATTCGAGGCGGCGGGCAACCCTCGTGATCACGAGCGTCTTCAACAAGGCATCATTGGGTGCATATCGCGTCCTGTTGGTACCACGCGACGAGGCGAGACCTATTTGTCGGCCATAGCTGCTGTGAACGCGGCCTGCGCCGGCTTCGTGCTTGTCCTCGACTTCGCGGCGCAAATTAGCGATGAGGTCATGCGGCGCGGTGCCGCGCCCAGCTTTTTCACGAAAGTAAAAGCGTGTCTCTACTAGGTCGGCGGCGCGATCGGCTCGCTCCTGATCAGAAAGCTCCTCGCCGAGAAGAGCCACCCATTCGGGCTCCATCTCAAAGCGATCTATCGCGGCGTCGAGCGCACGCAAGGCGAGGCTGTCATTGTCCTGGTAAGAGATAATCGAGCGCTGGCGAACGAATTCACGCTTGGGCGCGATCAACTCGCAGACGATCGCCGGCCGAACAGGTCGCCCGGTCAGCCCCGCGGCCGTTTCAAGTTGGTAGAGTATGACGTGCAAAGTGCCGATCGGTACGAGATGGGCAAAGGCGTCCTGCTCGGGCAGGCCTAACGCGAAGATGGCGAGCCAATCTTCCACCAGCCGATCAAAGGCAGGGTGCTCGTGATAGGGCAGGAAGGTTTCGCCTTTTTGATCACGATTGGGATCGGCATCATCAGGCGCAGACAATCGAGCGATCAGCCGGTTTTTGGGCTGATCAGGATCGAACAAGGCAGCGAAGTGCGTGCGCAACTCCGAGCCGCGGCACCCGCGGCTTGCCATCATGTATAGGATCTCGCCGGTACGGCCGAAGTTGCTGAAATCGGCCGATACTGTGCCGTTCTTCTCGTTGTATATCGCGTCGCTGTAGAGCGCGTCTACGCCGAAGGGGAAGATAAATCTGGACGAGCTGCGCCGGTTCGACTCATTCTCGAGCGTTGTCTGACGAACGAGGCCTACAAGCTCTGCAAAATCTCGAAAACTGCTGAAGCGTTTGCGCAGATACTCGAAGTCTGTCCCCGCTCCGAGCCCCTGCATAGTTGCAAGCCAGTCGGTCCATTGCCGCTCGCTATCATCCGACGCAGCAGCAATCTGCTCTAGATCGTCATTGCTGAACAGGATGGCTCGCAGTCCGAGCCGAAAGCGCATCTTGTAGGCATGCATGGCATCGGGCGCCCGCGGAGTGAATGCCGTCCCAGGGTCGAGGCGATGAAAAGCTTCAGCTACGTTGAGGAACTCAAGAAACAGCAGCCATGGCGTTTGACGCGGCCACAGCCGATGCCCGAACAACGCCTCCTCGGCCCAGACTGTACTTTGGGCGGGGGCGCCCGATGCGCTCGCCACCGCGGCACGGTTGCTTTGAGCCAGGAAGTTCATAGCCTGATGCCCAGCTGGCGGGTCGTCAGCGCGCCGTTCGCTCCGGCGCTTAGAATCGATAAAGGCACCGAACGGCCCTGATTGATCCGGTAGAAGTCCGAGAGGACGCGCGTCTTGAACGAGATGATGTCTTCATAGCATTCTTTAGAGAAGCTTGAGGGGAGCGCGCCTTGCGCGACCCGCATGAGGAACTCGAACCGCATCAGCGTGAGCGGCAATGCGGCATCCTCACCCTGCCGAAGATGAATGTGCAGGACGGGCACGTGACGGTCTTCGTCGAAGCTAAGGCTGAGGCCCGATCCGTTGAAATCCAGCTCGAGTGGCACCGCGTTGAGGTAGAGGTCGCTCACCCGGGCGGTTGTGAAATCGAGCCCGGTCGTCAGGTAGAGGCGATCAAGCGCGCCGGCGAGCATGCCGGTCCACACGCGATTGAAACCCTGGACGAGACGAGAGATCAGTGCGGGATCGACCGAGCGCTTTGCTCGCAGAACCTCAAGAAGCTGGCGGCGATAAGTCCCGGCTGAGTGGAACACGCTGAGCTGCCACGGGTCGAAGCGCGGGTCGTCCTCAGCTAGACGGAAGAACAGGCGCCTGCGTTCAGCGATCAGGCCGGCGTGAAACTCTTCGGCAGCGCTGCGATCTTCCTCAGCTTCGAGATAAGCTTCGCGAAGCCGAGAGAAGTTCGGATCGACACCATAGTGCCCGTCACCGGCAAGCAGGCGTTGGTAGTGCGGCTGCAGTTCAACGTCATTCTGCCCGAATACAAGAAGTGTATCGAGAGCATTGTTGGTCTCGAGACCGATGCGAAAGCCGGTCAGAAATCGAAAAACTGCAAAGCGCTCGCGCCGCGCTTCGGTGAGATTTGCCCCAAGAAGATTGTCGTAAAGGCATGCCTCGTGCTGCCGACCATCGCGCACCAGCAGGCGCAACGCGTCGGGCCGGGCCACGCCATCGCCGCCCCTGAAGCCCAGTAGACCGTTGACAAGCAATAGGAGTATTTCGCGGATCGATACGTGAAAGCCGTTGCTGTCGCACAATTCGCCAAGTGCTTTCAGTCGATCGCGGATCCGTGCTTCTCCGAGCAGCTGATAGTTTCTGAAGAGCGAAGAGTTCGGACTGAAGGCCGGGTCATCGACCTCGTCAGCAAAGCACGCCCATTCAGGGCGGCCGAGCAGGCAATCGAGTGCACGCAGCAGAAGCTCGCTCGTGGACATGCGACTGAGGTTGAGGAAGAGAAGCGCTGCACCTTGATGACTCCGCTGATCGCGAGTCAGCATGGTTTCGACGAGTGGCTTCAAGCGAGTGTCGGCGGTGTCCGGTAGTGAATCGAACGCCTGCACCAGCTTACCGTCGTTGGCGGCAACCACGAAAAATTCGCTCGGATCGGGATCGAGGACCGATTTCGCGAATCTATCGAGCAGATCGATCTGCTCTGGGGTCCAAGGCTGGCCCTGTTCGGGCGTGAACCCGCTAAACTCGAAGATGAAGTGGAGCGTCTGCTCTCCGGCCGGGGTCGGCAGCTTCACCTGGCCATAGTTGCTGCGATCCTTGCCCGTCTGCCGGCTGTCGTCGCCAGTCAGCCGGTGCCAAAGGGAATTGCACAGACTCGTTTTGCCATCGCCCGCGGTACCGGTGAGAATGATATTGGTGAGCCGGCCGTCTGCCGGCTCGATCGCGTCCGCGAGGGTCGCTGTCTCAGGGTGCTCGAAGGCCAGTTGCGGGACCCCGTGAGCTTTCGCCTGACGCGACACGGTCTCTGCATACATGCCGTCGATCTTGTTGATCGGGCCATAGCTGCGCAGGAACGAGATCCAGCGCTCGCCGGGCGTCGCCTGTCCTGAGGTCACTGCTCTCACAGCTGACAAATCATGCACCCATCGCGCGGGCTCGGCTCGCTCTCGAGCCCGCCCAACACGTCGACAAGTGGTCTCTGCGTACGTCGGGCGCGCTTGCGCTCCTGGCTGCGCTCCCAATTTTCTTGGATCGCCGCCATGCGCTCCGGTCGCTCTAGATCGGCCAGGGGCTCATCGGTCCAGTAGAAGACTTGGCCATTGACGCGGTTCGGCTTCTCATAAGCCTTCGCTTCATCGAAGAGGTGAGGATAATGCTGTTTGAGACGCACCCATTCGATCTTCTGTTGATAGAAGCAGAAAAAGCAGCCCGAGCGAGTTCGGCCCCATTGCGTGTAAGGGGGCATGCCGAGGCCTGAATCGTCGAGGATACGCACCACGCCCTCATAGTCGATCCTATCCTCGCGAAACGGGAAAACCGCACGAATATTAGGCTTGTGGCTGATATAGCCCACGCGGTCCTCGTCGGCGCGAATGCCGACATAGTTGATGCAGGGCTCGTCGCCGATATAGGCCTCGAATGGCTTGAGCTTGAGATAGTCGGTGCACCAGCGCCGGCGTCCCGACGGTAGTACGCCGCCCTTGGTGCGCAGGAGATCGTCAAATCCTTGCCGGGTGGTTGTGCGGATGACTCGCTGGCCGAGATAGGATTCGAGCCGCTCGATGTATTCGACGGTGTCGGGTAGCTCCTTGCCGGTGTCGTGGAAGATGTATTCCATATTGGGCACGCGGTCGCGCAGGTAGATCGCCAGTGCCGTGCTGTCCTTGCCGCCGGACAAGCTGAGAATATGCCGCACCTGCGGGCTATCCCAATTCACTGTCATTTGGTTGTTCCTGTCTGCGCAATCTCGAGCGCGTCTCCGTCGTCGTCTTCCGGGGCAGCAAGCAGCAGCCGGGCCGCCGCAATCCGCCCAATCCGACCGGCACGCGCGAGCAGCGGCGCAAGTTCGGCCTCGGCGCGCTTGATGGCTTCTTCCTGCTCGGCGGTGGTGCGGAAGATCCGTTCCACCTGGCGTCCATCCGCACAGGTCACCGCGAGGCGATAAGCATTGTCGTCATCGCCCTGACCGGGAAAGTGTATGGCTTCAACTTGTCGGAAACGGCGGGAGAAGAAGGTCAGGCGCTGATGGAACTCCTCTTCATCATTGTCTGTCCAACGCTCAGGCGGCTTGCGCGCCACAAAGCTTGCTAGAGATTCCAGCCAGGCGGTGTCGTCCAGCTTCTCATCGGCAAGACGGAGCACGAAGGCACGCAGCTCTGGCTCGACCAGCGCCGGACCCAGCGCGCGCGCGCGCAGTAGGATCGGGGCGCGTTGCGATGCAAGGTCAAGGTCCGCCTCAAGCGCAGTGCCAACCGCTTCGGCGAGCCGCCCGAGCAATCGCGGGTAGGCTTCGCGTAGCTCCCGTATCGCGGCTGCCATGGCCTTGACGTAACGGTCCACAGGCTTGCTACCAGGCCGCGTGTGCGCGTCGATCGGCTCAAAGCCAAACGCCTTCGGCAGGTGAGTAAAGAGCAGGGCGCTCGGATCGCGGCCGCTGAGGAGCGCAGTGCGTGCTGCGACGGCCGCCGCCGACAGCCGCCGGGTACGGCGCGAGTAATCGGGCAATTGCTTGCCAACAAAAGTCATCAGCGGCCGCACGATATCGAGCAGCGCGGGACGTTCGCTTAATCGCGTTTCGAGTGCTGTGCCGAGTTGGACGTAAAGTTCAGCGCGCACCCCTTCGATGGCACAATGCTGGAACTCAAAATGCTCGGGTTCTTTGTTGATCCGGGTGAATTCGGGTCCACCGACCTGTTCGAGGTAGGTTCCATCTTCATACACCGCTGTCTCGTGCCAGCGCGCGCGCAGATAGATGGCGATCACGAGCGGAATGAGCCCGTCGCGCATTCCGAAATCGCTGCCGCGCAGGCGGTTCGCGAGCAGGTCATAAGCCACCGGCTTGTCGGCCGCCTTGAGGATTCTCCCGATTTCTCCGAGCGCGGGCGCGAATTTCAGCTTATCCGCCTCACCGGACGGAATGCAGATCTCCCAGCGGCCATTGCGCTCGACATGAATGCCGCCTTCTTGCAGCACTGAAAGATATATCGCGCGCTCGGGCGGCGTGTTCTGGGTGGGAAGGCCCAAGCCCGGCTGGTCCGCGCTGGTAGCCAGCGCCTCGATCAGAAGACTGCGCGCACGCGCCGCGGCGGTGCTCAGGGTGCGGCGGTTAATGAGCTCATTGCCCACTCGCGGGCACAATGCAAAGGCCCGATCGCACAGGTCTGAAAGATGCGCCATGAAGCTGCGCGACGAGGCAAATTCTTGCTCGCCCTCGCTGTCACGCCAACGGATTCCCGCGGCCGCGCTGCCCCGGACGTCCAGCAGACTGCCGAGCGTGCGACCGAGCCGTTCCTCGGCGAGGGCAAGCTGACGCGAGACCTCGGTGCGGGCGATACGATCGCCAGCGAGCGCCGCCACATGATCGCGCACCCAGCGCCAGGCGAGGACGTCGCGCAGTAGCGGCTCGAGACCGGCTGTTGGCCGCGGCAAGCCCACCAGCGTTGTGATCGGAAGCGTGCATTGCGAAAGCCTGGTCCAGGCGTCTGCGCGCTCCTTTTCGGTTGTCGACAGCAACAATATGACTCGGCCATCGGCCGCATTGGGGCCAGGCCCGATCGGCGTCTGCACGTCGTCTTCGAACTGAGCGCTGTTGAGGCAGACCAACTCGAAGTGCCGCAAGGCACCGCGCTCGACATAGTGACGGCGAGCAACGACCGGGTCGGTTCGAACCAGCCGCTTCAGATGGTCGAAGGTCTGTTCGATTGGACCGATCGCACGCTCTGCGGCTGCGAATGCCTCATCGAGATCGACACTGGTATGAGGCCACAGGCACAAGGCGCCCGCCGCGCCGCGATCGTAAAGGATACGCGCATGCTTCGAGAGGCGCGTAATAGCGGCCTTTGCGCGGTCGGTTGCGCGCTTGTCCGTTCCGGCCACCGCCAGGAGCACTGCGTCAGGCGTCGGCGGGAGCGAGGGATCGTCGACGAAGTTGAGCAGCGCCACCGTCTTGAGCACGGCCTCTTCGTCAGCGGTGAGGGTTTCCGCCGAGCGCAGGATCTCTTGGATCTGGTTCCAGCGCGTGGCGTGCGAACCGGAGGCGAGCAGGCTCGCGAAATTGGCGTTTAAATAGTCGAAGAAATTGTGCAGTCGGTAAGGCTTGAAGGTCTCGATCCTCTGCCGCGCATGCGCCATCAACCCGTATGGTTCGGTGGACGAGAGGAAGCTGAACAGCGATCGCTCATTCTGGCCGAAACGCCGCATTGCCCGGCTGATGATCGGCAGCACAGTGGCGTCCAGAGGGAGCAGCGCCGGCGCGAGATCGATCATCGCAGCGGGAATGGCACCGTTCCCGTACCATCTTTGCTCCACGGCGCGAGCCATGGTCCGCTCGACACCGCGCACCAGCGCGGGCGGGCAGGCATCCAGATCGACGTCGAGCGCGGCTGCGATCAGCGTCGCCGCCTGTTCGAGGGGGGGCGAGAACACCACCTCCTCGTAACGGCCAGCAACCTTCTCCCATTCGCGCCGGTGCGCGCTGTTGAGCTGGCTCGCATAGCCGGCAATGGCCTGGTGAACGATTGCCACCACCATGATGGGCTCGTTGCCGCTGCGGGCCGAAAGTTCAGCGAGATGCTGAAGCAGGTAGATATCATCTGCCTCGGTCTGGGCGGCGGCGAACTCTAGGTTCTTGCCGAGCTCGTCGAGGATCACCAACAGCCCCGCTGCCTGAGCGTCAACGATCAAAGCGGCCCGCAAAGCCTCAAGTGCCGCCACCACGTGTGGGGGCTCCGGATCGACGTCGAGCGCGACTTTGAGCGCGCGCGGAACGTGTTTGAAGCAGCGTGCAGCGGTCGCGCGGAGGCCTCGCAGGACGCTTTGGCCCACTGGTTCACGCTCGCCGACAACGAGGACAGGCTCGAACCGCTGCGTAGACCGGAGATCCTTCAACTCGGCCGGCAAGGAGCCCTTTTCCGCCAACCCGAGGCGAGCTAAGGCCAACGCGAAGCTCGACTTGCCCGACCCGTAATCACCGGTCAGACGCCAGGCACGTGCAGTCGAGCCAGGACGGAAGCCGTCGGAAAGTCGCTGTGCCGTGGCCTGGATGAAGGGGGTTACCACATAGTGGAGACTGGCGTGCGGGTCAGCAAAATCTCGCGCGATTTGGACTGATCGCAAATGTTGCGGACGGACCTGGAGCAAGGCCTCGAAACGCTGCACTTCGGCGCGGGCTTTCGTCTCAAGCATCGACCAGCTCCGCTACCGGTGCTTGCCGAAACAGATCGCCAAGTAGCTGCGCCTTGCTCGGGCGTTCTGGACGACGAATCATGTACTGATTGAAGCTTTCGATGAGCTCGATCCGGGCGTTGCGCCCACCAGCAAGGCGCATCACGCGCGCCAGCACCTCGTCTTCCGGCATGCGAAAAACTCGCCCCGGCGCTCCGGGATCGAAGGTGATCGACGACAAAGAAACGGTTTCCTCATGTTCGAAGGACTGGCCCCACCAATCGTGCAGACAATAGTCGAACAAGGCGTTGCTGATGGTGGTTTTCGGGTCGAGGTCGAACGCGAACACCGGTTCACGCCGGCCCTGCGCCGTTTCTCGATCGCCTGCACGCGATACCAAGTTAAGCGACGACAAGGGGCTGTCGATGCCTTCCTCTCCTCTGCCATTGCGGCCGCGAAGATAAGTGTGGAGCCAGACGTCGAAATGCTGCCGCGCGCTGACGCTGGATAAGGCCCGTCCCGTGCGTTCGGCTTCACGCGAAAATGCGGTCATGACTTCGGAGGTGGTGAAAAAGCGCTCGCTCCACCGGTTGATTAGTAGCTCCCAAGCGAAGAACGGATTGTCGCGCAAGGTCGCGATGTTCCAGTGCAACAGCCATAAAGTCTGTTCGTCTTCTAAGAAGCGATCATAGCCGCCGACGCCGAGCAGCGCCTCGCCGAGCTCGGTCAGTGCCCATTCGCCGCCTCTACGCGTCGCGATGCCGTAGGCCTCGACCCAAGCGCGAAGAGACTCGACCATGTTCTTGCCGAGCCCGAGGCGAACAACACCGCGTAGCGGGTCGGTGAACACGTCATCTCCCTCGCGGATCGCCTGCGCTGCCTTGGGCAGCCAAGCCGTCCGCAGCGCGAAGCTTTGATGCCCGCCAAATCGGAACGTCTGCGTGTCCCCTGCTACTTTGTTCACTCTTTACCCTTCACCTCGCGCCTGTTCGACCCTAGCAAGCTCGGCCTGACACCTCCACCCTCGGCGAGATTCCTTCGTAAGTTCAAGCGTGGGACACCACAGAAATCTTCACGCTATGACGAGCGCCCAGCTGGCGGGTAACCAAGCGAGGCTGAACATCACAGTTGACGAACTTGACAAGCTAGTCCGATCTGACAACATGCTCAGCCAAAGGAGCTAGGTATGGCGACACCCAAGCCGATCAGGACAGGACGACATGGCGGGCGCAGTCGGGTCATGCTGCGGAGCGGCGCGCCTAGGCGGGCAGCAGCCGACGAGGCAGACGTCGAAACGGCTGAGGTAACTATGGGACGATCGTCGGTAAGGACCTTGCGGCAGCACAAGGGTGCTCTCCGCAAGGTGTTGACCACCTACGCGGAAGCCTTGTCAAAGGCGGAGCGCTCGGGCCGGCCGTTCGAGCTGGTCATCAAGGTCGATCCCGAGCGTACCGAGCTGGGCGTCGAGGAACGGCCGGCGGACGGGGATGCGCTCGATGAAGCACTCACCGCAGCCCGTCGTCGAGGGGCGGTGCGGGTGACGGAGATCATGAAATCACCGGACATGCTGAGCGCGCGGGAGTTCGCCCCCCTCATCGGCGCTTCCCACGAGACTGTGAACCAGAAGCGCAAGGCAGGTGAGGTGCTGGCGCTTGAGGGCGCCACGCGGGGGCTGCGCTACCCGCGCTGGCAGGTCACCGACGACGGCCGGCTGTTGCCCGGCTTGGCCGCGCTCGCGAAGGAGCTTCCCGGCGGGCCTTGGGCGATCTACCGTTTCCTGCTCCAGCCTCACAACGAGCTGGACGGCAAGACCGGCCTTGAGGTGCTGAAGGCGAACCGCATCCGCGAAGCGGTCGAGGTCGCTCACGGAATCGCACTGGGCAACTTCACCTGACGCATGGTGACCGGTCCGGGGCCTCCTGCGGCGTTCGCGAGCCGCCCGCTTATCATTCACCGCGAGCCAGCCGGTCGAGTCTGGCGTCGGTTGTATGAGACGAGGCACGCGGACCCGCTCGGCTTTGGGCTCGTGCGAAGCCGGTTCAGCGATCCAACGGGCAAGATGTTCGGGGTCGTTTACCTAGGCTCTTCCGTAAGGGTGGCGTTCCACGAGGTGATACTACGCGACCGCGCCGACGCGAGGACCGGCGCGGTCCTGGTCGGCTATGCGGAACTGGACGCGTACACTTGTGCGGAGATCACGCTCGGCATGGATCTACGGCTCGTTGACCTGACCCGTGATGGTCCGCTCAAGATGGGTGTGCCGAGCGATGTGGCTGGCGCCCGCGACCAGACGCTCGCCCAACAATGGTCGAGCGCACTCCATGCGCACCCGGACAACGTGGACGGCGTTTACTACCCGTCCCGGCTGAACGAGGAGCACAACATCGCGCTTTACGACCGGGCGCTTACAAAACTCACAGCCGGTCCAACGCCGCGCCTGCTTGATATGCGGGACGTTCTCGCCGGTATCCTAAACGACTTCGAACTGGAAGTGCGGTGAACGCAGGGGTGCATTTGACGAAAGTCATGCACTTGACGCTCGGCGTCGGTTCCAGACGTTCTCCGCGCTCCGGCGCGTGCCTCGCGGTCGGACTGCGCATCTACGACAAAGTTAGCCCGACAGCGCCTTAGTTGGATGAGGCTTCAGGCAGTTTGGTTGCAATGTGGTTGCAACACCGTGGGCGAGGCCCACAGATCACAGCTAAGTGTCTGATACAGAACGGCAAATCCGAACGCTTGACAGCCTTCGGAGGGCAACGCTCTATCCAGCTGAGCTACGGGTGCGGCGGGCGTGCTGGTGCGCCAGGGCGTCGTCCAAGTCAAGGCGGGCCGGCTCAGCCGATCTCCAGGGCAAGGCCGGGGCCGAGGCGCGGCACCAGGGCCTCAAGGCCGCTCCGTTCGATCGCGACGCAGCCTTCGGTCGGCCGGAAATCGGCATGGGCCACGTGCCAGAAGATGGCGCTGCCCTGCCCCGGCACCGGCGGATCGTCATTATGGCCGAGCACGACGATGAGGTCATAGGCGCCATCCTTGCGCCAGAGCCGTTCGGCCGACTGCGGATGCGGATGCCGGACAGGGCGGTTGTAGGCGGGGTCGGCCGGGTCGTCGCTCCAGCCGTCCGTCGGGCGGAGCCAGCGCCAGGGCAGCGCCGTGCGCGGCGGGTCGCAGCGGTCGGGCCGAAGCAGCAGGCCGCGAAGGGGCCAGCGCCCCAGCGGCGTCGCGCCATCGCCCTCCCGCTTGCGCTCGGCAGCGATCGTGCCGCCGCGCCCGATGGCGCATGGCAACACCTGCCCGAAGGCCGTCAGCGTTCCTTGCGCGCTATCGACGACCAGCCCGCTCACAGGCGATGGCCCTGCCGGTCGCGCTTGGTGGCGAGATAGCGTGCATTGTGCGGATTTTCCCCAAAGCTGTGCGGCACCAGGGCCGTCACCCTGATCCCGCCCTCGGCCAGGGCGGACGCCTTGGCCGGATTGTTCGACAGCAGCCGAACCCGCTCCACACCCAGCAGTTGCAGCATGCGCGCTGCAAGGTCGAAATCCCGCTCGTCCTCGGCGAAGCCGAGCCGCAGATTCGCATCCACCGTGTCGAACCCCTGGTCCTGCAGGGCGTAGGCGCGCAGCTTGTTGAGAAGACCGATGCCCCGTCCTTCCTGCTGAAGATAGAGCAGGATGCCGCCCTCAGCCGCCAGCCGCCCGACCGCCGCGCGCAGCTGCGGGCCGCAGTCGCATTTCAGGCTGCCCAGGACATCGCCGGTCAGGCACGCGCTGTGGAGCCGCACGAGCGGCTCGTCCCCCGGCTCGCCGATCAGAAGCGCAAGATGCTCCGCCCCGCCATCCGCTGGCCGGAAGGCGATCACCCGCGTGTCCGCCGCACCGTCGAGCGGCAGCGCCGCGCGTGAGACGATGGCAAGACGCGGCGCCCGCCGCCAGGCCAGCGCAGCTGCCGCATCGGCCAGGATCCGCTCGCCGCCTTCACCGGCCGCCGGAACGGCGAACAGCGCCGGCAGCAGGCCGGCTCGCTTGGCCAGTGCCAGCGCTGCCTGCCCGGCGCGCGCCTCGGCCCCTGCCTGCCGTGTGGGAAAGGGCCCCTTGAACGGCATCTCCAGGTCCCGGGCCGGATCGGCTGCTGCAAGGCTGCCGGCCAGATCCAGCCAGGGCATCCGGGTGACCATGACGAGCTCGCCGCCGGCGGCCGCGCGCTGGTTCACGATATTGAGCGTTGCCGCCCGCTCGGGCGTCAGCAGCAGGTCGGCTCGGCCACCGGCCTCGAGCCGCCTCAACCGCTCGACCGTCGCAAGTTCGGCCGCCAGCACGTCGAGGCCGACCGCCCCGTCGACGATGCGCACGATCTCGCCCCGTCGCAGATCGTCGACCGCGCGGGCAAGCGCCAGATCGGACGCGGGATCGCTCACAGGCTGAAATCTGCAATCAGCGGCACATGGTCCGACGGGCGCGGCCAGCCGCGCGCCGGAACCAGCGTCTCGACCCGGCCGGCGACGCTGCCGAGCGCCGGCGAACACCAGACATGATCCAGCCGGCGCCCCCGGTTCGATGCCGCCCAGTCGCTCGCGCGATAGCTCCACCAGGTGTAGAGCCGTTCGGGCCGGGGCACGCTGCGGCGGCCGAGATCGATCCATCCATGGCTCGATTCGAGCGCGGCCAGCGCGTCGACCTCGACCGGTGTATGGCTCACCACGTCGAGGAGCGCCTTGTGGTTCCACACATCTTCCGGATGCGGGGCGATGTTGAAGTCCCCCAGCAAGATGGACGGCTGATCGAGCCGTCCTGACCAGTCGGTCATGCGGGCGAGGAAATCGAGCTTCTGGCCGAACTTGGGGTTCAGCACCCGGTCGGGCACGTCGCCGCCAGCAGGCACATAGACATTGTGCAGGATGACCCCGCCCGGCAGCTCGACGGCCACATGCCGTGCCTCGCCATTGGCCTGCCAGTCATGGCGGGCGATTTCGCGAAGCGGCATGCGCGAGAGGATGGCGACACCATGGTGCATGCGCTGGCCGGCGAGGATCTGGTGCGGCAGACCGATCGCCGCGAGATCGGCAGCCGGAAAGCTGTTGTCGTCGCACTTCGTCTCCTGCAGGCACAGGATGTCGACTGCATGGGTGGACAGAAGCTGGCTGACCAGGTGCAGGCGGGCGCGGATGCTGTTGATGTTCCAGCTTGCGATGCGAAGGGCCATGGCGGCGTCGGGATAGGCCGCAACCCGGCCGAGGTCACGCGCTTTCAGCGGGGCGCGCCTTCAGCCGGGGAAGCGCCGCAGCCCGATGAAGTCGGCCCCCGCTCCGGGGGCATGGAGCGGGGGCCTTTTCATGCGTTCGTCACGCAAGCGGCGCACTGGGCAGTTGGGCAACAGGGGGCAAATCCCAACCTTCAGCCTCGCCACTGTCCAACCCTAGCAAGCTGTTTCTTGCCGGAGGCTGAACACGGCGATTGTCCGCCCGATCCGACAACTTGTCAACGACAACGCGACCGCTTCGGCTGCGAACGTCGAAAAGCAGTGTGGACAAGCCGCCTGATGGAGGGATGGCTTCAGCCGGTCTTGCCGGGCGGCCGCCCGCGCGGGCGCGGATCGCGGAAGCGGAAGTTCGATTCGGCCACGTCCACATTCATCCGCACGTTCGACAGCTCGACGGTGGTCACGCCATTCTGGGCATCGATCACCCGCCATCCGGTCAGGCGAAGACCCCCGGGCGCCGCCTGATCGGGGGCCAGGAAGAAGATCATCCGGCCGAGCTCCGGACGCTTGGGGTCGACGGCCTCGACGGCCACCTCGCGCGCCCGCGGCGACGCCTCGGCCGGCAGCACACGGGCGATCCGCGACAGATCGGCCTTCGGGTCCAGCAGCACGCCAAGAGCCGTCTGCCGGATCGGCCACTGCGAGACCTGGGCGACGCTGTAGTCCACGAAGCTGAGCCGCGTGCCGTCGGCCACCACCAGGATCGGCGCGTCGCGGCCATAGTCGAACCGGATCCGGCCCGGCCGCTTCAGCATCATCGTGCCCTGCCGCACCTGGCCGTTGCCGGCCGTCTGCGTGAAGTCGGCCGTCATCGATCGCGTGGCGACGAGCGCGCGCTCGACCTCGGCGAGACTCGGCTGGGCCGCGGCCGGCACGGCAAGAAGAAAGGCAAACAGGGTCAGCAGGATGCGCATGCTGGCCTTGTCCGGGTCAGGCCGTGAACCGGGCTTGAATATGGCCGATGGCAGGCAGGAGCGCGTCGAAATGGTCGATCACATGGTCGGCCCCGAGCGTGTCGACCGGCTCCGTCGAGTAGCCGAACCCGACGAGCACGAGCGGCACGCCGGCTGCCAGCGCCGTCAGGGCATCGGTGCGGCTGTCGCCGACGAACAGGGCCTGCCGGCCGCCGGCCTCGGCAACGGTATCCAGCAGATGCCGGGGATCGGGCTTGCGCCACGGCCGCGAATCGGCCCCGAGCAGGGCACCGAACCGCCCCGCCCACCCCAGCGCCTCGACAAGCTGGCGCGCGAGCATTTCGGGCTTGTTGGTGCAGATGGCGAGCCGCCAGCCCTCGTCGGCGAGCCGGTCGAGGACCGGTTCCACGGCCTCGAACGGGCGGCTGTGGACGGCGATGTTGGCGCCATAATGGTTCAGAAACGGCGCCACGCCGGCCTCGACGAGTTCCGCCGTCACGTCGCCGCTGGCCGCAAGGCCGCGCTCCAGCAGCTTGCGCGCCCCCTGCCCGACCATGGCCCGCACGGAATCGGGCGGCACCGGCGGCCGGCCGAGCGCAGCGAGCGCATGGTTGAGGCTTGCCGTCAGGTCGCCCGCCGTGTCGACGAGCGTGCCATCGAGATCGAAGACGATGGTGTCGAGCGGTTCCGGCATGGCGGCCCCGTAGCCGCCGTGCCCGGCCTCCGCCAGCCCGCTTTCCTCGGCCGCCGGCCTGTGGCAGGGCCGCGCCATGGCCCAGCCCCCGCCACCCGTAGCCGCCGTGATCCTCGCCGCCGGCAAGGGCACGCGAATGAAGTCTGCCCGCCACAAGGTGCTGCATCCGATCGGCGGGCGGCCGATGATCCTGCACCTCATGGCCGAGCTGGCCGCGCTCGAGCCGGCCCGAACCGTCGTCGTCGTCGGCGACAGGGCGGACCAGGTGGAATCCGCACTCGCCGGCACCGGGGCGATCCTGGCGGTGCAGTCGCCGCAGCTCGGCACCGGCCATGCCGTTCGGCAGGCCGAGGCTGCGCTGGCCGGCTTCGACGGCATCATTCTCATCCTGTTCGCCGATGTGCCCCTGCTGACAGCGCCCACCATGCGCCGGCTTGTCGAGGCCGTGCGCAGCCCGGAGGGTCCGGCGATCGCGGTGCTGGGCTTCCGCCCCGCCGATCCCGGCGCCTACGGTCGCATCGTGGCGGGCGCGGACGGCACGATCGATCGCATGGTCGAGGCCCGCGATGCCTCCCCCGGGGAGCTGGCCGTGCCGCTGTGCAATTCCGGGCTGATGGCGGTCAGGGCCGACTGTCTGTTCCCGCTGCTGGCGGGGCTGGGCACCGACAATGCAGCCGGCGAATATTATCTGCCCGACATCGTGATGCTGGCGGCCGGCCGGGGCCTCCGATCCGTCGTGCTGGAAGGCAGCGCCACCGAGGTTATCGGTGTCAACAGCCGGTCCGAACTGGCGGCGGCCGAAGCCCTGTTCCAGGCCCGGCGACGAGCGGAGCTGATGGCCGCCGGTGCCAGCCTGGTCGCGCCTGAGACGATCTTCCTGTCGCACGACACGGACATCGGGGCCGATGCCGTCATCGAGCCCTACGTGATATTCGGCCCGGGCGTCCGCGTCGCGCCCGGGGCCCGCATCCGCAGCCACAGCCACCTCGAGGGCGCGCTGGTCGGGCAGGGCTGCGAGGTGGGCCCCTTTGCCCGGCTGCGGCCGGGAACGCGGCTGGAGGCCGGGGCGCGGGTCGGCAATTTCGTCGAGACGAAACAGGCCGTGCTAGGTGAAGGCGCCAAGGCCAATCACCTGAGCTATCTGGGTGACGTCTCGGTCGGCGCCCATGCGAACATCGGTGCGGGCACGATCACCTGCAACTATGACGGCTTCGGCAAGTACCGCACGGACATCGGCGCCGGCGCCTTCATCGGCTCCAACTCGGCGCTGGTGGCGCCGCTGCGGATCGGCGATGGCGCCATCGTGGGCGCGGGCAGCACCATCACCGCCGACGTCGACGCCGATGCGCTGGCGCTGGGACGGGGGAGCCAGGCAGCAAGGCCCGGCTGGGCCGCCCGTTTCCGCACCACCATGCAGGCGCGCAAGGCCCTGCCCGAGCGTGAGGACAAGCGTTAACCATGTGTGGAATCATCGGAATCCTTGGGCGCGGCGATGTCGCGGGCGAACTTCTGGCCGGCCTCAGGCGTCTGGAGTATCGGGGCTATGACTCAGCCGGCATCTGCACGCTCGTCGATGGCGGCCTGCAGCGCCGCCGGGCGGAAGGAAAGCTCGCGAATCTCGCCGCCCGGCTCGAAGCAGACCCGCTGCCCGGCTCATCGGGCATCGCCCACACCCGCTGGGCGACCCATGGCGCCCCCACCGAGGACAACGCCCACCCGCACATCGTCGGCGATGTCGCGGTGGTCCACAATGGCATCATCGAGAATTTCCGACCGCTTCGCGAGGAACTGGAAGCGGAGGGACGGCGATTCCTGTCCGAGACGGATACCGAAGTCATTGGCCATCTCGTCGCGCGCGAGCTGGAACGTGGGGCCACACCGGAACAGGCCGTCGGCGCCATCCTGCCCCGGCTGCACGGCGCCTTCGCGCTCGCCCTCCTCTTCCGCTCGGATCCCGACCTGCTGATCGGCGCCCGGCTCGGCGCACCGCTCACGGTCGGTTATGGCGAGGGCGAGAATTATCTGGGATCGGATGCACTGGCGCTTGCCGGCCTCACCCAGCGGATCGCCTACCTGGAAGAAGGCGACTGGGTCGTCGTGCGGCGCAGCGGCGTGCAGATCTTCGACCGGGGCAACCGACCGGTTGAGCGCTCCATCGTCACCTCGGGCGTCTCGGCCACGCTGACCGAAAAGGGCCATTACCGCCACTTCATGCTGAAGGAGATCCACGAGCAGCCGCTCGTCGTCGCCCAGACGCTGCAATCCTATCTGAAGCCGCTGACCGGCCAGGTCGCCCTTCCGGTTCCCGATTTCGACATCGTCTCGATCCGGCGCGTGCAGATCGTCGCCTGCGGCACCAGCTTCTATGCCGGCATGGTCGCCCGCTACTGGCTGGAGCAGTTCGCACGCCTGCCGGTCGAGACCGACTATGCGTCGGAATTCCGGTACCGCGAACCGGTGCTGGAGCCAGGCGGCCTCGCGCTCTTCATCTCGCAGTCGGGCGAGACGGCGGACACGCTGGCGGCGCTTCGCCATGCGCGCGCGGAAGGGCAGAAGATCGCCGCCGTCGTCAACGTGCCCACCAGCTCCATGGCACGCGAGGCGGACCTGCTGCTTCCCACCCATGCCGGCACCGAAATCGGCGTGGCCTCGACCAAGGCCTTCACCTGCCAGCTTGCCGTGCTGGCTGCGCTGGCGGCGAACCTCGCCCGCGCGCGCGGCCGGATCGACGCCGCGCAGGAACGGGCCATCGTCGAGCATCTGGCCGAGGCGCCGGCCGCCCTCAATCTCGCGCTCGCGCAGGAAGATGCAGTAAAGGCGATAGCGCCGCTGGTCGCGCCGGCGCGCGACGTGCTCTATCTCGGCCGCGGGCCGGATTTCCCGATGGCGCTCGAAGGCGCGCTGAAGCTCAAGGAAATCAGCTATATCCACGCCGAAGGCTATGCAGCGGGCGAAATGAAGCACGGCCCCATCGCCCTCATCGACGAGGATGTGCCGGTGATCGTGCTGGCACCGTCGGGCCCCTGGTTCGACAAGACGGTCTCCAACATGCAGGAAGTGCGCGCGCGCGGCGGCAAGGTGATCCTGATCTCGGATGCGGACGGGATTGCCGCCGGCGGCCAGGGCGTGACGGCCAGCATCGAGATGCCGAAGGTCCACCCGCTGATCGCTCCCATCGTCTATGCCGTGCCGATCCAGCTTCTGGCCTATCATGTGGCGGTGCTGAAGGGCACGGACGTCGATCAGCCCCGCAACCTCGCCAAGTCCGTCACGGTCGAATGACCGATCACCGTCATCGCAAGGCTTCGCTGGCAGGGCGCGGGCCGGCACGCTAGGGCCGACGGATGGCCGAGGATTTCGACTTCTTCGTGATCGGCGCCGGCTCGGGGGGTGTCCGCTCGGCGCGGATCGCCGCCGGCCATGGCGCCAGGGTCGGAATTGCCGAGGAATATCGGGTCGGCGGCACCTGCGTGATCCGTGGCTGCGTGCCCAAGAAGCTGCTGGTGCTCGGTGCCCATTTCGCCGAGGATCTCGCCGATGCCGCCCGCTTCGGCTGGACGATCGGCACGCACATGTTCGACTGGCCGACGCTCAGGGACAATGTGCTCGGCGAGGTGGACCGGCTGAATGGCATCTACCAGTCCACCCTCGACAGTCATGGCGTGGAAACTTTGCATGGCCGCGCCGTCCTCAGCGGCCCGAACGAGGTCACCGTCGGCGACCGAACCCTCCGTGCCGCCCATGTGCTGGTCGCGACCGGCGCACGGCCGCTCGTTCCCGGGATCCCGGGCGCCGAACTCGGCATCACCTCGAACGAGGTCTTCCACCTCGATGCGCTCCCCCGGCGTGCCGTGATCGTCGGTGGCGGCTATATCGCCAATGAATTCGCCGGCATCTTCAGCCAGCTGGGGGTCGAGGTCACGCTTGCGGTCCGCTCCGACACGCTGCTGCGCGGCTGGGATCGAAGCCTCGCCGACCGGCTCATGGCGATCTCGATCGAAAAGGGAATCCAGGTCCGCCTGAACGTGGCGCCGAACCGGCTCGAGCAGCGGGCCGACGGGACCATCGATTTCATCTGCAAGGATGGCCGCACCATCGAGACGGACATGGTCCTGTGGGCCATCGGCCGGACACCGAACAGCGCCGGTCTCGGGCTCGAGGCGCTCGGGATCGAGCTGGCCGCCAATGGTGCCATCCCCGTGGATGCGGCAAGCCGCACGAAACTGCCGTGGCTGCACGCGGTGGGCGACGTGACCGACCGGCTGCAGCTCACCCCGATCGCCATCCGCGAGGGCCATGCGCTTGCCGACACGCTGTTCGGCGCCAGGCCCTGGACGGTCGACCATGAAACCGTGCCGTCGGCGGTGTTCAGCCACCCGCCGCTCGCCAGCGTCGGCCTGACCGAAGCGCAGGCGCGCGACCGCCTCGGCAGCGTGCGCGTGTTCACCTCCGACTTCCGGCCGATGAAGCATGTGCTGGCCGGCCGGAACGAGCGCGCGCTCTACAAGCTCGTGGTCGATGCCGCCACCGACAGGCTGGTGGGCGCCCACATGATCGGCCCGGAGGCGCCGGAGATTTTGCAGGCGCTCGCGGTTGCGGTAAAGGCCGGTCTCACGAAGGCCGAGCTCGACGACACCGTCGCGCTGCACCCGACGATGGCGGAAGAATTGGTTCTCATGCGATGACCAGGGCGTGGACACCCGACAGCTGGCGGCAGGCCGAGGCCCGGCAGATGCCGGCCTGGCCCGATGCGGCGCGTGCATCCGCCGTGGAATCGGAAATGCGGAGCTATCCGCCGCTGGTGTTCGCCGGCGAGGCACGGGCGCTGAAGGCGCGGCTTGCCGAGGTCGTCGCCGGCCGGGCCTTCCTGCTGCAGGGCGGGGACTGCGCCGAGAGCTTCGCCGAGTTCCACCCCAACAACATCCGCGACACCTTCCGCGTGCTGCTGCAGATGGCGGTCACCCTCACCTTCGCCAGCCACATGCCGGTTGTGAAGGTGGGCCGCATGGCCGGACAGTTCGCGAAACCGCGCTCGTCCGAGACCGAGGAGCAGGGCGGGCTGACCCTGCCCGCCTACCGGGGCGACATCGTCAACGACATCGGCTTCGAGGAAGCCGGCCGCGTGCCCGATCCGGAGCGGCAGAAGCGCGCCTACATGCAGGCCGCCGCCACGCTCAACCTGCTGCGCGCGTTTGCGACCGGCGGCTATGCCAATCTGCACCAGGTCCACAAATGGACGCTCGACTTTGTCGCCCGCTCGCCATGGGCCGAACGCTATGCCGAGATCGCCAACCGCATCGGCGAGGCGCTGGCCTTCATGGAAGCCTGCGGGATCTCGCCCGAAACCGTCCCCCAGCTGCAGGGCACCGAATTCTACACCAGCCACGAGGCGCTGCTGCTGGGCTATGAGGAGGCCATGACCAGGCAGGACAGCCTGAGCGGCGACTGGGTGGACACCTCTGCCCACATGCTCTGGATCGGTGACCGCACCCGCTTCGAAGGCTCGGCGCATCTCGAGTTCCTGCGCGGGGTGATGAACCCCATCGGCCTCAAGTGCGGACCCAGCCTGAAGCCGGACGAACTGCTGCGCCTGATCGACCGGCTGAACCCGGCCAACGAGCCCGGCCGCCTCACCCTCATCAGCCGCTTCGGCCACGACAGGGTGGAGACCCACCTGCCCGCCCTGATCCGCGCGGTGAAGCGCGAGGGTCGGCATGTCGTCTGGTCGTGCGACCCGATGCACGGCAACACCATCAAGTCTGCAAGCGGCTACAAGACGCGGCCGTTCGACCGGATCCTGGGCGAGGTGCGTGCGAGCTTCGCGGTGCACCGGGCCGAAGGCACCCACCCCGGCGGCATCCACATCGAGATGACGGGCCAGAACGTCACCGAATGCACCGGTGGCGCCGTCGCCGTCACCGACGAGGCGCTCGCCGACCGCTATCACACCCATTGCGACCCGCGGCTCAATGCCAGCCAGTCGCTTGAACTTGCCTTCCTGCTGGCCGAGGAGCTGGCCGAAGCGCGCCGGGTGCGTACGGCGGCGGCAGCCTGATCAGCCGATCCTGCGCCGCGCCCAGGCGGAAAAGCCGTCAACGGCAATAACCGCGATCGCCAGCAGCCCGAGGATGGCGCCGACGACGTGCCAGTTCGACCAGTCCACGGCGAGCTTCAGGTCATGGCCGATGCCGCCGGCGCCCACGATGCCCAGCACGGATGCGGCCCGGACATTGTATTCCAGCATGAACAAGAGGGCCCCGGCGAGCGCCGGCATCGCCACCGGCCACACTGCATGCACGAAACGCTGCGGGCCCGACGCGCCCAGTTCGGCAAGTGCGCCCGCCGCGCTGGTCTCGGCACCCTCGAGTGCCTCGTAGAAGAATTTGGTGAGATAGCCGACGGAATAGGCGATCAGCCCCAGCACGCCGGCCATCGCACCGAGCCCGACGGCTGCCACGAACAGCAGCGCCCACACGATCGACGGCACCGACCGCCAGACGTTCAGGAACGCCCGGACAGGCCAGCCGACCGGTGGCGGCACCAGGTTGCGCGCCGCCAGCACCGAAAGCGGCAGCGCGAGGACGGCTGCGAACAGCGTGCCGAGCACGGCCATCCGCAGCGTGTCGATGAGCGAGCGGACAAGGTCGCCCCACGGGATTTCCGCCCATTGCGTCCCGCTCGGCACCAGCCGCCCGAGAAAGCGGATCGCTTCGCGCAGGGCACCATCCGCCGCGCCCGGCGACACCTGCATCACCCCCCAGCTTGCCGCAATGGCGATGGCGACAAGCCCCAGGAATGTCGCCGTAGGCGGCAGCCGCGTGCCGGGCGCCAGGGGCCCGACCGGGGCCGGGGCCGGAGCCGGGGCCGCGGCGCCGGACACGGCCGCTGCCTCGACGACATGGCCGGCCTGCAGGCGGACGATCCGGTCGGCATGGGCCTCGGCCAGCGCCATGTCGTGGAGCACCGACACCAGGGTCAGCCCGCGCTCGCGTCGCAGCTCGTCGAGCAGCGCCATGATCGCCGCCGCATTGGCCGGATCGAGGCTGGCGACCGGCTCGTCGGCCAACAGGATGTCCGGATCCTGCATCAGCGCCCGCGCGATCGCGACACGCTGTGCCTCCCCGCCCGACAGCGTGCGCACCGGCGCGTGCAGCCGGTGGCCGAGCCCGACCCGGCGCAGCAGCGCCTCGGCGCGCGCCCGCTCCGCCGGCGGAAAGCGCAGCGACTGCACAAGCGAGACACGCCCGAGCGCGCCGTGCAGGACATTGGCAAGCGCCGACGCGCGCGGCACCAGCCGCAGGTCCTGGTGAATTCGCGCCACGCGCCCGGCCAGCTCGACCCGGCCGGCGCTGGGCGCGACCTGTCCGGCGAGCAGCGCAACCAGGCTCGACTTGCCGCTGCCAGACGGGCCGATCAGCGCCACATGGCTGCCTGCCGGCACGTCGAGATCGATCCCGGCCAGCGCCCGGACCGGCCCGCGCGCTGTCGGATAGCTCAGTTCGAGGGCATGCGCCCGGATGGCGGCGGGCTGATCTATCGGACGAGCCCCTGGATCGGCAGGCCGGTGCGCTCGATCGCCTTCACGGTTGCGGCCACATGCCCGGACTCGTCCACCACCCTCAGCCCGGACGCCCCATAGACGTCCGACAGCAGCGCCGGATTGGTGCGGGTCAGCTCGAGAAGCGCGGATTGGACCGCACGCGACTCGGCCGCCGTCAGCCCGGCCGAGACGGCGACGCAATGGGTCGGGACGCCTGGCGTGCGCGCAAGGATGCGCAGCTCCTTCTGTCGCTCCTCGGGCAGGTAGACAGCCCGCTTCGGGCCCTCGACCGTGTAGTCGGACACTGCACAGACATCGCCGCGGCCAGCCAGAAGCTGTTCGAGCGCCTGGGTGTAGCCACCGGCATAGGCCACCGAGCGGAAGGCCACCTCGGGCGCCTGCTTCGGCTTCAGCATCCCTTCGCGGATCAGCCGGTCATAGGGAAAGACGAAGCCCGAGGTCGAGGTGTTGGAGGTGAACAGCATGCGCTGCTGCTTCGCCGTGCGCTTGAGGTCCGCGAAGTTGCGCAAGGGGCTGTCCGCCTTCACCACGAACACGCTGTCATAGTCGGTCCGCGCCCGGCCGCTCGTGTCCCTTCGCACTTCGGCGAGGATCAGCCTGGCCCCGCCGTCCCGCCGGGCGAGAAGGAAGGGCAGCGAGGACAGCCAGGCCACATCGGCGCGCCTCGAGACCAGCGCCTGCACCGTCGCGGCATAGGCCAGCGGCACCAGCACCTGCACCTCGCGGCCGAGGCTCTTCGCGAGTGCCGCCGCCATATCGTCGGCCGCCTTCTGGATGGCGGCCGGCTCCTTCTGCGGCTGAAAGGCGAACACCAGCGGGCGCCTCGACTGTGCAAGCGCGGGTGCAGCAAGCAGAACGGCCGAGCCGCCGAGGAGGGCACGACGGGACAGGGCAATCGACATGTCGGAACCGGGCCTTTCTTGCGAACGCATCGCAGTTACAGCGCCGACCGCAAGCCGGCAAGCCCCTCCCTTGCGCCGGGCTGCGCCGGTCGGGGGGCAAGGGTGCACCCGAACTCCCTGCGTGCAACGAGTCGAAACGAGTCGAGTTGCCGTCCGCCCCCGGCTTCGCGTATGCAGACTCCGCAAAATCCGGTCCGGAGATCAGAATGAACGCGCCCGTCGATCCCGCAACCCTCTATCCGGCCGATCTGAGCCCCCGCCGGTTCGAGGATTTCGCCCATGTCCCGGGGCCGCTGCCGGCCCGGTCACGCACCTTGCGGACGATCAGATTCCTGGCCGACCCCCGGAAGGCGATCAACCAGCTCGCCGAAGCCTATGGCCCGGTGTTCCGCCGGCAGGACACCTTCGGCTGGGGCGTCACGCTGCTGGGGCCGGAAGCGAACGAGCTGGTGCTGTTCAACAAGGACCGGATCTTCTCTTCCAAGCTTGGCTGGGATCCGGTGCTGGAGCTCGTCTTCCCCAACGGGCTGATGATGATGGATTTCGATCATCACCGCATGCACCGAAAGACGCTGTCGGTCGCGTTCAAGCCGGCGCCGATGAAGGCCTATCTTGCCGGCCTCAACGACGGGATCGCCCGCAACATCGCGCGCTGGCCGGCCGATGCCCCGATGAAATTCTACCCGGCGATCAAGCAGCTGACGCTCGATCTGGCGGCCGGTTCCTTCCTCGGCCTGCCCTGGGGGCCCGAGGCCGAGCGGATCAACCGGGCCTTCACCGACATGGTGCTCGCCTCCGTCGCGATCGTCAGGAAGCCACTGCCCTTCACCCAGATGCGCCGCGGCGTGAAGGGCCGCGCCTATCTGAGCCGCTATTTCGCAGCCGAAATCCCCAACCGTCGCGGGCGGGAGGGCGACGATTTCTTCACCCAGTTCTGCAATGCAACCGACGAGAACGGCAATCTGCTGACCGATCAGGAAATCATCGATCACATGAACTTCCTGATGATGGCCGCCCACGACACGCTGACATCATCGATCACCAGCCTTGTCTATTACCTCGGCAAGAACCCCGAATGGCAGGCGAAGCTGACAGAGGAGGTCGACGGCGTGCGCGCCCGCCACGGCGACAGCCTGCCCTTCGACGCGCTCGGCGAGCTGGAGCTGGTTGAGATGGCCTTCAAGGAAGCCCTTCGCCTGATCCCGCCCGTTCCCATGATCCCGCGCCGCGCGATCAAGGATTTCGAGTTCGGGGGCTACCGCATTCCGGCCGGTGCCGGCGTGGGCGTGAACCCCATGTACACGCACATGATGCCGGAGCACTGGCCCGATCCGGAGCGGTTCGACCCGCTTCGGTTCACGACCCAGATGTCGGCCAACCGGCACAAATATGCCTGGGTGCCCTTCGGCGGCGGCGCGCACATGTGCCTCGGCCTCCACTTCGCCTACATGCAGGCCAAGGCCTTCTTCTTCCGCCTGCTGTCCGAACGGCGGATCGTCCTTCCCGACAATTATGAGGGCGATTTCCGCATGGTGCCCATCCCGCGCCCGAAGGATGGCCTTCCCGTCTCGCTCCCCCGGCGGTGAGAAAGGCTGTCATCGCGCTGGCCGGCCTTGCCGGCCTGCTGCTGCTCGCCTTCCTGCTGCTGCGTACCCCCGACGAGCCCTGGCAGAGTCTCCGCGCCGACTATGCCTCGCCGGCATCCGCCTTCATCGAGGTCGAGCCGGGCTTCGCCGTGCATGTGCGCGACGAGGGCCCGCGCGAAGCCCCGGCGCTGTTCCTGGTCCATGGCTCCAACGCCTCGCTGCACACCTGGGAACCCTGGGTCGCGCGCCTGCAGGAGCGGTTCCGGATCGTCAGCCTCGATCTCCAGGGCCATGGGCTCACCGGCCCGACCCCGGGCGGCTGCTACACGCCCGACTGCATGGCCGACACCGTCGAGGCGGTCCGCGACCGGCTCGGGATCGAACGGCTCGCCATCGCCGGCAACAGCATGGGTGGCAATGTGGCGCTCAGCTACGCGCTCGCCCACCCCGGGCGGGTCACGCACCTCATCCTCGTCGGCTCCAGCGGCGCACCCGTCAATGCCGACCGGCCGGCGCCCATCGGCTTCCGGATCGCGCGCACGCCCGTCGTCCGCGACCTCGCCGCCCATGTCACGCCCCGCTCCGTCATCAGGCGCACGCTCGAACAGTCGGTCAGCGTGGAGGGGGTGGCGACCGACGCCGCCGTCGACCGCTACTGGCGCCTGCTGCGCGCGCCCGGCAACCGCGAAGCGACGATGGTGCGCCTTTCGCAGGGAATTCCGCAGCGCGCGGCCGCGGATCTCGTGCCCCTGCACTCGAAGCCCGTCCTCATCCTGTGGGGGGAAGAGGATGCGCTGATCCCGGCATCGGCCGCCCTCTGGTTCAAGGCCGCGCTTCCCGGCGCACGGCTGGTGTCCTACCCCGGTGTCGGTCACCTGCCGCAGGAGGAAGTGCCCGACCGGTCCGCGGCCGATGTCGCCGCCTTCCTGTCTCAGCCGCCCGAATAGGCGTCGAGCCGGGCGCGCGCGAAGGCCGCCAACCGCCCCTCGCCGATCGCCGCGCGCAAGCCGGCCATCAGCTGCTGGTAATGCCACAGATTGTGCTCGGTCAGCAGCATCGGGCCCAGCATCTCCCCGGCCCTGAACAGATGGTGCAGATAGGCGCGGCTGTACTGCCGGCAGACCGGGCAGTCGCAGTCGGAGTCGATCGGCCCCTGGTCCTCGGCGAAGCGCGCATTCCTGAGATTGAGGGGGCCACGCGTCGTGAAGGCCTGCGCCGTCCGGCCCGATCGGGTCGGCAGCACGCAGTCGAACATGTCCACCCCGCGCAGCACCGCGCCGATGATGTCGTCGGGCTTGCCGACACCCATCAGATAGCGGGGCCTGTCCGGCGGGAGCATGGCGGGCGCCTCATCGAGCACCGCGAACATGGCTGCCTGCCCCTCGCCGACGGCAAGGCCGCCAATGGCATAGCCCTCGAAGCCGATCTCGATCAGCCGCTCGGCGGATTCCTGCCGCAGGTCGCGGTACAGGCTGCCCTGCTGGATTCCGAACAGCGCAGGTGCGGGGTTTTCCAGGAAGGCATCGCGCGAGCGTTTCGCCCAGCGCATCGAAAGCGCCATGGAGCGGGCTGCCGCGGCATGATCGACCCCGGCCTTCGTGCACTCGTCGAAGGCCATGACGATGTCGGCACCCAGCAGCCGCTGGATCCCGATCGACCGTTCGGGCGTTACCACATGGCTGGAGCCGTCGAGGTGGGACTGGAAGCTCACTCCGGCCTCGCTCACCTTCACGAGATTGCCGAGGCTCATCACCTGGAACCCGCCGGAGTCGGTCAGGATGGGATGCGGCCAGTTCATGAACCGGTGCAGCCCCCCCAGCCGAGCCACCCGCTCCGCGCCTGGGCGGAGCATCAGATGATAGGTGTTGCCGAGCAGGATGTCGGCCCCGGCTGCCCGCACGGCCTCGGGGTGCATGGCCTTCACGGTTGCCGCCGTGCCCACGGGCATGAAGGCGGGCGTCCGGATCGTTCCGCGCGGCAGCCGGATCTCGCCCAGCCGCGCACGGCCATCGGTGGCGGCCAGGACGAAGGCGAATTCAGCCATGCGGCAACAGCAGCGAGGAATCGCCATAGCTGTAGAAGCGATAACCAGCCCTGACCGCATGGGCATAGGCTGCCTGCATCGTCTCGAGCCCCATCAGTGCCGACACGAGCATGAAGAGGGTGGACTTCGGCAGGTGGAAGTTGGTCATCAGCCCGTCGATGGCCTGGAACCGGTAACCCGGCGTGATGAAGATGTCGGTCGTCCCCTCGAAGGGCTCGAGGCCCGAGGCTTCGAGCAGCCGCAGGGACGTGGTGCCCACCGCGATGATCCGGCGGCCCTCGGCCCGCGCCGCCTTCAGCCGCGCCGACACCACAGCCGGCACCCGGCCCCATTCGGCGTGCATGCGATGCGCCTCGACCCGTTCCGCCTTCACCGGCAGGAAGGTGCCGGCGCCCACGTGCAGCGTCACGGTTTCCCGGGCGATTCCGGCGCCCGCCAGTGCAGCCAGAAGGTCCTGCGTGAAGTGCAGGCCCGCCGTCGGGGCGGCAACGGCACCATCCGTGCGGGCATAGACCGTCTGATAGTCCGCCCGGTCGCGCGCGTCGATTGCACGCCTCCGCGCGATGTAGGGCGGCAGCGGCATGGTGCCCGCACGCTCGAGCGCCACCTCCAGCGGATCGTCGCTCTCGAACCGCCAGTGGATGTCGCCGCTCTCCCGCTTCGCCACCACCAGGCCGGCCAGCCCCGCCCCGAAATCGACGCGATCGCCTGCCTTCAGCCGGCGCGCATTGCGGACGAAGGCAAGCCATTCGACCGGCCCCAGCCGCTGGTGCAGCGTCACCTCGATCGCCGCTTCGCCCTTTCGGCCGAAGAGCTGCGCCGGAATCACGCGCGTGTCGTTGAACACCAGCACGTCGCCCGGCCGGAGCAGGGCGGGAAGATCGCGCACGACATGGTCCGAAAGCCCGGCGGGCGTCACCCTCAGCAACCGGGCGGAGTCCCGCGGCGACACAGGCCGCAGCGCGATCCGGTCCTCGGGCAGATCGAAGTCGAACTCTGAGACGCGCATGGGCGGCCGGCCCTGCATCGCCTATTGCTTCGGCGGGAACAGCCTGGCGGCTTCGGCGGCCAGCGGATCGACCGCCGGGGCCGGTTTGGGGAACGCCGGCGGCGGCTTGTTGTCGGCGCCGATCGAGGCCTGGAGGATGCGGCTGGGGGTCTGGGGCGGCTCGCCGCGCTCGATCGCATCCACCCACTGCATGCCCGAGATCACCCGGCCGAACACGCTGTACTTGCGGTCGAGCCTGAGAACCGGCTGGAACAGGATGAAGAATTGCGAATTGGCGCTGTCGGGGTCGTCCGTGCGCGCCATGGAAACCGCGCCGCGCACATGCGGCAGCTCGTTGAACTCGGCCTTGAGGTCGGGCAGGTCGGAGCCACCCTGGCCGGTTCCCGTGGGATCGCCCGTCTGCGCCATGAAGCCGTCGATCACCCGGTGAAAGACGACGCCATTGTAGAAACCGCGCCGGACGAGGCTGCGGATCCGATCGACATGGCCGGGGGCGACATCGGGGCGAAGCAGGATCGTCACCCGCCCGCCGGTCGAGAGATCGAGGTGCAGGATATTCTCGGGATCCGCCGCCGGCAGCGAGGGCGACGCCACCACCTGCGTGGCGGGGGCGGGCGGGGGCGGGCTGGCCGATTCGAACGGCAATTGGGCGCTGGCCGGGGCGGCGAAAGCCAGCAGCAGGGTCACAAGAAACGCGCGGATCATGGCCGCTCCCCTCTGCTGCGCGCGCTTGCACAGGGCTGAACAGGCTCAGCCACGCGCATTCTCCGCGATCCTCGCCCGGACATCGGCGGCGACCGCCGACGTCACGAACTTGTCGATGGCGCCGCCATAGGCGGCGATTTCCTTCACCAGTCGCGAGGCGATCGGCTGCAGCGCCACATCGGCCATCAGGAAGACCGTCTCGATCTCGCTGTTGAGCTGCTGGTTCATGCCGGCCATCTGGAACTCATATTCGAAGTCGGCAACCGCCCGAAGGCCCCGGATGATGACCGACGCGCCCTGCGCCTCGGCGAAGTGCATCAGCAGGGCATCGAAGGCGACGACCTCGACATTGGCAAGCGCCGCCGTCTCCCGCCGGACATGCCCGACCCGTTCATCCAGCGTGAACAGCGGTGATTTCGAGGGATTCGTGGCCACGCCGATGATCAGCCGGTCGACCAGCTTCGCACCGCGGGCGATGATGTCCATGTGCCCCAGCGTGATGGGGTCGAAGGTGCCGGGATAGACGCCGATGCGGACCATCACCGGTCCCGCTCGATGGCGAAACGCGCGATCGCGCGCAGCAGGTCGGCCTCCCTGCCGAAGCCCTGCAGGTGGTGGATCGCCTGGTCGATCAGCATTTCGGCCTGGCTGCGCGCCCACTCCACGCCCAGCAGCGACACGAAGGTGGACTTGCCGGCCTGCGCGTCCTTGCGCAACGCCTTGCCGGCGGCCTGCGCGTCCCCTTCCACGTCCAGAAGATCGTCGGCGATCTGGAAGGCAAGGCCCAGATCGCGTGCATAGCCCTTCAGCTTCAGGCGCGTGGCATCCCCCACCTTGCCCATGATCGCGCCGGCCTCCACGGCAAAGCCGATGAGCGCGCCGGTCTTCAGCTGCTGCAGCCGCGTGGTCGTCGGCAGATCGAAGGCCTCGGTCTCGGCGACGAGATCCATCATCTGCCCGCCCGCCATGCCCGCCGGGCCGGCCGCCCGGGCGAGTTCCAGCACCAGCTCCGAGCGCACGAACGGGTCCTCATGCGTCGCCTCGTCGGCCAGAAGCTCGAAGGCGATGGCAAACAGGCTGTCGCCGGTCAGCACGGCGGTCGCCTCGTCGAATGCCTTGTGCACTGTCGGTTTGCCGCGCCGCAGGTCGTCATCGTCCATGCACGGCAGATCGTCGTGGACAAGGCTGTAGACATGCACCGCCTCGATCGCCAGCGCCACGCGAAGCGCCCGTTCGCGATCGACGTGGAACAGGTCGCAACTTGCCACCACCAACAGCGGGCGCATCCGCTTGCCGCCGCCAATCACTGCATGGCGCATCCCTTCGTACAGCCGCGCGCGGGCATCGCCCGGCACCGCCAGCAGCCGGTCGAACCGGCTGTCCATGGCCTCGCCGATGGCGTCGAGCGCCGGTTTCAGGCTGAGACTGGATGGCGACATGCCGGCCGGATCATGCCTCAAAAGGGGCCTCGCCCATCGGCCGGCCATCGGAATCGAGCTGCAACTCGGCTATCCGCGCTTCGGCCGCGGACAGCTTGCCTTCGCAATGGGCCTTCAGCTTCTGCGCTTCGGCGTAGAGACCGATCGACTCCTCCAGCGCCGCGTCACCGGCTTCCAGCTGGCGCACGATCGCTTCCAGCCGCTGCAGTGCAGCCTCGAAACTCAGCTTCGAAATGTCCTCGTCGCCCTGCATTCGCCCTCTCGCCCGAGCCCGCCCTTTGGACGGGGCGGGCCGGTGCGGTCAAGGCCGGGCCGGGCCGATCAGCTGCCCTGGCGCATCGCCACGAGGCGCAGGCGGACCGGCACCGCAAAGCCGACCCACTGCCCCCTCGGGTCGCTTTCGGCGCCGATGCCAAAAGCACGCCGGTCCAGCCGTGTCTCGCCCTGGACCGTCGCCACATTGCCCTCGATCGCAAGCGTGAACGGCAGGCTGACCGGCACCGTCCGGCCGCGCATCGACAGCGTGCCGGTCGCCACATAGCGGCCCGGCCCGGTGCTTCTGACCTCGGTTGCGGCAAAGCGCGCGGTCGCGGCTCGACGGACATCGAACCAGTCGGCCTGCGGCAGGCTGGAATTGACCGTCCGGTCCGACGTGGTGGCCGCCGACAGGTCGATGTCCACCACGATCGAGGCCTCGGCCAGCCGGCCGGGATCGAAGCGGATTCGCGCATCGAATTTCGGGAATCGCCCGTCCACCGTCCGGCCATCCCACTCGGCCGCGAAGGTGAGGTTCGACCGTTCCGGCACGACTGTCCAGCCCGTGGCCGAAGCCGGCAGGGCGATCGCAAGCCAGATCAGGGCAAATGGCGTCTTCATGCGACCCCGCGCTTCAGAAAGGGCAGCATGCGCGCCAGCACATCGTCCCGATCCATCCAGTGGTGCTTCAGCGCAGCCAGCACATGCAGCACCAGCAGCCCCGCCATCATCCAGCCCAGCACCTCGTGCACGCTGCCTGCCGCCTCGGCCGGCCCGCGCCCGCTCGGCACCGGCAGGTGGGGCCATTCGAACAGCCCGAACCAGAAGGTCGGCAGGCCGAGCGGACTCGCCGACACCATCCACCAGCCCGACAGCGGCAGCGCCAGCATCAGCAGGTAGAAGCCGCCATGGCTGATGCGCGCCAGCGTGCGTTCTGTGCGCGTCATGTGCGCCGGCAGCGGCGGCGGCGGGTTGGCCAGCCGCACCGCGATCCGCACGAGTGTCAGCACCAGAACCGTGAGCCCGATACTCTTGTGCACCTGGATGATCTCGAACCCCAGCCGCCGCTGCGCGGGATCGTCAGACTGAAGGAGCGTGTCGGCCCAAAGCCCGCCTGCCAGATTGGCAAGGATCAGAAGCGCGATCAGCCAGTGCAGCGCGATGGCAGCGCGGCTGTAGCTGCTGCGCTCGCCCGCCCTGCTCACTTCTTCTGGAACTCGGCCTCGATCACGAGCTGGACATCGTCGCCGATGCCGGGCGCATAGGCCGTGGATCCGAACTCCGACCGCTTGACCGTTCCGGTCGCCGAAAAGCCGATCGTGGGTGCCCTGTTGAAGGGGTTCGGCCCGGCGCCGTTCAGCCGGACATCCAGCGTGACGGGCTTCGTGACACCGAGGAAGGTGAGATCGCCCGTCATCCGCCCGGTCGTGGCGCCGGTCGCCTCCAGCCTGGTCGAGCGGAAGCGGATCTCGGGATGCTCCTTGCCCTTCAGGATTTCCTCGCCGATCTTGCGGTCGAAATCGATCTTCTCGGGCGCCGGGAAATCGGTGCGGACCGACATCGGGTTGATCGTGACATTCACGCTGGAGCGGGTCGGCTGCTTCGGATCAAGCTCGATCGTGGCGTCGAAATCGGTGAAGCGCGCCGTGTACATCGAGAAGCCGAGGTGGTTCACCCGCCAGGTGAGGCTCGCATGCGCCTTGTCGAGTGCATAGGTGCCGGCCGGCACGTCGATCGGAGCGGCCTGTCCCTGCGCCGACACCGCCACGAGCAACGCCGAGCCGCCCACGATCATTCCCAGCCAAGGCTTCATCCCGACACCCTCCTGCGTGCAGCATCCGTCGGGCCCCGATCAGGACTCGACTCCTGCACAAACGCTAGAGCAGCAGCCGCCGGCTTCGCAACCGCCATGCCGGGAATGAATGACCTCAGGCCGACGCCGCGCCGGGGTTCATCTGGGTGAACAGCTCGCGCATCTGCGACAGCGAGAACAGATGGGCATAGATCAGCCCCATCATGCCGTTCTGCACCATCTTGCGGGCCTGGTCGCCGCGGATGTTCTGGAGCTTCTGTTCGTCCACCATCCGGAAGCCCGCGAAGGTCGCCGGCTGCTCCATGCCCGGAAGCTGGATCTGCGCCCGGCCTTCCATCAGCAGGCCGAGCTTCGACACCTCGTCCATGAAGGCCTTGGTGCGCGCGATCGACTGTTCGAACTGCTCGCAGAAGCTGAGGATGTTCCTGGTGACCTCGCTCGGTTCCCTGGCCTCGTCGAACAGCTTGTCGGGCGCTTCCTCGGAAATGGCGCCGGCGCTGTCGTCGAGCACGAGGCTCAGCACATCGGCGTCCGGCTGCAGCCGCGCCAGCATGAAGGGATAGCGGCGGACATAGGCCGGGATATAGGCCCCCTGCCGCCACCCGCCGGCCTCGTCCACGAACAGGTTCTCGCCTTCCTTCAGGCCGACAAGCGCCAGCGGCACGCTTTCCTCGCCGTCCGAAAAGACGATGGGATAGCTGCGCTGCGCCAGCACAAACTCGTCGACCGTCAACGGAATCGCGTGCGTGTGCCGGGCAAAGCCGAGCTCGGTGCGGGCAACGAGCCCATGGCTGGCATGCAGGTCCGAGGTGAGCGGGATCAGATTCTTGTAGAACAGCGGCAGCTGCGGCTGGGGTTGGGTGGCCATGCTGGCTCCTGGTGGCGGGGGTGGCGCGCTGGCGCGGGCCGGACGGCCGGGCGTTAGCGTGGTGCCGCCGGCCATGCAAGGCGAGGCCGGTCAGGCGAAAAGCTTGCCGGGGTTGAACAGGCCCCCGGGATCGAGCGCGGCCTTGATCGCCCGCATCGCCGACAGCTTGGCCGGATCGCCAAGCCTCAAGAGTTCCCCGGCCTTCAGCGTGCCGATTCCATGCTCGGCGGAAATGGAACCGGCATGGCGGACCACGAGATCGTGCAGCAGCCGCCGCGCCGCCTCGCCCTCGTCGCGCAGCCAGCTGCTTCCATCCACTCCGGCCGGCGGACGCAGATTCCAGTGCAGGTTGCCATCGCCCAGGTGCCCGAACACCAGCGGCCGGGCGCCCGGATGCGTCCGCCGGAACAGGGCGAGCGCCTCGGCATGAAAGGCCGGCACGTCGGGCACCGCCACGGCAATGTCGTTCTTCACGGCCCCGCCTTCGCGCTTTTCCGCTTCGGGGATGGACTCCCGGAGCTGCCAGAAGGCCTCGGCCTGGGCGACGGAGGCCGCGATCACGGCATCCTCGGCGACCCCATGCGTCAGCGCATCGCCAAGCACCTCGCCGAGGCGATCGGCCGACGCTTCCACCTCGACCAGCACATGGACGGCATGGCTTCCCGCCAGCGGCGACCTCAGGCCTGAGATGTTCGAGACGACCAGGTCGAGGGCCTCTGCCGAGATCAGCTCGAAGCTCTCCACCCGCTCCCCCAGCATCGACCGCAGCCGCGCCAGAAGCTCGAGCGCCGAAGCCGCACCGGCAAGGCCGACCCAGGCGGTTGCCTGCTCGGCCATGGCGGGGGCCAGGCGCACGGCGACCCGCGTCACGATGCCCAGCGTGCCCTCCGCTCCCACGAGCAGCTGTTTCAGATCATAGCCCGTATTGTCCTTGCGCAGCGCCGACAGCTGGTCGAGGCGGCGGCCATCGGGCAGCACCGCCTCCAGGCCCAGAACCAGCGCGCGCATCGGCCCGTGCCGCAGCACCTGCGTGCCGCCGGCATTGGTCGAGACAAGTCCACCGAGCGTCGCGCTGCCCCTGGCCCCCAGCGACAGCGGAAAGCGGCAGCCGGCCTCCGCCGCGGCCGCCTGCACGTCGGCCAGGATCGCGCCGGCACCGGCCACGAGCGACAGGCCGGCGGAATCAACGGCCTCGATCGCCGACAGGCGCTTCATCGAGACGAGCGCGACCGGCCGTTGCTGCAAGGCTGCCGGTTCGGGAACGCTGCCGCCCACGAGGCCGGTGTTCCCGCCCTGCGGCACCAGGGCGACGCCGTGCCGGACTGCCGCGCCCACGATCGCCGCCACGTCCGGCGTGTCGCGCGGCAGCAGCAGGGCGCCGGCGTCGCCGGACTTGACGCCGCGCCAGTCGGTCAGGTGCGGGGCGAGGTCAGCCGGATCGGTGCGGACGATCGCGTCGGGAAGCTCGGCGAGAAAGTCCTCGAACGGAGCCATCGCCGCCCGGTCTCAGGGCTTGGCCAGCTTGTCGATCCGGTCCTGCAGGGCCGCCAGCTGGGCCTTCAGCGCCTTGACGTCCTCGGCGGTGCCGGCGTCCGCTGCCGGCCCGGTGGTGCGCGGCGGCTGCCCTGCCCCCGCCCACATCTCGGCGGCGGCCTTCATCATCGCCATGTTCTGGCGAGCCAGCGCCTCGAAGGGATTGGGGCCCGTTCCGATCATGCCCATCATCGTCTGGCGGACCTGTTCCTGGTTGCGCCGGAAGGCTTCCATCGAGGCCTCGAGATAGTGCGGCACCATCGCCTGCATCTGATCGCCGTAGAGCGAGATCAGCTGCCTCAGGAAGCTGACGGGCAGGAGCGTCGTGCCGCGCGTCTCCTCCTCGACGATGATCTGGGTGAGCACATTGTGGGTGATGTCGTCGCCGGTGCGGGCGTCCACCACCTTGAACTCGCGGCCGGCCCGGGTCATCTGCGAGAGATGGTCGAGCGTGATGTAGCTCGAGCTTTCGGTGTCATAGAGGCGCCGGTTGGCGTACTTCTTGATGATGACCGGGGCCTCGGCGGCCTCGCTGTTCTGGGGGCTCGGCATGGGTGTCGGCTTTCAACGATGTTGTCCCGCGCCGGATGCGGCGCCATTGGGCTCACCTAGCATGTGCAGCATGGCCGCGCCAACCCGTGCCGCGCTGCACCATTCCGGCAACCGGCAGCTCCATGTCTGAACGCGGGCGCGGCCCCCATCCGCTGCCGATGTTCCTGTCGCTCGTGGCCCGCAGGACCGGGGCCGACCGCGCGCAGTTGGCCGAGGTGCTGGCCGGGCTGCGGGCCTATCAGCTGGCCGCCCTGCCGCCCCCCCGGCCGGCCTGCCCGGTCATCGCGCGATGCGGCGGCGTCACGCTGCGAAGCGTCGGCGGCCCGCCCGACGGCCCGCCGACGGTGATCGTGCCGTCGCTGATCAATGCCCCGGCGGTTCTGGACCTGGCCGACGGCCGGTCGCTGGTGCGTTTCCTCGCGGCCGCCGGGCACCGCACTCTCCTCATCAACTGGGGGCCCATGCGTCGAAGCGAGCGCCGGCTCGGGCTTGCCGGGCTCGTCTCCGTTCGGCTGATGCCGCTGCTGGCGCGGCTCGACGGGCCGGTCCGCCTTGTCGGCTACTGCCTGGGCGGAACGCTGGCGCTGGCTGCCGGCCAGCTGCTCGGGCCCCGCCTCGACCGGCTGGCGCTGATCGCCGCGCCCTGGCACTTCGATGGCTTCCCGGATCGCGCCCGGCGCGATGCGCTGGAAAGCTGGCGGGCGATCGACCCGCTCGCCGATCGGCTTGGCGCGGTCCCCGTGTCGCTCCTGAACCCGCTGTTCTGGAGCCTCGACGAGGATGCCGTCATCGGGAAGTTCGCGCGCCTCGCCCGCTACCCGCCCGGCGATCCCCACATCGGCTGGTTCGCCGCCGTCGAGGACTGGGCGAACAGCGGCCCGCCGCTGACGCGCGCGGCCACCCGGGATCTGTTCCTTGCCGGGTTCGGCACCGACCGCATCGGCCGCGGCGCCTGGCAGGTGGCCGGCCGGCCGATCCGCCCGGAGGCGATCGAGGCACCCCTGCTCGATGCCGGCGCCACAAGGGACAGGATCGTGCCCGCCGAAGCCCGGCTGCGCCGGCCGGTCGATCGCCGGATCGACATTGCCTCCGGGCATGTCGGAATGGTGGTCGGGTCCGGCGCGCGCAAGGGCCTGTGGGAACCGCTTTCAAACTGGCTGCACGGCGCCTAGAGGCTTGTCCGCGAGTCAGCGAGTCAGGATGTCAGGAGCAGCTTTCCATGTCCGAGGTTGTCATCGTCGCCGCCCGCCGCACGCCCGTCGGCAGCTTCCTTGGCAGCTTTGCCGCCGTGCCTGCCCACGAACTGGGCCGGACAGCCATCGTCGCGGCGCTTGCGGATGCGAAGGTGGATGGCGCCGAGATCGGTGAAGTCATCCTGGGCCAGGTCCTGACGGCAGGCCAGGGCCAGAACCCCGCCCGGCAGGCGTCCATGGCAGCCGGCATCCCGCAGGAGGTGCCGGCCTGGGGCGTGAACCAGGTGTGCGGGTCGGGCCTTCGCGCGGTCGCGCTCGCAGCCCAGGCGATCCGCAACGGCGACGCCGACGTCATGGTCGCTGGCGGGCAGGAGAACATGTCCATGAGCCCGCACGCCCAGGCGCTGCGTGGCGGCCAGAAGATGGGCGCGGTCGAGCTGGTCGACACGATGATCAAGGATGGCCTGTGGGATGCCTTCAACGGCTACCACATGGGCGTGACGGCCGAGAACCTGGCCGAGCGCTACCAGATCGGCCGCGCCGCGCAGGACGAGTTCGCGACCGCATCCCAGAACAAGGCCGAGGCCGCACGCAAGGCCGGCCGCTTCGCGGCCGAAATCGCGCCCGTCACGGTCAAGGGCCGCAAGGGCGACACGCTGGTCGATGCCGACGAATATATCCGGGAAGGTGCCACCGTCGATGCGATGGCCGGTCTCAAGCCCGCCTTCCGGAAGGAGGGCACCGTGACGGCCGCCAATGCCTCGGGCCTCAATGATGGTGCTGCAGCCCTGGTGCTGATGTCGGCTGCCGAGGCGAGCCGTCGGGGCGCACCCGTGCTGGCGACGGTGAAGAGCTGGGCGTCGTGCGGGGTTGATCCGGCCTACATGGGGATCGGCCCGGTGCCGGCCTCGCGCAGGGCGCTGGAGAAGGCCGGCTGGTCGGTCGCCGATCTCGATCTCGTCGAGGCGAACGAGGCCTTTGCCGCCCAGGCGCTGGCGGTCGGGCAGGAGCTGGGGCTGGATCCGGCGAAGCTCAACGTCAACGGCGGCGCGATCGCCATCGGCCATCCGATCGGTGCCTCGGGCGCACGCATCCTCGTGACGCTTCTGCACGAGATGATCCGGCGGGATGCGCACAAGGGTCTGGCCACGCTGTGCATCGGCGGCGGCATGGGCATTGCGCTCACGGTCGAGCGCTGACATCGGCGATGCCGGCTGACCGGCACATGACAGCAGGCGAAGCCGCGGCCGACACGGTCGCCTTTCCGCGCGCCCGCACGCTCCGCCCGCACAAGCCCGGCGAGGGCGAGACCATCCTGTGGCAGGGCCGGCCCACCATGCTGGTTCGCAAGCTGCTGGAACTCGTCGGCTTTCTGGTCCTGCTGGTGCTCCTCACCTGGTTTGCAGTCGAACTGATCCGGCCGCATTTCGCGGGCTCGGCCTTTGCCGGCCAGCCCGATGCCAGTGCACTGCCCCTGGTGCTCGCCATGGTGGCCGGCGTGCTGCTGATCATCGCGCTGCCCGTCTGGCTGCGCTCGAATGCGCGGGCCCGGGCGCGCTTCATGCTCACCAACCGGCGTGCGCTTGTCTGGCTGGGGGACCGGATCGTCGGCGAAGCGCTGCTCTTCGGTGCCGACATGCGCGTCGGCGCCAGCGAGGTCAGCTTCGAGACCGGAAACCTCTATCTCGACTGGCGACTGAAGGACGAGGGGGTGGATCGGGTCCGGTTCGAGCAGATTTCCGAGGCGCTTGCCGTCGCCGAGCTGGCCGAGGCGAACGGGGCCCGCTGGATCGATCGGCCTGCCGACCCGCCCGCCGATCCGCAGGGTTCCTCAGGCAGCTGAGGCGGGGCGCGCCTTCAGCCGCGCGTGATAGGCCGCCAGATGGGGCTGGTCCGGCCCTGCCCTGAGCCCCACCCATTTCGCGAAATCGAGGCAGACGAAGGCAGTGATGTCGGCAATGGTGAACCGGTCCGAGGCGATCCAGTCGCGCCCCTCGAGATGGGTATCGAGCCCGGCCATCCAGTGCCGCGCCAGCGCAAGGCCGCGCTCGACAAGGTCCGGGATCTGCGGGGTCGCGGGCCCCGCGCCCGGCATGCTGCGGCCGGCATAGGCGGCGTGGCTGTTGCGGAACGCCGCCGCCACGTTGAAAAGGCCCTCGAACTCGCATCGACGGCCCCAGCGTTCCACTTCGGCCTGCTCCAGCGGGTCGCGGCCGAACAGATTGGGTTCCGGATGCAGCCCCTCGAGATAGCGGCAGATGGCCACCGATTCATCGAGGATCCGGCCATCGTCCAGCACCAGCGTCGGCACCACGCCGCGCGGATTGACGGCAAGATAGGCGGGGCGGAGGTTCTCGCCCGCCTGGATATCCACCTCGACCCGGTCGATGCTGAGCCCCTTTTCGGCAAGGAAGATCCGCACGCGCCGCGGATTGGGCGCGAACTTCATGTCGTAGAGCTTCATCCTTGCGTCTCCCCGCATCGACGCTATAGGCCTCAGGCCATGTCTGCAACGCCAAGGCTTCACACCATCCGACGCGGCTGACCGCCGCGCGTTTCTTCATGCGCGGCGGGCGGGTGGCTGGCGGCCATCCGGCGGGGTCCCCCCTTCACAAACCCGAAACGCCTTCCCTGCATGGACCTGAGCCATGGACTTTCTCTCGCCCGATTCCGTACCGCCCGCGTCGATCGAGACACTGCTCGATCGGTGCTTCGGGCCCGCCCGGCAGCTGCGGACGGCGGCCCTGCTGCGTCGCGGGGCCGAGCCGATCGCAAAAGCCGCCTTCGTCGCGCTCGACGAGGACCGCCTTGTCGGCAGCATCGCTGCACACCGCCTCGACTGGGTGCATCCCCGGCGGACGCGTCCGATCGCGCTGATCGGCCCCGTCGTCTCCCACCCAGAGCGGCGGGGCGAGCGGATCGGCGCCCGGCTGATGGACCTTGCGCTCGCCGAAATCGATGCGCTGGGGCTCGCCGCCTGCCTGATCGGCGACGAGCCCTATTATGGCCGCTGGGGCTTTTCGCCCCGGCACACCGGCCAGTGGATCCTGCCCGGCCCGGTCGATTGCGCCCGGCTGCTGCTGCGCGCCGCCGAGCCGCGCCTGTTCGCGGGCGCCGCCCGGCTCGAGGCAGGCGATGCGGCCGCCGCCCCTGAAAGCCGGGCCGCTTCTTGACCGGGGGCGGGCCCGCCGCCACATGCCTGTCATGGGTGCTGACCGCCAGCCGACGGCCGAGCCGATCCGGCCCGACGGGCCCGATCTGGCACGTCTGAGCCTCGACCAGCTGGCGCGTGCGGTCGCCGAACGCCGACATCCGCCGGTCGACCTCTGGAACCCCACCCACTGCGGCCATTCGGACATGCGGATCGCTCGCGACGGCACCTGGTTCCACGCCGGCACGCCGATCGGCCGGGCGCCGCTGGTCCGCCTGTTCGCCACCATCCTTCGCCGCGAGCCCGATGGGCGCTTCGTCCTCGTCACGCCGGCCGAGAAGCTGGACATCGAGGTCGAGGATGCGCCCTTCATCGCGGTCGAGGTCACGAGCGAGGGCGCAGGAGCCGCGCGCCGACTCGCCTTTCGCCTCAACACCGACGAGCTGGTCCTCGCCGGCCCCGAGCATCCGCTTCGGGTCGAGACCGCGCCAGACGGCACGCCGCGACCCTATCTGCATGTGCGCGGTCCGCACGACCGCCCGCTGGAAGCGCTGGTGAACCGTCCCGTCTTCTACGAGCTCGCCGAGCTGGCGCTGGCGGAACGGACGGGCGACGCGCCGCTCGGCCTGTGGAGCCATGGCGCCTTCTTCCCCTTCGATGCGGGCTGACGGCCGCGTTGCCGACCATGTCCGCCTGCGCCTGGCCGAGGCAGGCGCGGGCCGGCTGGGCGGCGACTCCGGCTTCGCCGAGGGAGGCACCCTGCACGCGCCACCGGTGCCCGCCGCCGTGCTGGTGCCGATCGTGCTTCGACCCGAACCGGGCCTGTTGCTGACGATGCGCACGGGGCACCTGCGCCAGCATGCCGGGCAGGTCTCCTTTCCCGGCGGGCGCATCGACCCGGAAGACGATGGCCCGGTCGCCGCCGCCCTGCGGGAGGCGCGCGAGGAAATCGGGCTGGAGGCCGACGCCGTCGATGTGCTCGGCCTGTCGGACCCCTATCGCACGGGCACGGGCTACGAGGTGCGGCCCGTCGTGGGCGCCATTCCGCCCGGTCTTGCGCTGGCGGCCAATCCGCAGGAAGTCGCCGACCTGTTCGAGGTGCCGCTCGACCATGCGCTGGATCCCAGGAACCACCAGCTGCGCGAGGCCGAGTGGCAGGGCCGCCGCCGTCGCTTCTACGTGATCGAATGGCGCGACAGGCTGATCTGGGGGGCGACCGCCGGCATGCTCGTCAACCTGTCGGCACGGCTCAGATGACCCGGCTCGACCCCGCTGCCTGGCTGGCCCGCCCCGGCTTTGCCCGCCTGCTCGATGTGCTGGGCGCTGGGGAGGGAGCAACCCGGCTGGTCGGCGGCGCCGTGCGCGACGGCCTCCTCGCCCTCCCGGTCGCGGACATCGACCTTGCAACCCGCCTGCCCCCGCCGATGGTGATGGAAGCGCTCGAATCCGCCGGTATCCGTGCCGTCCCGACCGGCCTTGCCCATGGCACGGTGACAGCCGTGGCCGGCGGCACGCCCTATGAAGTGACGACGCTTCGTCGCGATGTCGCAACCGACGGGCGCCACGCCACGGTCGCCTTCACCGATGACTGGCGGGCCGATGCCGCCCGCCGGGACTTCACCATCAACGCGCTCTACGCCGATCCGCTCACCGGCGAGGTGAGCGACTTCTTCGATGGCCTCCAGGACCTTGCGGCCCGTCGGGTCCGCTTCATCGGCGACCCGCTGACCCGGATCGCCGAGGACCATCTGCGGATCCTGCGGTTCTTTCGCTTCTCGGCCCGCTTCTCGGACCAGCTCGATCCCGATGGGCTGCGGGCTTGCGGGGAACGGGCCAAGGACCTGATGACGCTGTCGCGCGAACGGATACGCGACGAGCTTCTGAAGCTGCTCGCCCTGCCCGACCCGTCCGCGACCGTCGCGGCGATGCTCGGCCATGGCATATTGGCTCCTGTCCTGCCCGAGATCACCGCCGACCGGCTGCCCGCACTGACCGCCCTGATCCAGGCCGAAACGGCGGCCCGGGTCGCGCCCGAGGGGCTTCGGCGCCTTGCCGCCCTCCTCCCGCCCGAGCCCCGGCTCGCCACCGAGATCGCCGGCCGCCTGCGCCTCTCGAACCTGGACAAGGGCCGCCTGCTGCATGCCGCGACGCGAACGTCGGTACCGGACGATCCGCGCGCCCTGGCCTATTCCATCGGTGCGGCGGCCACCCTCGATCGGCTGCTGCTGACCTCGGACGCCCGCGCCGGCCAGTGGGCGGGGCCGCTCAGCTGCTACATCCGCCCCCGCCTGCCGATCTCGGGTAGGGAGCTGATCGCCATGGGCCTGCCGCCCGGCCCCGCCGTCTCGCGCCGACTCGCCGAGGTGGAAGGCCGCTGGATCGCCGCCGGCTTTCCCGCCGATCGGGCCCGGACGCTGGCGATCGCGCGCGAGGTCCTCGGCGTCAGCTAGGGCCTGGTGCCATCTGGATGACCCGGAGCGCCGGCGGGGCGGGCAGCACGGCAAGGCCCGCTGCCCCGGCCCACGGCGGCAGCCGCCACCGCTTTTCCCTGACCGCCTTCTCGCTGGCGACGCTCATGGAGCAAGCACCCCATGGTCGAGCCGGGCAAGCACATGGCGCGCGAACAGGTCACATTCGGCGGCATGCGGGTAGCCGGACAGGATGAAGGCCTCGATTCCCTCGGCCTGATAGGCGCGAAGCTTGGCCAGCACCTGGTCGGGCGTGCCGACGATGGCCGCGCCGCAGCCCGAGCGGGCGCGACCGATCCCGGTCCACAGATGATCCTCGACAAAGCCCTCGTCGCCGGCCGAGGCGCGAAGCTCGGCCTGACGGCGCACACCGACCGACTGGGTGTCGAGCGACTTTGCGCGGATGGCCTCGCCGGTCTCGTCATCGAGCCTCGACAGCAGCCGGGCGGCATGGGCCCGGGCCTCGGCCTCCGTCTCGCGGACGATCACATGGCAGCGATAGCCGAACTTCAGAGTCCGTCCCCGCGCCGCCGCGCGGCGGCGCATGTCGGCGATGATCTCGCGCACCGCCGGCATGGTGTCGGGCCACATGAGATAGACGTCCGCCGCGGCTGCCGCGGCCTCGCGCGCGTCGTCGGACAAGCCGCCGAAATAGAGCGGCGGGCATCTGCCCGACAGGGTCGTGATCCGCGGCGGATCGAGCCTGAGCTTCCAGAACTCCCCGTCATGATCGAGCGGCTCGCCGTTCAGCAGCGTCTTCAGGATCTGCATCAGCTCGACCGTCCGCCGGTAGCGCGGGCCCGAGCCCAGCGTCTCGCCGGGCATCTCGGACGAGATGATGTTCACCGTCAGCCGGCCCGTTGCGGTCGCGCCGGCCGCGGAGGCGGACAGGGCGGGCATCATCCGGTCGAGGGTCGCCAGCTGGCGCGCCAGCTGCGGCGGCCAGGTCTCGCCGACGCGAACCGCAAGCAGCATGCGGATGGTGCGGGTCAGCGGCGCCATGGCCGCGGCAAAGGCCGTCGAATCGATACCGAGGCTGTAGCCTGACGGCAGCAGCACATTGTCGAAGCCGCCCTTCTCGGCCGTCAGCACGATGTTGCGGCAATGCTCGAAGCTCGACTTCAGCGCCGGATCCGGAACGCCCAGAAACTCGTAATCGTCATCGCACAGCGCCGAGAACCAGCTGACTTCGCATCCCATCTTGTCCCTGTCCTTCCCGAACCTTCCGGCTACGGCAGCTTCTCGCCCATCCCGGCCTGGAGGATGTCATACCATTGCGTGCGCGTGAACCGCACCTGCAGCGCCGTGGCCGCTTCCGCGATGCGTTCTGCCGTCTGCGTGCCGACGATCGGGATCGGCCGCGCGGGATGCGCGCCCACGAAGGCATAGGCGACAGCCGTGCGGGTGACCCCCTGCTCGGCGGCGATCCGGTCCATCGCGGCGGCTGCGGCCGCCGCCCTCGGATCGGCCGGGGCTTGCGCCCCGAGCCGCCCCTGCCCCAGCGGCGACCAGGCAAGCACCGCCAGCCCCATCTGCATCGCCTGGTCGAAGGTGCCGTCGAACAGCGGGCGCGTGGCCAGTGCCGAGAATTCCGGCTGGATCGAGGCCAGCGGCACCTCAAGATAGGAGGCGAGCGCCGCCACCTGCGCGGGGGTGAAGTTGGAAACGCCGACCGCGCGCGCCCGACCGGAGGCGACGATCCGGTCGAGCGCCTCGGCCACCTCGGCCGGGTGCGCCAGCAGGTCGGGCCGGTGGATCTGCCAGAGATCCACATGATCGACACCCAGGCGCTTGAGCGACGCGTCGACCGCCGCCTCCACATAGGCCGATGAGCTGTCATAGGGCACCCCCATCCGGATCCCGCCCTTGGTCGCCAGCAGCATCCTCGACCTAAGCCCCGGCTCGGCCGCGAACACCCGGCCCAGAAGCGACTCGGCGGCGCCGAACGGTTCGCCATTGTCGGGGCCGTAGATGTCGGCCGTGTCGAACAGGGTGATGCCGGCATCGAGAGCGGCGTGGACGAGGCGGCCGGCCGCGCCGGCGTCGTCCCCCTTGAAGCGCCACATTCCCCATGCAAGGGTCGAGGCTTGCAGGCCCGTGGCGCCCAGCGGCACGGGATCGGCGGAAAGTCCCAGCGTGTCCATGGCCGCGGGATGGCAGAAGAAGGACCGGAATGGGAGAGCCAATTCGCTACGGCCTCGTCGGCACCGGCATGATGGGGATCGAGCATGTTCAGAACCTGCTGATCACGCCCGGCGCCGAACTGGTTGCCATCGCCGACCCGGTGGAGGCCTCGCGCGGTCAGGCAAGGGCTGCGCTCGGCGGGCGCCCCGTGCGCGAGCATGAAACCGCAGCCGAGCTTGCTGGCGCCGGCGGGCTCGATGCCGTCATCGTCGCCACACCCAACCACACCCACCGCGAGGTGCTCGAGCCGCTGTTCGCTGCGGGTGTGCACATCCTGTGCGAGAAACCGCTGGCGACCACCGTTGCCGACTGCCGCTGGATCGAGGCCGAGGCCGCCAGGTCCGACCGCATCTTCTGGACGGCGATGGAATATCGCTTCATGCCGCCGGTCGCCGAATTCATCCGCGAGGTTCACGAACACAAGATCGGGCGGCTGCGGATGCTCGCCATCCGCGAGCACCGATTCCCCTTCCTGGCAAAGGTGAATGACTGGAACCGCTTCTCGGCCAACACGGGCGGCACGATGGTCGAGAAATGCTGCCACTTCTTCGACCTGATGCGTCTCATCGTGAAGGCGGAGCCCGTCCGGATCTATTGCTCGGGCGCGATGGACGTGAACCATGTGGGCGAGCGCTATCAGCAGGGCGTGCCCGACATCATCGACAACAGCTATACCGTCGTCGATTTCGAGAATGGCGTGCGCGCCATGCTCGATCTGTGCATGTTCGCCGACGGGGCCGAGCAGCAGGAGGAGATCACGGCCGTCGGCGGCGAGGCCCGGCTCGACGTGTTCATCCCCTCGGGCGAGATCGTGTTCAGCCCGCGCGTCGGCTTCATGAACCCCAAGAAGGTGGAACGCCGCACGGTCGAGGTGGACGAAACGGCCCTGAAAGCCGGCTCGCACCATGGCTCCACCTTCTACGAGCACCAGCTGTTCGCCCGCTCGATCCGCACCGGCCACCCGCCGCTGGTCACGGCCCATGACGGCCTGATGGCGGTCGCGATGGGGGTCGCAGCCGAGCTGTCGGCGCGCGAACGGCGCGTCGTGGAGATGCACGAGGTGCTCGCCGGCTGAGCCGGGCCCTGTGGCGGCCATGTGACAGATGGATGAAAATGCGTTCGCCGCCGATGGCCGGGCGATTGCCTTGCCGCGCAAGCCAGCGCAGAGGCGCGCGCGACGACGGGCCGTATCAACTGCCCGCGCACCTTGGGGATCTGATCCATGCGCACATCCATTCTGATGGGAACGGCGATTGCCCTGCTTGCAACGCCCGCGACCGCCCAGCAGCTCGCCTCCGACGCGCCGGGCGACCCGTTCGCCGACATCGTGGTCACTGCCCAGAAGCGCGAGGAACGGCTGCAGGACGTGCCGGTCGCCGTTTCGGTGGTCTCCGGCTCGATGCTCGAGGCCCAGGGTGGTGCCACGCTCGAGAATGCGCAGTATCTCATCCCGACGCTGAACTTCCGAAAGTCCGGCACGACGCTGAACCAGGCCCTGTTCCTGCGCGGCGTGGGCACCATCAACTTCTCGATCGCGGCCGAACCCTCGGTCGCGGCCGTGCTCGATGGTGTCGTGCTGCAGCGCGCCGGCGAGGGTTTCGGTGACCTCGTCGACATCGAACGCATCGAGGTGCTGCGCGGGCCGCAGGGCACGCTGTTCGGCAAGAATGCCTCGGCCGGGGTCGTCAACATCGTGACCCGCCGCCCGACCGACCGGCTCGAAGGCTATGCCGAGGGCAGCTTCTTCTTCAACAACGGCAATGAGTATCGCCTGCGCGGCGGTGTCAACATTCCCTTCACGCCGGATGTGCGCGGCCGCTTCACCGCCTTCTGGGGCGAATATGAAGGAAATTATTTCAACACCTTCACCGGAAACCGCGTGAACGGTTATGATCGCTGGGGCCTGCGCGGCACCATCGAGGCCGATATCGCGCCCGGCACGACGCTGACCTTCATCGGTGACTACCGCAAGGCGAACGACGACTGCTGCGCCGAATCCATCGGCCAGCAGCCCACGAACAATGCGCGCTTCATCCTTCCCGCCGACAGCTTCCGCGGCAACCGCTCGACAACGGTCGCGCAGAATCTGGTGACGGCGACGCAGGAGGAAAGCTGGGGCCTGTCGATGCAGGCCGACATCGATGCCGGCAACCTCGGCACCGTCACCTCCATCACTGCCTTCCGCAAGTGGAACAACACCGAGATTCGCGACGGCGACTGGGTCTCGGCGCCGATTGTCGGCGTGCCGCAGCTGCATGACGATGGGCCGCAGAGCTCGGACACCTTCAGCCAGGAGATCCGGCTCGCCTCGCCAACCGGCCAGACGATCGAATATGTGGTGGGCGCCTATTATTCCAAGGCGACCAACCGCCGGGTCTTCACCCGCAACGTCACCTTGTGCAACGCGCCGCCGACGCCTGTCGTGGGCGTGGTTCGCTGCGGCGAGCCGGGCTCGGGGCCGGTCACTTTCCCTTCGGGCTCGGCCGACTTCGGCTCCAAGTTCGACAACCTCGCCGTCTTCGGCCAGGCAAGCTGGAACCTGAACGACACCTTCACGCTGATCGGCGGGCTGCGCTACACCTACGACATCCTGTCGGTGGATCACATCCGCCGCACGACGCTGGCCGGGCCCGGCATCCAGCCCAACTTCGACCAGGGCGTGCTTGCCGGCACCGGCTCGAACGGGATCCCGTTCCGGGCCAAGACCTCCAACGACAACTGGTCGGGCCGCCTGGGCGCGCAGGTGCGCCTCAACGACAACCACATGCTCTACGGCACCTACGCCAGGGGCTACAAGGGGCCGGCCTACAACATCTTCTTCAACCTGACGGCCGTCGGCACCAATGTGATCGCACCGGAAACCGTCGACAGCTTCGAGGTCGGCCTCAAGAACACGCTGTTCGACGGGCTGGTGGTGCTGAACCTCGCCGGTTTCTACGCCAAGTACGAGAATTACCAGGCCAACAACCCCGATATCGTTGCCTCTGTCGTCGTCACCCGGCTCACCAACGCGGGTGAGGTCTCGACGCGCGGCTTCGAAATCGACCTGCTCGCCCGCCCGACCGACACGCTCTCGGTCTCGGGTGGGCTCGCCTACACCGATGCCCGGGTGGACAGCTTCCGCCTGCCGCCGGGCGGCAACCCGAGCCAGGTCATCCCGTCGGGAACGCCGCTCGCCAACGCCCCGAAGTGGAAGGCAAGCCTTGCGGCCGACAATCGCTTCCCGCTCGGTGGTGTCGACCTGGTCGTCGGCGGGGCGGTCGCCTACCAGTCCTCGCAATTGTCCGAGTTCAGCGCGAACCCTGCCGTGCGGGCCAGCACGACGATCGGCGGCTATGCGATCGTCGACGCCAGCATCGCGCTGGCAGACCCCGATGACCGGTTCCGGATAACGTTCCAGGCGCGCAACCTGTTCGACGAGCAGTTCGCGGCCTCGATCGCCTCGGGCGGCCCTGGCGGCAGCTTCCGCTACATCATCCCGCGCGAATCCGGTCGCTTCTTCGGCCTGACCGGGCGGGTCAACCTCGGCCGCTGATCCCTGCTCAGGGTCGTTGCGCCGCACCGCCGCGGGCAACGGCCCTGACGACCAGGACGTCCTCCACCCGGAACGCATGGGTCCAGCTTCCGGCCCGCGTGGACGCTTCGACGATCCCGTCCTCGATCCGGAGCGCGAGCACGCCTTCGATCAGGCCCCCGTCCCGCAGGCAGATGTCGAGCGCTTCGGCGCGCCCGCCAGCAAGGGCGGCCCACCCGAAGGCAAGCAGGCGCTGCGCGGCACCGATGTCGACTGCGGCCGGCAGATCGGGCCGGCCGCGACTGGAGAGATCCATCACACACCCCCTGGGACCAACGTCGGGGCGAAGGCTCGAGCCTGAAGATACGGCGCCTGCCGCGCGGGCTTGAGCCCGGGGCGGCGCAAAACAGGACCGGCCCGCCTTCCGCAGCGGGGCGGGCCGATCAACCGGTTCTCCCGCTGCGTCGGGCAATCAGTAGCCTGGGCTTGCAGCCCCGCGAAGGGCCTGCGCCTTCTCGACGGCGGCCTGGGCGGCGGCGCCGCGCACCATCGCGGCACCCACGGCGACACCGTCCTGCAGGGGCACCACGCCGGCCGCCACCACGGCAACGGGTCTGGGCGGCGCCTCGGTCCAGCGGATTTCGGCGAGCGCCGGATTGTCGGCCAGCATGCTCACCCCGCCCAGCGGCTTGGGATGGCCCTGGTGACAGGTCTGGCAATTGATCTTCAGCGGATCGCCCATGGGGCCCAGGCGGCCCATGTTCGCCGGAAACACCGGCGCCAGCGGCTGGATCCACTGTTCGTTCACCTCGCGCACCATTCTGATACCGTACCAGGCGGTCTGCTTCTGCAGCCGGCTGTGGTTCCATTCGGCGAAATTCTGGGTGTTGTGGCAGAAGGTGCAGTTCACGCCCAGCGCGCCCGACACCCGCATCATCAGGCCATAGGTCCGCTCGGCCGAATGGATGTCGGCAAGGTTCCGGCCGTCGGGGTGAATCGTGCCGCTGTTCACCCGGATCTCGTTGTTGCCCACGAAGAACCAGCCATTGGGATCATTGGGCAGGGAGGAATAGCCCACGACGGCGAGCGGCTCGTTCTGGCCATGCCGGTTGTTCAGAATGGTGTCCGTCCGGCCCTGAGGCCGGAAGGTCCAGCTGTATTCCGGGATCGCCTTGCCGCGGTGGCAGGTGTAGCAGCTGACCCCTGTCTGCTGCACATGATCCTGCCAGTTCACATTGATGACCTGGGTCATCTTGAGCATGTTGAGCGACACGGTCTTCGTGTACTTCTCGTAGGACGCCATGTTGTCGGGGTTGTGGCAATAGTTGCAGCCCGCATGTTCGGGCGGCGCGTCCTTGGGCACCACCCATTCGGTGATGTTCGCCATCAGCAGCCCGAACTCGTCGATGCTGATGTCGCCCAGCACCTTGAGCTCGGGATAGACGTCCCGCGCCCGCTGGCCCTCTCGCGACGTCAGAGCATAGGCCGAGGGCGGCGGGACACCGGGCGAGCTTGCCCGCCCCAGGTTCGCCACCTGCTCCATGCCGGCGCCGCGCGGGCCCAGCTGGGTGCTTTCCTTGGGCGCGAGCTCGCAGCCGGCCAGCGCCAGCGGCAGGGCCGAGATGGCTGCAAGGGGCGCATATCGCATCAGGGTCGAGCTCATTGCGCTCCTCCCGCAAGGGTCAGCGGATCGACGGCCCCGGTCGCCGGATAGGGCGTGGCATAGCCATGCTCGACCGCGAACAGGTACCAGTTGTCGACGACGGTTCCGGTCAGCAGGATGCCGATCCCGCCGGTCAGTGTCGTCAGCACCGCGAACCACCAGGCCCAGCGGTGGATCGATTCCATGCTGGCGTTGAACCCCATCGTCCAGCGCCAGAACAGCGCAGCACGTTCAGACGCCGTGCCCCGGTCGGTGATCTGCTCCAGCTCGCGCTCGCCGCCATAGCGGCCGACCGCCAGGATCGTCGCGCCATGCATGGCGAACAGCAGCGCCGAGCCATAGAGGAACACGATCGAGAGGCAGTGGAACGGGTTGTAGAAGAGATTGCCGTACCGGATCGAGAAGGCGGCCGTCCAGTCGAGGTGCGGGAAGATGCCGAACGGCACCGCCTCCGACCAGCTGCCCATCAGCAGCGGTCGGATGAAGCCGAGCACCAGGTAGAGGAAGATGGCACTGGCAAACGCCCAGGCGACGTGGGTGCCCATGCCGAGCTCGACGGCCCTGCGATAGGTTCGCGCCCACCACAGCAGGATGGATGCCGTCAGGAAGAAGCCGGCCATCAGCCACCAGCCGCCTTCCGCCAGCGGCGGGATCGACAGCCCATATTCGGCGGCCGGCGGCTCGAGGGACAGCCAGAACAGCTGGCGGACGAACTGCACCGGATCCCAGCCGACGGACGCCCACATGTTGAGACCGATGATCTCGATCGCGATGAAGCCGCAGATGAGCGAGGCAATGCCCAGCGGTCCCAGATAGATGGGGCCGATCTGGGCGTTGGTGAACTTGCCGAGCCAGTAGCTGCTCGTGGTGCCTTCGATGCGCGGGTCGTTGCCGGGCGGCAGCGCGATGCTGCGCTCGGCGGGCCCCGTCAGCTGCACCTGGGTGAAGATGTTCTGATATCCCATGGCGGGTCTCCTCAGCTCCAGATCGGCAGGTTGAGCCACCAGGTCCACCATTCGGGCCAGCCACGGGTCCAGAAGGGGCCGCTGATGATGATGCACACCGCGCTCCAGAACCCGGCGTTCAGCGCCAGGAAGAGGCCGAGGCGGTGGATGCCGAGCTCGCCAACCGAATAGCCGAGCACGTCGCGGAAGAAGCTGTCCTCATACTCCGGGCTCTTCACCGTCTCGCCCTTGCGCGGGTTCACCGAGGACAGGATCAGCGAGCCGTGCAGGGCAAGCGCGAACGTCGTGGTGAAGAAGAAGGTCACCGCGAGCATGTGCGCCGGATTGTAATGGAAGTGCAGGAACTGGTAGCCGACGTTCGACACCCAGTCGAGATGGCTGAATATGCCGTAGGGAAAGCCATGCCCCCAGGCGCCCAGCAGCATCGGCCGGAAGACGACCAGCGTCACGTAGGCAAGGATCGCGACCCCGAAGGCGAAGGGCACATGATAGCCCATGCCGAGCTTGCGGCAGATCTCGACCTCCCTCAGCGCCCAGGAGACGAAGGCGCCGATCGCGCAGATCGTGATGATCTGCCAGAGCCCTCCTTCCATCAGTGGTGCAAGGCCGAGGCCATAGCTGAGATCCGGCGGATTGATGGAGATCAGCCAGGGGTTCCATGTCGGCCCCTGCGAGGCACCCCAGAAGATGAGCGCCGTGCCGAGGCTCGCGAAGAAGATGGTCGTGACCCCGAAGAAGCCCACGTAGAAGGGCCCCACCCAGAAGTCGAAGAGGTCACCGCCGATGAGCGTGCCGCCCCTGACCCGGTATTTTCGTTCAAAGCTCAACAGCGCCATGGCGCACCTCTCCCGATACGCCCGCCGCCAGGCAGGCGCCTTTCCGTCTGTCGGCGGGCGGGCCGGCAAGCCTTGCCGACCCGCCACGCCTCGCCGTCGTCACGCGGCCGCGCTCGGCGGGCTTGCGCCCGTCAGGGCATGGCCGATGCGCTGGCCGTGCTGGCTGCCATCGCGTTCTTGCCGCCATCCAGCCAGTTGAAGCGATCCGTGCTGAGCAGGATGAAGTGAATCAGAAGTGCCAGCACGAACAGGAACACGAACAGCGCCACCAGGCTGCGGCGCGGATCGAAAATGAGCCAGATTCTCCACATGTCAGTCTCTCCTCACGGCAGACCAGTCACTCAGGGGCAGGCGGCCGGCGATCTGCCAGACCCCGGCATGCCGCCCGTCAGGGCCGGTCAGAGCCAGGGACGCCACATCCAGACCAGGATATGCGCCACGACCGCAATCGCCGTGAATCCGAGGAAGCCGGAGACGAAGAGCTTGTGGAACTCCTGCGCCTCCTGGGGCGTGAGATAGGTTCCCATCCCCATTCTGTTGTCACTGTTGTCAACCATGTCTTGCTCTCCAGATTGCCCGCAAGAAGGAGGAGCGACCGCGTCCCCCGGCGGCGTCTTCGCCGGCTTGCGCCCGCGAAGTGGGTGGGCGCCCGCAAGGGGCGCGCATGGCAGCTGGAAGGCGGGCGGCGATCATGCCGCCCTCGCTTCCTGAAGAATGGATTTCAGCCGGTCGGCCGACACCTGCGCCTCGCCGGCGGCACGCGCCGCCTGCTCGGCGGCATCCCGCAGCCGCTTGGCAGCCGAAATCCGGACCAGAACCGGCTCCTGCTCGACCAGCCGGTCGAGCGCGGCCTTGGCGTCATCGGCCCAGCCGATCTCGGCATGGGTGCGGGCCGGCGTCGCCTCGACCCGGTCCATCTGGGTCGACAGCGGCAGCACGTGGAACAGCGCATCGAACAGCGCGTTCACCACTTCCTGCACCAGCCAGGTCGCCCCCGAATAGCCCATGAAGGGCGTGCCGGTATGCCGGCGGATGGCCGCCCCCGGGAAGGAGGCCGGGATGTAGATCCCGCGCGAGCCCGTCTCGGCCATGTAGAGCCGCTCGTTGTAGGAGCCGAAGACGATGAGCGGCGCCTTGTCGGCGATCGCTGCGCGAACGACGGCATTGTCGGGCTTCATCCCGGCCGACCGCTGGAAGGCAAAGGCGCAGGGAAAGCCCAGATCATCTTCCAGAAAGTGCCGGATCCCGCGCACATAGGTCTCCGTCGCCACGATCCCGAAGCTGGCAGTGGCGAAGAAATCCTGCGTCACGCTGCGCCACAGATCCCACAAGGGCTTGATCGTGCTGTGCTTCTCCCGCTCGATGAAGGGCATCGGGTCGAGGTCCAGCAGGTCGCCCAGCTTCTCGAGGAAGCGCGTGGTGGAACTCAGCCCCACTGGCGCCTGCAGCCAGGGCCGCTCCAGCGTCTCGCACAGGTTCGCGCCGAACTCGCGGTAGAGGCAGATGTTGACCTCGGCATCGGCCAGGCGGCGGATGTCGGCCAGATGGCTCCCCAGCGGGAAGACCATGTTCACCTCGGCGCCGATCCCCGCCACCAGCCGCCTGATCTCGGCCAGATCGGAGGCCATGTTGAAGCAGCCATACATCGGGCCGATGATGTTCACGCGGGGCGCCTCGCCTGCCTTGCGCGGGCGCGGCGGCGGCATCTTCTTCGGGCCGAATTCGGTCCACAGCCAGGTCAGCGCCCGGTCGGCCGACTGCCACTGGTCCTCGTCGATGGTGCGCGGCAGGAAGCGCTGGATGTTGGTACCCTCGGGAGTCACGCCACCGCCGATCATCTCGGCGATCGAGCCGGTCACCACGACGGCCGGAAGATCGGGATCGAGCGTCGCCCAGGCGCGCTTCATGGCGCCCTCGGTCCCGTCGCGACCCAGTTCCTGCTCGGACAGCCCCGTCACCACGATCGGCAGCTCGTGCGGCGGCAGGCCGTCGGTGTAGTGCAGCACAGAGGTGACGGGCAGATTCTCGCACCCCACCGGCCCGTCGATGACGACCTGCAGGCCCTTCACCGCCGTGAAGGCATAGACGGCACCCCAGTAGCCGCCGGCCCGGTCATGATCGAGGATGAGGGTCATGTGCCGACCGCCGCTTCGGCCTTGGCGGCAGCAATCCGCCGGGCGGCATATTTCGCCTTGAACTGCGGCCGATCGACCGGCATGCCGCTCCAGATCCCGGCTGCCGGCCCCTCGCCCACGCCTTCGAAGAAGCTGCGCATGGCGTCGAACCGGTCCCGGTTGGACAGGGCCGCATTGACCACCGCCTGCAGGCTGCCGGCGCCGGCCGGCCCCATCAGCGGCCGGGCCGAGATCAGGTTGGTGAAGTAGAGCGCCGGTATGCGGCTGGTCTTTGCGTGCTGGACGACGGGGGTCGTCCCGATCGCCAGGTCTGGCCGATGCGCCTCGACGGCGGCGATATCCTGCTCCAGGCTGGCGCGATACCGCACTTCCACACCCCGGGCCTCCAGCCAGTCGCGGTCCGGATCAGACCAGCGGGTACGCGGGCAGGCGGTGCCGACATAGGGCACCTGGGCCCCGCTTTCGATGAGCAGCCGGGCGACCAGCAGTTCGGAACCCTCATAGCCCGAGACCGTGATCCGGCCGCGGATCGGCGTGGCGGCTAGGGCAGCGGCAATCGCCGGCAGGAACCGGTTCTTGGCGGCATCCACCCGCGCCTGGGCGACCCCGAAGGCCGCGCCCACCGAATCGAGCCAGGCAGCCGTTCCCTCGCGCCCGACCGGGGCCGAGGCGATCACCTGCCGCCCGGCCGCCTCGAACTCGCGCACGCAGGCCGTGTAGAAAGGGTGGATAGCGGCCACGACGGGCGAGGCGAGCGCCGCATAGAGCTCGCGCCACTCGCGCGTCGGCACCACAGGGCCCGCCGCCAGGCCCAACGGCTCCAGCATCAGGCCGATGCCCGGCGGATCGGCCGGGAACATCTCGCCCAGCAGCGTCAGCGTCGGGCGGTCGGTCCGCTCGCGCGGGGCGGCAACCGGCCCGGCTTCAGCCTCGGCGCGTGCATAGGCGAGCATGGCACCGGCCAGCACGTCCTTCGCCTCGGCATGGGTGGGGACGCCGAAGCCCGGCACATCGATGCCGATGATGCGCACCCCGTTGATCTCGCGCGGCAGGCGCTGCAGCGGCACGCCGGATGCTGTGGGCACGCACAGATTGGTGACGACGATGGCATCATAGCATGCCGGATCCGCGAGCTCGTGGACGGCGTCGCGAATATCCTCGAACAGCTTGCCCGTGACCAGCGTTTCGGAATTGAAGGGCACATAGCCGACCGTGCGGCGCGCACCGTAGAAATGGCTGGTGAAGGTGAGACCATAGACGCAGCAGGCCGATCCGGAGAGGATCGTGGCCGTGCGCCGCATCCTGAGGCCCACGCGCAGCGATCCGAACGCCGGGCACATGGATTGCGGCTGGTCGTGCGGGCCCTTCGGATAATCGGCGGCGTAGCGATCCAGAAGCTCGGTCTTGCCGGCCTCGCGGGCCGCTTGCGCCAGCGTCCCGCGGCTGGAGCAGCCCCCTGCCTCGGCGCTGCCGAGATCGAGCCTGTCCGGCTGCCGGGGATCGTCGAGCGCCGTCATATCACGTCATAGACCACTTCGAGGCTGGGCCTTGGCGCCCAGTCACGGCCACGCATGTCGGCCTGGGTTGCCGGTTTCAGGACGACCTCGCGGCCGACATCCTCGGGCTTGAACAGGGCCAGCAACCCATCCTGATCGAGCGGCGCGGGCAGCACGGGCGGTGCCTTGGCTGCATTCTCGGCCAGTTCGGCAAACAGCGGCCCCCACTCGCCGTCCGGACGGCCGACGATCTGGTAGTTGGCCGATTTCCGGCGCAGATCCTCGTTTGCCGGAATGGCGGCCAGCACCGGAATGCCCACGGCTTGCGCAAAGGCCTGCGCCTCGCCGGTGCCGTCATCCTTGTTGATGACCATACCGGCGACACCCACATTGCCGCCCAGCCTGCGGAAATACTGCACCGCCTTGCAGACATTGTTGGCGACATAGAGCGACTGCAGGTCGTTCGCGCCGACGACGATCACCTTCTGGCACATGTCCCGTGCAATCGGCAGCCCGAAGCCGCCGCAGACCACGTCGCCCAGGAAGTCGAGCAGGACATAGTCGAACCCCCACTCCTGGAAGCCGAGCTTGTCCATCAGCTCGAAGCCGTGGATGATGCCGCGGCCTCCGCAGCCGCGGCCGACTTCCGGGCCGCCCAGTTCCATCGCGAACACCCCGTCGCGCTGGAAGCAGACATCCTCGATCCGCACATCCTCGCCGGCGAGCTTCTTCGCCGACGATGTCTCGATGATGGTCGGGCAGGACTTGCCGCCGAACAGCAGGCTCGTCGTGTCCGACTTGGGATCGCAGCCGATCAGCAGCACCCGCTTGCCCTGCTGCGCCATCATGTAGCTCAGGTTCGAAAGCGTGAAGGACTTGCCCGACCCGCCCTTGCCGTAGATGGCAATCACCTGGGTCTCGTGGCGCACCGGCCCGACGTGCACCGGATCCGGCTCATGACCGGCCTCCTCGCGAAGGCTGGCGATCTGCTCGTCGAACGCACTCATGCCACATCCCTCCAGTCGAGGATCATCTTGAGGCACGCGCGATCCTCGAACGCACGCGGATAGGCACGGTCGGCCAGGCGGGCGTCCTCGACGTCCGTCAGCAGGCCATCGAGCGGCAGCCGGCCATCGGCCACCATCGAACGAACCGCAGCGACATCGTCCGGTGCGAACTCGGCGGCCAGCCGGATCCGCGCCTCGCGCCGGAAGGCTGGCGTGAACGCAAACGACAGTCGCTCGCGATAGAAGCCGCCGAGCACCAGCTCGCCGCCCTTGCGCAGGCGCCCGACCAGGGTGTCGATCAGGTCCGAGTCGCCGCTGAGGTCGAGGATCGAGACACGATCGGAGCTGCTGTCAGAGTCCGGGTGGACGAGCCGATACCCCATCGCTCCATCGGAGCGCACGGGGTCGATCTCCCACACCGTCGGCGCGCCGCCCAGCGCAACCGCAAGACGGGCCGCCAGCCGCCCGAGCACGCCATGACCGACGATGAGATCGGGCAGAACTCCGCCCGCGAGCGCATGATGCGCAGTCGCCGCGAGCGCCAGCAGAACCGCTTCGGGCCCGAGGTCGCCCACGGGCACGACCCGTGCCGCCGGCACGACGATCCGCCGGGCGGAACCCCCGAACAGGCCGCGCGCGCCCGCATAGCAGTTCGCACCCGGCACGAAGACCCGCTCGCCCACCAGGGCCGACGCCGAGGCGCCCGCCGCCACGACCCGACCGACCGTCTCATAGCCTGGCACCAGCGGGTACCCCATGCCGGGAAAGTCCGGCATGCGGCCGGTCCACAGCAGCTTCTCGGTACCGGTGGATATGGCACTCCACTCGGTCTCGACCAGGACATCGGCCTCGCCGACAGGCAGCAGGCCGAGCCGACGCAGCGCAAGGGCCCCCGGGGCCTCGATCACGACTGCCAGCGTATCCACCAGTCCCGCCTCCCACCGGGGGCGCCCTCAACCCCGCCCGATGACCGGACCAGGGGCGATGCACCACCGTAGGTGTCACTCTATTTGGACACACGGGTTTGTCAATCTGGATTGACATTTCCTTGCCGCAGGCCGCGCTCAGCCAGGGGTCCGCGCCGTCACCATCTGGGCCGCGAAGGGGTTGGCGGTCGGCATCTCGCGCACCTGCGTGAAGCCTGCTGCGGCCAGCAGCGTCGCAATCTCTTCAGCCGTCCGCGCCCGGCCCGAGCCCATCGCCTGCAGGTAGAAGCCGAAATAGGCATCGCCCACGCGCGGCGCATGGCGGGCGCCCGCCATCGGCTCCGCGACGATCAGCAGGCCGCCGGGCGCGATCGCCTGGCGGATCGCGGCAAGCAGGGCGCAAACCGTCGAATCGGGATGGTCGTGAAGGATGCGGATCAGGGAAATGGCGTCGGCGCCGGCCGGAAGCGGATCGTCCGGAAACCGGCCCGGCACCAGCCGCGCCGAGTCGCCGAGCCGTCCGGCGGCCAGCGGCACCACCTCGGGCAGGTCGAACAGCCAGGGCTCGAGGTTCGGCCAGCGGGCAACCGCGGCCGCCAGGAACACGCCGGCACCGCCGCCGATATCGAGAAGCACCCGCCGGTCCGACAGGTCGAGCGCGTCGAGCACGGCCTCGGCGACCATCGGCTGCGAATCGGCCATCAGGCACGAATAGGGCACGACATCGCCGCTCTGCCCTTCGGCATAGGGCCAGAAACCCGAAAGGCGCCCGCCGCCGCCGTCGCGCAGCAGGGCAACCGGGTCAGCCAGGTCCGGCCACAGATCCGCATGGTGCCGGATCATCGCCTGGACACCCGCATTGCGGACAATCGACGCGCCGACCTGCCCCAGCGCATAGCGGCCGTCGCCGAGCGGCTCGGCCAGATCGAGAACGGCCATTGCGCGCAGCAGCAGCCGCATGGCCTGTTCGGGTTCGCCCAGTGTCTCGGCAAGGGTTGACGGATCATGCGGCCGTTCGGCCAGGGCCGGGAACACGCCCAGCCGCACCGCCGCTGCCAGCCACTGCGAATAGGTGAACCCCGCGACGAGATCGAACAGGGCCGAAGCCCGCCGCTGGGCGATCCAGCGCAGGCCCGGCACCCGCCACGCCAGCCGCTGGAAGGCCGGATCCATGATCCGGGCGTTTCGCCAGGCGATCCAGCGCGCCCACAGGGTTTCGGCCATATCCGGACTGTCCAGTCCGCCAATCAGTTTCGGTGTCAGGCAGGTTGGACATGTGCTAGGCTCGCGTCAACAGCAGCCGGCCGGAGCGACAGGTGGAGCAATCGGTGATCGTGATCGGGGCCGGCATGGGCGGGCTGGCGGCCGCCGCCCTGCTGGCATCACGAGGCCTCGACGTCACCGTGCTGGAAGCCCGCGACACGGTCGGGGGCAAGGCCCGGCGCCTGCCCGTCGACGGCCGGCTGGTCGAAGCCGGCCCGACGGTCTTCACCCTGAAGTCCGTGTTCGAGGACCTGTTCGACCGCTGCGGCGCCGATTTCGATTCGGCGGTCGCCACGCGCCCGCTCGACCGCGTCGCGCACCATCGCTGGCCCGGCGGCGCCAGCCTCGACCTCGTCGCCGATGCGGAGGCCAATGCCGACTCGATCGGCCGGTTCGCCGGGCGATCGGAGGCGGCCGGCTACCGGGCGTTCGCGGCCGAGGCCCGCCACATCTGGCAGACGCTGGCCGACAGCTTCATCGAGCGCCCCCGGACGAACCCCATCGGGCTGACCTGGCGGCTGGGGCTTCGGCGCCTGGCCGACCTGCAGGCGACCCGCCCCTACGAGACCATGTGGTCGGTTCTGGGGGAACATTTCCGTGATCCCCGGCTGGTGCAGCTGTTCGGCCGCTACGCGACCTACTGCGGCTGTTCGCCGTTCCGCGCCCCCGCGACCCTGATGCTGATCGCCCATGTGGAGGCGATGGGGGTCTGGCAGGTGCAGGGCGGGCTGCAGGCCATCGCAGAGGAACTGGCGGCGCTGGCCCGCCGCCACGGCGCCCGGATACGAACTGGCGTGCGCGTCGCCGCCATCGAGACGGCACGCGGACGCGCGAGCGGGGTGCGGCTCGCGACGGGCGAGCGTCTGCCGGCGGCCGCCGTCATCGCGAACTGCGATCCCGCCGCGCTGGCCGACGGCGGCTTCGGCACGCGCGCAGCCCGCGCCTGCCGGCCGGTGGCCCCCGCCGCCCGCTCGCTGTCGGCGCTGACCTGGCTCCTTGTCGCCGAGGCCGATGGCCTGGCCGACGCGCACCACACGGTCGTCTTCTCGAACGATTACGCGCGCGAGTTTGCCGACATCGACGCCGGCCGCCCGCCCCAGGTCCCCAGCGTCTATCTCTGCGCCCAGGATCGAGGCTGCGTCGGCGAACCGCATGCCACGCCGGAGCGATTCCAGATCATCGTCAATGCGCCGGCGCGCGGCGACACCCACCCCCTGACCAACGAGGACCTGGCCCGATGCGAAACGGCGATGCTGACCTCCCTGCGCTCTGGTGGGCTCTTGCTCCGGTGGAAGCCCGGGCAGCGCGTGCTGGTCACACCCAGCGACTATGCGAGCCTCTTTCCGTCGACGGGTGGAGCCCTTTATGGACGGGCCTCGCACGGTCCGCTGGGCGCCTTCCTCCGGCCGGGCAGCCGCAGCCGCCTGCCGGGCCTCTATCTGGCGGGCGGGGGCACCCATCCGGGGGCGGGCGTGCCGATGGCAGCGATATCGGGCCGGCTGGCCGCCGAGGCCGTGGTGGCGGACTTGCCGCCACTGCGCTTCCCGGTTGCGTCGCCGAAGGCCCGCGCTTCGACGTCGTCGTCGTCCCCGGCGGCTATGCCTGGTGGTATGTCGATGCCGTCTCCGACTGCGGCAGCTACGGCCTTACCCTCATCGCCTTCATCGGCTCGGTCTTCTCGCCCTATTATGTAAAGGCAGGCAAGCGCGACCCGCACGATCATGTCGCGCTCAACGTCGCCCTCTATGGCCCGCGCGGCCGCCGCTGGGCGATGACGGAACGCGGGCGTGCCGCCCTGGCCCAGGGCAAGGACCATCTGCTGATCGGCCCCTCGGCCGTCCGCTGGGACGGCAGCTGCCTGACGTTCGACATCCACGAGCGGGGCGCCGTGCTGGGTGAGCGGGTCGAAGGCCGGGTTCGGGTCTGGCCCGAGGCGCTTGCCCGGGATGGATTCGATCTCGACCCGGACGGCCGCCATCGCTGGCACCCGATCGCCACGCGCGCCCGCGTCGAGCTCTGCTGTGAGCGCCCCGGGCTGCGCTGGTCGGGCGACGCCTATGTCGACAGCAATTTCGGCACCGAACCAATGGAAGCGCGCTTTCGTGACTGGCAATGGGCCCGCGCCCATGTCGGCGAGGAGTCCGCCGTCTTCTACGAGGGCGTCCGGCTCGACGGCAGCAGCTTCGCGCTGGCGCTGGGCTTCGATCGGCATGGCCGGGCCGAACCGATCGGGCGGCCGCCCCTGGTTCGGCTGCCGCGCACCCGCTGGGCGATGCCGCGCGCCGCGCGCAGCCAGGGTGCCGCGCGCGTGGTGCACACATGGGAGGATACGCCCTTTTACGCGCGCTCGGCGCTCGGCCTCGAACTCCGGGGAAAGCCCGTGCTCGCCGTCCATGAAAGCCTGTCCCTCGCGCGGTTCATCCATCCGGCCGTCCAGTGGATGATCGGCTGGCGCATGCCGCGCCGCCCGGGCTGAGGTCATTCGGGGGGCTTCGTTTCCCGCTGCTCGGCGTCGCGCCGGCTCTGTTCGAGCGCCCGGTTGACGCTCCTGAGCTGCCACACGCCGAACCCCAGCGCGAGGCCGGCGACCAGCAGCAGTTCGACGAGTCCATAGTATTTCGGATCGATCACGGCAGGCTATCCTCCTTCGCGGCGGCGATCCCGCCTGCCGCCAGCGCTGCCAGCAGCGGCCCGGCTACCGCCTGTGCCGCTTCCTCGTGCGCCAGGTGGCCAAGGCCGGGCAGCAGGAGTGCTCGGCCATCGGGCACCTGCCGGGCCACCGTCGTCGAGACATCGGCCGGCACTGTCCTGTCGCGCGTGCCATGCAGCAAAAGCATCGGCACCCCAAGGCGCGGCATGTCGCGCACCAGCGGCGCCAGATCCCAGGCGGCCATCATGCCGAGCGTGGTGGCGACATGCGCCCGGCTGCGGAACAGCCGCCCATAGAGCCTCGCCCCGGCCGCATCCACCCGGCTGCCGGTCGCACGCTCCAGGAAGCGGCGCGGCTCGCCTGGCAGTCCGGCGGTTGCCGTCACCAGCGAAGGCACCAGCGGGTTCAGGACCAGCGAGCGTGCGATCGACGGGAAGATGAACGCCGCCGGGCCCGGAAAGGGCTGCAGCGCAGCGCCGATCCCGGCAACCAGTCCCGGTCGCACGGCTCCGTCCAGCACCAGGCGAAGCGCGATTGCAGCGCCGGCCGAATGCCCGACGATGACGTCGGGAACGACCGCCAGCACGGCCAGCAGCCGGGCCACCGCGGCCGCCATCGCGTCGAGCGACAGGGCCGCCGGCACCGAGGTGAACCCATGGCCCGGCAGATCGACCGCAACCAGCCGGAAACCGGGCAGCAGCGGCCAGAGTTCGCGCCAGCTGTGGGTGGCCGCGCCCGTTCCGTGCAGCAGCAGCAGGGTCGGGCCCGCACCCGCGATCTGCACATGCCAGTCGAGCCCGTCGGCACGCACGAACCGGCTGGCCGTGCGCTGCGGCCAGTCGGCACCGTCGCGCGCCCAGTCGAGCGGGCCGGGCGCGGCCGCGCTCATCGCGCGCGCACCGTGGCTGCAAGGCCGTGCGCCTCGGTGCGCGGCAGCACGACAAGCCTGGCGCCGAGCGCGGCCGCGATCCGCGCGCCATCCGGGCGCGGGCGCGCGGCCGTGTCGATGGCGATGACGGGCAGCGAGCGCGCGGCCAGCGCCCGCGCCGCCCCTTCCGCGTCCGCCATCGGATCAAGCCCGGGCGCTCGCGCGACATTGGCCCTGAAGTCCGAGAGGATGACGATGGTGGGGTCGCGCCCGGCGGCCCGCACACGACCGGCCAGCGCGCCGGCCAGATCGATCGCGGCGGCAAGCGGCGTACCGCCCCCCCCGGCCATGTCGCCAAGTGCCCGGCGCGCACGCGCGAGCGAGCGGGTCGGCGGCAGGACCAGCTCGGCCCGCTCGCCGCGAAAGGCGATCAGCGCGACCTCGTCGCGGCGCACATAGCTGTCGGCCAGCAGCAGCTCGATCGCCCCCTTGGCCTCGTTCAGCCGGGCGAGCGCTGCCGAGCCCGAGGCATCGACGACGAACAGCGTCGCCGACGGCCGCTCGGCCACCAGCCGGCGGATCCGGAAATCGTCCCGGCGAACCTGGAGTCCCGGTCGGGCCGGCTCGGCCCGCCGGCGGACCGGCTGCCAGGGCGCGGCCGCCTTCAATGTCTCGACCAGATCGAGCCGGACACCGGCCGAGAGCGCGCCGCTTCGCACCCCGGCACGCCGGCCACGGCGGGGATTGGCCGAGCGCCGGCCGGCTCCGGCCGACCGGCCGGCGGACCCGCGCGCGCGCGCAGCCTGGGCGACGAGCAGGCCGGGCGGAAGCAGGGCGCGGACCGCCTCCACGGCAAGGTCGGTCAGATGGTCCGCCGGTTTCGATGCCGCATCGGCCCCCGGCTCGTCCGGCCCGGGCGGCGGAGGTTCGGGTTGCGCATCCGCTGCTGCCGCTTCGGGCAGGCGGGTCGCGCGCGGCGCCAGCACCAGCAGGGTCGCCGTCAGCAGGTCGGCTTCGGCCGGCTCGTGCCGCCCGGCCAGGCGGGCGGCCGCCTGCGCGGCCTTCAGGGCCATGAGGGGCGCCCGCACGTCGGCAATCCCGAGGTCGGCTGCGATCGCGACCAGTGCTGTCACCAGCTCCGGAGCCGGTGCCGGCGCATCTGCCGGCACGTCGGGCGCGCCCTCGGGGTCGAGATCGAAGGCGAGGCGCATCGTCAGGGCCGCCGGCGCGCCCTCCCCCTCCTGCCCCTCGTCGAGCAGCAGCAGCAGGAAGGGCAAGGCGGCCCCGTCCAGCGCCTGCGCGAGCCGCGCTGCAGTCTCGGGCGCAAGCCGCTCGGCCGACGGCACGATCAGCAGCCCGCCGCCCACCTCCGACAGCAGGCCGGGCGCCGTCACCGGCCGCCCTGCGGCCAGCGTGGCGGCCAGATCCAGTCCGCCAAGCAGACGGTCATCGGCAATGGTGGCGGGCATCCGGCGAACCGGCGCGCCGGGGGCAAGCGCCGCGCCAAGATCATCGATGAAGCGATCGCGCGCCGGCCCGGGCGGCCCCCGCAGCACCGCGCCCCGCAGGCCGGCGGGATCGAGCGCCAGCAGCCGGGCCGCAAGCGCGGCGATGGTCACGCCGCCGCCAGTTCGCTGATCGCCCGCTCGATCCGCTGGGTCGAACCGGTCTCGTCCAGCGGATTGCGCCGGAGCCGGTGCCGCAGCGCCATCGGCGCCACGCCGAGCAGATGCGCGCGCTGGACCGTCCGCCGCCCGTCCAGCGCCGCCTGCGCCCGGGCGGCGCGAACCAGCGTGAGTTCGCCACGCAGCCCGTCCGCCCCGACCGCCTGGCACAGCCGCGCGGCCAGCTCGATCAGGTCGTCGGACACGCCGACGGAATCCAGCCGCCGCCGCGCCCTTGCAACCCGCGCCGCCACCTCGGCATCGGCCGCGGCCCAGTCGGCGATGAAGCCCGCGGGGTCGCGGTCGAAACGGTCCCGACGCTTCACCACCTCCACCCGATCGGCAAGCCCGGCGGGCGTGCGCACCTCCACCGACAGGCCGAACCGGTCGAGGAGCTGCGGCCGAAGCTCGCCTTCCTCGGGATTGCCGGAACCGATCAGGATGAACCGCGCCGGATGCCTGAGCGACAGCCCCTCGCGCTCCACGACATTCTCGCCCGATGCCGCCACGTCGAGCAGCAGGTCGACCAGATGATCCTCCAGCAGGTTTACTTCATCGATGTAGAGAAACCCGCGGTGCGCGCGCGCCAGCAGCCCGGGCTCGAAGCGCTTCTCGCCGGTCGCCAGCGCCCGTTCGAGGTCGAGCGCGCCCACCACCCTGTCCTCGGTGGCGCCCAGCGGCAGATCGACGAACGGCACCGGCCGCAGTGCCTTGCCGCGCGCCGCCGGGCAATCGAAGGGGCAGCCTGGAAAGCCGGCCGGCGCACAGGCGAAGCGGCAGCCCTTCACCACGTCGATCGGCGGCAGCAGCGCCGAGAGCGCGCGCACCGCCGTCGACTTGCCGGTGCCCCGGTCGCCGAACACCATCACGCCGCCGATCCGGCCGTCGACAGCCGCGATCAGCAACGCCTGTCGCATCTCCGCCTGCCCGACGATGGCGGAAAAGGGATAGACGACACCCATGGCCGGCAAGCGTTAGCAGCGCCCTGTGGCGGCGCAAGCGGGCGGCGGCGGTCCCCTCAGGCGGCCGCCTCGACGCGGGCCAGCGCGCACTCGCTCCAGATGTCGGACAGGGCCCTCACCAGCCGGTCGACATCCCCGTCCGAATGCACCGGCGAGGGGGTGATCCGAAGCCGCTCTGTTCCTTTGGGAACAGTCGGATAATTGATCGGCTGCACATAGATCCCATGCTCGCCGAGCAGCCGGTCCGAGATGTACTTGGCGTGATGGGCGTTGCCCACCATCACGGGAATGATGTGGCTGTCATTGTCCATCATCGGGATGCCCAGCAGCTCCAGCCGGCGGCGCACCTTGGCTACCCGCTCCTGGTGGCGGGCCCGCTCGATCCCGCTCGCCTTCAGATGCCGCACGCTCGCCAGCGCCCCCGCCGCGATCGCGGGCGGAAGCGCCGTGGTGAAGATGAAGCCCGAAGCGAAGCTGCGGATGAAATCGACGATCGAGGCAGACGCCGCGACATAGCCGCCGACGACGCCGAAGGCCTTGCCCAGCGTGCCCTCGATCACCGTCACCCGGTCCATCAGCCCCTCGCGCTCGGCGATGCCCCCGCCGCGCCGCCCATAGAGGCCGACGGCATGCACCTCGTCGAGATAGCTCATGGCCGCATGTGCCTCGCACACGTCCAGGATCTCGGCGATGGGCGCGATGTCCCCGTCCATCGAATAGACGCTCTCGAAGGCGACCAGCTTCGGCCGCGATGGGTCGATCGTGGCGAGAATCCGGTCGAGATCGGCAGGATCATTGTGCCGGAACACGTGCCGCTCGGCGCGGCTGTGCCGGATTCCCTCGATCATCGACGCATGGTTGCCAGCATCCGACAGCACGACGCAGCCAGGCAGCCGGGCAGCCAGCGTGCCGAGCGACGCCCAGTTGGAGACATAGCCGGACGTGAACAGCAGCGCGGCCGGCTTGCCGTGCAGGTCGGCGAGTTCCGCCTCCAGCGCGACATGCGCATGGTTCGTGCCCGAGATGTTGCGCGTGCCGCCCGCGCCAGCGCCCTGCGCATCGAGCGCCTCGTGCATGGCGGCGATCACGTCCGGGTGCTGGCCCATTCCCAGATAGTCGTTGGAGCACCAGACGGTGACGTCATGCGTTCCGCCGTCGGCATGGCGCGTCGCATGCGGATAAAGACCGCGGCGGCGTTCCAGCTCGGCGAAGACCCGGTAGTTTCCGGCCTCGCGCAGCCCGTCGAGCTGGGCTTCGCAGAGCGCATCATAGTCCATCGTCACTCCCCTTCGATCAGTCTCGTGGGCCGGCGGTCACCAGCCGGCAGGAACCAGGTGAACAGCGCGCTGTCGCGCACCGGCAGCAGCAGGAAAAGATGCTCGACCACCCCCAGAAAAGCCAGGCTCGCCAACAGCTTGTACTGAATGGCGAGGCCGCTTTCCGGCGCTGCTGCAAGGGCTGCCCAAGCAAGCCAGGCCGTCAGGGCAACAGCGGCCAGCGTCGTCAGGGGAAGCAGCGGATTGCCCCGGCCGCTCCGGAAATAGCTTCGCAGATAGGCGAGATGATCGGGCAGCATCTCGTCGGAGAAGTGCGGCACGCCCAGGAAGATGTTGAACTTGGTCGACAGGCGCATCGCGAACAGCAGCAGGAAGGTCCAGGCGGCGATCTGGGTCGGCTGACCCCAGGTCACGGCCAGAAGCGCGACCGCCGTCAGCGCGATCGCGATCTCATGGTGGATGAGGGTGGCAGTCGCCAGGCGGAAGCGCCGCCAGCCGCAAGCGTCCGGCGGGCACGCCTCGCGGCGCGGTCCGGTCACGAAGCCCAGCAGGAAACTCAGTTCGTGCCAGCCCCACAGCAGGATCGCGGCCACGAAGCCGGCATAGGCGGCCAGCGGCGTGGCCGCCTCCATGCTCACCAGCACCGCCGCGAACGCAAAGCCCGCCACGACGGTGGCCCCCAGCAGGCTCGCCCCCCAGCTGTCCTCGGGCCGGCGGTCCAGCCACAGGATGACGCCGGTCGCGAAGAACCAGGCCACCAGGGCCACCGCGAACGGCACGAGGGCGGAGGCTGCCATCTACCAGGCCGGCTGCAGCCGCGAGGTTTCGGGCAGCGCATTGGCCGCAACCGGCACCATGAAAAGGCGCGCAAAGGCAAGGCCGGCGCGAAGCTGCCAGCCAAGCTTGCGGACGGCACCCGCGATTCCGCCGCGCGCGGCGGCCTCGGCAATCCCCTCGTTCGCGATCCGGATCCGCTCCATGCCGGCCCGGAAGGCGGGGTTGTCGATGTCGACCGTCAGCGGAAACACCTGCCTGGAGATCTCGTTGCAGATGCGAAAGACGCGATAGTCATAGTCCGTCGGGTCGATTCCAAGCGCTTCGTGGAACAGCGGGCGCCCATGGTCGCGGACATACATGGTCGCATAGACCGACAGCAGGAAGAAGCGGATCCACAGCTTGTTGTGGCCGGCAAGCAGCTTCGGATCGGCCCGCATCAGCAGCGCGAAGGCCTCGCCGTGGCGGAACTCGTCGTTGCACCACTCCTCGAACCATTTGAAGATGGGATGGAACCGGTATTCAGGATGCCGCGCAAGGTGCCGGAAGATGGTGATGTAGCGCGCATAGCCGATCTTCTCGGACAGATAGACGGCATAGAAGATGAACTTGGGCTTGAAATGGGTGTATTTCTTGGTCCGCGTGAGAAAGCCCAGATCAATTCCGATTCCCGCGTCCTTCAGCGTGTGGTTGATGAACCCGGCATGCCGGCTCTCATCGCGAGACAGCAATTTGAACAGTTGCTTCACATCGGGATTCTTCACCCGCCGGGCGATCTCTGCATAGAGGATGCAGCCGGAGAATTCGGCGGTGAGCGAACTCACCAGAAAGTCGATGAACTCCGCCTTCAGATCGTCGGGCAGGCCTTCCAGCACGCCGTCGAACTCGTCCGTCCGGCGGAAGTGCCGCTTGTTCGGGTCCCCTTCCATCTCGGCGATCAGCGCATCCCACTCGCGCCGCACCGCCGAGACATCGATGCGGTCCATCGCCTCATAGTCGGTCGTGTAGAACCGCGGCGAGAGCATGGTGTTGGCCCGTGCCATCTCCAGCGTCTCGTCAGGGGTGGCGGGGACCGCCATGGGGGCATGCGCGTTCATCAGAGCCTCCCGCTCGTGAAACTGACTTCGTAGAGTTCGGTGATCTCGAACCGGCCGCGAAGGCGGGTCCAGGCCCGCTCCAGCGCGCCGGCCCGCTCGATCCGGGCGCGGCGGCGAACCGTCATGTCCCGGCCGGGCGTCACCTCGATCGGCTCGCCATAGACGCAGACACGGTCGCCGGGCTGGATCTCGGGGTCGCCATCGAGCACCACATGTGCGCCGAAGCGCTCGGGCGTGTGGTTGATCTCGATCAAGCAGCCCACGTCCAGAATGTCGCGGCGGAAGGGGTTGCGTGCGATCATGCGCCGGGTTCCTGCCCTGCCGGCAGCATCACGGCAAAGGCTGCCCGGTTCGCTGCCCCGAACGATCCCAGCTCGATCTGGCGGCCGGTTGCAAGATCGGTGAGCGTCAGCCCGTTGTCGGCCCACAGCTGCAGACGGAAGGGCATGTCCGCGCTCACGCCCCTGAGCCGCCGCTCCCGCGCCAGGCCGCGCATCACCCCGCGAACGAACCCCTGTTCCGACATCGGCTCGACGACCGCGACGGTGTCTCCGCCCGTCCCCACGACGACTACGGCCCCGTCCGCGCGGTCGCGAAAATGAAGGTCGCGCGTGGCGACCGGCGCCACGGCCGCCTCGGCCCGCATCGCCTGCGGATCGGCCACCTGCGGCAGCAGCCCCGCCCGGACTGCCACCGCCCCCGCGACCGCAAGCGCGATCAGCGCGCCCGCCGCCCACAGGGCCTCGCGCTGGAAGGGGCGCTCGGCGTGCCCGCTCATGCTGCCTGCACCTCGCCGATCACCGGCCGTTCGCCGGCTGCCCCCGTGTCGGGCGCCACCGCGCGGCGCCCTTCCGGCACGGCCCCGGCCAGGGTCCGCGCGATCAGCGCCGCCACTGCCGCCCCATCGGGAACAGCGCGCAGCATCGGCTGCGGCGCGCCGAACTTCCACGGCCGGGCGTGCGGCCACAGCATGGCATAGCCGATCCGTTCCCGCCCGCTCAGCTCCAGCGGAATGTCCGCGGTGCCGTCGGCGTGCAGCTTCAGGGCGGCGTTGCGCACGATCCGCAGCGGGATGTTGATGCAGGTGGGCAGCGCGGCACCGATCCTGAGCACGATCCGCCGGTTCGTCAGGGTGTAGATGCTCGCCCGCGCGGACCACCAGGCCAGCCCCGCCAGCACAGCCAGCGCCACGAGGCCGGCGCCCACCGTCGCCAGCACGCCGGCGAGACTGGCGCCCGACAGCAGCGCCCAGCCGACCAGCAGCGCGAAGTAGAAGGCGACCCCGCGCGCGTGAAAGGCCGTCAGCGCCAGTCGCTTCCAGTCCGGCGAGCCCTGCCAGATGATATGCTCGCCCGCCGGCAGCATCCCGGGCAGGCCGCGAACCGGCTCGTTGGCATAGCCCTCGGTGGGATCGTGCCGGCTCATATCAGGGGCTCCGCCCGGTCCGGCGTGGCATAGAGATAGCCGCCGCCGAAATACGCCATGATCCGCTCCTCCTCGTTGAGGGTGATGGTGTCGGGGCTGGCCACGCCCGGCGCACCTTCGAACTGGTGCGCGGCAAGGCTGTCGGTGATGACGACCCCCTTGCGCCCCTTCACCAGCGCCATGTTCATCGGCAGAAGGACGGTGCGGCCGCTGGGCAGGCGAGTCTCGAGATAGCGGATAAGCCGGTCGACACGATCGACCCACAGCTCGGTGACGGTGCCGGCCACCTTGCCGTCCACGCCCAGCACCGGAAACCCGCGCGGGTCGGCGTCGCGCTTCACCACGCTCAGCTCATGCTCCACCCGCAGGGGCACGATCCGCGCAAGCCCGTGCGCCGTCAGGTCCGGCCGGTGGGCCCGCTCGGCCCAGGCGGCCGGCCCGATTCCGTCCGCGAGCGGGTCGCCCGTCGGCACCCAGGGCGCACCCGGACCGTCCCAGGCCTTGCGCGCCCTGATGTCGAAGGGGTCGCGGCCGGGCGGCGGCGCATAGGCAATCCCCTGGCCGTGCGGAAGATGGAACTGCTTGGGCGCGCCGGTGTCGATCCACTTCGGCGTCTCCACCCGGCCGGTCATCTCGTCCTCGAGCGGATAGCCCTCCCGTCGGCTCTCCCGGTTGAGATAGACCACAAGGCCGATGAAGAAGAGCACGAAGGCATAGAAGCAGAGCATGGCAACATCGACGTTGCCGAAGATCACCGGTGACATGGCGCGTCTCCAGGGCACGGGGAATGGCGGGCGTTCATGCGGGGAACTCCCGAAGCCCGAACGGCCGTGCGGCACCGTCCGGAACAGGGTTTGCGCGACGGACCAGCGGCCCCAGCGCGACGAGCGTTGCAAACAGCAGCGCGATTTCAAGATGCCAGACGACGGTATAGGCCGCATCCGGCCCGGACATGGCGCGGCCGAGGGCGCCCGCCGCCGCCAGCGCGCCGACGCCGTCGCGGATGAGGCCCGCGGCGATCAGCGCCAGGCCGGCCGCGCTCGCCTGCACGGCTCCCCAGGCACCCAGCGCAAGCCCGGCCATCGCCGGCCGGCGGCTGCCGATCGCCATGGCAGCCGTCAGCAGGCCAACCCCGAACAGTCCGCCGCCGAAGCCGATGCCAAGGATTCCGACCGCCAGCAGCCCGACGAGCCCCGTCGGCGCCGACAGGATCACGGCCGCAAACGCCGGGATCCCCGCAAGCACGCCGGTGGCCGCGATCCGGTGCGGGTCGATCCCCCGCGCCAGCTGCCGGGCCGCGACGATCAGCGCCACGAGCGTGCCGGCCGCCCAGAGCGCCGTCAGCCGGGTCGTCTCGCCCACGCCCATCCCCAGCACCTCGGCGCCATAGGGTTCCAGCAGCACGTCCTGCATCGCAAACGCCGCCGAGCCGAGCCCGACGGCAACCAGCAGCCGCCGCATGCCGCGTTCGGCCAAAAGGGCGCCCCAGGCTGCGCCGAACGCCGGGCGAACCCGATCATGTCGGGTCGCCTGTGGATTGCGTGCCTCCTGCCGCCACAGGGCGACGAGGTTGAGCAGCATGGTCGCCAGCGCCGCACCCTGCACCACGCCCACAAGCCGCGTCGGCGAGAAGTCGAGCAGCATCTGGCCGATCAGCAGCGAGGCGACCAGCATGCCCACCAGCAGCATCACGTAAAGCAGGGCCACCACGCGCGGCCGCCTGTCCTCGGGCGCCAGATCGGTCGCCAGCGCAAGGCCGGCCGTCTGCGTCATGTGCATGCCGGCGCCGGCCAGCAGGAAGGCGAGCGCCGCTGCGACCTCGCCGATGAACGCCGGGCCCTCGCCGCCACCCGTCATGACCAGCAGGGCAAACGGCATGATGGCAAGACCGCCGAACTGCATCAGCGTGCCGAACCAGATGTAGGGCACCCGCTTCCAGCCGAGGAAGCTGCGGTGATGATCCGAGGCATGGCCGATCAGCGCCCGGGCCGGCGCGAACAGCAGCGGCAGCGCCACCATCAGCGCGACGATGCCGGCAGGCAGGCCCAGCTCGACGATCATCACACGATTGAGCGTGCCCGTCAGCAGCACGGCGCACAGCCCGCAGCTCAGCTGGAACAGCGACAGGCGAAGCAGCCGGGCCAGCGGCAGTTCGGCGCTCGCGGCATCCGCAAACGGCAGCAGGCGCGGGGCCACGCGGGTCCAGAAGGCGCTCACCCGCATGTCCTCGGCTTGTCCGGGCCCGGCGCTGGCAGCACCTCGAAGGCCTGGCTGGTGTAGAAGCCGGCCCGAACCCGCTGCGACCGGCCGCCCCCGAACGCGGCGCGCAGTCGCCTTTCGGCAATCGGGGCGATCGCCGGGGCCCGATCCGCGCGCGGGAAGAAGCACCCGACGGCGTGCATCATCTCGAGCATCGGCGTGGACGGCGCGAAGGTGATGAGAAGGCTGTGGCGAACCCGCCGCCTCAGGGCTTCGACGGCGGCGATCAGATCGGGCGCTTCATAGTGGATGAGGCTGTCCATCGCGACGATGTGGTCGAAATGCCCGAGCTCGGGCGACAGCATGTCGCCGACCCGCCAGTCCACGCCCGAATCCGCTGCCGCCCGGTCGCGCGCCACATCGACGAGCTGCGGGGAGACATCGACGGCCACCACCGTCGCGCCGCGGCGCGCCGCCTCGACGGCAAGCGCGCCCGTGCCGCAGCCGGCATCGAGGATGCGCCGGCCGGTCAGGTCGGCCGGCAGCCAGCAGAGCAGCAGATCGCGCATCTGCTGCCGACCGGCACGAACGGTCGCCCGCACCCGGCTCACCGGCGCGTCCGAGGTCAGCGCCTTCCACTGCTCGACAGCCGTCGAGTCGAAATAGGTCCGCAGCCGCTCGCGCGCGGCTTCATACCCGGTGGAAGGCGCCAGGCTTGCCATCACTCGAACCCCAGGAACTCGAAGATGTCGCGGTCCTTCATGGGGCTGACGTCGAGGGGGTCGGTGCCGTCCCACAGCAGGCGCGCCAGCCGCAGATATTCGTCGCGCGCCGCATCCACCTCGGGGCTGTCCGGCATCTCGAAGATCGTGCACTTCTTGAGCCGCGAGCGGCGGATGGCGTCGAGATCGGGGAAATGCCCCAGCCGCTTCATGCCGATGGCGTCGTTGAAGCGGTCGATCTCGTCGGTCGCGGCCGACCGGTTGGCGATCACGCCCGCCACGCGCACATCATAGTTCTTCGACTTCGCCTTGATGGCCGCCACGATCCGGTTCATCGCGAAGATGCTGTCGAAATCATTGGCGGCCACCACCACGGCGCGCTCGGCATGCTGCAGGGGGGCCGCAAAGCCGCCGCAGACCACGTCGCCCAGCACGTCGAAGATGACGACGTCGGTATCCTCCAGCAGATGATGCTGCTTCAGCAGCTTCACCGTCTGCCCCACCACATAGCCGCCGCAGCCCGTGCCGGCCGGCGGGCCGCCGGCCTCCACGCACATCACGCCGTTGAAACCCTCGAACATATAGTCCTCGGGCCGAAGCTCCTCGGTGTGGAAGTTCACCGTCTCCAGCACGTCGATGACGGTGGGCATCAGCTGCTTGGTCAGGGTGAAGGTGGAGTCGTGCTTGGGGTCGCAGCCGATCTGCAGCACCTTGCGCCCGTTCAGCGAGAAGGCCGCCGACAGGTTGGAGCTGGTGGTCGATTTCCCGATCCCGCCCTTGCCATAGACGGCGAACACCTTCGCCGTGCCGACATCGGGCATCATGTCCATCCGCACCTGGACGCTGCCTTCGCCGTCCTCGCGGGGGTCGAGTCCAAGGGTCATGTCCGTCTCCTCAGGCCGCCTGCCGGCTGACACCCTCGAGGATATCCTCGATGGAGTCGGCCGCCTGGCGCAGGGCTTCCAGGGTGGCAGCGTCGGGCTGCCAGAAATTGCGGTCGCTGGCTTCCAGCAGGCGGTTGGCGACCCGGGCGCAGGCCCTGGGGTTCAGCGCCGCCATCCGCTCGCGCATCGCCGCGTCGAGCACATAGGTCTCGGAAATCCGCTGCCAGACCCAGGGGCTCACTTCGCCCGTCGTCGCGGACCAGCCGAGCGCCGCCGTCACGCCGGCCTCGATCTGGTGCACGCCCTCACCGCCATGGCTCAGCATCGGCTCGTACCAGGCCGGGTTCAGCATGCGGGTGCGCACCTCCAGCGCCACCTGCTCCTCCAGCCGCCGGACCTTGGCTTCGCCCTGGGTCGCGTCACCGATATAGACGGGCGCGGCCTCGCCCCGACCTTTCCGGATCAGCCGCGACACTCCGCCCAGCGTATCGACATACTGGTCGATGGTGGTGACCCCGAGCTCGACCGATTCGAGATTCTGATAGGCCAGCTCGCAGGTGGCGAGCGCGGCGGCCATCACTGCCCCCTGGCGGGCCGGTGCGCCCTTCACGCCGTAGGCGAAACCCTTCTGCCGCTCGAAGGCGCTGGCCAGTTCGTCCGGGTCGCTCCAGCAGCCGGAATCGATCATCAGGTTGACGTTGGCGCCATAGGCGCCTTCCGCATTGGAAAAGACGCGAAGCGCCGCCGTCTCCAGGTCGATCCCGAGGCGCGCGGCGTGGTCCAGCGTGTTGGCCCGCAGGAAGTTCATCGCCTCGGGTTCGTCGGCGGTCGCCGCCAGCAGGCAGGCCTCGGCCAGCATCCGGGTCTGCAGCGGCAGCAGATCGCGGAAGATGCCCGACAGCGTCAGGATCACGTCGATGCGTGGCCGGCGAAGTTCGGCCAGTGGAATCAGTTCCGCGCCACAAAGCCGGCCATAGCCATCGAGGCGCGGCCGGGCGCCGACCAGCGCCAGCGCCTGCGCCAGCTGCGCGCCGCCGCTCTTCAGATTGTCGGTGCCCCACAGCACCATCGCCAGCGCGCGGGGCAGCTGGCCGGTGTCGGCGCGATGGCGGTCGATCAGCCGCTCGGCGAGGTCGGCCCCCTCGGCCTGGGCCGCCGCCGTCGGCAGGGCGAAGGGATCGAAGCCATGCAGGTTGCGCCCGGTCGGCAGAACTTCGGGATTGCGCGCCACATCGCCGCCGGGTGCCGGGCGCACATAGCCGCCATCGAGCGCATGGAGCAGCGCGGGGATCTCCCTGTCGGCGGCCAGCAGCTGGCCGGCACGTTCGCGATGCTCGGGCGGCATGGCATCCAGCATGGCCGCCAGCGCCTCGCCATGCAGCCCCTCGCCCACCACATGAAGGCCGATCGGAATGCGCTCGCGGGCAATGTCGTCGAGCCTGGACGCCAATGTCTCGAGCGGCTCGGCCACGACATCGATCGCGGCCGCCCTGGCGGCGACAAGGCCGGCAAGCTCGTCCCGCGAGCCGCCATCGCTTGCCGCCCACTGCCCGGCAAGCGTCCGAAGCTCGGCAAGCTGGTCGGAAAGCCCGGCCATCGCCAGCGGCGGAGTCAGGTAGGAAACCAGCGTCGCGCCCGTCCGCCGCTTGGCCAGCAGCCCTTCCGACGGATTGTTGGCCGCATAGAGATAGACATGCGGCAGATCGCCGATCAGCCGGTCCGGCCAGCAGCGCGCCGACAGGCCTGCCTGCTTGCCCGGCAGGAACTCGAGCGCACCATGGGTGCCGAAGTGCAGCAGCACATGCGCGCCGAAATCCTCGCGGATATGCCGGTAGAAGGCGCTCATCGCGTGGGTCGGGGCATAGCGGCCCTCGAACATCAGCCGCATCGGGTCCCCCTCGACGCCCAGGGCCGGCTGCAGCCCCACGAAGAGCTGGCCGAATTCGGCGCCCATCACATGCACATGGCCGGAATCGGCGTTCACGCGCCCTGGCGCCGGGCCCCATTGCGCCTCGATCTCGGCCAGATGCGGCTCGCGCCGGACGATCTCGTCGGCCGGAACCCGGCGCAGCACATTTGCATCCGCACCATGGCGGGCGGCGTTGCCGTCAAGAACGGCCGCCTTCAGCGCCTCGACACTCCCGGGCAGATCGATCCGCCAGCCGGCCGCCTTCAGCCCGGCCATCAGGTTCCACAGGGAGCGAAAGACCGACAGATGCGCAGCCGACCCGGCCGCCCCGCTGTTGGGCGGGAAGTCGAACAGCACGATGGCGAGCCTGCGTTCGGCGCGCGGGGTGCAGCGCAGCGCCACCAGCCGCGCCACCCGGCCGGCCAGCGCCTCGGCCCGTTCCGGGCAGGCCTGCATGGCCCGCACCAGCCCGCCTGCGGGAAAGGCGCAACCCCGGCTGCAGCCGTCGCAGGGCTTGCCGCCCCCGTCCGACCGGCCGCCATAGACGCTCGGCACCGCCCCGCCGTCCAGTTCGGGCAGCGCCACCATCATCGTCGCTTCCAGCGGCAGCAGCCCCTGGGATCCCTTCCCCCACTGTTCCAGCGTCTGGAACTCCAGCGGATGCGCCGCGACATAGGGAACATCGAGCCGCGCCAGCAGCTCCTCGGCGGCGCGCGCATCATTGTAGGCCGGCCCGCCGACCAGCGAGAATCCAGTCAGCGAGACGAGCGCGTCGATTGTCGGCCGCCCGTCCTTCTCGAAATAGCGCTCGACCGCGGGCCGGGCATCGAGTCCGCTCGCAAAGGCCGGAATCACGCGCAGGCCCCGCGCCTCGAGCGCTGCGATCACGCCATCGTAATGGGCGGTGTCACGCGCCAGCAGATAGGATCGAAGCAGCAGCAGGCCGACGGTGCCCGCCCTGCCCCCGCCCGCCGGCCTCGGCAGCGTCTCGGCCCGCTCCCCGATCCGCCCCGCGAGGCGCGGGTGATACACGCCGACCTCCGGATACTCGACCGGCGGGGCCGCCCTCAGCCGCGCACGCAGCGGCTCGCGCGGGCCGGCCGCATAGCGGGACGCAAGCGCGCGCACCATTTCGGCTGCATTGTCGTCCGATCCGGCGAGCCAGTATTGCAGGGTCAGGAAATAGGCGCGCACATCCTGCGCCGTGCCGGGGATGAAGCGCAGCAGCTTGGGCAGGCGCCGCAGCATCCGCATCTGCCCGGCCCCGGAGTCGGCCGGCCTCGACGATCCGCGCAGCCGCTTCAGCAGGGCAAGCGGTCCCCTGGCCGGCGCGTCCATCCGGTAGCCGCCAAGCTTGGTCAGCCGCACGATCGCGCTGCCCGACATCAGGCCCAGCATCGCATCGCACGACTCGCGCCGGGCCTCCAGCGCCGGCAGCACGGCACGGATATGCTCGTCGAGGAAGAGCATGGTCGCGATCACGATGTCGGCCCGCGCGATGTCGGCCCGGCAGGCCTCCAGCGCCGCCGGGCTCGACTCCCAGTCGGCCGCGGCATGGAAACCGATGCTGATGCCGTCGGCCGCCAGCCGCGCCTCGGCCCGTTCAAAGGCGCCCGAGAGATGATGGTCGAGCGTCACGATGACAGCGCGCAGCCGCAGCCCCGCACCGCCCCCGGCCGCTGGCGGATCGACCTTCACGGCCGGCCCCCGTTCGAGAGATGGGCCTTGGCATCATAAAGCGTTTCCAGCGTGATCGGCCGGATCCCGCGCGCCTCGGCAAAGCTTTCGGTGTTCCGCTTCGCCTTGCCGCGAACGAAGAAGGGGATCTTGCGCAGCTCGCGCTCGGCCTCGGCCGTCCACAGCTCCCCTTCGGCCTCCGGCGGGGCCGACGGGCCCGGCCGGGAATGCCCGGGCCCCAGATGCGAGGGGCCGGCGGAATCGTGAAATTCGAAATCGTCGCGGAACATCGTCAGCAGATGCTCCTCAAGGCCCATCACCAGCGGATGCACCCAGGTGTCGAACAGCACATTGGCACCCTCGAAGCCCATCTGCGGCGAATGGCGGGCCGGGAAATCCTGCACATGCACGGGTGCCGAGATCACCGCGCAGGGCAGCTGCAGCCGCTTGGCGATCATCCGCTCCATCTGCGTGCCCAGAATCATCTCGGGCTGGGCGGCCATGATCGCGGCCTCCACGTCCAGATAATCGTCGGTGATCAGCGGCTCGACGCCATGATCGGCGGCGGCCGCGCGCAGCTCCCGGGCGAACTCCCGGTTGTAGCAGCCCAGCCCGCACACCTCGAACCCCAGCTCGTCGCGCGCGACCCGGGCGGCAGCGATCGCATGGGTCGCATCGCCGAAGATGAACACGCGCTTTCCGGTCAGGTAATTGCTGTCCACCGACCGGCTCCACCAGGGCAGGCGGCTGCCGAGGCCGAGGGCCGGCGCCGGATCGACGCCGGCGAGCGCCGCCACCTCCCGGATGAAGTCCCCGGTCGCGCCCAGGCCGATCGGCACCGCGCGGACCACCGGCTGGCGGAACTGCCGCTCGAGGAAGCGCGCGGCCGTGTCGGCGATTTCGGGGTAGAGGCAGATGTTGAAGTCCGCCTCGCCGAGCCGCGCGATGTCGGCCGGTGTCGCCCCCAGCGGCGCCACCACATGCACGTCGACCCCCAGCGCCGACAGGAGGATCTTCACTTCGACCAGATCGTCCCGGTGCCGGAACCCCAGCGCCGTCGGCCCCAGGATGTTGGCACACGGCCGCCGGCCCTCGCGCGGGGGGGCAACGGCATCGCGGCGGGCCAGCGCACGGACCAGCGCGTGCAGGGTCTCGGCCGCGCCCCAATGCTCCTTGCGCTGGTAGCTTGGCAGCTCCAGCGGGATGACGGGCACCGGCAGGCCCGCGGTCTGCGCCAGCCCGGCGGGATCGTCCTGGATCAGCTCGGCGGTGCAGCTCGCCCCCACCAGCAGCGCCTGCGGCCGGAAGCGCGCATAGGCATCCCGAAGGGCGGTCTGGAACAGCTCGGCTGTATCCTTGCCGAGGTCGCGGGCCTCGAAGGTGGTGTAGGTGACGGGCGGGCGCTCGCAGCGCCGCTCGATCATGGTGAACAGCAGGTCGGCATAGGTGTCGCCCTGCGGCGCGTGCAGCACGTAATGCACGCCGCGCATCGCGGTCGCCACGCGCATCGCCCCCACGTGCGGCGGCCCCTCATAGGTCCAGAGCGTCAGCTGCATCGCCCTAGACCTTCAGCCGGTCGCGCCGGCGCAGCGGCCGGGCAAAGAGTTCGGCAAGGTCGCCGGCCTGGTCGAAGCCGTGGACAGGCGAGAAGACGAGCTCGATCGACCATTTGGTGGACAGCCCCTCGGCCTCGAGCGGATTGGCGAGGCCGAGGCCGCAGACCGTGAGGTCGGGCCGGGCAGCACGCACCCGGTCGAGCTGCCGGTCGACATCCTGACCCTCCGACAGGAGGACGCCGTCGGGCAGCGCCGCAAGTTCGCGCGCCAGATGCTGGCGGTGCAGATAGGGCGTCCCCACCTCCAGCGGCACCATCCCCAGTTCGCGCGCCAGGAAACGCGCCAGCGGGATTTCGAGCTGGCTGTCGGGCAGGAAGAAGATGCGACGCCCGACCAGCGTGTCGCGGTGCCGCTCGAGCGCGCGCTTCGCCCGCTCCCGCCCCGGGGCCAGAACGGAACGCGCGTGCATCTCGTCCACGCCGAAGGCGCGCGCGGCAGCGTGCAGCCAGTCGTAGCTGCCCTCGGCGCCGAAGGGGAACAGCGCCTCGATCCGCCTCGCCCCGCGCGCCTCCAGCGCGCGCGCCGTCTCGCCGAGGAAGGGCTGCGCCAGCAGCAGCCGCGTGCCCGGCCCGACCGGCGGCAGGGCCGTCGCCCGGCGGCTGGGCAGGACGTGCACGGGTGCGATCCCAAGCTCGGCAAGGAGCCGGACGAACTGATCCTCGACGATGTCGGGCAGGCTTCCCGCCACCAGCAGCGCGGGCCGGCCCGACGGGTCGGCGGGCAGCTCGGGCACGAGGGCGGCAAGGCAGGCATCCTCGCCCTGGGTGAAACTCGTCTCGATTCCCGAGCCGGAATAGTTCAGCACCGCCACCTGCGGCCGGTGCCGGGCCGAGAGTCGTTCGGCCGCCTTCGCCAGATCGAGCTTGATCACCTCCGACGGGCAGGATCCGACCAGAAACAGCATGCGGATATCGGGCCGTCGCGCGAGCAGGCGATCGACCACGGCATCGAGTTCCGCATTGGCGTCGGCAAGGCCGGCGAGATCGCGCTCCTCGATGATGGCCGTGGCAAAGCGCGGCTCGGCAAACAGCATGACGCCGGCGGCAGACTGCAGCAGATGCGCGCAGGTGCGCGACCCGACGACCAGGAAAAAGGCATCCTGGATCTTCCGGTGCAGCCAGACGATCCCCGTCAGCCCGCAGAAGACCTCGCGCTGTCCGCGCTCGCGCAGGATGGGCGGCCGGTCGGCGACAGCCTGGGCGCCGGGAAGGGTCATGCCGCCACGCTGCCGCCGGGCAGGGTCGCCGGCGCCGCGTCCGCTTCCTGCCGGCGCGCCGCCCTCAGCTTCAGCAGGAACTGGGCCGCATTCACGGCGTAGACGGCATAGGCCACCAGCGCGAGGATCATGCGGTCGCGCGTGCTCCACCAGTCATGGAGCAGGGCGACCAGATAGAGTGTGTGCAGCCCGAGCACGAGGAAGGAGACGAGATCCTCCCACCAGAAGGGCTCGGCGAAAAGCCATTGCCCGAACACCACTTTTTCCCAGATGGAGCCGGTGATCATGATGGCGTAGAGCAGCAGTGTCTTGACGATGATCGAGGCGGTCGCGGCATCGGCCCCCATCCCCGTCATGAGATAGCGCAGCACCAGCCCCGTGCTGACGAGGCAGACCAGGAACTGGATCGGCGCAAGGATCCCCTGCACCAGGGTCCAGACGCTTTCGTCGCGCCTGCGGCGCTGCTCGGGCGTGTAGAGGGGGCCCGGCGTGCAGAGGGCCAGGACATCCGCTCGGCCGACAGGCATGCCGCCCCCCGACTGCGCGTCCCCCGCGGCTTGCTCGCCTGCGTGCCTCGGCTGTTCCACGCCCTCGCCTCCTCTGGCCGTGAACCTATGGCGGCGGAGCGCAATGTGTCAATTCGTCTTTACGTCCATTTGTTTTGACATCTCGTCGCGGATCGTCGGCGGCGGCGATTGCCAAAGGCGCCTTTTCGGCATAGCTTCCGAGTCGACCCCGGGGAGATGGATGGCCGCGCGGATGCCCGCGCGGGCCGCCCAGCCCCCCTCGGCCAGCAGCCCGCCGACCGCCCGAAAGAGACGGCGACGGAGGATCACGGCGCCTGCCAATCGCGGGCGCGCACGGGCGCGGGAGAGGTGGATGCTGCGAGATGGCTCGGGCAGCGATCGGGAAGATCCGCGTCAGGCTGGCGGAGCGGCCGGCGTACCGCCATGGCTGGTCGGCGCAAGCTGTGATCTGGGCATGTCCGCGCTTGTTCGAAAGCAGGTGATCCCGAGGCTGGTCGCGGCCCATTCGGCGCCGGACGGACCGTCCGCTCCGGGCGCGGATGCACCGGGCACGCCGGCCATCGCCCCCTTCAGTCCGGCTCTCGACCCTGAGCTGGTGGCGGACATCGCCATCGGACAGGACGCCTCCCTCCTCCTCGACAGGCTGGAGGCCGCGCTGTCGGCGGGCTCGACCGTCGAGGATCTGATGATCGACGTCCTGGCGCCGGCGGCCCGGATCCTAGGCGTTCGGTGGGAATCCGACATGGCGGATTTCATCGAGGTGACGATGGGGCTCTGGCGACTGCAGGAAAGCGTCCACGCCCTGTCCTCCCGCCGCCGCCGGCTGCTGGCCGACAACGCCGCGGGCTGCCGGGTGCTGTGTGCCGTGATGCCCGGCGATGACCATGGCTTCGGCAGCATCATGCTCGAGGAGATGTTCGTGCACGCCGGCTGGATCGCCGACGGATGCCGCCACGGCCTCACCGAGGACCTGGTCGGCCATGTCGCCGGCAGCTGGTTTGACGTGATCGCATTGACCGCATCGATCGACCAACCTATCGCCCGACTTCGTGAGATCATTGCTGCACTGCGAAATGCGTCGATCAACCCGGCGGTCGGTCTGCTCGTCGGCGGGCGGCTGTTCAGCGCGAACCCCGGCCTGGCCGATGCCATCGGTGCCGACGCGACCGCCGATGACGGCCGGGCCGGCATCGCTGCGGCTGCGGCCCTGGTCGGCCGGCTGGCGCCGGGCCGCGCCCTCCACCCGCACCGCAACCGCCACGGCAGGGCTGGCGACATGGCGATGCGGGGCAGCGCCCGCTTCGGCTGACCGGGCCGGGGCCTGAGGGGCCGCGCCATGGACCTGCCCCCGCCACCTCACCCGGGCCGCCTCGCGTTTCGTGATCCCGCGCAGTCGCTGGCCGATATCGGCCCGGAAGCCACTGCGCGCATCCTGTCCGCTGCCGGCGACGTGACCCTCGTGCTCGATCCGGAGGGGGTCATCCGCGACGTGGCGGTGGGCGGCGGCGACCTGGGGGACGACCCGTTCGCGCAGTTGATCGACCGCCCCTTCGTCGACACGGTCGCACCCGACAGCCGCCGCAAGGTCGAGGAGATGCTGCAGGACGCAGCCAGCCGCACCGCGCCTCGCTGGCGGCAGGTCAACCATCCGGCCGGCGAGAGCCAGGTGCCCGTGCGCTACCTCGCGATGGAGGCAGGGTCCGATGGGCGGGTCATCGCGGTCGGCCGGGACATGCGCGAGGCGGCCGCGCTCCAGAAACGGCTGATCGCCGCCCAGCAATCGATGGAGCGCGACTATCTGCGCATGCGCCAGGCCGAGCAGCGCTACCGGCTGCTGTTCGACCTGCTGCCCGATCCGGTGCTGATCATCGACCCGGTCACCCGGCGGATCGGCGAGGCCAATGCCGCCGCCGAGTCCCTGGCCGGCGGGCGGCGGGGCGGCCTGGCCGGTCGGCCGCTGACCGCCCTGTTCGGCGCAACCGCCCACAATGCGCTGCTCGCGCTGGTCGGGGCCGCGGCAAGCGGCGCGGTGCCCGCGCCGCTGGAGGCCGAGCTGGCGGCCGGCGGTGAGAGTCTCGTGTCCGCCACACCGTTCCGCCAGGATCGGTCCACCCTCGTCCTGCTGCGGCTCGACATGACCGCTGCAACCCCCACGACCCCCGAACCGCTGCTCGCCGTCCTGGAACGGCTGCCCGATGCCTTCGCCCTGACCGACCGGCATGGCGACCTGCTCGCCGTCAACGGCGGCTTCCTCGATCTCACCGGCCTGCCGCGTGCCGAACTGGCCATCGGAACGCCGCTCTCCCGCTGGTTCGCCAGGCCCGACATCGACCATGATCTGCTGATGTCGCAGCTCAAGACACTGGGCGAGGCCCGCAATTTCGAGACACAGCTTCGGACGCGGCTCGGTGACGTGGAGGAGGTGGAAATCTCGGCCGTCGCTGTCGAGATCGATGGCGAGACACGCTATGGATTCGTGATCCGCGGCATTGCCCGCCGTCTCGACCGGGCCGGCCCGAATGCCGGGGCCCGATCCGTCGAACAGCTGACCGAGCTGGTCGGCCGTGTCTCGCTGAAGGATATCGTGCGCGAATCGACCGACCTGATCGAACGGCTCTGCATCGAGGCAGCGCTGCGCTACACGTCCAACAACCGCGCCTCCGCAGCCGAGATCCTCGGGCTGTCTCGCCAGAGCCTCTATTCCAAGCTCCACCGGCACGGCCTTGGACCGGCCCCCGACCCCGCTGACAGCCGCGACGACTGACCGCATTCGTTGACAGATCCGACTGTCCAATCAAATTGACGCCCGAGCCGCCGCGGTCTAGCCTCGGCGGCATGGATCGGCTTCCGGCATCGGCCCCGGCGCCCGGGGCCCCACCGCCCGCCGCACGCGCTGGCGGCGTGCCGCGCGCCGGCGACATCCTCGAGCTTGCGAAGCCCGTCACCTGGTTTCCGCCCATGTGGGCCTATCTGTGCGGGGTCGTTTCGGCTGGCGTTGCCCTGGGGGACAGGTGGGAGGTTCTTCTGATCGGCGTGCTGCTGACGGGGCCGCTCGTCTGCGGCACCGGCCAGGTCATCAACGACTGGTTCGACCGGCATGTCGATTCCATCAACGAGCCGGGCAGGCCCATCCCGTCGGGCCGGATCCCGGGGCACTGGGGCCTCGGCCTTGCCGTGGCCGGCACCCTGCTGTCGGTGGCAGTGTCCGTCCTGCTGGGCTCGGCCGTGGTTGCCGCCACGCTGTTGGGTCTCGCGATCGCCTGGGCATACAGCGCGCCACCGGTTCGCCTGAAGAGGAGTGGCTGGTGGGGGCCGCTGGCGTGCGCCTTCGCCTATGAGGGGCTCACCTGGTTCACCGGTGCGGCCGTGCTGCTTGGCACGATGCCGCCCTGGCCCATCCTGCTCGTCGCGACGCTCTACTCGCTGGGCGCGTTCGGGATCATGACGCTCAACGATTTCAAGGCCGTCGAAGGTGACCGGCGGATGGGCATCGACTCGCTGCCGGTGGTGCTCGGCGTGCGGCCGGCGGCGCGACTTTCCTGTGCAGTGATGCTCGCAGCACAGCTGGCGGTGATCGCCCTTCTGCTGGGCTGGTCGCTCTGGCTTGCCGCCATGGCCGTCTCGGCTCTCGTCGCCGGCCAGTTGCTGGCGATGCGCCGCCTCCTGCGGGATCCGGCGGCCCACGCCCCCTGGTACAATGGCGCCGGCGTGTCGCTCTACGTGCTGGGCATGCTCGTTACCGCCTTCGGCCTGCGCGGTCTCGGGGCATGAGCCGGCCCGGCCTGTCCTGGCTCGGGATCGCCCGGCTCGGCCTGGTGCAGGCCTCGCTCGGGGCGATCGTGATGCTCGTCACCTCGCTGCTGAACCGCGTGATGGTGGTGGAGCAGGCGCTGCCGGCCACCCTTCCGGCCGCGCTCGTCGGCTTTCACTATGCGATCCAGCTCTCCCGGCCGCGCTTCGGCCACGGATCAGATCAGGGGGGCGCGCGAACGCCCTGGATCCTCGGCGGCATGGGACTGCTGGGGCTGGGCGCGCTCGTCGCCACCCACGCGGCGCTGCTGATGGGCGAGACCTTCTGGCCGGGCCTGGCGCTTGCCGTTGTCGCCTATGCCCTGATCGGCGCGGGCGTCGGCGCCTGCGGCACCTCGCTGCTGGCGCTGCTCGCGACGCTGACGGCGGAGCCCCGTCGCCCGGCGGCCGCGGCGCTGACCTGGATGATGATGATCGCCGGGATCGCGGTCACGGCCGGAATCGCGGGACAGCTTCTCGAACCCTGGTCGGAACAGCGTCTGGCACAGGTGGCGGGCGGCGTCGTCGCCTCGGCCTTCCTGCTCACCCTGCTCGCCATCCGCGGGGTCGAGGCCGGCGCGCGCTCCGCTGCCGTGCCGCGCCCCGCGCCGGCTTTGCGCCCCGGCTTCCGCGCCGCCCTGGCCGAGACCTGGGCCGATCCCGCCGCGCGCCGCCTGACGCTGTTCATCCTCGTCGCCATGCTCGCCTACTCGATGCAGGACATGGTGCTGGAACCCTTCGCGGGCCTCGTCTTCGGCTACACGCCTGGCCAGTCCACAAGTCTCGCCGGCCTCCAGCATGGCGGCGTGCTGGCCGGCATGCTGGCGATCGGCATCTTCGGCACCTGGCTCGGGCGGGGGCGCGGGTTGACGCTGTGGGTGGCCGCGGGCTGTGTCGGATCGGCGGCCTCGCTGGCGCTGCTGTCGGCCGGCGCCCTTGCCGGCCCGGGCTTTCCGCTGAAGCCGGCCGTCTTCATGCTCGGCTTCTTCAACGGTCTGTTCGCGGTCGCCGCCGTCGGCACGATGATGTCGCTCGCGGGCGCCGCCGGCCAGGGGCGCGAGGGGATCCGGATCGGCCTGTGGGGGGCCGCGCAGGCCATCGCCTTTGCCGCCGGTGGCGTCCTCGGGGCCGCCGGAGTCGATGCCGGCCGGGCCCTGCTGGCGTCCGACGGGTCCGCGTTCATGGCCGTCTTCTCGGCGGAAGCCCTGCTGTTCATCGTGGCGGCCGGGCTTGCGCTCGGGCTTGCATCGCCCACCCCGTCCCGCCCACCGCTCAAGGAGATGCGCGCATGACCAGCGTCGATTTCGAAGCCGTCGTGATCGGCGGGGGCCCCGCCGGCGCGACCGCGGCCGATGATCTCGCACGACGCGGCCACAAGGTGGCGCTGGTCGACCGGGCTGGCCGGATCAAGCCCTGCGGCGGCGCCGTGCCGCCCCGGCTGCTCAAGGATTTCGACATTCCGCTGTCGCTGCTGGTCGCCCGGGCCACCTCGGCCAGGATGATCGCGCCATCGGGCAAGGCCGTCGGCATGCCGGTGGGCAATGGCTTTGTCGGCCTTGTCGACCGCGACGAGTTCGACGAGTGGCTTCGCGAACGCGCCCGCACATCGGGTGCCGAGCGGATCGCCGCCACCTTCGAGGGGCTGGAACGCGCAAGCGACGGCACTGCATCGCTTCTGCTTCGGCCCAGGGGGGCGCCGCGTGGCAGCACGCCGGTGCGGGTCACGGCGCGCACCGTCATCGGCGCTGACGGCGCCAATTCCGGCGTGGCGCGTGCCGGCCTGCCGGCGGAACGGGCGCCGCCCTTCGTGGCGGCCTATCATGAAGTGATCGAATCCCCTCCCGAAGGCGTTCATGGCTTCGAGGCCCAGCGCTGCGATGTCTTCTACCAGGGCGACCTCTCGCCGGACTTCTACGCCTGGGTGTTCCCGCACGGTCCGGTGAGCTCGGTGGGGGTCGGAAGCGCCCGCAAGGGCTTTGCGCTGCGCGACGCCGTCGCCGTGCTGCGCCAGCGAACGGGCCTCGACCAGTGCCGGACGGTGCGGGTCGAAGGCGCGCCGATTCCGCTCAGGCCCCGTAAGCGCTGGGATAACGGCCGCGACCTCGTGGTGGCGGGCGACGCAGCCGGCGTGGTGGCGCCCGCCTCCGGCGAGGGAATCTACTACGCCATGACGGCCGGACGCTATGCCGCAGACGCCGTGCATGCAGCGCTTGTCACCGGTGACGGACGGGCGCTCGCCCATGCGCGCAAGCGCTTCATGAAGGAGCACGGCCGGGTCTTCTGGATCCTCGGCATGATGCAGCATTTCTGGTATTCGTCCGACAAGCGCCGGGAACGCTTCGTGAAAATCTGCGAGGATCCCGATGTCCAGTATCTCACCTGGGAAGCCTACATGCACAAACGGCTGGTGCGCGCGCGGCCGGCCGCACATGCCCGCATCTTCTTCAAGGACCTTGGCCACTTGATCGGCTCGGCGGTGGCGCGCTAGCCGCGCCTGTGATGACGCTCGGCGCCTCGCTCTTTCCCCTGCTGGTCGCAGCCGGCGCTGCCGTGCTGATCGCCGCGATCGGCGGCACGCTGACCGATCTCGGCCCCTGGTACCGCAGCCTCGAGCAGCCCGGCTGGGCACCCGGCGATGTCGTCTTTCCCATCGCCTGGACGATCGTGCTCGCCCTGTGGGCGCTGGCAGCCGTCGAGACATGGCGCCACCTGCCGACCCGGCGCGACCGCGAGACGCTGATCGGCCTGTTTGCCCTCAACGGCTTCCTCAACATCCTGTGGAGCCTGCTGTTCTTCCGCCTGCAACGGCCGGACTGGGCGTTTTTCGAACTGCTGTTTCTCTGGGCCTCGATCCTCCTTCTCATGCTCTGGACCAGGCGCCATTCCCGCCTCGCCCCCTGGCTGCTGCTGCCCTATCTGCTGTGGGTCACGCTGGCCGGCCTGCTGAATCTCGCCATCGTCCGCCTGAACGGCCCGTTCGGGGTCTGAGGCGTGGAGGGCTTCTTCGCCTCGGGCCGCGCGATCGATCTCGTGCTGCTTGTAATGCTCGCCGAAGCCGTCTGGCTCAGGTGGCGCGGGCGTGCATCCCTGCCCGACATCATCCGCGCGCTGCTGCCCGGCGCCTTCCTCCTGCTGGCTGTCCGCGCAGCCCTGACGGGGGCGCCGTGGCCGCTGGTCGCGTTGCCGCTGCTGCTGTCCCTGCCCGCGCACCTGGCCGACATCCGGCGACGGCGCTGGTAGGAAAAGGGGCGGCACCGCTGGCGCCGCCCCTTCCGTCCGTCGCCTTGCGCGCGATCAGATGTTCCCGTTCACCTTCAGGAAGGCAATCAGGTCGGCCCGGCGCTGCGGATCCGGAATGCCGGCGAACGCCATCGTCGTGCCGGGGATCACCGCGCGCGGGTTCTTCAGATATTCGAACATCTTCTCTTCGGTCCAGACGATGCCGCTGTTCCGGTTCGCTTCCGAATAGCGGAAGCCGGGAACCTGGCCTGCCGTCGCGCCGATCTTGTTGTGCAGCGACGGACCGACACGATTCTCGCCCTCCTTGAGCGAATGACAGGCCTGGCACTGGATGAAGACGGCCTTTCCGGCCGCGGCATTGCCGGTGAAATCGGCGTAATTCTCGGATGCGGCAACGGGCGTCGCCTCGGCCGGCGGTGCAGCTTCGGGAGCGGGCGCCTCGGCAACCGGCGCCGGTTCGGCCGGGGCCGGCTCGGGCGCAGGCGCCTGCGCCTGCTGCTGGCCACAGCCGGCCAGAAGGGCCAGCGCCGCCAAACCACCAACGAATGTCAGAGCCTTCATGCTGATCCTTCCCTCATTGCACGACCGGAAGCCGGCGCGCCGCCCATACAGCGGCAGCCGGGGCATCCGCAACGGGCCTATCGATTTGAGGCGGGCGCCGGCCATGCGACAGAAGTTCACCGCGACATCAACCCGCAACGGCCCTGCCGGAAAGGCTTGCACTGCTGGTTACCTTGTTACATTCAGCGGGCCATGGCCGCTGTTCTCGCGTTCGAGGCTGTCCGTTTCGCGCGGGGGCCGCGCACCATCCTCGACGGGCTCGGAATCAGCCTGGAGCCGGGCGAACATCTCCTGCTGCTCGGCCCGTCCGGCTCGGGCAAGACCACGGCTCTCCATCTTGCCGCCGGGCTGCTGACACCATCGGCCGGCACCGTCCGCATCAACGGCACCGCCTGGCCGACGGATCAGGCCGGGCGGGATCGCCTGCGCGGCCGCACGGTCGGGATCGTCTTCCAGACCCTGCGTCTCGTCTCCGCTCTCGGCCTCGAAGGCAATCTGCGGCTCGCTGCGGACCTGGCCGGGCAATCGGCCGACGGGATCCCCCGCCTGCTGGACGAGCTCGGCCTTGCCCACCGCGCCGCGGCCCGGCCGCGGGCGCTCAGTCAGGGCGAAGCGCAGCGCGCCGCCATCGCCCGGGCACTGGTCGCAAGGCCAGCGCTGCTTCTCGCCGATGAGCCGACTTCGGCGCTCGACGACGACAATGCCGAGCGTGTCGCCGATCTCCTTCTCGGGTCGGCCACGCGGGAGGCCAGCACGCTCGTCGTCGCCACACACGATGCCCGACTGAGGTCGCGCTTCCCGCGCGTGATGCAACTGGCGGTGGCCGCATGATCCGCCTGGCGCTGGCCTATCTGGCCGACCGCGGGCTGGTGACAGCCTTCAACATCGCGCTGATCGCGCTCGGCGTCGCCAGCCTCGCCGTGCTGCTGCTCGTCTCCAGCCAGCTCGAGGATCGCTTCCAGCGCGATTCGCAAGGCATCGACCTCGTCGTCGGCGCCAAGGGCTCGCCGCTGCAGCTGATCCTGTCGTCTGTCTATCATGTGGATGTGCCGACGGGGAACATACCGCTGGACACGCTCGCCCTGCTCGAGGGGAACCCCGGCGTTGCCCGTGCGGTCCCGCTCGCCCTGGGCGACAGTTTCCGGGGCAGCCGAATCGTCGGCACGGATGCCCGCTTCCTCTCCATCCACGACGCAAGCCTGTCCGAAGGCCGGCTGTTCGAGGCGCTGGGCGAAGCGGTGGTGGGCGCGACCGCCGCGCGCGAGACCGGCCTTGCCATCGGCCAGAAGTTCGTCGGCACGCACGGGTTGGCCGATGACGGTCACACGCATGATGAAACGCCCTTCGTCGTCACGGGAATCCTGGCGCCGACCGGCACGGTCACCGACCGGCTGATCCTGACGAGCATCGAAAGCGTCTGGGCCATGCACGGAATCGCCCCGCCCGGCGCGCCGGCAAAAGCGCACCGGCACGACCATGACCACGACCACGGCCACGCGCATGGCCACGCGCATGACCACGCGCAGGATCATGGCCACGCCCGGGGCCCGGCACAGGACACCCCCCTTCTCGATCGCCGCGGCGCGCCCGAGCCGGAGATCACGGCCGTGCTGGTGACCTACCGGAACGCGATGGCCGCCGTCCGGCTTCCGGCCGCCATCAACCGCGAAACCGCGCTGCAGGCCGCCAGCCCCGCCACCGAGACCGCACGCCTTCTCAACCTGTTCGGCTCGGCGATCGATGGCGCCCGCCTGTTCGCCTGGCTGGTGGCCATCACCGGGGCGCTGTCGGTGTTCGTGGTGCTGCTGTCGGCCGCCACCGCGCGCGAGGGGGACATGGCGCTGCTTCGCGTCATGGGCGCCAGCCGGACCAGGGTCGCCGGCACCGTTCTGCTCGAGGGTGTCATCATCGCAGCCGCCGGCGCGGCGCTCGGTCTTGCGCTGGCGCATGCCCTGCTGGGCATCGGCGCCTCCCTGTTCCCGACACTGGCGGCCGTGGGGGTCGGGCCGGGCCTCTTCCACCCCGGCGAGCTGGCGATCGCCGGTGCGGTCGTCGGGCTCGGCGCGCTCGCTGCCCTCATCCCGGCGCTCAGGGTCTATCGCACCGACTTGGCAGAAACCCTCGCCCGCGCCACATGAGGCCGATGCCCCGCACCCCGTCCCTGCTTCTTCTCGCGCTGCTGCTGGCCTCCCCGGCGCTGGCGCAGCTTGCACGGCCGGCCGCCATGCAGCCCGGCCCGGCGATCGAGGATATCTGGAAGCCGGCCGCCACGCCGCCGGGCGGCGTGAGCTGGAGCCTGCTGGAATCCACACGGGAAACCACCCGCAAGGGCAGCGACGGCTACATCCGCTCCCGCCCCATCTTCCCGGCCGGCGTGCAGGCGCTCAACGGCCGTCGGATCAAGGTGGCGGGGTTCATGATGCCGCTGGAGAATGCATCGAGGCAGCGGCATTTCGTGCTGCTGGCCTATCCGCCGGGCTGCCCCTTCCACCTGCACGCCGGTCCCAACCAGTTCATCGAGGTGAAGGCGGACACGGCCTTTCCTGTCGAGATCGAGCGCGCCATCGTCGTCGAGGGCGTGCTGGAGCTGACGGGACAGGATGAAAGCGGCATCTTCTACCGCCTGAGGGGCGCACGCCCCGGCTGAACCCCTGAGACGCCCGAGAGGCGCACACCCCGGATTCCCTTCAGAAGCCCGAGGGGCGCACGCCCCGGACTCCCTTCAGAAGCCCGAGGGGCACACGCCCCGGATTCCCTTCAGAAGATCGAATAGGCGCCATCGATCACGAAGCTGTCGCCGCTGTGAAAGCGCGAGGCATCCGACGCCAGATAGACGGCAATCCCGCCGAAATCCTCGGGCTCGCCCCAGCGGCGCATCGGCACGCGGCCGATCGCCTTCTCGTTGAAGCTGTCCCAGGCCTGGAGGGGTGCCGTCATGTCGGAGCGCGTCCAGCCGGGCAGGATGGCGTTGGCCCTGATCCCGTTGCGCCCATATTCCACGGCGATCCCCCGGATCATCGCCACCACCGCGCCTTTCGTGGCGGCATAGGCCTGGTTGCGGGGCGCGCCATGGATCGCCGAGACGGACGACATCGCGACCACCGACCCACCCGGATCGCCGGCCTCCGCGCGGGCCTTCATGTGCCGGCAGGCCTCGCGCAGCGTCCAGAAGACGCCATCGAGGTTCACCGCCATCACCTCGCGCCACAGCGCCGTTTCCATCGCCTCGAACGAGGGCGCCGACCGCCCGATGCCGGCATTGGCCGCCACGAAATCGAGACGGCCCATCACGTCGACGGCGCGTGCCATGCCCGCCACCACCGCGCCTTCGTCCGCGACATCCACCTGCTCGACAAGCAGGCGCCGGCCATGGGCCGAAAGCCGTTCGCGCGCGACCTCGTTCTTCGCCGGGCTCATGCCCCAGATCACCAGGTCAGCGCCGGCCGCGGCCAGCGCCTCGGCCATGCCGAGCCCGATCCCGCCATTGCCGCCGGTGATCAGCGCCACGCGGCCGGCGAGGCCGAACAGCGCTTCAAGCGTCCCTGTGGTCATCGCCCCCGCCCTAGCGCTGATCGACCGCGCGCCAGATGGTCGGCGACCGCGCGATACGCCGGAAGCGATGCCGGATCGATCGCAACATTGCCGGCGGCCGGATGGCTCGCAACCCGGGCGATGACAACCCCGGCCCGCCGATCGATCCACAGCGCCTGGCCATGCACCCCGCGCGCCATCACCACGCCGTCGGGCGCGACCCACCACTGGCTCCGGTAGGACCAGCCGGGCAGAGTCGGGTAGCCTGCCGAATCGAACTTCGCCGGATCGCCGCCCTTCAGGATGGACTCGATCGCCGCCGCCGGCAGCAGCTGCCGCGCGCCGATCCGGCCGTTCAGGCGAATGACCTCCCCCAGGCGCGCGAGATCCTCGACCGAGGCCGAGAGCCCGCCGCCCGCAAAGACGGTGCCGACCGGGTCGAGATGCCAGTCCGCCCCGTGCGCCATCCCCAGCGGAGACCAGATTCGCGCCTGGAGCAGCCCGTCAAGCGGCTGGCCGGTCGCGCGGGCCAGCACCCAGCCCAGCGCATCGCTGTTCGCCGTCCGATAGGTGAAGCGCTCGCCATGTCGGCCATCCGTGCCGATCGTCTGGAGAAAGGCGAGGAACCCGTCGGGTCCCTGATAGTCCGCGGGCCTCGGAAACAGCCCGCCCGCCACCGCGTGCCGGCTGATCGCGCTGTCGGGATCGCCATAGCGTTCCGAAAAGGCGATCCCCGTCGTCATGTCGAGCAGGTCGCGAACCGTCGCGCCGGCAAAGCCGCTCGCCGCCAGTTCCGGCACATGCGCCGTCACCAGGCTCGCCGGATCGAGCGCACCTTCGGCGATCAGGATCTCGGCCAGCAGGCCGACATAGCTCTTCGTCACCGACCACAGGATGTGCGGCGTGGCGATGTCCGAAACGCCGAAGCCTGCCGCATACACCACGCGGCCCTGGTGCAGCACCATGATGGCATCGGTGAAATTGGCCTCGAGGGACTGCCGCCAGCTCATCGGCCGGTCACTGCCGATGGGCAGGAAGGTCACCCCGTCCAGGTCGGCGCGAAGGGCGCGCGGCAGGGGCATGGGCTGCGCGGCCGGCAGCAGCCCCGCCGTCGGGAACAGCCGGCGCCAGTTGGAAAAGCTCCAGCGCGTCTGCGGAAAGTCATAGTGGGTGCCAAGACGCACCTGCCGATCGGGCGGCGGCGGGCTGCCCTGCATCCAGCCGAGCTTCACGGGGTCGGTGCCGCTGGCCGTCGGCGGCTCGGCCGCCGCTCGAGGCGGGCCCGAGGCATGTGCGACGCTGCCAGGCAGGAGCGGGCCAGGCAGGAGCGGGGCAAGCAGGAGAGGGGCAAGCACGACAGGGGCGAGCACGGACAGTCGCATCGGCATCTCCTTGGCTGGCACAGGCTTACGGCACCGGCCCGGCGCGGAAAGCTCGCAAGCTCGACAGGCCCCCGCTTGCGCCGCCGCGCCGCCACGGGCATGAGCGGGGGCCGTGGAGGATCCGGGGCTCTATCCCTATCGCGCGTGGCGGGGTCGGCCGCGTCTGAGCTGGCCGGGCGGCAAGCCCTGCGCCGTCTGGGTCGCCCCCAACCTCGAATATTACGAGATCGACCCGCCGGCACACCCGCAGCGCCGAAGCTGGGCGCGGCCGCATCCGGATGTTGTCGGATACGCGCACCGGGACCATGCCAACCGGGTCGGCCACTGGCGCATGGCGGACGCCATGAGCGAATTCGGCTTCCCGGGCTCGGTCTCGCTGTCGGTCGCGCTGTGCCAGCATCATCCCGCCGTCGTCGCCGATGCCGCCGCGCGCGGCTGGGAGTTCTTCAGCCACGGCATCTACAACACGCGCTACGCCTACGGGATGGATGCCGACGAGGAACGCGCCATCATCCGCGATTCGATCGACACCGTGCGCGCCGCCACCGGCCAGACGATCCGCGGCTGGCTGGCGCCGGCCCTCACCCACACCGTCAACACCTTCGACCTGCTGGCCGAAGCCGGCCTCGACTACAGCTGCGACCTCTACCACGATGACCAGCCGACCTGGATTTCCACCCGCAACGGCCCGCTGATCGCCATGCCCTACAGCCTGGAAGTGAACGATCACTACGGCTTCTTCATCTACAACATGAGCCCGCGGGCCTATGCCGAGGCGCTCATCCGCCAGTTTGACCGCCTCGCCAGCGAAGGTGAGCGGTCGGGATCGGGCACCGTCATGTGCATTCCGCTGCACGCCTATCTGATCGGCCAGGCGCACCGCATCGGTCCCTTCCGCGAGGCGCTTCGCCACATTGCCGCCGACGGACGGGCCTGGATCGCAACGGCGGGGGCCATCGCCGACGCCTTCGCGGACCAGATCGCCCCGGGGGGCAGCAGCCGATGAGCCTTGGCCCCGGCTATCTTGCCTATCCGCGCCGCCGGCTCGGCTACGATCATGATCTCTATGACTGGCAGCCGATCCGCGAGCGCGCCCGCCTGCGCTGGCCCGGTGGGCGCCCCATCGCCGTCTGGCCGGTGATCGTCGCCGAATTCTTCCCGCTGACCCCCACCGACACGCCCTTCCGCCCGCCCGGGCACATGCAGACGCCCTTTCCAGACTACCGCCACTACACCGCGCGCGACTATGGCAACCGCATCGGCATCTGGCGTTTGCTCGATGCCCTCGAGAAGCGCGGCCTTGCCGGCTCGGTCGCGATGAACGTCGCGGTCGCCGAACGCTATCCGGCCCTGCTGACCGCCGTGCAGGGCCGTGGCCATGAGATTGTCGCCCATTCGACCGACATGAACGGCGCCATCGATTCCAGCCTGTCGGCCGAAGCCGAGGACGCGATCATCGCCGACACGCGCGCACGCTGGGCGGCGCTTGGCCTGCAGCCCGAAGGGTGGCTCTCCATCGCCCGGTCGCAGAGCTTCCGCACACCCGACCTGCTGGTGCAGCATGGCTTCCGCTGGTGCGCAGACTGGGTCAACGACGAGCTGCCCTGGCGCTTCCGCAACGGTCTTGTGAACCTGCCGCTCAATCACGAGCTGTCCGACCGGCAGGTCATCCTGACACAGGGCGCCTCGGCCGAAAGCTGGAGCGAGCAGGTGAGCGATGCCGCCGACTGGCTGTCGGCCGAGGCCGCGACCTGGGGCGGCCGGATCCTGCCGCTCCACCTCACGCCCTACATCATCGGCCTGCCCTACCGGATCGCTGCCTTCGAGGCCCTGCTCGACCGCCTGCTGGCGCGCGGCGACTGCTGGTTCGCCGGTGGCGGCACCATCATCAACGCCTGGATGCGGCAGGCTGGCTGACCGTCAGGCCGCCAGCCCGCCGGCCGGAACCACCGGCTGGACACCCTGCTCGCCGCACAGCACCACCATCAGGTTCGAGACCATCTGCGCGCGCTGCGCATCATCGAGCCGGATGATGTCCTTTTCCGACAGCTGAAGCAGCGCCTGCTCCACCATCCCCACCGCGCCTTCGACCAGCGTCTGCCGCGCAGCGACCACAGCAGATGCCTGCTGGCGGCGGAGCATGGCGCCGGCAATCTCGGGCGCATAGGCCAGATGCGTGAAACCGCACTCGTCGACCGTGATGCCGGCCACGCGGAGCCGCGACTGCAGGGCGAGCTTCAGCTCGTGGCCGACCTCCTCATTGTGCCCGCGCAGCGTCACATCGGCATGGTCGTAATCGTCATAGGGGTAGCGCGCCCCGATTGCCCGGATGGCCGCCTCCACCTGCGCCACCACGAACCCGCGGTAATCGTCCACGTCGAACAGGGCCTGGGCGGTGTCGCTCACCCGCCAGACGACCTGGGCTGCCATCTCGATCGGGTTGCCGCGCAGGTCGTTCACCTTGATCGTCTGCGAAATCAGGTTGTTGGAACGCACCGAGACGCGCGTGCGCAGGATCCACGGCCAGGTCCAGCGAAGCCCTTCCACCCGGTCGGTGCCGCGATAGGCGCCGAACAGCAGCAGCGCCATCGCCTGGTTGGGCTGCACCATGTAGAAACCCGGCACCAGGAACAGCGCGAAGGCCGCCGAGGCCAGCGCCACCGACAGATTGCCCGTGCTCCAGGCATAGACCGCGATGACGAGCGCCGCAGCCAGCATCGCCAGCACGACGAGGCCGTTCATGGTGTCGGCCGCGACCTCGCTGCTGACGGCAAGCCCGTTTTCAGGATTGTTCATGACCCTCCCCTGCGACACGAACCTTGGCGTCCAATCCCCGACCGTTCAACCCCCGGGCCGCCATCCGCCGGCCGCGTTAACCACGCGGATGCGCCTGCCGGTACACGTCCAGAAGCTGCCCGGCATCGACCGCGGTATAGACCTGCGTCGATGCCAGGCTTGCGTGGCCCAGCAGGTCCTGGATGGTCCTGAGGTCAGCGCCGCGCGCCAGCAGGTGGGTGGCAAAGCTGTGCCGAAGCGCATGGGGCGTCACCGAAACCGGCAGGCCGAGCGCCGTCCGCGCCTTCCTGAGGGTCGCGCGCAGAACGCCATCGGCCAGGGGGCCGCCGCGCGCGCCCCGGAACAGCGGCAAGCCCGGGCCCATCGGCCAGGGGCAGAGCCGCACATAGGTCTCGATCGCCGCACGCACCGCCGGCAGCAGCACCACGAGCCGGGTCTTGCGGCCCTTGCCCGTCACCGCCAGCGTCTCGCCAGGCGGCAGGACGTCGCCGGTCAGCGAAAGCGCCTCGCCGATCCGCAGGCCCGAGCCATAGAGGAGCAGCAGCAAGGCCTCGTCGCGCGCCTGCAGCCAGGCCTCGTCGTGCATCTCCCCCGTCGTCGCGGCGAGCGCCCTGGCATCGGCTGGCGCCACCGGGCGCGGAAGCCCGCGCTTCACCCTCGGGCGCTGCACGCCTTCCAGCCCCGACAGGGACGCGCCATGGCGCTGGCGCAGGTGCCGCGCGAAGGTGCGGATGGCTGAAAGCTCGCGCGCGGCCGACACGTTCGACAGGCCGTCCCCGCGCCGCGCAGCCAGGAACGCCCGCCAGTCCGCAGTGGTCAGCGAATCGAGAAGGCGCAGGTCGGCCGGCCGGCCCTGCGTCGTCCCGAGGAAATCGAACAGCCGCTCGATGGTGGCGCGATAGGCCCTCACACTGTGGGGCGACAGTCGCCGCTGGTGCGCGAGCTCGTCCAGGAACCCGGCCATAAGCTCGGCGGCCGCTGCCATCAGCCGATGCGCTCCCCGGTCCTGGCCCAGTCGGCAAGGAACTGCTCGAGGCCGCGATCGGTCAGCGGGTGCCTGGCGAGCGCCTTCAGCACCGCGGGCGGCGCGGTTGCGACATCGGCACCGATGCGGGCGGCCTCGAGGATGTGCACGGGATGGCGCACCGACGCGACCAGGATCTCCGTCCTGAAGTCATAATTGTCGTAGATCAGGCGGATGTCCTCGATCAGCGCCATCCCGTCGAAGCCCACATCGTCGTGCCGACCGACGAAGGGCGAGATGAAGCTGGCGCCGGCCTTGGCCGCCAGCAGCGCCTGCGGCGCCGAAAAGCAGAGCGTGACATTGACAAGCGTGCCCTCCGACGTCAGCCGGCGGCAGGCCTTCAGCCCCTCGAAGGTCAGCGGCAGTTTCACGCAGACATTGGGGGCGAGCGCACGCACCACCTCGGCCTCGCGCAGCATGCCGTCGAAATCGGTTGCCACCACCTCGGCCGAGACCGGGCCATCCACCAGACCGCAGATTTCCTTCACCACCTCCAGGAACTTCCGGCCCGACTTGTGGATCAGGCTGGGGTTGGTGGTGACCCCGTCCAGAAGGCCGGTCGCCGCCAGCTCCGCGATCTCGGTCACGTCGGCGGTATCGACAAAGAATTTCATGGGCGGGCTTCCAGCGCTGTCAGAGGATGGCCTTGTGGTTGAGCCGCTTTCCCCCAGCGGCTAGCGGCCTGTCAATGCGGGTGCCGGTTCTCCTGTTGCAGCACGGGCTCGGCTGCCTCGACTATGCCGCGCCCGCGGGCACCCTGCCCGGCACCCTCGTCGAGGCCCCGCTCGGCCCCCGGCGGGTGATGGGGGTCGTCTGGGACGCGGGCGTCTTCCCGACCACACCGGTCGACGCGGCCCGCCTGAAGCCGGTGGTGCCCATCGACCTGCCGCTGCTGACCGGACCGCTGCGCCGGCTCATCGCCTGGGTTGCCGACTATTATCTCGCCGCACCCTCGGCAGCGCTGCGGCTGGCGCTGCCGCAGGCCGCCTTCCTGCTCGCACCGCGGACGGCCCAGGCCTATGACCTTGTTGCCGATCTTCCCGACAGCCGCCACCCTGGCCGCCGGGCCCTGCTCGACCGGCTCGCGGCGGTGCGCGGCATCGGGCCGGCGCCGCTTGCGCTGTGGGCAAGCGCTGCCGATGCGCGGGTGGCGACGCTTCGCGACCTGGTGAAGGCCGGCGTCCTGCGCCCGGCAGCCCGTCCCGCCGCCCCACCGCCGGCCCGGCATGCGCCTCGTCCGCCCGGCCCGGCGCTCTCGCAGGCACAGTCGGTCGCGGCAGCCGAACTGGCAGCAGCGGTCGAGGCCCGCCGCTTCCAGCCCTTCCTCCTCGATGGCGTGACGGGCGCGGGCAAGACCGAAGTCTATCTGGAGGCCGTGGCGGCCGCGCTCGCGACCGGGCGTCAGGCGCTGGTGCTGCTGCCGGAAATCGCGCTGACGCAGGCCTTCCTTGCGCGCTTCCGTTCCCGCTTCGGCTTCGAACCGACAGCCTGGCATTCCGGTCTCGGCGGCGCGACCCGACGCTCGGCCTTCCGCGCGATCGCCTCGGGCGAGGCGCGGGTCATCGTCGGGGCGCGCTCGGCCCTGTTCCTGAACGCCCCCCGGCTCGGCGTCATCGTCGTCGATGAAGCGCATGACGCCGCCTACAAGCAGGAGGAAGGCGTCGCCTACCATGGCCGCGACACGGCCGTCATGCGCGCCCGGTTCGAGGGCATCCCCGTGGTGCTGGCAACCGCCACGCCCGGCCTCGAGACGCTCGAACAGGCAGCGCGCGGCACCTATCGCACGCTCGGCCTGCCCGACCGCCACGGCGGCGCCGCGCTGCCTGCCATCCACCTCCTCGATCTCACCCGCACGCCGCCGCCGCGCGGCCGCTGGATCGCCCCGCCGCTCGCCGAGGCGATCGAGCGACGCCTGGCGGCCGGCGACCAGTCGCTGCTGTTCCTCAACCGCCGGGGCTATGCGCCGCTTACCCTGTGCCGGGCGTGCGGTGCGCGCATCCAGTGCCCCAACTGCACGGCCTGGCTGGTCGAGCACCGGCTGGCGCGCCGCCTGCAATGCCACCATTGCGGCCACGCCATGCCCGTGCCCGAGCACTGCCCGAGCTGCGATGCCAGGGACAGTCTTGCGGCGTGCGGGCCCGGCGTGGAGCGCCTCGCCGAGGAGGTCGCTGCAACCTGGCCGCAGGCGCGCTGCCGGGTCGTCACCTCGGACACGGTTCGCACCGCCGACGACATGGGCCGGCTGGTCGCCGAGGTGGCCGCCGGCGAGGTGGACATCCTCATCGGCACGCAGATCCTCGCCAAGGGGCATGACTTCCCGAACCTGACGCTCGTCGGCGTGATCGATTCCGACCTCGGGCTCGAAGGCGGCGACCTGCGCGCGTCGGAACGGGTCTTCCAGCAGATCCGGCAGGTGGCGGGCCGGGCCGGCCGCGCCGCGAAACCCGGCGAGGTCTTCCTGCAGACCCACCAGCCGGGCGCGCGGGTGATGCAGGCGCTGCAATCGGGCGACGCGCACGCCTTCCACGCCGCCGAGCGCGAGATGCGGCTGGCAGCCGGCATGCCGCCCTTCGGCCGGCTGGCCGCCATCATCGTCTCGGCACTCGATGCCGCGCTTGCTGCCGAGGCCGCGCGCGCGCTCGGCCGGGCGGCCCCGGCCGCCGAAGGCATCGAGGTGATCGGCCCGGCCCCGGCCCCGCTGGCGATGCTGCGGGGCCGCCACCGGCACCGGCTGCTGGTGCACGCCCGCCGCAACGCGCCGCTCCAGGCCTATGTGCGGCACTGGCTGGCCGCGGTGAAGCTGCCCGGCACCATCCGCGTCACGATCGACGTGGACCCGCAGTCCTTCCTCTAGAGGGCATAGCTGTGGAGGGGACGGTAATGCGCCCCGCCCCGGCCGAGCCGGCTTTCGACAAGATGGAAACCGTGGGCGCGCCAGCCGAGCAGCGGCACCGTCACCGAGCGCAGCCAGCCGCCGAGCGCGTCGCGCGGCGCACCACCGGGGCCGAAGCGCGCCAGGGTCACATGCGGCACGAACCGTCGGGACTCGGGCGCCAGCCCGGCCCGGCGAAGCGCCTGCCGGACAGTGGCCGCAAGCCGGCCGAGCGAATCCGCCGGATCGACCGCGATCCACAGAGCCGCGATCCGGTCCGGGCGGCCTGCATCGAAGGTGCCGGGCGCCCCGGTCGAGAGATCCAGCGCCCCGCTGCGGACCGCCATCAGCGCCTCGTGCGCGGCCTCGGCGCCGTGCCGGTCGACGTCGCCGATGAAGGCCAGTGTCAGATGCAGCTGTTCGTCCGTCTGCCAGCGCGCGCCCTCGATCCCGCTGGCCAGCGCCAGCAGCGCCGCCCGCACCTCGGCCGGCGGCCGCAGCGCCACGAACAGCCGCTGGCTCACCGGGCGGCGGTTCGCGCCGCCGTGCGGTCGAGCTCGCGGCGGATCGTCGGCAGCAGGTTCGCCACCATCACCGAGACACCCTGCCGGTTGGGGTGCATGCCATCGGCCAGCAGCAGCCTCGGCTGGCCGGCGACGCCGTTCAGGAAGAAGGGATACAGCACGGCACCATGTTTCTTCGCCAGCGCCGGATAGATGGCGTTGAACTGGCGGCCATATTGTGGCCCCAGATTGGGCGCGGCATACATGCCGGCCAGAACGACGGGGATGTTCCGGCGGCGCAGCTCGGCGAGAATGGCATCCAGGTTCGCCTGCGCCTCGGCCACGGGCTGCCCGCGAAGCATGTCGTTGGCGCCCAGCGCCACGATGGCAAGATCGGGCGTCTGCTTCAGGCTGTTCAGCACCCAGGGAAGCCGCGCCCTGCCCTGCGCCGTCGTGTCGCCCGATACCCCCGCATTGTGCACCCTGACCTGCCGCCCGTCGCGCCGGAGCGCTGCCTCGAGCTGGGCCGGAAAGCTCTCCCCCGGGCGCAGCTGGTAGCCGGCCATCAGGCTGTCGCCGAAGGCCAGCACCAGCTGCTCCCGAGCGGCAGCCGGCGCGGCCAGGAGCAGCGGAATCGCAAGCAGCAGGTGGAAATGCCGCAAAATGCGGCCATATGCGCGAAACTGGCCTCGCAAGGACGTCTCCATGGCAACCGGGATAACAGGGCGGGATATGGTGATCGATGCCCGCAATGTCACGCTGACGCTTGGGCAGGGCGAGGCGCGGGTCGAAATCCTGAAGCAGGTCGATCTGGCCGTCGAATCGGGCGAACGGCTGGCCATCCTCGGCCCTTCGGGCAGCGGCAAGTCGTCGCTGATGGCCGTGCTCTCGGGGCTCGAGTCGCCGACGTCGGGCAGCATCCGGGTGGCCGGCGTCGAGATCACGGGCCTCAGCGAGGACGGCCTGGCAGAAGCGCGGCGGGGCCGGATCGGGATCGTCCTGCAGGCCTTCCACCTGATCCCCACCATGACCGCGCTCGAGAATGTCGCGGTCCCCCTGGAACTCGCCGGCCATCCCGATCCGTTCGCCGCCGCGCGGTCCGAGCTCGACGCGGTCGGCCTGTCCCGCCGCACCGGCCACTACCCCACCCAGCTCTCGGGCGGCGAACAGCAGCGGGTCGCGCTTGCAAGGGCGCTCGCAGTCCGCCCCGCGCTGCTGTTCGCCGACGAGCCCACCGGCAATCTCGACGCGACGACCGGGGAAGCCATCGTCGACCTGCTGTTCCAGCGGCTCGAGGAGACGGGCGCGACCCTGGTGCTGATCACCCACGACCAGGATCTCGCGGCCCGTGCCACCCGGGTGATCCGCATGCGTGACGGCGCCATCGTGGCCGACAGCGCTGCCGCGCAGGCGGCCGCGTGAACGTTTCGGCCAGCCTGCCGCTGGCGACCGGCCGGGTGGCCGCGGCCGCGGCGCCGCTGCCGCAGGCCCCCTGGGGGCTGGCCGGGCGGCTCGCCCTGCGCGAGGCGCGCGGCGGGCTCGGCGCGCTCCGTCTGCTTTTCATCTGCCTGTTCCTGGGCGTGTTCGCGCTGGCCGGGGTCGGCAGCCTCGGCACCGCGATCGAGAAGGGCCTCGCCGCCCAGGGCCAGCTGCTGCTCGGCGGCGATGTCGAGGCGCGCCTGACCCAGCGCCGGCCCGACGCCGAGGAAGCCGCCGCGCTCGCCAGCTTCGGCATGGTCTCCGAATCCGTCCGCATGCGCGCCATGGTGCGCGGCGAAAGCGGCGCGGCTGCCGGCCGCCAGCTGCTGGGCGAGCTCAAGGCCGTCGATGGCGGCTGGCCGCTCTATGGCGAGGCGACGCTGCGCGGCGGTGGCGGCAACCTGGCCGTGCAGCAGGCCCTGTCACGGGGCGCGGTGATCTCGGCCGCGCTTGCCGAGCAGCTCGACCTGAAACCCGGCGACCGGATCGGGCTCGGCGAGGCCGACCTCATGGTCAGCGCCATTCTCGAGAACGAGCCCGACCGTGCCGGCGAGGGCTTCGCCTTCGGCCCCTCGATCCTGATCGCGCTCGACCGGCTGCCGGAAACGGCGCTGCTCCAGCCCGGCAGCCTCTATCGCCACCATTCGCGGATCCGCCTGCCCGACGGCGCCGACCCGGCCGCCGTCACCGCCGCGCTGAAGAAACGCTTCCCCGATGCCGGCTGGCGGCTTGCCGACCGCCGCGACGGCGCGCCCGGCGTGCGCCGCTTCGTCGAGCGGCTGGCGCAGTTCCTGACGCTCGTCAGCCTGACCGCGCTCGCGGTGGCCGGCGTCGGTGTCGGCAATGGCGTGCAGAGCTATCTGGATCGCAAGGGCACGACGATCGCGACGCTCAAGGCGCTCGGCGCGTCATCGGCGCTGATCCTCAGGGCCTATCTGCTGCTGATCGGCGGCGTCGCCCTGCTGGCGGCCGCGGCCGGCGCGCTCGCCGGCGCGCTGGTGCCGCGGCTGGCGGCTGCCTTTGCCGGCGATTCCCTGCCCGTTCCGCCGGTGCTGGGGCTGCACGCCGCCCCGCTGACGGCGGCCATCGCCTTCGGCCTGCTGGTCGCGCTCGCCTTTGCGGTGCCGCCGCTGGCGCGCGCCGGCGCGCTGCCGGCGCAGCGCATGTTCCGCGGCGGGGTCGAGGCCTGGCCCTGGCCGTCGGCGCGCGCGCTCGGCGTGTCGCTGGGCGCAGGTGCGCTGGTCGTGGGCCTTGCCGTCTGGCAGGCGTCCGAGCGGCTGTTCGCGCTCGGCTTCCTCGCCGGGGCCGGCGTGGTGCTCGGCCTGCTCTTCCTGCTGGGCAGCCTGGTCCGCCGGCTCGCTGCCCGCCTGCCGCGCCCGAAGCGGGTGCTGCCCCGGCTGGCGCTTGCCAACCTCCACCGCCCGGGCGCCATGACCCGACAGCTGGTCGTCGCGCTCGGGCTCGGCCTGTCGCTGTTCGCGACGCTCGCCTTCATCGAGACGAGCTTCAACGCCGAGCTCACCCGCACCGTGCCGGCGAAGGCCCCCGGCTATTTCCTCCTCGACCTGCCGAAGGAAGAGGCCGAGCGTTTCCGCGCCGCCCTTCCGCCGGGCAGCGAGGCGGTGATGGTGCCCAGCCTTCGCGGCCCGCTGACCCAGGTGAACGGAGTCCCCGTCTCCGAACTCGCCAACGTGCCCGAGCGCAGCTGGATCCTTCGCGGCGACCGCGGCATCACCTTCGCGACCGATCTGCCCGAAGGGAACCGGCTGGTCGCGGGTCGCTGGTGGCCGGCCGACTATCGCGGCCCGCCGCTGATCTCCGTCGATGCCGAACAGGCCGAACTCCTGGGCCTCAAGGTGGGTGACACGCTGACGGTTTCCGTGCTCGGGGTCGAGATCACCGCCACCATCGCGTCGCTGCGCCGGATCGACTGGGATTCGCTCGGCTTCAACTTCGTGATCGTCTTCGATCCGGCGACGCTCAGCGACGCGCCCTACACCTGGATGGCGACGGTCACGCCGCCGCCCGCAGCCGACGCCGGCTTCACCGGCAGCATCAGCCGGGCCTTCCCGACGGTCTCCGTGGTCCGGGTCAAGGATGTGGTGGAAGAAGTGGGTGCGCTCGCCATGCAGCTGGGCGCGGCGGTGCGGATCGCCGCCTCGGTCGCGATCCTGGCCGGGATTGCCGTGCTGGTGGGGGCGCTGGCGGCGCAATCCCGTGCGCGGATCTACGACAATGTGATCCTGAAGACGCTCGGTGCCACACGCCGGCAGCTGATGACGGCAGCCGCCATGGAATATGGCGGGCTCGGCCTCATCGTCGCCTCGCTGTCGCTGCTCATCGGTGCTCTCAGCGCCTGGGTGGTCGTCACGCAGGTGCTGGCCTTCGGCTGGGAGCCCGACTGGGGCGTGGCCCTGCTGACCGTGCTGGCCGGCGCGGCCGTCACCCTGGTGCTCGGGCTTGTCGGCGCCTGGCGGGCGCTCGGCATCCGCGTCGCGCGCGTGCTGCGGGAGAGTTGAGCGCGACCATATTGCCGCCATGAAAGAAAATCGGGGCGCCTCGCCTTGAAAGGTCACATTTCATGCGCGATATGTTCCTCCGAGCCGGCCGGTCCGGCGCAACCTGTCGTTCGGGAGAAGGTGGGATGGTCAATCAGGTCGATCCGAGGTTCGGCCCTGCTGTTGCGGCCCGTACGGGCACGACGGCCGCCGACTATGATGCGGGCCTCAGGGCCCACATGCTGTCTGTCTACAACTACATGATGTCGGGCGTTCTGCTGACCGGCCTCGTCGCCATGGGCATGGCCTACACGGGCGCCGTCAATGCCCTCGTCTCGCCCACCGGTGGCCTGTCGGGCCTCGGCTGGATGGTCGCCCTGTCGCCGCTCGCCTTCGTCTTCCTCCTGGGCTTCCGCTACCAGAAGATGTCGGAAGGCACCGTGCAGGGGCTGTTCTGGACATTTGCGGCCATCATGGGTGTGTCCATGTCGACGATCTTCCTCGTCTTCACGGCCACCTCGATCGCCACGACCTTCTTCGCGACGGCCGCTGCCTTTGCAGGCCTCTCGCTCTATGGCTACACCACCAAGCGGGATCTCTCGAAGCTCGGCACCTTCCTCGTGATGGGCCTGGTGGGCATCCTCGTTGCCATGCTGCTCAACTTCTTCTTCCAGTCGGGCACGCTGGCGCTGGTGATCTCCATCCTGGGCGTGCTGATCTTTGCCGGGCTGACAGCGGCCGACACGCAGCGCATCAAGCAAACCTACGACTATGTCGCCGGCACCGACATGGCCGGGAAGTCGGCGATCATGGGCGCGCTGACGCTCTATCTCGACTTCATCAACCTCTTCCAGTTCCTGCTCAGCTTCCTCGGCCAGCGCGAGTAGGCCCGCCGAGCGGACCGGATGGCAAGGGGCGGTTTCGGCCGCCCCTTTTCATTTGCCGCCCCTTTTCATTTGCCGCCCCTTTTCATTTCCATGACGGCCAGCCACATAGGTCCAAAGCGAGGGAGGGGCTGATGCCCGACGACATCTACCACCATCACGCGCGCACGCTCGACGGCAAGGATGTCAGCCTCGGGGACTGGCGCGGCCAGGTGCTGCTGATCGTCAATGTGGCGTCGAAATGCGGCTTCACGCCCCAGTATGCGGGGCTCGAGGCCCTGCATCAGCGGTTCCGCGACAGGGGCTTTGCGGTCCTGGGATTCCCGTGCAACCAGTTCGGCAAGCAGGAACCCGGCGACGAGGCCGAGATCGCTCGCTTCTGCTCGACCACCTACCCGGTCACCTTCCCGATGTTCGCCAAGATCGATGTCAACGGCGAGAACGCCCACCCGCTCTACCGGCAGCTCAAGGTGGCCGCGCCCGGCCTCCTGGGGTCCACGGCGGTGAAGTGGAACTTCACCAAGTTCCTGGTCAACCGCGAGGGGGTGGCGGTCGAGCGTTTCGCGCCGACCGTCAAGCCCGAGGACATCGCACCCCGGATCGCGAAGCTGCTCGCCTGAGCCGGCCGCCGAGCCACGCATGCCCGTCATTGCCGTCGACGGCCCGGCCGCATCCGGAAAGGGCACCATCGCCAAGGCGCTGGCCCGGCATTTCGGCCTGCCGCATCTCGACACCGGCGCCCTCTACCGCGCCGTCGCGCTCGCGGCGGTCAGGGCCGGAACCCCGTTGGATGACGGCGAGGCGCTCGGCCGGCACGCAGCCGCGCTCGACCTTTCGCTGATCGAGGATCCGGCCCTGCGCGACGTCGCAACAGCAGCGGCGGCCTCGCAGATTTCGGCCTTCCCCCAGGTACGCGCCGGCCTGCTCGCCTTCCAGCAGGCCTTTGCCGGCCAGCCCGGTGGCGCCGTGCTCGACGGCCGTGACATCGGCACCGTCATCGCCCCGCACGCCGACGCCAAGCTGTTCGTCACCGCCCGGCCCGATGTGCGCGCCCGCCGACGCTACCTCGAATATCTGGCCGCCGGTCGCGACATCGCCGAGGCCGAGGTGGCCGACGATATCGCGCGGCGCGACGCGCGCGACAGCGACCGACCGACAGCCCCGCTCCGCCGGGCGGCAGACGCCGACTTGCTCGACAGCAGCGATTTGGATATAGCCGCGGCCGTCCAGACCGCCATCGACCTCGTTTCCAGGCGGCTGGGCCGGACTTCCTGAAGGGGGGCGCCGGGGGCAGACAGCCTTCGCGCGCCCGTTTTGGCTTGTCGGCACCCGGCCCCCGGCCCTGCCGCCCTCCAAGCGCCTTTTGGGACTGCGCCGTGGTGCAACCCTCCGCAAGACCGCCGGGGAGACAACCGGTTGGCCTGCCGCTGAATGACAGGATTTTCATGGTTTCGACCGACATGCCCACCCGCGACGATTTCGCGGCCCTTCTCGAGCAGAGCCTGGGGGCCTCCCAGAGCTTCGAGGGACGGGTGGTGAAGGGGCGGGTCACCGCCATCGAGAATGACCTGGTGGTGATCGACGTGGGCCTGAAGTCGGAAGGCCGGATCTCGATCCGCGAGTTCACCCCGCCGGGCGGTGCGCCCGAGGTCGCCGTCGGCGACGAAGTCGATGTCTATGTCGACCGGGTCGAGAATGCCTTTGGCGAAGCCATGCTCTCGCGCGACCGCGCCAGGCGCGAGGCCGCCTGGGACAAGCTCGAGGCCCAGTTCAACGCCGGCGAGCGCGTGGAGGGCGTGATCTTCGGCCGGGTGAAGGGCGGGTTCACGGTCGATCTGGGTGGCGCGGTCGCCTTCCTGCCCGGCAGCCAGGTCGATATCCGCCCCGTTCGCGACGTGACCCCCCTCATGGGCATCCCGCAGCCGTTCCAGCTCCTCAAGATGGACAGGAAGCGCGGCAACATCGTCGTCTCGCGGCGTTCCATCCTGGAGGAAACCCGCGCCGAGGCCCGCTCGGGCCTGATCCAGAGTCTGGCCGAAGGCCAGGTGATCGAAGGCGTGGTCAAGAACATCACCGACTATGGCGCCTTCGTCGATCTGGGCGGGATCGACGGCCTGCTCCACGTCACCGACATGAGCTACAAGCGCGTCGGCCACCCGAACGAGGTCATCAACATCGGTGACACGGTGAAGGTGCAGATCATCCGGATCAACCGCGAGACGCAGCGCATCTCGCTCGGCATGAAGCAGCTGGAATCCGATCCGTGGGAAGGCGCCGAGGCGCGCTATCCGGTTGGCGCCAAGCTGAAGGGCCGGGTCACCAACATCACGGAATATGGCGCCTTCATCGAGCTGGAACCCGGCATCGAGGGCCTTGTCCACGTCTCCGAGATGAGCTGGGTGAAGAAGAATGTCCACCCGGGCAAGATCGTCTCGACCAGCCAGGAAGTGGATGTGGTCATCCTCGAGGTCGATAGCGACAAGCGGCGCATTTCGCTGGGCCTGAAGCAGGCACAGCGCAACCCGTGGGAAGTCTTTGCCGAAACCCATCCGGTCGGCTCCGTGGTCGAGGGCGAGGTCAAGAACTCGACCGAGTTCGGCCTGTTCATCGGCCTGCCCGGCGATGTCGATGGCATGGTTCACATGTCGGACATCGCGTGGGGCGTCTCGGGCGAAGCGGCGCTGGCGCTGCATCACAAGGGCGAGATGGTGAAGGCCCAGGTGCTGGAGGTCGATGTCGAGCGTGAGCGGATCTCGCTGGGGATCAAGCAGGTTTCGGGCGAGGGCGCCGGTGAGGGCGCAGGCTCCGCGGCGACCGGTTCGGCCACCGGCGGATTCGATCTCCGCAAGAACGAGGTCGTCACCTGCATCGTCCGCGAGACGCGCGATGGCGGGATCGAGGTGCAGGTCGGCGAGGATGGCCCCACCGCCTTCATCAAGCGCTCCGACCTCAGCCGCGACCGGGACGAGCAGCGTCCCGAGCGCTTCCAGGTCGGCCAGAAGGTCGATGCGCTGGTGATCGGGTTCGAACGCGGCAAGAAGCCGATGCTGTCCATCAAGGCGATGCAGATCGCCGAGGAAAAGCAGCAGGTTGCCCAGTATGGCTCGTCGGACTCCGGCGCGTCCCTCGGCGATATCCTGGGGGCTGCCCTCAACAAGGCCAAGCAGGACAGCTGACCGGCCGTCCAGGCCGGAAGACCGGGGCGGCACCGGGTGGTGCCGCCCTTTTCTTTACCAGTTGAAGGGCTTGACCGACTCTCGGGCGCATGCCCATAGTGGCTCCCTTGGGGGAGCTGCCATGATCCGGTCCGAACTCGTGCAGAAGATCGCCGACGCCAATCCGCACCTCGGCCTCAAGGATGCCGAGCGGGTGGTCGCCACCATCCTCGATGCGATCACCGACCGGCTGGCCGAAGGCGGCAGGGTGGAACTGCGCGGCTTCGGGGCCTTTTCCACACGGGCGCGCAACGCGCGCACCGGCCGCAACCCGCGCACCGGGGAGTCGGTTGCCGTGGATGCCAAGCGCGTGCCGCACTTCAAGCCGGGCAAGGAACTGCGCGAACGGCTGAACATGTGAGCAGCGGCACGACCGTTGCCGGGTTTGCCGGCGGTGTCGCGCTGCGCCTGGCTTCGGCCCGATTGCCCGCCTTCCGGATGCCGGCGCCGAAGCCTTCCGGCGGCGGGTGGCCCCGCACGGGACCGCCAGCGACCGCACGCCCGATGGCAGGGACCGACGTGTCATTGACGTGCCCCGGCTGACCGGCCTAGCCCCTTGCGCCGGCGGACGTGGCGGAACCGGTAGACGCAGCGGACTTAAAATCCGCTTGGGGAATGCTCCAGTGCGGGTTCGACTCCCGCCGTCCGCACCAGGGTCGGGGCCGCGGCCTGATCAGTTGATCAAGCGCAAGGGCAACGGGATCAGGGCATGCGAGGGATGATCGAGGAGGACATGTCATGCGGATCCTTGTGGCCAGCAACCTGTCGGCATTGTCCGAGCGCGCGCTGGAGCGCGGCGCACAGCTCACCCGCGACACCGGCGGCACGCTGGCCGTCGTGCACGCGGTCGACAGCGAGGGGCCGGAGACGCTCAAGGCCCAGTTCGTCGAGCATGCCCGTCGCGAGCTGGCCGAGTTGGCGGCCCGGCATGGCAAGGGCATCGAGCCGCCGGACCTGATCGTCCGCGTCGGCCACGTCCCGTCGGAAGTCGCCGATGTCGCGCGCCGCTGGGGTGCCGACCTCATCGTCTCGGGCCTGCATCACCCGGGTCGCCGCCGGGCCGGTGCCTTTCGCCACACGCTCGCCGGGCACCTTGTCGGACAGCTCGGGCGCCCGCTCCTGCTGGCGGGCGAACCGGTCGAGGGCCCCTACCCGCGCGCCGTGGTGGGCGTGGACTTCTCCGTCTATTCGCGCGCGGCGATCCGCCTGGCCCGCCGGGTGGCGCCCTTGGGCATGCTGCATCTCGTCCATGCCTATCAGGTGCCGTTCAAGTCCTGGCTGATGGACAAGTCCTACGCCGAGGCGTTCGGCTATGCCGAGCGCCTCGAGTTCGATGAGTTCCTGGCAGCCGAGATGGCCGACATGGCAGAGCGTGCCGTCCGCGCCGGCATCCCGGTGGAGGCGATCTCGACCGAGGTGATCGAAGGGCCGACGCTGGCAACGCTCAAGGCCCGGATCGCAGCGCTTGCGAGCCCGCTTGCCGTCGTCGGCACCCACGGCCGGACCGGGCTGGTGCGAACCCTGCTGGGCAGTGTCGCCCAGGCGCTGGTCGATGATCCGCCGGCCGACCTGCTGATCGTGCCGATGGTCGTGCCTTCGCGATAGCCACCGGCATGCGCGGGGCTTCCGCCTTGCTGCGGCCAGGGCTGGCGGTGCGCGATGGATGTCGGCTTCCTGTCCGAACCGGGCGCCTGGCCGGCGCTGGGCACCGCCGTGATGATCGCCCCGGCGCTGGCGGCCGGCTGCGCCCTCATCACCAGCGGCTTCGGGGTGGTGCCCGTCCTCGCCTGCCGCGCCCTCAGGGGATCAGCAGCAGCGAGCCCGTCGTCGATCGCGCCTCCAGGTCGGCATGCGCGCGCGCCGCCTCGGCAAGCGGATACCGGCCGCCGATGTGCGCGCGAAGCGTTCCGTCGGCGATCCGTGCCAGCACGGCCGCAAAGCCGGCGGCGCGATCCTCGGGCGTCGCATAATAATCGAACAGGGTCGGCCGGGTCGCGAACAGCGACCCCTTGCGCGCAAGGATCGCGAAATCGACCGCACCGACCGGTCCGGACGCATTGCCGTAGGAGACATGCAGCCCCCGGCGGCGAAGCGACTCGAGCGACGGCTCGAAGGTCGCCTTGCCGACCCCGTCGAACACCACCGAAACGCCCTCGCCGCCCGTCAGCTCGCGCACGCGCGCCGGCACCTCGGCATAGCCGAGCACATGGTCGGCGCCCGCATCGGCTGCCAGCGCCCGCTTCGCCTCGCTGCCGACGGTTGCAAGCACCGTCGCGCCGATGGCCTTCAGCCAGGCCGTCAGCAGCAGCCCGACTCCGCCTGCGGCGGCATGCACCAGCACCGTGTCGCCTGCTGCCACCCGCGCACAGCGTTCCACGAGGAACTCGACCGTGCAGGCCTTCAGCCACAGGGCGGCGGCGGTCTCCGCATCGATGGCCCCGGGCAGTTTCACCAGCCACTCGGCCGGCACGATCCGGTGGGTTGCATAGCTGCCGGGCGCGGGCACGAAATAGACGACCCGGTCGCCCACCGAAAACCCGTCCACACCTTCGCCCAGCGCCTCGACGACTCCGGCTGCCTCCAGGCCAAGCCCGCCCGGAAGCGGCATCGGATAGAGGCCGCGCCGATGGTAGGTATCGATGAAATTGACACCGACGGCGCCGTGTCGAACCCGGACCGCACCCGGCCCCGGCTCCCCCACCCCCACATCGGCCAGCAGCAGAACCTCGGGCCCGCCGGTGGCCGCGATCCGGATCGCCTTCATCGGCCCGGCCTTTCGCTTCGCCCGCCGTCGGGCAGGCAGATTGTGCCGTCGCGGCGATATGCCCCGAGCGCCGCCCAGGCGCGCACCGGCTGGTCGGAGGCGATCAGCTGCACGCCCCGCGCCACGAGATCGGCATAGCCCCGCCCGTCGCCATCGGCGAGGTAGCGATCGTCCAGCCGTTCGCCGGGCCGGCCAAGCGTCCCGACGATGATCTCCACCCCCAGCGCCGCAAAGCGCCGGACAAGCGCCGGATCCGGCTCGCTGGTGCCTGCGAACAGCAGCAGGCGCGGCCCGGCCATCGCCTCCAGCGCGCGAAGCTCGGCGGCCGTGCGGCCGCTCGCCGAGAGCATCATCTCCGGGGCCACGGCCCGCACGGCCCGAGCATCGGCAAGCGTGTAGGCGATCAGGATCACCTGGGCTTCCATGCGGGCACGCCGGACATGCTCGACCACCTCGACGATCGGGACGCCCGGCTTGATGTCGAGCTGCAGGATCGCGCCGCGCCGTTTCGCCCAGACAAGCGCCTCGTCGAGGGTCGGTACCGGCTCATCGGTCATCCGGCCCTCCCCGTCGGTCAGCCGGGCCCGGCGCACCTCGGCCAGCGACAGCGACTCGACCCGCCCGCTTCCCGTGGTCGTGCGGTCGAGCGTCTCGTCGTGCATCAGCACGAGCACCCCGTCGGCGGTGCGGCGAATGTCGGTCTCGATCAGCAGCGGCCCCGCGCGGGCCGTGCCCGTGAAGCTGGCAAGCGAATTCTCCGCGGCCGACGGGTCGGGCTGGCCGCGATGGGCCGAGACCAGCGCCAGCCCCCGCTCGCGCAGGCAGTCGAACACGGCCGGCAGGTCGGGCGGCGCCGGCGCCGGCGCCCGCATCGGCTGGATGGTGCCAAGGGTGCAGCCACCCAGCAGGACAGCAAGGACAGCGACTCGCACGGCAGCCGGCATTGGCCTGCCCTAGCCGGCGACGGTGCGTTGCGGAAGCGGCCGGGCCACCGCGATTTGACGAGGCTGGCAGCCTGCCGGGGCCTTGGCTAGGGTCGGCGCCGGGAGGACAGCATGCCGGAACCCGATGATTTCCTGATTGTTGGCGCCGGATCGGCGGGCTGCGCGCTGGCCGCGCGGCTCAGCGAGGATCCGGCCACGCGCGTCACCTTGCTGGAAGCCGGCGGCAACGACCGGTCGATGCTGATCAACATGCCCGCCGGGATCGCCCAGATCCTCCCGCCCGAAAACGACAGCCCGCTGAACTGGGGCTACTGGACGGAACCCCAGGCCCATCTGAACGGGCGCCGGCTGTTCTGGCCCCGCGGCCGGGTGCTCGGCGGTTCGTCGGCGATCAACGGCATGGTCTACATCCGGGGCGCGCCCTCCGATTATGATCGCTGGGCGCAGGCGGGATGCACGGGCTGGGGCTGGGCCGATGTGCTGCCCTTCTTCCGCGCGGCCGAGGACAGCGACCGGGGCGAAAGCGAATGGCATGGCGTCGGCGGGCCACTTGCCGTTACCCGCCGGATGCTCCCCCACGAGCTCAACGATGCCTTCATCGAGGCCGCCGTCGAGGCGGGCTACCCGCGCAACACGGACTTCAACGGCCCCGAGCTCGAAGGGGCGGGCGCCTATGATTCCACCATCCGCGGCGGCCAACGCTGCTCGGCGGCGCGCGCCTATCTGACACCTGCCGTCCGCCGCCGGCCGAACCTCTCCATCCGGACCAGCGCGCAGGCCGCGCGCGTGCTGTTCGAAGGCCGGCGGGCGAGCGGTGTCGCCCTTGTGGACGGGCAACGGCTCGCGGCCCGGCGGGTGATCCTCGCCGGCGGCGCCATCAACTCGCCGCAGCTGCTGATGCTCTCGGGCATCGGTCCGGCCGATCATCTGCAAGCGCAGGCGATCGAGGTGATCGCCGACCGCGCACAGGTCGGCCGGAACCTGCAGGATCATCTCGACATCATCGTCCAGTGGCGCTGCCGGCTGCCGATCACGCTCAACGGAAATTCCAGTGCCGTCACCAAGATCGTCTCGGCGCTGGACTGGATCTTCCGCAGGTCCGGCAATGCCAGCTACATGCCGACGGCCGTCGGCGCCTTCGTTTCCACGCGCCCGGGCCTGGCCGCGCCCGACATCCAGCTGCACTTCATGCCCGTGAAGGGCGAGCCGCACGGGCGCGGCGGGGTCAGCCCCGAACATGGCTATCAGGTCCATGTCTGCCAGGTGCGGCCGGAAAGCCGGGGCGAAATCCGTCTCGCCTCGCCCGACCCGCGCGCACCCCCCGCCATCGACCCCAATTACCTGTCCGCGCCCGAGGATCTCGACACGCTGGTGAAGGGCGTGGAGATCGCCCGCACGATCGGCCGCCAGCCCGCGCTCGCGCGCTACAATGCGGGCGAGGCCTGGCCCGGCGACGACATCGCCGGCCCGGCCCTCATCGAGCGCATCCGGGACTGGGCCGAGACCATCTACCACCCGGTCGGCACCTGCCGGATGGGCGCCGATGCCGACGCCGTCACCGACATCGGCCTGCGTGTGAACGGTGTCGAGGGGCTGATGGTCGTCGATGCATCGGTCATGCCCTGGCTGGTCTCGGGAAACACCAACGCGCCCACCATCATGATCGCGGAAAAGACGGCCGCGGCGATCCGCGCCGAGCTCAAGGCCGGCACGCGGGCCGCGGCATGAAGGCCGAGCCCTTCGCCATCCCGGTCAACGAGGCCGAGGTGGACTGGATCCATCGCCGGGTTGCCGAATTCCGCTTCTTCGAGGAACCCGAGGGGCATGGCTGGGAACATGGCGCCAACCGCGCCTACATGCAGCGGCTTCGCGACCACTGGCTCTGCGCCCACGACTGGCCGGCGACCGTCCGGCGGCTCAACCGCTTCCCGCATGTCCGGGTCGAGGTCGAGCCGGGCCTGCGCCTGCACGCCATCCACCGACGCAGCCCGCGCGCCGACGCGCGCCCGCTGCTGATCGCCCATGGCTGGCCCGGCTCGGTCATGGAGTTCGAGGGCCTCATCGACAGGCTGGCCGAGCCCGAAGACGAAGGCGCACCGGCCTTTCATGTCGTTGCCCCCTCGCTTCCGGGCTATGCCTGGTCCGACAAGCCGCCGTCCCCCATCGGGCCGCGCGCCGTTGCCCGCCTCTTCGACCGGCTGATGGCCGCGCTGGGCTATGATCGCTTCGTCTACCAGGGCGGCGACTGGGGCAGCGTCATCGGCGGATGGATGGGCCTCGACTCGAGCCGCATCGAGGCGCTTCACCTCAACGGCTATGGCCTGCGCTCGGCCGACATGTCGGCGACCAGCGACGAGGAACGGCGCTGGCTCCAGTGGGCGCGGATGATCCGCGCGACCGAAACCGGCTATCTCGTCCTGCAGGGCACCAAGCCGCAGAGCCTTGGCTACGCCATGATGGATTCGCCCATGGGCGTCGCCGCCTGGCTGGCCGAGAAATATTGCGGCTGGTCCGACACGAAGGGCACCACCGTGGCGCCGCCCTTCCCGCTCGACACCCTGCTCGACACGATCATGATCTATCTCACGACGCGCAGCTTCCTGACGGCGACCTGGATCTACCGCGGCATGTTCCTCGAAGGCGGGTTCACCATCCCCGAAGGCCGGCGGATCGAGGTGCCAACCGGCGTTGCCGCCTTCCCGCGCGACCTGCTCGCCTTCCCGCCGCGCACCATGGTCGAGCGCGGCTACCATGTCGCCCACTGGACCGACATGCCGGCCGGCGGCCATTTCGCCGCCCTCGAGGAACCCGAGCTGCTTCTGGCCGACCTTCGCCGCTTCGTCGGCACCCTTGGCTGATCGGCCACTGCCGGAACCGCAGCTCCCGGCCGGTGGCTGGCCGCTCGCCGCGCTGCTGCTCGGCTCCGCGCTGCTCGCCTTCGGGCCGCTGCTGGTCCGCCTCGCCGATACCGGGCCCATCGCGTCGGCCTTCTGGCGGATGGCACTGGCGGCGCCCGTTCTTCTGGCGGTGGCCTGGGCGCGGCGCGACATCGGCACCCGCCTTGCGGCCCGCCACCTTCCCTTCGGCGTGGCCGCGCTTGCCGGGGCCTTCTTCGCGGCCGACCTCGCCGTCTGGCATCTCGGAATCCTCCGCACCACCACTGCCAACGCCACCCTGTTCGCCAACACGACCGCCTTCATGCTCGCCGGCTGGGCGATCCTCGTGCGCGGCGAGCGTCCGACCAGGTCGACGCTCCGAGCCCTGCTGCTCGCGCTCGCCGGGGCGGTGCTGCTGCTCGGCACATCGGCGCAGCTCTCGCCGGCAAACCTGCTCGGCGACGTCCTCAGCCTCGCGGCGGCCGCCTTCTACACCGGCTATCTGCTCACCATCATGCGCCTGCGGGACCGCTTCACGACCTCGACCGTGCTGGCGCTTTCGACCGTGTCGAGCGCCCTGCTGCTGTTGCCGGTCGCACTTCTGGAACCGGCCGCCTTCTGGCCGACCGACTGGCGGCCGGTGGCAGCACTCGCCGTGTCCAGCCAGCTGGCCGGGCAGGGGCTGATGGTGTTCGCAAGCGGCCGGCTTCCGGCGATCGTCGTCGGCCTCGGCCTTCTGGTTCAGCCGCTCGTCTCGGCCATCGCCGGCTGGCTGGTCTTCGGCGAGATCCTCGGTCCGGTCGCGCTGGCCGGCGCGGCGATGATCGGCGCGGCACTGGTGATGATCCGGCGCTAGCCGGTCGCAGGGCAGACGCGGCAGACGGCTTGCATGCCGAATGTCATGCCGGCACAAGACAGCCATGGACAGACGCCAGTTCCTGGCCGGCACCCTCGCCGCCGCCCTCCCCGCCGCTACCCTCCCCGCTTCGACCGACAGGCCCCGCATGCAGCCGCCTCGTGCCCGCAGGATCCCGACGAGCTTCACCAAATTCGGCATCCGGGTGGAGGATCCCTACGCCTGGCTTCGGGACCCCGGCTATCCGAAGGTGACGGACGAGGCCATCCTGGCGCACCTTCGCGCCGAGAACGCCTATTTCGAGCATCACATGCAGCCCCAGTCGATGCTGATCGAGGCGCTGTTCGAGGAACTGAAGGCTCGCGTCCCGCCGGAGGAGTCGAGCGCCCCCTACCCGGATGGCGCCTTCGACTACTGGTGGGCGTTCGACAAGGGCGCGCAGTATCGCAACTGGTTCCGCCGGCCGCGCGGCGGCGGCGAGGCTGCCCTGATCCTCTCCGAGCCGGCGCTGGCCGAGGGGAAGGCCTATTTCCGCCTCGGGGCCTTTGCCGTCTCGCCCGATGGCCGGCGCCTCGCCTATTCCTACGACGACAGCGGGGACGAGCGGTTTCGCCTTGTCGTCCGCGACCTCGAAACGGGCAAGGACCTCGAGACCGTCGCCGCGGACGCTTTCGGCGAGCCGGTCTGGACAGCCGACAGCGAGGGCCTCGCCTGGGCGCAGACCTCGGCCGAATGGCGGCCCGACCGCATCCGCCTGCACCGGCTGGGCACGCCGGCCGGCAACGACCCGATCCTCTACCAGGAAAAGGGGGACTTCTTCACGTCCGTCGGCCAGAGCCAGGATCGGCAGTGGATCCTCGTGACCGCCAGCCAGTCGGCAACCAGTGAAGTGCATGTCATCGACGCCGCCGATCCCACGGCACCGCCGAAGCTGGTTCGCGCGCGCAGGACAGGCCACCACTATTCCGTCGATGGCCGGGGCGACACGCTCTTCCTGCTCTCGAACGAAAGCAACCCGAACTTCGCCCTGTTCACGGCACCGGCTGCCGAGCCGGGAAAATGGACGAAGCTGATCGAGGGCGACGAGCGCCTCTATCTGCGCGGCGTCACGCCCTTCGCCAGCTATCTCGCCATCGAGGAGCGTCTCGACGGCCTTGACCAGATCCGCCTGATCTTCCCTGACGGGCGCGAACGCCGGGTCGCCTTCCCCGAGGCCAGCTACGCCGTCGCCCTGGGTGTCAATGCCGAGGCCGACGCCCCGCTGCTGCGCCTCAACTATGAATCGATGGTCACGCCGCGCACCGTCTATGACCATGACGTTGCGGCCGATCGCCTCATCACCCGCAAGGTGCAGGAAATCCCCTCCGGCTACGACGCCAGCCAGTATGTGACCGAACGGCTGATGGCCCCCGCGCGGGACGGCACGCGGGTGCCCGTCTCGATCGTCTATCGCAGGGACTATGCGAAGGACGGCTCGAAGCCGCTCCACATCTATGGCTATGGCAGCTACGGCATCACCCTGTCGCCGGGCTTCTCGGCCGCACGCCTGTCGCTTCTCGACCGCGGTTTCGCCTATGCCCTGGCCCATGTCCGCGGCGGCGACGACATGGGCTACACCTGGTATCTCGACGGCAAGCTCGACCGGAAGGCCAACACCTTCAACGACTTCATCGACGTGACGCGGCATCTGCACGCACAGGGCTTCGGGCGGCCCGCCACCACCTCGGCGAGCGGCGGTTCGGCCGGCGGCTTCCTGATGGGCGTCGTCGCCAACGAGGCGCCCAACCTCTTCAACGCGATCGTCGCCCATGTGCCTTTCGTCGACGTGCTGAACACCATGCTCGACACCTCGCTTCCGCTCACACCCGGCGAGTTTCCCGAATGGGGCAATCCGGCCGAAAGCGAGGCGGTGTTCCGTCGCCTGCTGGCCCTGTCCCCCTATGACCAGGTCCGGCGGCAGAATTATCCGGCCATGCTGGTGACCGCCGGCCTCAACGACCCGCGCGTGACCTATTGGGAGCCCGCCAAGTGGGTCGCGCGGCTGCGCGAGATGAAGACGGACGACAATCTCCTGCTCCTCAAGACCAACATGGGTGCCGGGCATGGCGGCAAGTCCGGCCGGTTCGAGGCGCTCAGGGAAGTGGCCGAGGAATTTGCCTTCCTGTTCCTCGCGCTGGAGGGAAGGGCCAAAGCGTGACCGCCCTGCCGTTCCGGCTTGCCATCGAGCCGGACGCGGGCGACATCGACGAGCTCGGCCATGTGAACAACGCCGTCTATGTCCGCTGGCTGCAGGACATCGCAACCAGCCACTGGCGCGCGACCGCCCGGCCCGGGGATCAGTCTGCCTACATCTGGGCCGTCACCCGGCACGAGATCGACTATCGCCGGCCCTGCCATCTGGGCGAACGGCTGACGGCCGAGACCTGGGGCGAACATCCGCGCGGTGCCCGCTTCGACCGCTGCACCAGGATCCTCGGGCCGGATGGAACGCTGCGCGTCGAGGCCCGCACCACCTGGGTGCTGATGGATCGGGCGACCCTGCGCCCGACGCGCGTGCCCGGGACAATATCCGACCTGTTCCTGCTGCCCGGCAGCCCGTCCTAGGGCAGGGTTCCCGTCTGCCGGCCTCACCTGCATCGCAAACCCCCCTTGCGGACCAACACCAACCGGAGGCCGGAGCGCCCGATCCGCTTCGATCGGAATCGGAATCGGAAGCCCTTCTAGCGCTTGTCGGCAAGCGCCCTGGCTGCGAGCTCGGCCGCAGCCGTGCCCGGCGCGGCCTTCGTTACCATCGTCCATACCCGCCGCGCGGCGTCCGCATCGCCGCTCGCAGCCGCCACATTGCCCTGTTCGAACATGATGTCGGGGTCGGCCGGTGCCAGCGTCGAGGCACGGGCGATGTCGCGGACAGCCTGCCCCAGGTCGCCGGCGCGGCGGGCAAGCGCGGCCGACAGCATCCAGGCGTGCGCATCGTCACGGTCCAGCTCCAGCGCCCGGTCGAGATCGGCGCGCGCTTCCGAAAGCCGGCCCAGCTCGACCTCGGCCCGCGCCCGGTCGACATGGAAAGCAGCCGTGCGCCGCGGCGCGAAGTCGCCCGCGCTCGCGATCGCAGCGGTGAAATGGGCGACCGCCGGCTCCGCCCGCCCGGCGAGCAGCGCGGCATTGCCCGCCTGCCCCCAGAAATCGGCCGCAAAGGGCGATTTCGCCACCGCTGCCTCGGCGGCCGCCGCCAGCAGCGTGGCCTCGGCCGCGACGAACTTCTCCTGCCGCAGCTGCGCCAGTGCCAGGCAGTGCCGCGCCGGCAGACCGCCGCCGCGCGCGGCCCACTGGGTCGCATAGGTCTCGGCGGTGGCAGCGGCACTGTCGATGGCGCGGACGCAGCCGTCGTACCGCTTGCGATCGAGCGCAGGGTCCAGCGGCAGGTCCTGCGCCAAGGCGGGGCCGGCAGCTGCAAGCAGCAGGGCAAGGGGAATCTTCATGGTGCAACGCTTTCGATGGTCCGGAACAGCAGGTCGAGATGGGCCGGCGAGGACAGGCGGTGATCGCCGCCCTTCACCAGCGTCAGGGCCACGTCATCGGAGGCCAGTGCGGCCATCAGCCGGCAGGAAACATCCCAGGGCACGTCCGTGTCGGCCTCGCCATGCAGAAGCCGCACCGGCCCATGATAGCCGATCGACCCATCCAGCAGGCACGCGCCTTCGGCATCCCCGATCAGCGCCCGGCTGTAGCGATAGGGGCTTTGGGCATGGGCCGAAGGGCGGGTCACGAACCCCTGGTGGGCCAGCCGCTCCACCTCGTCGGCCGACAGCGCCAGGCCCCAGCGGGTGAAGTCCGGCGCGGCGGCAATCCCGATCAGCGCCCGCACGGCCGCTGGCCGGGCGAGAGCAAGATGCAGCATGATCCACCCCCCCATGGACGAGCCGACCGGCAGCAATGGCCCCGACGCCAGCGCATCTGCCACGGCCATCGCATCGGCCGCCCAGCGCCGGATCGAACCGGCATCGAAATCCCCTTCGGACTGCCCGCAACCCGAATAGTCCATCAGCAGGCAGGCGCGGCCCGTATCGCCGGCCCAGTCCATCAGCGCGGTCGCCTTGGTGCCCCCCATGTCCGACATGTAGCCGGGCAGGAACAGGATCGTCGGCCCGCGTCCCTTTCGATGCCGCGCTGCCAGACGGATGCCGTCGCCGCGGTCGATCATCTGCACGTCCGGCATGGCAGGCTCCTAGCCGAGGCACGAGATTTGCGCGAGGGCCATCAATGCCCTACCTGTGCGGAATGCCCCGACACTGGCTGCATGCCCTGCTCGCGCTGCTGGTGCTGGCCCTTGCCGGCGGCCAGCCGCCGGCAATGGCGCTGCCGACAGCGGATGCCGCCGCAGCCGGCGCCGTCGCGGCCTGCCACGGCCCTGCCGACATGGCCGCTGCCGACGAGCACAGGCCGGGCAACGAACGCCAGGCTCCCGCCTGCTGCCCGGATGGCTGCCCGGGCCACTGCCTGCTGGTGGCGGCCCTGCCGCCCGCACCGCTGCCAGTGCCGGCCGGCCCCGCACCGGCCGAGGTCGCAGTCTGGGCACCGACACCGCTGCTTTCCATGCCCTCCGGCCCGGCCGAGCGACCACCCCGCGCCTGACATGCGTTCGCCGACCGGCGTTGCTGCGTCGGTCGATCGGCAACGTCTGTCAGGATTTCAACCATGCGCTCATGTCTTGCAGTCCTTGCGGCTGCGCTCCTTGCCGTGCCGGCCGGCGCGCGCCCGGTCTCCTGGCCGGGAGGCGTCACCGTCATCACGGATCTGAACCCCGTCATGGGGTCGGCGCTCGTCCACTACACCCCCAACCGCCACTGGTCGCTGGGCGGCCGCTATGTCCGAATGCGGGAGGAAGGCTGGCAGCTCGCCGGCCCGCAGGCCACCTGGCTCGTCCGGCGGTGGAACAGGCCGGCAGCCCAGGCGAATCTCTACGTCACGGGCATGGCAGGGGCCGCCTTCGACGATGGCGGCCCGGCGCGGCCGGGCGGTTTCGTCGAGGCCCAGGCCGACTGGGAAAACCGCCGGGTGATGGTGATGGGCATGGGCCGCCTGACGGCAGCCGAAGGCCAGGGCCGCTCCGACATGCAGATGCTGCGGTTCGGCTGGGCCCCCTATGCGGGCAACTATGGCGATGTGCACCTCTGGCTTTTCGGCCAGCTGATGCGCGACAGCGCCTCGACGGACGTGGTGCAGCCGGCCCTCGTCGCCCGCATCTTCTACCGGACCGTGATGCTCGAAGCCGGCGCGACCGATCGCGGCCGGCTCATCGTCAACGCGCAACTGCGCTTCTGAACCGAAAGGAAAGACCCATGCGCATCCTTCTGATTGCCGCCCTTCTGGCCGCCGCGCCGGCGGCCGCGTCTCCCACCCCGCAGCTGGTGACCGTGAAGGTCAACGGGCTCGTCTGCGACTTCTGCGCGCGCTCGATCGAGGCGATGATGCGCAAGCGGCCCGATGTCGATCGGGTGCACATCGATCTCGGCAGGGGCGAGGTGCATATCGGCCTCAAGGCCGATGCCACGCTCGACGACTCGACGCTGAGGAAGCTGGTGATCGACAGCGGCTATGCCGTCACCGCCATCGAGCGGCAGCCCCGATGAGCCGCCCGCTCGACGGACGGGACCTGGCACCGGCAACGCTCAGCCTGTTCGCCTCGACGACAACGCTCGTCTGCTGCGCGCTGCCGGCCCTGCTGGTGACGCTGGGCCTGGGGGCGACGCTCGCCGGCCTGGTCTCGACGGCCCCCTGGCTGGTCGCGCTGACGCGCTACAAGCTCTGGCTGTTCGCCGGGTCGGCGCTGATGCTGGTGCTGGCCTGTGTCGCCCACCGGCGGGCAGCACGCCTGCCCTGCCCTGCAGACCCCGCGCAGGCCCGGGCCTGCCAGCGGCTGCGACGGGCGTCGGCCGTGATGCTCGGCGCCTCGTCCCTGGTCTGGGTGGTGGGCTTCTTCTTCGCCTTCCTCGCAGCCGACCTGCTTCTCTAGGCCGGCAGGACGAACGGGCTTGCGCGTCAGCGCCGGTGCCGCGCAAGCCCGATCCCGCCCGCCAACGGCCTTCCCTGCCCGCGCCTCTCCGCCTTCCGTCCTGAGCGGCGGCTGCTAAGAGGCGGGCATGTCGCCCACGCCGCTCGATGTCCTGCGCACGCGCTTCGGCTTCCAGGGCTTCCGGGGGCCGCAGGCCGGCGTGATCGACCGGGTGATGGCGGGCGAGGATCTCGCCCTCATCATGCCCACGGGGGCCGGCAAGTCGCTGTGCTACCAGATCCCCGCCATCTGCCGGCCGGGCTGCGGGATCGTGATCTCACCGCTGATCGCGCTGATGGCGGATCAGGTGCGGGCGCTTGCGCTGGCAGGCGTGCGCGCGGCCGCCCTCAACAGCCAGACAGCCGATCCCGCCGGCGTCGCCCGCGCCTTTCGCGCCGGCCAGCTCGATCTCGTCTATGTGGCCCCCGAACGCGCCGCGACCGATGGCTTCATCGCGCTGGCGCGGTCCGCGCCCGTCAGCCTCCTTGCCATCGATGAAGCGCATTGCGTCAGCCAGTGGGGGCATGACTTCAGGCCCGACTATCGCCGGCTGCGCCGGCTGGCCGACAGCCTCCCCGGCGTGCCGCGACTCGCGCTGACGGCAACGGCCGATGCCGCCACCCGCGCCGACATCTGTGCCGAACTGGGAATCGCTCCGGCGGGCCTGGTCGTCGCCGGCTTCGACCGGCCCAACATCCGCTACAGCGCCAGCCTTCGAACCCGTGCCACCGATCAGCTGACCGCCTTCGTCCGCGCACAGGGGTCGGTGCCGGGCATCGTCTATGCTCCGACACGGACCGGGGCCGAGCGCGCGGCATCGGCGCTGCAATCGGCCGGCATCCGCAGCTTCGTCTATCACGCCGGGCTGGACGCCGCCGCGCGCGCAGCGGCCCAGAAGGGCTTCGACCGCGCCGACCATGGCGTGATGTGCGCCACGCTCGCCTTCGGCATGGGAATCGACAAGCCCGACATCCGCTTTGTCGTCCACATGGGCCTGCCGAAATCGATCGAGGCCTATTATCAGGAAACCGGCCGCGCCGGCCGCGACGGGGCGGCCGCCGTCGCCCAGCTGTTCTGGGGCCCGGCCGACGTCGTGCTCGCCCGGCAGCGCATCCTCGAGGGCAATGCCGACGAACCCCGCAAGCAGCACGAGCTCCAGCAGCTCGCCAGGCTGGCCGACTGGGCGGCCGCGACGGCCTGCAGGCGCATTCCGCTGCTCACGCACTTCGGCGAGCCGGCGCCGCCGCCATGCGGCAATTGCGACAACTGCCTCATGCCCCCCGCCATCGTCGACCTGACGGAGTCGGCGCGCAAGCTGCTGTCGGCCGTGTGGCGCACGGGCCAGATGTTCGGCCTTGCCCATGTCGCGCGGGTGCTTCGGGGTGATACCGGCGACAAGCGGATCGCCAGCTTCGGCCATGACCGGCTTTCGGTTTTCGGCATCGGGAAGGATATCGCCGAAAGCCAGTGGCTGCGGCTTGGCCGGTTGCTGGAAGCCCGGCAGGCCCTGGTCCGCGATCCCGACCATGGCGGTCTTCGCCTCGGGCCGAGGGCCCGGTCGATCCTCAAGGCCGAGGAACGAGTCGAGACCCGTGCCGAGGGGTGGGCGCCGGCGCCACGGCGCGCGCGGCGCACCGGCAGCCCGGGTGCCGGCCTGCCGCCGGCCGACGGCGCCCTGTTCGAGCTGCTCAGGGCCTGGCGGCGACAGGCCGCGCAGGACGCCGACGTGGCGGCCTATGTCATCCTGCATGACAGCACGCTCGCCGCGATCGCTGCGGCACGCCCCACCACGCTCGAAGCCCTGGGCCAGCTTCCCGGCATCGGCGCCGCCAAGCTCGATCGCTACGGCCCTGCCATAGTGGCCACGGTCAGCAACGCGACAGGTGGGGCTGCTAGGCTGGCCTGATCGGGCGGCGGGCCGCGCCAGTCTGGCGCCGGCTGGTTCGTTTGCCCGGGAACATGTGCCTGCTCAATCGGTTGAACGTCGATGTCGACCAGTGGTCGGCCCCCTTGCGACGTTCCAGACGGGAGAATGCTGATGCGAAATCTGATCCTTTTGCTGCCGGCCGCCGTGATGCTGGCCGGCTGTGCCACCACGGGCGGCGGCTGGGCCTATGGCGACCGTGTCTATGCATCGCGCGAACAATGCCTGGCCGCCAAGCGGGATTCGCAGCGGCGCGCGGCAGTCGTCGGGGCGGCGGGTGGTGCCGCGACCGGCGCGCTGGCTGGCGGCAACCTCGCCGAAACCGCCCTGGCCTCGGGTGCGGGCGCGCTCGCGGGCGCGGCGCTCGGCAGCGCGCGGCGCTGCTGATCCCTCAGCGGCGACGGCCGGCCGGTTCGAGATCGAACAGGCCGGCCAGCTGCTCCACGATCGCCCCGCCGAGCTGCTCGGCATCCATCAGCGTCACGGCCCGCCGATAATATCGGGTCACGTCATGGCCGATGCCGATGGCGACCAGCTCCACGGGGCTGCGGGTCTCGATCCAGTCGATCACCTGGCGCAGATGCCGTTCCAGATAATTGCCCGCATTGACCGACAGGGTTGAATCGTCCACCGGCGCGCCGTCGGAGATGACCATCAGGATGCGCCGATCCTCGGGCCGGCCGAGCAGCCGCTCATGCGCCCACAGCAGCGCCTCGCCGTCGATATTCTCCTTCAGCAGGCCCTCGCGCATCATCAGGCCCAGGTTCCGGCGCGCCCGACGCCAGGGCGTGTCGGCTGCCTTGTAGATGATGTGACGAAGGTCGTTGAGGCGCCCGGGCCTGGGCGGCCGCCCGGCGGCCAGCCATGCCTCGCGCGATTGTCCGCCCTTCCAGGCCCGCGTCGTGAACCCCAGTATCTCGGTGCGGACGCCGCACCGCTCCAGCGTGCGCGCCAGGATGTCGGCAGAGATTGCCGCGATCGAGATGGGGCGCCCGCGCATCGAGCCGGAATTGTCGATCAGCAGCGTGACGACGGTGTCGCGGAACTCGGTATCGCGTTCGACCTTGTAGGACAGGGCATGCTCGGGCTGAACCACCACCCGGGTCAGTCGCGCCGTGTCGAGTATCCCTTCCTCCTGGTCGAAATCCCAGCTTCGGTTCTGCTGCGCCATCAGCCGCCGCTGCAGCCGGTTGGCGAGCTTGGTGACCGCGCCCTGCAGCGTCAGCAGCTGCTGGTCGAGATAGCCGCGCAGCCGCGCCAGCTCCTCGGCGTCGCACAGCGCCTCGGCCGTGACGACCTCGTCATGGGCGGTCGTCCAGATGCGATAGGAGAAATCGGGTGGCAGCGCGCGGTCGGGCAGGTTCGGACGCCAGGGCAGCAGGCCCTCCTCGCCCTCCTCGCCCAGTTCGGCATCGGAAACCATCTCGGTCTCCATCTCGACGTCGCGAGTCTCGCCCGCGTCGCCTTCGCGCTCGGCTGCCTCGGCCCTTGTCTCCACCGAGGATTCGGCGTCGGCTGCCTCGCTGTCGGCCTCCTGCTCGTCGTCGGCGGCAGCTTCGGGCGCTTCCTCGCCGGCCGGCTCGGCGTCCGGCTCCTCGGCAGGCGAGTCCGGGTCATCGGCCAGGCCCAGGTCATGCAGCACCCGCCGGAAGGCATCGGCAAAGGCCGCCTGGTCGTCGATGGCGGCCGCCAGCTGGTCGAGACGGGGGCCGGCGGCCTCCTCCAGCCGCTCGCGGACCAGGGCGACCGCTGCGGCCGCGCTCTCGGGGATGGGCGTCCCCGTCAGCCGCTCGCGAACCAGCAGCCCCATCGCCGTCGCCAGCGGCACCTCCTCGGCGTTGCGCGCCCGGACGATCGGGTCGGCCCTGAGGCGCGTGGCCAGCATCCGGTCGAGGTTGAGGGCAACGCCGGCCATGTCGCGCCCGCCGACCGCCTCGATCCGGGCCTGCTCGGCCGCGTTCAGCATGTCGCGCGCAAGCCCGGGCGCAACGGCAACGGCGGCATGCGCGCGGGCATCGTGGAGGCGCCGGCGAAGCGCGAAGCTGTCTGCCCACCCCCGCGCCTCGGCCGCCTGCTGCGGCGTCAGCGATCGCGACGGCTGCGGAACGCGCGCCTGGTCGCCGTTGCAGGCCGGCTTGTCGGCAGTGAAGCTGAGCTCGAACTCGGCGCGCCGGCCGAGGGCCCGCATGCCGGCCGCCAGCACACGGCGGAAATCCTCGATCTGGTCCGGTTCGGCCATGGCCGGGCCCTGATGCCGCGGACGGCAGCCCGCTGTCCAGCCGTCGCGCGTGCGAGCTCGGGCTCAGGCGAGGGCCAGAAGGCCAAGGCCGAGCGCCAGCACGCCCAGGATCAGGCCGGCCAGCAGGACATAGCGCATGGCGCCCAGTTCGATACCGCCGCGCACCTCGACCGAACCGATGCTGTTGTCGGTCTCGCCGGGGCCTTCCTCTGCGGTGCCGGGCCGGGGCGCCAGCGGGTGAACATCGCGTTGATCGGTCATGGCAGGAACAACCGCCCAGGTTCGATCTTGTTCCCGGCCCATGCCCGGGCATGATCCGTCCCCCGTCGACTTGGTCCGCAGGCGATTGGCTCGGGTGCCGCCGGTGCGCTAAGCCCGGAGACAAAGGGGACAGGAATCATCATGGCACGTCTGGTTCGAGGGACAGTCAGGTTCGCACTGGCGCTGCTGCTGCTTCTGGTGGTGCTGGCCCTTGCCCTCGCCATCCACATGTGGCTTGCCGCGCGCGGCTCGCTTCCCGAGCTCGAGGGCGAGCTGGCCCTGCCCGGCCTGTCCGCACCCGTCAGCATCGCGCGCGATGCGGCGGGCATCCCGCTCGTCACCGGGGCGACACGGCAGGATGTCGCGATCGCGCTCGGCTTCCTCCACGGGCAGGAACGCTTCTTCCAGATGGACCTGCTTCGCCGCGCCGCCGCCGGCGAGCTTGGCGAGCTGATGGGCGGCGAGGCGCTCGTCCTCGACCGTGCCGTCCGCCCCCACCGCTTCCGTGCCCGCGCCCGCTCCATGGTCGAGGCGATGCCGCCCGCCGAGCGTGCGCTGGTCGATGCCTATGTCGCCGGCGTCAATGCCGGCCTGCAGGCCCAGTCCCGCCGCCCCTTCGAACATGCGCTGCTGTTCAAGGCACCCGAGCCCTGGCGGCCCGAGGACACGATCCTCACCGTCCTTGCCATGTATCTGAGCCTGCAGCCGGCGACGCCCCAGCGGGAACTGGATCGGGCGCTCGCGACCGCGCGCGGCGGGCCGGCGCTCGCCAATTTCCTCTATCCCGACGGCGCGCCCAACGATGCCCCGCTGGACGCGAGCACGGCGCCGGAGCCGCCGATGCCCGCCCGGCTCGAGCCGGTGGCGCCGCGCGCCCTCGAAGGCGCCGCGCCGGCACCCGCGCTGACCCCCACGCCGGCCGAGGAACCGGTTCCCGGAAGCAACAACTGGGCGGTCGCCGGACCTTTGAGCAGCAGCGGCGCGGCACTCGTCGCCAACGACATGCACCTGGGCACGCGCCTGCCCAACACCTGGTACCGGGCCCGCCTCGTCGTCCGCCCGGCCGATGCCGCGGACCCCACGCTCGACATCGTCGGCGCCACGCTTCCGGGCACGCCGATGATGGTGGTCGGCTCCAACGGCCGGATCGCCTGGGGCTTCACCAACAGCTATGCCGATACGGCCGATGCCGTCATCGTCGAACCGGCCGGCGAAGGGCGCTACCGCACGCCCGACGGCAGCAGGCCCTTTGCAATCCGTCAGGAGCGGCTTTGCGGCCGCCTGCTCTGCAAGACGGTCGAGGTCCGCGAGACGATCTGGGGCCCGGTGGTCGGAACCGACGCGCTCGGCCGCACCATTGCAATGCGCTGGACGGCGCACCAGCCCGACGCCGTGCGGCTCGCGCCGGCACTGGCGCTCGAGGTTGCAGCCAGTGTCGACGACGCGCTGGCCATCGCCCGGCAGAGCGCCATCCCGCAGCAGAATCTCGTCGTTGGCGACCGCAGCGGCGCCATCGCCTGGACGATCATCGGCCAGCTGCCCGACCGCTTCGGCTTCGACGGGCGCGATGCCACCAGCTTCGCGGACGGCACGCGGGGCTGGCGCGGCATGCTGCCGCCCGGCGCCGCGCCCATCGTGCGAACCCCGCCCGACGGCCGGATCTGGACGGCGAACGGGCGCGTGCTGGGCGGCGAGGGCGCGCGACTGATCGGCAATGGCGGCTGGGACCATGGCGGCCGCGCCGGCCAGATCCGGGATCGGCTTCGTGCCGCCGGGCGCTTCACGCCGGCCGATTTCCTGTCGATCCAGCTCGACGACCTCTCCACCGTGCATGGCTGGTGGCGCATCGCCCTCCTGGCCGAACTGGAAGGCCGCAAGTCCGAGCCGGGGCTGGCTGCCCTCATCGACCCGGTGCGCCGCTGGGACGGCCGCATGACCCCGGACTCGACCGGCGCGCGCATCGTCAGCCGCTATCGCGAGATATTCCGCGACAAGGTCTATGCCGGCTACATGGGCGGCCGCCCCGAAAACGGCCTGCGCCGCACCTATGCGCCGAGCGGCGCCGAAGGCTCGCTCCGCCGCCTGCACGCCGAGCGCCCGGCCACCCTCGTGCCGGAGGGGCATGAAAGCTGGATCGACCTCATCGGGTCCGCGCTCGACGAGCTGGCCACCGAAGTCGAGCGCAAGGCCGGCGGCGATGTCGCGCGCTTCACCTGGGGCCGGATCAACATGGCAGGGGTCCGCCACCCGATCGCCCGCTTCCTCCCGCCGCTGAGGCCGTTCACCGATCCGAAGGACGTGCCCGTGCCCGGCGGCCGCGCGACCGTGCGGGCAACCGCGCCCGGCTTCGGCGCCAGCCAGCGCATGGCCGTGTCGCCCGGCTTCGAGGCCGAAGGGCTGTTCCACATGCCCGGCGGGCAGGCGGGCAACCCGCTGTCACCCTATTATCTGGCCGGCCATGATGACTGGCTCGCCGGCCGGCCGACCCCGCTCAACCCCGGGCCCGCCCGCTGGACACTTGTGCTGGCACCCGGTCGCTAGCTCGAAGGCGGCACGCTCGTCTTCAGCGCCAGCGCATGCACGCGATCCGCCAGAAGGTCGGCGAGCGCCCGGTTGACGGCGCGCTGACACGCCACCCGGCTGAGACCGGCAAAGCGGGCACTCTCGATCTCGACTGTGAAATGGCTTTCGCCGCGACCGTCATGGCCGGCGTGGCCGGCGTGGGCCGCGCTGTCGTCGGTGACCCTCAGATGGCTGGGCGCGAAATTCTCGCGCAATCGCCGTTCGATCTCGTCGCGCACTGCGCCCATCGCACCACTCCCACCGCTGCAAGCTCCGCCTTATAAGCCGTCGGCATGAAAAAGGTGAGCAGGTGAAGCCGGTCGCATGAAATCCAGGGGCGGCGCCTTTCCCGGCAATCGCGGCTGCGCGCACCCGGGCTGCGACCAGCCCGGCGACTATCGTGCGCCCCTTAACCGGCCGGGCAGCGCCTTCGCACCACCATCGGGCCCGACACCGTGGCAGTATTTCTGCCTCGCGCATGTCCGCGCCTTCAACGCCGGCTGGAACTGGTTCGAGGGGATGAGCGAGGAAGCGATCTGGCAGGCGCAGTCGCCCTACCCCGCCTGGGATCGCGAAACCTGCGCCTTCGCCCGCAATGCCATGGCAGGCGACGACCGGATCGACGACATGCTGGGCGTGCTGCGCTGGCGGACGACGGCAGCCCCGCGCTCCCCCGGATCAGGCCTCACGCGGGAGGACAGGCAGGCCCTCTCGAAACTCGGCCTCGCCGAAACGGCGACGCTGGCGGAGGTGAAGGCCGCCTACCGCCGCCTTGCCCGGCGCTACCACCCCGATACCAACGCCGGGGACCGGCGGCACGAGGCCCGGTTTCAGGCCCTGAGCGAGGCGCAGGCACATCTCGAAACCAGCCCGACCTTCCGCAACCGCTGGTCGGGAAGATGAAACGAAAAGGGGCCGCCGACCCCTCGGGATCGGCGGCCCCTGTTCGCGGAGCGACGGCTCAGTTCGCAGCGACAGCGATGCGGCGACGCCGCGCAGCCGCGCCGACGAGGCCGAAGCCCGCGATCATCAGCGCCCAGGTGGCCGGCTCGGGGATCGGGGCACCGGCGAAGGTGCCCGAACCGGCAGCGCGGAAGTTGCCACCCGCGGCGGTGTAGCCGCTGATGCCCGAGAAGCTGAGCGCGAAGTTGTTGAACTTCAGGTCAGCGACCGACAGCCAGTCAGACGTGTAGCACAGCACCGACCCGCAGTTGCCCGACACGACGAGGCTGCCCGACTGGGTGCCGCCGGGGCCCGACGTCACGGTGAAGACCGCGTCGGTGAAGGTGGCCGTCAGCACATTGACCGTGCCCGCAGCCTGGGTGAAGCTGATCGTGCCCGACCAGCCGATCTGCTCGAACGCGCCACCCGCGGAGGTGATCGGCGCCGTGCTGGACGCGGTGAAGTTCAGATCGGCAAAGTAGAAGCCCAGCGGCCCGAAATCGAGAACGCTGATGACCGACCCGGCATTGGCGAGGAAGCTGGCGCCACCATCACCGCCGGTATGCACGAACGGCGAGCCAGCGCCGGCCTGGAAGAATTGCGCGAACGTCACCGTGGCCTGCGCCGGAACGGTGGCAACACCGAAGGCGAGAGCAGCGGCAACGGCAAGATTGGAGATACGCACGTGTAGGACCCTCCTGACAATGGGATCGCGTTTTGCGATGCTCCTACAAATCCTGCAATCTCCGTGCCAACTGTCATTCCAACTGCAACATCCTGAAAAACATGCAGGCGGCCTGCCAGCACCCTGACGGAAGTGTAAAGCCAGCCGACACGTTAACCATTCCCGGGGGCCGGGCCGTTGCCCGCGGCGCCGGCCGGCCCGCCCTCTTCCCAGCTGAAGACGCTCTCGAGACCGACACCAAAGACGCGTGCGATCCTGAAAGCCGTCTCCAGGCTGGGGGCGTAGTGGCCCTGCTCGATGGCGATGATCGTATGCCGGCTGACACCCACGGCCTTGGCAAGCTCGGCCTGTGTCAGGCCGCCTGCCAGCATCCGGTGCAGCCGGACCCTGTTGGCGATGGGAGGGCGCCCGCCCATGCTCAGCGACCGCGGCGATAGAGCCAGATCTGAACGCCCTGCTCCGCAATGGTGGCCACCAGCAGGCTGAGCAGGATGCCATGAAACAGGAGGTCGCCGTTCTGGTGAACCAGATAATTCAGGAGCGACGCGACCGCCCCCGCGGCAAGCACGAGGCCGGACCAGTGGCTGGCGCGAAGCGCGAACAGCCGCTCGCGCTCGTCGGCCGGCAGGTCCGCCTCCCCCGGACTGCGCGCTGCAAGCATGGCCTGGACGATGATGGAGCCCACGATCGAGGCCACCGCCACCTTGATCAGATGTCGGTCGACCGGCGGCGCCGCACCGGATCGCCAATCCAGCGGCTGCGCATCGATCAGGTAAGCCAGCGTGATGGCAAGGAACAGCGCCGCCATGGCCCAGGCGGACTTTTCGCGAAAGGACATGTCGTCGAACATGTGGAGCCCTCGTGTCGATGATGTTCGACTCGAAGTAGATCATGCTCGGCATAATGTCGAATATTTTTTACATGTAACTCATCCACGCCCCCTCAGGCGGCTCCGGTCGAGCTGGTCGAGACGGGTGATGCCCATCAGCTTCATGTCCCGCTCGATCTCGTCCCGAAGTCGCCCCAGGATGCGCTGCACCCCCGCCTCGCCGGCCGCGGCCAGGGCATAGAGATAGAGACGCCCCCCCGAACAGGCCGTCGCGCCCGCCGCCAGCGCCTTCAGCACATGCGTGCCGCGCCGGATCCCGCCATCGCAGATGATCTCGATCCGCCCGCCGACCGCATCGGCAAGCTCGGCGATCTGGTCGAAGGGGGCCCGGCTGCCGTCGAGCTGCCGCCCGCCATGGTTCGAGACCATGATGGCGCTCGCGCCGATGTCGATTGCACGCTTCGCATCGCCCACGCTCATCACGCCCTTCAGGCAGAAGGGCCGGTCGCCCCAGTCCCTGCGGATCGCCTCGGCGCGCTTCCAGTCGAGCGTCTGGTCGAGCATCTGCGTGAAATAGTCGGCAACCGACATCGCCCGGGACGAGCCTTCGGGCAGATGCCCCTTGAGGTTCGGAAGCTCGAAGCCTTCGCGGAACAGATAGTTCAGCGCCCAGCCGGGTTTGGTGGCATATTCCCACGCGCTCCTGGCGGTGATGCGCGGCGGGCTGGTGAAGCCGGTTCGAAGGCAGCGCTCGCGGTTTCCCCCCACGATGGTGTCCACCGTCAGCGTCAGGCAGTCGAAGCCGGCCTCGCGGGCGCGCAAGACGAGGCTTCGGTTCAGCCCCTCGTCCCTGTGGACATAGAGCTGCAGCATCTTCGGCCCCGGAACCGTGCGCGCGATCTCCTCGAGGCTGACGGTCGACAGGCTCGACACGCCGAAATAGGTGCCAAGGGCACTGGCCGCCCGGCCGACGGCGCGCTCGCCGTCGTGGTGGAACAGCCGCTGCAGGGCCGTCGGGCTGAGGAACAGCGGCATGGCAAGCGTCCGCCCCAGCACCTGGACCGACATGTCCACCTCGGCCACGCCGGCCAGCACGTCGGGCACCAGGTCAACCGCATCGAAGGCCTGCGTGTTGCGCGCCAGCGTCACCTCGTCGTCGGCGCCGCCGTCGATGTAGTGGAAAACGGGCGCGGGCAGGCGGCGCCGGGCAAGCTCGCGAAAATCAGCGACATTGTGGCAATCCCGAAGGCGCATGCGCCACTGCTAGAGCGTTTTGGGGATGACTGGAAACAGTCATCCGTCCGACAAGGCGACCGGCCCGGTTTCCGGCGCCTTTTCCCGCCTGGGGTGAAAAGCGCCCTGGCAGCCGCCCGGCCTGCCTGAAACAGGGGGTGCGCGACCGCTGCCACTTGCACTCGGGCCCGGCCTCGCGCAACGAACCCCGCACCATGACCGCGCTCAACCTCGCTGCAGACACCGATCGCCATGCCCCCACCCGCATGGCCGCGCCCGACACCACCGTCGATGCCCGCAGCGTCTTTGGCGTCGATGTCGACATGGCCGTCCCCGCCTTCAGCCAGGCCGACGAGCGGGTGCCCGATCTCGATCCCACCTACGTGTTCGACCCCGACACCACGCTCGCCATTCTCGCCGGCTTCGCCTTCAACCGGCGGGTGATGATCCAGGGCTATCACGGCACCGGCAAGTCGACGCACATCGAACAGGTCGCAGCCCGCCTCAACTGGCCGTGCATCCGCATCAACCTCGACAGCCACATCAGCCGGATCGACCTGGTCGGCAAGGATGCGATCGTCCTTCGCGACGGCAAGCAGGTGACGGAATTCCGGGAGGGTCTGCTGCCCTGGGCATTGCAGACCCCGACCGCGCTCGTGTTCGACGAATATGACGCCGGCCGGCCGGACGTGATGTTCGTGATCCAGCGCGTGCTGGAAACAGACGGCAAGCTCACCCTGCTCGACCAGAACCGGGTGATCCGCCCCAACCCCTGGTTCCGCCTGTTCGCCACCGCCAACACCGTCGGCCTTGGCGACACCTCGGGCCTCTATCACGGCACCCAGCAGATCAACCAGGGCCAGATGGACCGCTGGAACATCGTGGTCACCCTGAACTACCTGCCCGCCGAGACGGAAGCCTCCATCATTCAGGCCAAGTGCCCGAACACCGACGCCCGGACCGTCGCCAACATGGTGAAGGTCGCCGACATGACCCGCCAGGGCTTCATCGCCGGCGACATCTCGACCGTGATGAGCCCGCGCACCGTCATCACCTGGGCGCAGAATGCCGACATCTTCGACAATGTCGGGTTCGCCTTCCGGGTCAGCTTCCTCAACCGCTGCGACGAGGCCGAGCGTGCCATCGTCGCCGAATATTACCAGCGGGTCTTCGGCGAGGATCTCCCGGAATCGGTGGTCTCGCGCGCCCGGCGCTGACGGCGCACGCAGGGCCTCGATGGCGTTGAACCTTCGCCATCGCCATCGCCGTCGCCGTCGCCGTCGCCAGCACCATCACCATCGGCCGTTCGGCCTGCCGGCTGCGCGCGCGGTCGTGCTTGGGCATCAGCCCAGAATTCGGCGGTAGTCGGCCGTCCGCTTCGCCCGCTCGCCCGCCGCCAGCCGCGCCGGCCCGTTGATGGCGCGCGTGATCCGCTCGATGTCGCCGGCATCGGCCAGGGCATTGCAACCGGCCTGGTGCCAGAACCAGGCCGCCGTCAGGGCCGCGTCCGGCGGCTGCGCCACCAGGTCGGGATCGGCAGGATAGGGGCGCGCCAGTGCGGCGGCCGCCCGCACATAGTTGGCCCGACCCGTCAGCTGCTTCAGCCCCCGTCCGCGAAAGCGCCAGCCGTCACCCGATGCCGGCGGGCCATTGCCCAGCCGCCCGCCATAGACCCGGTTCGCCAGCCCCTCGGGATTGCGGACATAGGGTTGCGCTGCCGCGATCGTCGGCAGGCGCGACGGAAAGACAGCCGCTAGCCGTGCGGCACTCGTGTAGAGCAGCATCTCCTCCGTGCGGGTGAAGGCCATGGACTCGACATGGCACTGGGCGAGAAAGGCCGCGGCCCGCGCCGTGCCCACGATCTCGAAACGTCGCATCGACGCCAGCAGGTGCGGCAGCATCCGCCGCGCCGCGCCCTCGGGGACACCGGCCGCGACAAGCTGGGAAGGGCTGATTTGCATGACACGGACAAATAACCGTTCTGGTTCATGTAGGACAGTGGCACGCCGCGCGCGTCTCCGCTAGACCATGTCCGTGCCCGACCTGTTCGCCGCCGAACCGTCCCCCGCTGGCCGCGTGCCGCTGGCCGAAAGGCTGCGCCCGGCGACGCTCGCCGAGGTCGTCGGGCAGGCCGCCCTCGTCGGCCCCCAGGGCGCGCTCACCCGGATGCTCGGCAGCGGCCATCTGCCCAGCCTCATTCTGTGGGGCCCGCCCGGCACGGGCAAGACCACGATTGCCCGCCTGCTCGCCGAGGCCGCCGGCCAGCGCTTCGTCGGCGTATCGGCGGTGATGACATCGGTTGCGGAGCTGAAGGCGATCTTCGCGGCGGCCCGCGCCGATTCGCGGCCGACGCTGCTGTTCGTGGACGAGATCCACCGCTTCAACCGCGCCCAGCAGGATGCCTTCCTCGCGCCGATGGAGGACGGCACCATCACCCTCGTGGGCGCAACCACCGAGAATCCCAGTTTCGAGCTGAACGCCGCCATCCTGAGCCGCGCGCAGGTGCTGGTCCTGGACCGGCTGGATGAATCCGCGCTCGAGGCCCTGCTGGTCCGGGCGGAGGCGGCCGAGGGCCGCTCGCTGCCCCTGACGGCAAGCGCGCGGGCGGCACTCCTTGCCCAGTCCGATGGCGACGGCCGCTTCCTGCTGGGGCAGGTCGAAACGCTGCTGGCGCTCGACACCCCCGCCCCGCTCGATCCGGCCGGAATGGCCGCGATCCTCGCGCGGCGAATGCCCGTCTACGACAAGGATCGCGACGGCCACTACGACCTCATCTCGGCGCTCCACAAGTCGCTCAGGGGCTCGGACCCGGATGCCGCCCTCTACTGGCTGGCGCGGATGCTGGTCGCCGGCGAGCAGCCGCTCTACCTGCTGCGCCGGCTGGTGCGCTTCGCCAGCGAGGACATCGGGCTGGCGGACCCGAACGCGCTCGTCGTCGCGCTGGCCGCAAAGGAGAGCTATGATTTCCTGGGCTCGCCGGAAGGCGAACTCGCCATCGCGCAAGCCTGTCTCTATCTCGCGACCGCGCCCAAATCGAATGCCGCCCATGTCGCCCACAGGGCGGCGATGAAGGCCGCGCGCGAAAGCGGCTCTCTGTCGCCCCCGAAGCACATCCTGAACGCCCCCACGCGCCTCATGCGGGAACTGGGCCATGGCGCCGGCTATGCCTATGACCATGACGCGCCGGATGGCTTTTCCGGGCAGGACTACTGGCCCGAAGGCCTTGGCCGGCAACGCTTCTACGCCCCCACCGACCGCGGCCGCGAACGCGCGATCGCCGAGCGGCTGGCCCAATGGGAGAGCTTGCGTGCGCGCCGGCCATGCGGCTGATCCCGGACATCGCGAGGGCGAAGGCACGACTGTCCGGATGGCCGGATCAGGTGGCAGATGGGCGCTCTTCACCCAGGGGCCGGACGTCTGTGGCCGGGGTAGGCCGCGTGCAGACCTTTGCGCTCACTGCACGCGGCTTGGGCGGTGAACCGAGGCGAACGCCCCTTGTTCCCGCCCGTCGAGGCACATCATGTCAGATCACCCCGAACAGCAGCAGCCCGATCACCACCACGCCCGGCACGCCCAGCGCCCACAGCAACAGTCCCTTCAGCATCGCTGCGTCTCCTCGTTCATGACAGGGGTTGAACCGCCGCCCTGCGTGACTGTTCCCCGCTTCGACCGGTTCGCCGCGATCGACTGGTCGGGCGCGCGCGGCGCGCGGCATCGCGGAATCGCGATTGCGGTTGCAGACCGGGGCCGTGCCGTGCCCCGGCTGGTCGCCCCGCCCCATCCTGCCGGCTGGGCCCGCGCCGAGGTCGCCGACTGGCTGCTTGGCCAGCGCGGCGCCCTGCTTGCCGGCTTCGATTTCAGCTTCGCCCCGCCCTTTGCCAGGCGCGGCGCCTATCTCCCCGGGCTCGCCGCGCCGGCGACGGGCCCGGCCTTCTGGGCCTGGCTCGACGGCCGGTGCACCGATCCCGATCTCGGCGCCCACAGCTTCATCATGGGCCCGGCCCGCGCCCATTTCTGGCTTGGCGCCGCCGACGGGCCCAAGCAGGCCTTCCTTCACTGGCGCGCCTGCGAGCTGGCGTTCAACGCAGCAGGCGGCGGCAAGGCCGCCACCGTGTTCGACGGTGTGGGTGCCGCACAGGTCGCCAAGGCGAGCTTCGCCGGCATGCGGCTGCTGGCCCGGCTGTCGCCCGCCATCCCCGTGTGGCCCTTCATGCAGCCCCGGCCGGACCGCCCTCTCATCGTCGAGATCTACACCCGGGCCATGCTGCGCCACGCCGGCGGGCGGGGCCTGAAGCTTCGCGACCCGGCCACGCTGGAGGCCGCGCTCGCAGCACTCGGCAGCCAATCCCCCCTTCCCGTCCGGCCGCTCACCGACCATGAGACCGACGTGCTCGTCGCGGCGGCCGCGCTTCGCCGGCTGGCGCCCGAGCCGCGCTGGTGGGCGCCGGAAGGCCTCACCGCCGAGATTGCGCGAACCGAAGGCTGGACCTTTGGAATCGCCTGAGTGCCGGGCTATGGCGTCGGGCGTGATGGGCTGTCTTGTGCTCGGGATCGGCGGCGCACCTGGCGCCATGGCACGCCATGGCGCGGCGCGGATCGCCGGCCCGTGGCTGGCGCGGATCGTGCTGCCATGAGCGCGCGGGAATATGTGATCGCAGCAGACGACGACGGCATCCGCCTCGACCGCTGGTTCCGCCGTCACCTGCCGGAGGCCAGCTTCAACCTTGTCAGCCGCTGGGCGCGAACCGGCCAGATCCGCCTCGATGGCGCCCGCGTCGGCCCCGGAGACCGGATCGCCGAAGGCCAGACGCTTCGGGTGCCGCCGCTGCAGGCCGCGCCGCTCGCCGCCCGGCCGAAGCCGCAGCGCCGCGAGCTGACGGCCGACGAGATCGCCTTCGCGCAGGGGCTCGTCATCCATCGCTCGGCCCACGCCCTCGTCCTCAACAAGCCGCCCGGCCTTGCAACGCAGGGCGGCAGCAGGACCTTCGAGCATGTCGATGGCCTCCTCGACGCCCTCAGGTTCGACGCCGAGGCCCGCCCCAGGCTCGTCCACCGGCTCGACAAGGATACGTCGGGCGTGCTGCTGCTGGCCCGAACCGCCCGCGCGGCGGCCTTCTTCGGCAAATGCTTCGCCACGCGCGACACGCGCAAGATCTACTGGGCGGTCACCGCCGGCGTGCCCAGGCTCGACGATGCCCTCATCGATCTTGCCATCGCCAAGCAGCCCGGAACGGGCGGCGAGAAGATGCATGTCGATGAAGCCCAGGGGCTTGCCGCCCGATCGCGCTTCCGGGTGCTGGATCGCGCCGGCGATCGCGCCGCCTTCGTCGAGATGCAGCCGCTGACAGGCCGGACCCACCAGCTGCGCGTGCATGCGGCGGCCACCGGCACGCCGATCGTCGGCGATGGCAAATATGGCGGTGCCGCCGCCTTCCTGACTGGCGGCATCAGCCGCAAGATGCACCTCCACGCCCGGCGGCTGGTGATCGCCCTGCCCGACGGCGGCGCCCTCGACATCGCCGCCGAGCTGCCGCTGCATTTCGCCCAGACGCTGGCGACGCTGGGCTTCGACCCGGCGCTCGGCGATGCGCCACCGCCTGCGCCGCCGCCGCCGCCGCGCAGGAACCGCCGCGCCTCGTCCACCGCCAGCGGCAACCGTCGCGGCGAGCGGCGCAGCCGGGCCCGCACATGAAGCTCGCTGTCTTCGACTGCGACGGAACCCTCGTCGACAGCCAGGCCAACATCCTGCGCGCCATGCATGCCAGCTTCGCCCGCCTCGGCCTTGCCGATCCCGATCCGCACGCGGTTCGCCGCGTCGTCGGGCTGAGCCTGCCGGAAGCCATGCAGGCCTTGCTGCCGGAGGCGGACGCAAGCCTGCACGCCCGCCTCGCCGAGGACTACAGGCACGCCTTCCAGCGCCTTCGCGCCGACAACCGCCTCGATCCCGAACCGATGTTCGATGGCGTTCGCGACCTCCTGGCCGAGCTTGAAGCCGGCGGCTGGCTGCTCGCGGTCGCCACGGGGAAGTCCGACCGCGGCCTGAAACTCTGCCTTGAACATCATGGAATCGAGCGGCATTTCGTCAGCCTGCACACCGCCGACCGTCACCCCTCCAAGCCGGACCCGGCCATGCTGAGGGCCTGCCTTGCCGATACCGGCGTCGAGCCGGCACGGGCCGTCATCATCGGTGACACGGCGTTCGACATGGCGATGGGGGTCGCGGCCGGGGTGCGCGCCATCGGCGTGGACTGGGGCTATCATGACAGCGACGACCTGATCGGTGCAGGCGCCGTCGCCGTCGCCCGCGATGCCGCCCATCTCCACGGGCTGCTCCATGTCTGATCCCGGGCGTCCGCTCGTCCGCCAGTGGCTGGCGCGCGGCCTGCTGCTCGCCGGCCTGTGGTTCACGGGCACCGGGCTGTTCGATCTTGTCGGCCAGCAGGACGAGGGGTGGGACGACATGCTGGCCGCAGTCCCCGGCCTCGGCGGCGGCCTTCTGCTGCTGGTCGCGGCCTGGAAACTTCGCAGCGCGCTGCGCTGGGATCCGCCCGATGACCCCTGAGCGCGATCCGGCCGAGCGCCGCTTGTGGCTGCTGACGCTCACGCGCCTCGCCGGGCTTGCCCTCGTCCTCGCCGGCCTGTGGCTGGCGGCAGGCTCGGCCGGCGCCGTGCCGCGGCTCGCCGGGGGACTGCTGCTGGCCATGCTCGGCGCTGCGCTCAGCCTGCTTGTGCCGCGCGCGCTCGCCCGGCGCTGGCGAAGCGGCAACGGGCCATGAAACGCTTCTGGTCGCGCGCCGAGGCCTTGCCCGATGGCGCGTGCTTCGCGATCGCGCTCGATGGCCGGCCGGTCCGCACGCCATGCGGCAACCGGCTTGCTGTCCCGACCGCGGCGCTCGCCGACGCCATTGCCACCGAGTGGCAGGCCGTCGAGGCCGCGGTCCGTCCGCACGCCATGCCGCTGACCGGCCTTGCCAATGCCGCGATCGACATCGTCGCCGCGGACCCGCACGCCTTCGCCGCGACGCTGTCGGCCTATGCCCGCACCGACATGCTCTGCCACCGCGCCGACCATCCCGAGGCGCTCGTGGCGCGCCAGGCCGCGCTCTGGGACCCGATCCTGCGATGGGCCGAAGCGCGCTACGACATCGTCGTCAGGCGCACCGCGGGCGTTTCCCCCATCGGGCAGCCGCGGCTCACCCTCGACCGGCTCGATGCCGCCTACGCCGCCGAGCCGCCCTTCCGGCTCGCGGCCCTCTCGCCCCTCGTCAGCCTGTCCGGCTCGGCGATCCTCCCGCTTGCACTGGCGGAAGGCCGGCTCGAACCGAACAGCGCCTGGGCCGCCAGCCTTCTCGACGAGCTCTGGCAGGCCGAACACTGGGGCGAGGATGCGCTGGCCGCCGCCAGCCGCGCCGACCGGCGCCACCAGTTCAATGCCGCCTGCCGCTTCCTCGAGCTTGCAACGGGGTGACAGCTGCAACCTCGGGCGGTAGCGACCGCCCGAACAAGGGAGAGGGCCGATGATCAGGGTGCTGGAAGAGCTGGAACGACGCCGCGCGGCCGCGCGGCTTGGCGGCGGCGAGGCGCGGATCGCAGCCCAGCACGCCAAGGGCCGGCTGACAGCGCGCGAGCGCCTCGACATCCTCCTCGATCCGGGCAGCTTCGAGGAGCTCGACATGTATGTCGAGCACAACTGCATCGAGTTCGGGATGGCCGAACAGAAGATCCCCGGCGACGGGGTCGTCACCGGATCGGGCACGATCAACGGCCGCCTCGTCTACGTGTTCAGCCAGGACTTCACCGTCTTCGGCGGGTCGCTCTCCGAACGTCACGCGCAGAAGATCTGCAAGATCATGGACATGGCCGTCAAGGTGGGCGCACCCGTCATCGGCCTCAACGATTCGGGCGGCGCCCGCATCCAGGAAGGTGTCGCCAGCCTTGCCGGCTACGCCGAGGTGTTCCAGCGCAACGTGCTCGCCTCGGGCGTCATCCCCCAGCTCAGCCTCATCATGGGCCCGTGCGCCGGCGGCGCCGTCTATTCCCCGGCCATGACCGACTTCATCTTCATGGTGAAGGAATCGAGCTACATGTTCGTCACCGGCCCCGACGTCGTGAAGACGGTCACCAACGAGGTCGTGACCCAGGAGGAGCTGGGCGGCGCCATCACCCATACGACCAGATCGGGCGTCGCCGACCTTGCCATGGAAGACGATGTCGATGCGCTGCTGCGCACGCGGGACTTCTTCGACTTCCTGCCGCTCAACAACCGCGCCGGCGCCCCGCGCCGCGAGAGCTTCGACCCGCACGACCGTGACATCCCCTCGCTCGACACGCTGGTGCCCGCCAGCGCGAACAGGCCCTACGACATGCACGAACTGATCCTGAAGGTGGCCGACGACGGCGACTTCTTCGAGCTTCAGCCGGCGCACGCCGCCAACATCATCATCGGCTTCGCCCGGATCGAGGGGCACACGGTCGGCATCGTCGCCAACCAGCCGATGGTGCTGGCCGGCTGCCTCGACATCGCCGCCTCGAAGAAGGCCGGCCGCTTTGTCCGCTTCTGCGATGCCTTTTCGATCCCGATCCTCACCTTCGTCGACGTGCCGGGCTTCCTCCCCGGCGTCGCGCAGGAGCATAACGGCATCATCAAGAATGGCGCCAAGCTGCTCTTCGCCTATGCCGAGGCGACGGTTCCCAAGATCACCGTCATCACCCGCAAGGCCTATGGCGGCGCCTATGACGTGATGGCCTCGAAGCATCTGCGCGGTGACCTGAACTACGCCTGGCCCACCGCCGAGATCGCGGTGATGGGCGCCAAGGGCGCGGTCGAGATCATCTTCAGGAAGGACATCGGCGACTCCGCCAGGATCGCCGAGCGCACGGCCGAATATGAGGCGCGCTTCGCCAACCCCTTCGTGGCCGCCTCCATGGGCTTCATCGACGAGGTCATCAGCCCCCGCGACACCCGCCGCCGGATCGCCATCGGCCTCAGGAAGCTGCGCACCAAGCAGCTTCAGAACCCCTGGAAGAAGCATGACAACATCCCCCTCTGAGCCCTGAATCCTGAATCCTGAACCCTGAACCCTGGGCCCTGAGCCCGCGCCCGCGCCGGCCGTGGCCCATGCCGGCCTGCCCGCCGGCAAGGCCGGAATCGGGCGCCAGCGCATCTTCCTGGTGCGCCAGCTTCGCCACCATCGAGAAAGGCCGTGCGGCAGAACAGCCGGTCAGAGAGGTTCCCGATCCGGCGGGATCGCAGCGCCGCTGCGCCCTTCCCCGCCGGCAAACCGCGCGGCGCCCGCCGCTGTCTCCCCGCTCGCCAGCACGGCCTCGCCATGGGCGAATTCGGCAGCCAGCGCGGCCATGTCGCCAAGGCCCCACTGGCCCTTCATCGACAGCCGGTCGTGGCGAAGACAGGTCTGCGGAAAGGCGGCAATCCGCCTGGCGAGCGCGACCGACTCGGCCACTGCCGTGCCGGGCGATACCACCCGGCTGGCAAGCCCGATGGCCTCGGCCTCGGCAGCGTCCACGGCCCGCCCCGTCAGCAGCAGATCCATCGCCCGCGCTTCGCCGATCAGCCTTGCCAGCCTCACCGTGCCGCCATCGATCAGCGGCACGCCGAACCGGCGGCAGAAAACGCCCATGACCGCATCCCGGGCCATCACCCTCAGGTCGCACCACAGGGCCAGCTCCAGGCCGCCGGCAACCGCATGGCCCTCGATCGCTGCAATCACCGGCTTGCCGAGCAGCAGCCGGGTCGGTCCCATAGGGCCGATGCTGCCGGGCGTGACCGGCAGCAGCGGATTGCCCTTGTCGCGGCCCACCGCCTTCAGGTCCGCCCCCGCACAGAAGCTTCGCCCCCGCCCCGTCAGGACGGCAACGGCCGCCTCATCGTCGGCGTCGAACGCCAGGAACGCCGAATGCAGCCGCCGGGCCGTCGGCCCATCGACGGCATTGCGTGCTGCCGGCCGATCGATGGTGACGAGCATGACCGGCCCGTCGCGCTCGACGGCAACCGTCATGGCGCAGGCGGCGGTGGCATCGGCTGCGACGGGTCGAGGCCGAGCGCCTCTTTTGCTTCCTCCCTGTCCCGCTCGCGCAGGGCCAGCGCCGCCAGGAAGGCCGCATCGGCGATCAGCTCCAGCGCCAGCAGCAGCCCGATGAAGCCGGCCGACACCTGGCTCCAGGCGAACAGCGCGATCACGCCCATCACCACCGACACGCCCCCGGAGCCGAGGAACACGAACGCATAGCGCGACCGCTTCACCGCCGGCCACATCAGCAGCTTGGCGATGCCGGCCCCCAGCAGCACCAGCGCGAACAGGAAGGCGAGCGCAACCGGCCCGACGGTCGCGGGGTCGCCCAGCTTCATCGACAGCCCGCCATAGACCAGCAGCGCCCCCACCACGCCGGGCAGGACCATGGTCAGCGGCCGCCGCCGCGACCGCAGGAAGGTGGCGATGAGGTAGATGCCGCCGGCTCCCACCAGCAGCCAGGGGATGACACCCACGGCCAGCGTCGTCACCGACACCGGGTTGAACAGAACGTAGAAACCGAAGGCGGCGATCACGCCCGCCAGAACCACCTGCGCCTGCCAGTTCATGTCCCCGCCTCCCACCACATGACACGGTGATCTTGCCGCATCGGCCCGCCGGCGCAAGCGCCTGCAAGGATCCCCGCCGATGCGCCCGAGGTGCCTGTCGTTCAACCGAAACTTGACGTCGGGTCGCGCCTCTGGTCGGGTCGCCCCCGGCAACCGGAACAAGGGGACGGCGATGGGACAGCTGGTGGTGCTCGGCTTTGACGGGATCAATGCCGCGAGCGAGGTGCTGAACAAGGTGCGCAGCCTCAAGGCGCAGCATCTGATCGACCTCGAGGACGCCGTCGTCGTCGAGCGCGACGCCAACGGCGAGGTTCACATGAAGCAGGCGGTCAATCTGGCGAAGCTGGGCGCCGCCTCGGGCGGCCTGTCGGGGGCCTTCTGGGGCATGCTGGTCGGCCTGCTGTTCCTGAACCCGCTTGCCGGCATGGCGATCGGCGCCGGCGCCGGGGCGGGGGCCGGGGCGCTGTCCGGCTCGCTGATGGACTATGGCATCAACGATGATTTCGTGAAGCAGCTGGCCGACACCATCCCCAACAACAGCTCGGCGCTGTTCGTCCTGGTGCGCGACGCCACGATGGACAAGGTCGTGTCCGAGATCCACCCCTGGAACCCGCGCGTGCTCAACACCTCGCTTTCGGCCGAGCAGGAAGCCCGCCTGGTCGAAGCGCTGAAGGCGCACGCCTGATCGGCGGCCCGGCGAGCGTTCGCAGCCTGCCGCGATGACCGGGCTGGCGATGCACGTGCCGTGGCTTGCGGCGCACGCCGATGCGATCGGCCTCGTGCTGGTGGTCGGCCTGCTCGTCGCCTTCGCGCTCGAACGGCTGCCGCCCTCGGTCGTCGCCGTCGGCGGAGTCGCCCTGTTCCTGCTGCTCGGCTACATCGATTCGCGCGCGGCCCTTGCTGCCTTCGCCAATCCGGCGCCCATCACCATTGCCGCCATGTTCATCCTGTCGGCCGCGCTCATCCGCACCGGCGCGGTCGAGGCCGCCACCACCCGGCTTCTCGCCCAGGCCCGGCGGTCGCCGCGCGCCGCGCTCGCGGAAGTGTTCGGCGGAACGGCCTCGTCCAGCGCCTTCCTCAACAACACGCCCATCGTGATCCTGATGGTTCCGGTCGTCCGCCGGCTTGCATCCGTGCTCGACATCCCGGTCACCAGGCTGCTCATCCCCTTGAGCTACATCGCGATCCTCGGCGGCACGCTCACCCTCATCGGCACGTCCACCAACCTCCTGGTCGATGGCGTCGCCCGTCAGCGCGGCGAGGCGCCGTTCGGCCTGTTCGAGATCACCGGCGTCGGCCTGGTCGCGCTTGCGGCCGGCGCGCTGACACTGCTGCTGCTCGGCCGCTGGCTGCTGCCGGCACGCGCCGGTTCGCCGCTGGATGACGGGTCGGGCCAGTCGCTTCTCTCCGAGCTTGCCGTCTCCCCCGACTCGGACTGGATCGGCCGGCCGGCCGGCAGCATTCCCGATCTCAACCGCGCCAATCTGCGGCTGGTCGGAATCCGCCGCGGCAGCGAGCTGCTGCGGGGAGACCTCGGCGCCATGGCGCTGATGGCCGGCGACCGGCTGGTGGTCCGCGGCTCGCCCCAGGAACTGGCCAGCCTGCTGAAGGGCCATGGCGCCTTCGTCGGCCTTCGCGGCATCGGCGACGCTGGCAACGCGCTCATCGCGAGCGGCCGGGCCGACATGCATCTCGTCGAAGTGACGGTCGCGCCCACCCACCCGTCGATCGGCCGGCCGCTCAACGAGATCCCCTTCCTCAACCGGCTCAACGTCCGCCTGCTCGGGATCGAGCGCGGCCTGAACGAGCCCGGCCCCGACCTGCCCTCCGTGCGGATCCGCCCCGGCGACCGGCTGCTGGTTCTGGCCGGGCCGGATTCGCAGCGGGAGCTGCTCGGCAACCCGCATCTGCTCGGCCTGTCGGCCGCCCGCGCCCAGCCCTTCCGGCGGGACAAGGCACCGATTGCCATCCTCGCCTTTGCCGGCGCGGTCGCGGCGGCCGCGCTCGGGATCGCCGACATCGCAACCGCCGCCATCGTTGCTGTCGGCGTGGTGCTCGTCACCAACTGCCTGGGGCCCGAGGAAGCCTGGTCGTCGCTCGATGGCAATGTGCTGGTCCTCATCTTCGCGATGCTGGCGATCGGAACGGCGCTCGATCAGGCGGGAAGCGTGCGGCTGCTCGTCGATCTGGCGATGCCGGTGCTCCAGCACGCCTCGCCGCTGCTGCTGCTGATGGGCATCTATTTCCTCACCTCGCTCCTGACGGAGATGGTCACCAACAATGCGGTCGCCGTGCTGATGCCGCCGCTGGTGATCGGGCTCGCCGAAGGGCTCGGGCTCGATTCGCGCCCGCTTCTGGTCGCCGTCATGTTCGCCGCCTCGGCGAGCTTCGCCACTCCGATCGGCTACCAGACGAACACCATCGTCTATGCGGCTGCCGATTACCGCTTCACCGACTTTCTCAGGATCGGGATCCCCATGAACCTCATCGTGGGGCTGGCGACCTGCCTTGCGATTCACCGGATGCTCTGACCGTCCGGTCGAGGAAGGCGAGGATCGTTTCCCACATGTGCCGCTGCAGCACGGGTTCGGCGATCCGGTGCGTCTGGCCCGGATAGACCATCGTCTCGAACGGTCGCCCGGCCTGCTGCAGCGCCGCCATCATCTTGGCCGAATGGTCGAAGACGACATTGTCGTCGGCAAGCCCGTGGATGATCAGCAGCGGCCGTGCCAGCCTGGCTGCACGCCGCGTCACGTCCGAGGCGTCATAGGGGCCACGGTCGAGAGCCGGATTGCCGAGATAGCGCTCGGTGTAATGGGTGTCGTAGAGGGTCCAGTCCGTCACCGGCGCGCCCGAGACCCCGGCCGCAAAGGCGTCCGGATGCTCGGTCATCAGCCGCTTCACCATGTAGCCGCCATAGGACCAGCCATAGGCGGCGACCCGCGCCGGGTCGGCCCAGGGCTGCCGCTTCACCCAGTCGAGCGCCGCCATCTGGTCGGCGACTTCGGTCACGCCCAGCCTGCGGTAGAGCGCATCGGAAAAGGCCCGCCCGCGCGCCGGCGTGCCGCGATTGTCCACCATGAAGACGGCCCAGCCCTGCTGCACCAGATACTGGTGCAGCACCGAGCCGAAGTGCCGCCGCACCCGCTGCACACCGGGCCCGGCATAGACCTCGAAGAAGACGGGCACGCGCTCGCCGGGCTTCAGGCCGGTCGGCAGGAACAGCGTGTAGGTCAGGTCGGTCCGGCCGTCGGCGGCCTTCACGCTTCCGTGGCGTGCCGGCACATGGCGCGCGGCAAAGGCGGCATAGGGCGTGGCGGCCAGCGGGTTGGCGCGCACCGGCTCGCGGCGCCCGTCGGCATGCACCAGCCAGGCTTCCGTCGGCTGGTCGGGCGCCGACCAGCTGACCAGCGCCTTGGCGCCGCGCCGGTCGGCGCTCGCCTCGGCCCAGCCGCCGGGCGGAGTCAGTCGCACCGGCTCGCCGCCCGACAGCGACACCCGGTAGAGCGCCTTCTCGATCGGGCTGTCGCGCCAGCCGGTGAACAGCGGCGTCCGGCCGGCCTCGTCCACGCCCAGCAGTTCATCCACGTCCCACGAACCGCGCGTCAGCGGCCGAAGCGCCCGGCCGTCCCACAGATAGAGGTGGCGAAAGCCCGACCGCTCGGATGCCCACAGGAACCGGCGTCCGTCCGACAGCGGCCGGAAACTGTCATGCAGATTGACCCAGGTCGGGCTGGTCTCGCTGAACAGGATTCGGCTTCTGCCCGTCGCCGCCTCCACCAGCAGCAGGTCGAGCCGCTTCTGGTCCCGGCTCTGCCGCTGCACCACAAGCCGGTCCGGCCCCAGCCAGTCCACCCGGGCAAGATAGATGTCCGTCTCGGCGCCCAGGTCCACGGGCACCGGCGGGCCGCCGGCCGCATCGTGAACAGCAAGCGAAACCAGGACATTGGGGGTGCCGGCAAAGGGATAGCGCTGCTCGGTCACGCGCGTTCCGTCCGAACCGATGGCAGCCCGCACCGCGATCCGCACCGGGCTCTCGTCAATCCGCGCGACCGCGATCCGCCGGTCGTCGGGGGACCACCACTGGCCCGTCGTCCGATCCATCTCCTCCTGCGCCACGAACTCGGCCACGCCATAGCTGACCAGTCCGCCGCCCCCGGTCGTCACGGCCCGCTCCGCCCCCGATGCCAGCTCGATCAGATGGAGATTCTGGTCGCGGACGAAGCTGGCGAACCGACCCCCCGGGGACAGCTTCGCATCGGTCTCCGTCTCGGGCGTGTCGGTCAGCCGACGGGGCGGGCCGTCGAGCGGCGCCAGCCAGATGTCGCCATCCAGCGGCACCAGCAAGGACCGCCCGTCCGGCGCCCACTGATAGTCCACGATCCCCCGTGCCGAGGCCAGCCGCGCCCGCTCGCGCCGCATCAGCTCGGCTTCCGACAGGACGACCGGCCCCGATGACAGGGCAAGGCTGTCCACCGCCATGCGGTCGGCGCCCGTCCCGAGGTCGCGGATCCACAGGTCGAACCGCAGCTGGTCGTCGGCGCGCGGCGCCAGCCAGGCGACATGCCGGCCATCGGGCGCCACGCTGAGCGCCCGCGGCGGCGTCCCCAGCAGCGGCGGATTGGCGAACAGCCGCTCCAGCGTGAGCGCGGGCGATTCCCCGGGCGCGGGCGATTCCCCGGGCGGCGGCGACTCCCCGAGCGCGGGTGAGGACAGGAGCAGCAGGACGGAAACAAGCGCGGTTCGCATCCCCTTGACCTGCCGGCCTTTCCCGCGCCGATCAAGAGGGTCTGCCCGGCTGCGCCCGCAAGGTGCTTAACAGCCGGCGCCAGTTGGTTAATCCACACGGCTAATCCATTGACTTCACGACTGCACTTCTGACAGGGCAAGTGCAAAGGGGTTGGATCTTGCGGCCACTCAAGCTGCCTCGGCGGACGATGGCGTGGATCGACACGCAGGTCGCGCGCGGACATTCGTCCAGCGCCGAGGATTATCTTGTTCAACTCGTTGAGAAAGAGCGTGCCCGCCAGGAATGGCTGAAGCAGGTGCGGCGCGCGCTTGCCGATGCGCGTGCGGGCGGTGTTGCCGTGCGCGCGCCGGCCGCCATCGTCGCCGCGCTGGGTCAGCCGGCCCGTCCCGCCCGCGATCCTGCCCGTCTCGCCGCCCTGCGGGCCGAGATCGCGCTCGCGCGTGCCGCCGGCCCCTCGGGCGTCGGCGCGGCCGATGTGCTGGCCCGCGTGCTGCAGCGCCAGCGCCCGGCCAGCGCCGGTGTCCCCGCATGAGCCGCCTTGCCCTCAGCGAACGGGCCGCGGCCGATCTGGAGGCGATCTTCGCCGGCATGGCGCGCAGCTTCCGCTTCTTCGGCGACGAGGCCGCCCGGCGCTATTGCGAGAGCCTGACCGAGATGCTCGAGCAACTGGCCGCCGACCCGCTCTCCGGTCGCCCCGAGCCCGAGATCGACGACCGGACATGGAGCTACAGCTTCCGCCGCCACGCCATCTTCTACGAGATGAGCGGCGAGGGAATCCTGGTGCTCAGGCTTCTGCCCTTGCCGGACGCCCCCGCCTCGTGACATGGCTCATGGCCGCATGGCCGGCACATCCCCCACCTCCGGAGCCAATCCGCTCGATGTCGCCAGGGGCGATGTCGCTGCCTTTTACAAGGTTCTGGAGAAGCTTCTCGAATCCGAGATGGCCAGCTTCCAGGGCTTCTCCGGCCAATATGGTCTCTATGATGATGCCGCTGCCCTGCTCGACAATCTGAAAGCCGGCACCGCCGCGATCATCGCCGGGCTCGATCGGGCCACGATCGACGGCCTGGCCGTCCAGGCGCGGCTGGTCGATGCGCTGCTCGACCAGCTCGACCGGCTGGTGACGGTGGCCGAGCTTCGCGGGGCGGCCAATACCTCGGGCGACCTGCTTGCCAAGCTGCACAACTGGATCGCCCTGCTGCGCGGCTGGGTGGCCGCCATCGATCGCCAGCTCGTCGCCCTCGCCGACTGACCGATCATCACATTACATGAAGTGTCATGGATAATGTCTTGACCTAGGCTCGTGTTTTTCCTATCTGGCACCCACCAACAGCAATGGCGGCGAAGCTGCCCAACAACAGCGGGTCAACCGCAGAGGTCGGAAAAATGCGTCATCACACCAAGCTTGCCCGCGCCGCATTCGTTGCGCTCGCCGCCGGCGTCGCCACGCCATCGGCGGCCGTTACGGTCCTCACCCAGTCGATCTCGGTGGCCCCGGTCGCAACGGGCACACCCGTTCCGCTGAGCTTTGCCCGGTTCGATTCGACGCTGGGCACGCTGCAGGGCGTGCTGCTGAGCTTCACGGGCAGCTACGGTGCCAGCGGCACGATCCGCAACCCGGCCGCTGCGCCCGTCGCGCGCACCTACACGCTGACGACAGGGGTGCTTGCCTCGCTGGATGGTGCCGGCTTCGATCTCGACGTGCCGCTGGGCGGCGGCTCGCTCGTCCTGACCATTCCGCGCCAGACGACGATCGCTGCGAACTTCAGCGGCACCGGAACGGGCAGCGCCTTCCTCGATTCGGGGCTGGGCGGGTTCATCGGCAGCGGTTCGGTGCTGCTGAACTTCCTCGGCACCTCGCTGTTCGCGTCCACCGGCAATGCCCAGCTGAACCTCGGCCCACAGCTCGGCGGCACCGTCCGGCTCGACTATGCCTATCTGCCGACGGCCGCCATCCCCGAGCCCGCCACCTGGGCGCTGCTGATCGCCGGCTTCGGCCTCGTCGGCCTGGGGCTCCGGCGCCGCGCTCGGCTCGCCTGACACCAGGGCTGGCGGCAGCTCGGCCGCCACGGCACAGTCGCCGGCATGACCCCGCGATTCCTGCCGGCGCTCGCCGCCCTCAACGCCATGCTGGCGCTTGCCTTCGGCACGTTTGCCGCCCACGGCCTCGACGATCCGCAGGCGCGCGACTGGATCATGACGGGCGTGCTGTTCCAGCTTCCCCACGCAGCAGCCGTGTTCGCGCTGCTTGGCTGGCGCAACAGCCGCCCGGTGCGCATCGGCGCCTGGGCGCTGGCCGTCGGCAGCCTGATCTTCGCCTCGGTCCTCGACCTCCTGGCGCTCGGCGCGCCGCGTGCCGTTGCCATGCTGGCACCGGTGGGCGGCACGCTGATGATGCTGGGCTGGATCTGGATCGCCCTCGTCGCCCTTGCCGGAGACCGCCTGCGACGGCTCGATCCGGAATAGTCCGGAACAGGGCGCCGGCCGGATCTGTCAGGCCGCCAGCCCGTGGCAGTGCTTGAACTTCTTGCCCGAGCCGCAGGGGCACAGCGCATTGCGGCCCACGGTGCGCTGCCAGCTCTCGGGATCCTCGGGATCGAACTGCGGCCCGAACAGATGGGCGACGCTGCGGGCCGCCTCGATCTCGTCCGGCGACAGCGGGTCCCCCATGGCGAACAGCCCGGGCGCCGACAGCCCGGCACCCCCGAAGGCCGATGGTGCCAGTTGCGGCATCATCGGCGCGCCGCCGTCCAGCTTCAGGAAATCCGGCAGGTCGGGCATGGGCAGGGGTGGCGCCGCCTCGGGCTGGCGGAACTCGGCGAAGGCGAGCATCCGTGTCACATCCTCGCGCACGTTGCGCAGCATGCGCTCGAACAGCTGGAAGGCCTCGGCCTTGTACTCGTTGATCGGCTGCTTCTGCGCATAGGCCCTGAGGTGGACCACCTGCCGCAGGGCATCCAGCGTCGCCAGATGCTCCTTCCAGTAATGGTCGAGGCTCTGCAGCAGGAAGTTCTTCTCCACCTGCACCCAGGTATCGGCGGGGATCGAGTCGAGCTTGGCTGCCATCTTGGCATCGAGCTGCTCGTTCAGCCGGTCGATGAACAGGTCCTGGTCGACGGCCTCCTCCTTCACCCAGTCGGCCACCGGCACCTTCAGGTTCAGGATCGTCTCGATATCGGTTGCCATGGCGCCGATGTCCCACTGTTCGGGATAGCTGCCCGGCGGGGCATGGCGCTCGACGATGTCGGCCACCGTGTCGCGCCGGAACTCGGCCACGATGTCGGAGACCTTCTCGGCATCCATGATGTCGGCGCGCTGCTCATAGACGACCTTGCGCTGGTCGTTCATGACGTCGTCATACTGCAGCAGCTGCTTCCTGATGTCGTAGTTGCGCGCTTCCACCTTCTTCTGCGCGGTCTCGATCGCCTTCGAGATCCAGGGATGGACGATCGCCTCCCCCTCCTCCAGGCTGGAGTTCATCATCCGGGACAGCATCGACTGCTGTCCGAAGATCCGGAGCAGATCGTCCTCGAGGCTGAGGTAGAAACGGCTCAGCCCCGGGTCGCCCTGCCGTCCCGACCGGCCGCGCAGCTGGTTGTCGATCCGCCGGCTCTCGTGCCGCTCGGTGCCCAGCACGAACAGCCCGCCGGCCTCGCGCACCTTCTCGCGCTCGGCCATCACCTCGGCGCGGATCTCGGCGATGCGCTGCTCGCGCTCGGGCCCGTCCGCAAGGCCGGACAGCTCGTCCTCGATCCGGAAGTCGATGTTGCCGCCCAGCTGGATGTCGGTTCCGCGGCCCGCCATGTTGGTGGCGATCGTGACCGCCCCCAGCCGCCCGGCCTGCGCCACGATATGTGCTTCCTGTTCGTGGTAGCGGGCGTTCAGCACCGAATGCTCGACCCCCTCCTTCGTCAGGAATCCCGAGAGCTTCTCCGACTTCTCGATGGAAACCGTCCCCACCAGCACCGGCTGGCCGCGTACGCTTGCATCCTTGATCGTCTTGACGATGGCGGCAAACTTGTCGGCCTCGTTCTTGTAGAACTCGTCCTGGTCGTCCTGCCGCTTCACCGGCACGTTGGTCGGTATCTCCACGACGTTCAGCTTGTAGATGTCATAGAATTCCGGCGCCTCGGTCGCGGCCGTGCCCGTCATCCCCGACAGCTTGGGGTAGAGGCGGAAATAGTTCTGGAAGGTGATCGAGGCGAGCGTCTGGTTCTCGGGCTGGATCTCCACGCCCTCCTTCGCCTCGACGGCCTGGTGGAGCCCGTCCGACCAGCGCCGGCCTTCCATCATGCGGCCGGTGAACTCGTCGATGATCACCACCTTGCCGTCGCGCACGATGTAATCCGTGTCGCGCCGGAACATCACATTGGCCCGAAGCGACTGGTTCAGGTGGTGCACCACCTGGGTGTTCTCGAAATCGTAGAGGTTGGCGCCCTCCAGCAGGCCGGCCGCCTCCAGCGCCCGCTCGGCGAATTCGGTGCCGTCCTCGGTCAGGATGATGGTGCGCTGCTTCTCGTCCTTCTCATAATGTTCGGGCGACAGCGTCTTCACGATCCGGTCGACCGCGATGTAGAGTTCGCTCTTGTCGTCGGTCGGGCCCGAAATAATGAGCGGCGTGCGCGCCTCGTCGATCAGGATCGAGTCCACCTCGTCGACGATGGCGTAGTGGAAGGGGCGCTGCACCATCTGCGCGCGCTCATACTTCATGTTGTCGCGCAGATAGTCGAAACCGAACTCGTTGTTGGTGCCGTAGGTGATGTCGGCGGCATAGGCCTGGCGGCGCTCGACATCGTGCAGGTTCGGCACGATCACGCCCACGCTCATGCCCAGAAAGCGGTAGATCTGGCCCATCCACTCGGCATCGCGGCGGGCGAGATAGTCGTTCACCGTCACCACATGCACGCCCTTGCCCGTCAGCGCGTTCAGATAGGTGGCAAGCGTCGCGACCAGGGTCTTGCCCTCGCCGGTTCGCATCTCGGCGATCTCGCCCCGGTGCAGCACGATCCCGCCGATCATCTGGACGTCGAAGTGGCGCATGCCCAGCACCCGCTTCGAGGCCTCGCGCACCGTCGCGAACGCCTCCGGCAGCAGGGAGTCGAGCTTTTCGCCCGCCGCCAGACGTTCGCGGAACAGCCGCGTCTGGTCGGTGAGCTCGGCATCGGTGAGCGCCTCGACCTTGCCTTCCAGCGCATTGATCTGGCGGACGATGGAACCCAGTGATTTGACGTAGCGGTCGTTGGACGACCCGAAAATGGCCTTGGCGACCTTGTTCAAGCCGAGCATGTGGTGCCTTTTCGAAACTGGCGCGGCAGCCGCAGGAGCCGACGGCGATAGAACCGAGCACATAGGAACGAGGCCCCGGCGCGTCAATCAAACGCCCCTCGCCTGTCGCTGCCGTCACGGTTAAGCAGCCAGCCATGACCGTCTCCCCGCTCGCCCGCGCCTTTCCCGATCTGCCCGCCGTGGCCGGTGTCCGCATCGGCGTCGCCCGCGCCGGCTACAGGCCCTGGGACCGGGCCGATGTCACGCTCCTTGCCTTTGCGCCCGGCACGACCGCAGCCGGCCTCACGACACGCTCGAAATGTCCCTCGCCCGATGTCGTCCTGACCCGCCGGCACCTGTCGGGCGGCAGCGCGCGCGGGCTTGTCGTCAATGCCGGCAATTCCAACGCCTTCACGGGTGCGGCGGGGGCCGCTGCCTGCCAGGCACAGGTGGCAGAGGCCGCCCGCCTGCTCGACGCCCCCGTCGAGACGGTCTTCGCCGCCTCGACGGGCGTGATCGGCGTCCCGCTCCCCGCCGACAAGGCGCTTGCCGGCGTGCGCGCCGCCCATGCCGCGCTCGGCACAGCCGGCTGGCTGGAGGCAACGCGCGCCATCGGCACCACCGATACCTTCCCCAAGGCGGCCTGCACGCAGGCGATCGTCGGCGGCACGCGCGTCACGCTTGTCGGCTTCATCAAGGGCTCGGGCATGATCGCGCCCGACATGGCAACGATGCTCGGCTTCATCGTGACCGACGCGGCCGTGGCGGCACCGGCGCTGCAGGCGATGCTGACGGCGGCCAATGCGACCAGCTTTTCCTGCATCACCGTCGATGGCGACACCTCCACCTCCGACACGGTGCTCGCCTTCGCGACGGGCAAGGCCGGCCATCCGCCGATCGAGAGCGTGAACGATCCAGGCGGCGCTGCCCTTGCCGCCGCGCTTGCCGACCTCTGCCGGCAGCTGGCCATCCTCGTGGTCCGCGATGGCGAAGGCGCGACGAAGCTCATCGAGATCCGGGTCTCGGGCGCCGAAAGCGACATGTCGGCGCGCCGGATCGCCCTGTCGATCGCCAACTCGCCGCTGGTCAAGACGGCGATTGCCGGCGGTGATGCCAACTGGGGCCGTGTCGTGATGGCGGTGGGCAAGGCGGGGGAACCGGCCGACCGCGATCGCCTGTCCATCCGCTTCGGCGGGGTCGAGGTGGCAGCAAATGGTGCCGTCGTGCCCGGCTACGACGAAGCGCCGGTGGCGGCCCACCTCGCCGGCGAGGAGATCGACATCGCCGTCGACATCGGGCTGGGCGAGGGTCGCGCCACGGTGTGGACCTGCGACCTCACCCATGGCTACATCTCGATCAACGCCGATTACCGCAGCTGAGCGCTGCCGCCGCGCCCGGCAGGCCGGATGCTCGATGGCGACGAGCCATCGCCATCGAATCCCTGGTATCAGGCGTTGGCTTCCACCCAGGACTTCAGGCTGGACTTGGGCTCGGCCCCCATCTTGGTCGCCACCACTTCGCCGCCCCTGAAGATCATCATCGTCGGGATGGTCCGCACGTTGAACCGGTTCGCCCACTCGGGCTCGTCGTCGATGTTCACCTTGGCGATGGTCACACGCCCGGCCAGCTCGTCGGCGATTTCCTCGAGTGCCGGGCCGATCATCCGGCAGGGCCCGCACCATTCGGCCCAGAAATCGACGACGACCGGCTTCTCGCTTCCCAGGACATCCGCTTCGAACGATGAATCGGTCACTTTGATGGTGGGCACGATCGTCTCCTTCGCAGGCTCGGCACTCGCCGTCACATAGCGCGCCGGCATGGCGGTTCAACCCGGCCGCGCCGCGATCCCCGGCAGGGCGGATCAGGGCTCGGCAAGCCCGGCGGCATCCAGCCGGATGAGGCGCGGGCCGGCGGTATAGAGGAGGAGCGGCTCGATCGACCTGCCGGGAAAGGCCTGTCCCAGCACGGCCGCATAGGCTGCCATCTGCACCCGGTGCGCCTGCGGCACGCCCGCAGCCGATTCCGGGATGGCAAGGCCCGTCTTGAAGTCGATGAAGCGAATCCGGCTCGCACCCACGGCCAGCCGGTCCACCGTGCCGGCGATCGCCTGTTCGCCCACCAGCCCGGCGACCGGCGCCTCGGCGAGCGCCTCGGGCGCGAACAGGTCGGCAAGCGCCGGGTCGGCCAGAACCGCAAGCACCTCGGCCGCCATGGCCGCGGCGTCGGCCCGGCTGGCCCCCTGCGCCACGAGCCAGCGGACGGCAGCGGCTTCCCGCTCGCCGGCCGGCAGGTCGGGCAGGCGCTCGAACAGTCGGTGCAGCCAGGTCCCCCGCCGGGCGGCCGCCCTCAGCATCTCGCTCGCCGGCCCGGCGGGTGGCCCGCCGGGCAGGGCCGACGGGGTCAGGGGCCGCGGCGGCCGCCCGGGCGATGGCGCCGGGCCCGTGTGGAGGGCCGTGTCGATATCGTGGGCGCTTGTCCGCGGCTCGATCCGCTCGTCGTCCGCGGGATCCGGCGGCTCGCTCCAGGCGCCGCGCCGCAGTCGCCGCGCCGGCCCCGACCAGCCGGGCAGGGCCGTGCTTTCCACATCGGGAATGGTGTCCATCGCCCGGCCGACAAGGGCATGCCAGCTCTGATCCTCGTCGGTGCCGATCTTCTTCGCACGCCTGGGCCCCACCGCGCCGCCGATGAACAGATGGTCGGCCGCCCGGGTCAGCGCCACATAGAGCAGCCGGCGATCCTCCTCGGCTGCAAGCTGGTCGCGGGTCGCCAGTGCCGCCCGCACCGCTGCCGGGCAGTCGGCCTGGCGCGGGTGGAACAGCGGAACCCGATGCCCGCCCTCCAGCTCGATGGTCACCCACCCTTCGGACCGCGGCCGGCTCTGGGTCGCTGCGTCCGCCAGCACCACGACCGGCGCCTCGAGACCCTTGGCCCCGTGCACGGTCATCAGCCGCACCTGCCCGGCCCCCGAATCGGGCTCGCGCCTGAGCGCGGACTCCTCTGCCTCGATCCAGTGCAGGAACGCGGCAAGCCCCGGTGCCTCGGTCTGTTCGAAGACGATCGCCTGCCCCAGCAGCTCGTCGATCGGGTCGTCGGCATCCGCGCCCAGCCGCTCGAGCAGGCGCCGCCGCCCCGCCAGCGGACCCGACAGGATCGTATCGAGAAAGCGATAGGGCCCGACCATGTCGGCAAGCGCCAGCACCTCGGTCAGCCAGCGCCGCGCCTCCGCGGCGCGGGGGTCGGCCCGGGCCGCCACGCCCAGCGCGGCCCACAGGTCGGCCGGGCGGCTCCGGGCGAGGTCCAGCAGCGCCGCCTGGTCCCAGCCCAGGAAGGGCGAGACCAGCAGCTGCGCCAGCGTCACATCATCCTCGGGGTTGGTGGCGAAGCGAACGAGAGCCAGCAGGTCGAGCACCGCGAGCGGCTCGGTCAGCAGCAGCCGATCCACGCCCGCCACCGGCACCCGATCCGCCGCGAGCCGGCCGACCAGCGCGCCCATCAGCCAGGATCGCGTCCTCACGAGCACCAGTATGTCCCCGGCCCGTGCCCAGCGCCCGTGCGCCGGCAGCCACAGCCGGCCCGGGTCGCCGGGCCGCAGCCAGCCGGCAATCGTCGTCGCAAGCTGGTCGGCCATGGCCCGGTCGGCCGCCTCGCGCACGCTGTCGGCCGCTTCGTCCTCGCCATCCTCGCCCGACAGCAGAACGGGCCACAGCACCACTTCGCCCGGCGCCGACGCGCGATGCGCCACATGCGCGCCCGGCGGCTCGGAAAGCCCCAGCGCGTCGGAGCCGACCTCGGCGATCAGGGCGTTCACCACCTCCAGCACCGCCGGCCCGGACCGGAAGCTGCGGTCGAGCGGCACGTCGGCCAGCGGACTGCCGCTGTGCGCTGCCTGCGGCTTCAGGCGCGCGGCAACCGCCGGCAGCACCTTGGGATCGGTGCCCTGGAAACCGTAGATGGCCTGCTTCTGGTCCCCCACGACGAACAGGCGGCGGCCCCGGCTGGCATCTGGATCCGGCTGGAAATAATCCTCCACCAGCTTGCCGATGAGGTTCCACTGCCGGTCGTTCGTGTCCTGCGCCTCGTCCACGAGCACCTGGTCGAACCGGCTGTCGAGCTTCCACGCGACATAGCCCGGCATGCCGGGCGGCCCCATCAGCGCGGCGGCCTTCTCGATCATGTCGTCATAGTCGATGGCCACGGCCGCCCGCTTCAGCTCGGCATAGCGCGCTGCCACCCGGTGGCCGCCGCGCAGCGCCGCGCCGGCCAGCACCGCCGTTGTCGCCGCCCGCTCGGCCTCGGCAAGCGAGTCCAGCCGGCGCAGCACGGCATCGGCATGCGCTGCCGTGCCGGGGGCGGCGCGCTCGGCATGGGCAAGGGATCGCGGCTCGCCCTTCGATGTCCGGAACACGCCCATCAGGGCTGGAAATGCAGCTGCCCGTCCCTCCGCATCCGCGCCCAGCCAGGCCTCGATCTGCCCGGCCAGCGCGATTCCGGTCCTGGCCCCCCAGCTCCGCAGTCCGGTCGCCACAGCGCGCAGATCGGTTTCGTCGAACAGCCCCGGTTCCAGCGCCGCCCGCAGCCGGTCACCCGGCTGCTCGTCGGCGCCCACCCCCAGCCAGCGGCGCACCGCCACGTCCAGCCCGTCGCCGCTCGCAAAGGCCAGCAGGCCCGCCGAATGACCGATCATCCGGTCGAGCGCCGACAGCACCCCCTGTTCGCCCTTCAGCACCGCAAGCTGCCCCAGATCATCGAGGAACCGCCGGTCGCCCCGGGCCAGCGCATCGGCGATGGCTTCGGCCAGCGCCTCGCGTTTCAGCCGGCGCGCCGCCCGCTCGTCCAGCGCGCGAAAGCCCGGCGGCAGTCCCGCCTCCAGCGGAAAGCCCGCCAGCAGCCCCTGCGCGAAGGCATGCAATGTCTGGACCACGAGCCCGCCGGGCACATCCAGCACCCGCGCGAACAGCCGCCGCGCCTCTGCAAGGCTCTGCGCCGGCGCGGCCACGCCCAGCGCGGCAAGCTCGGCCTCCAGCGCCGCATCGTCCAGCGCCTGCCAGCCGGCAAGCCGGCGGGTCACCCGGTTGCGCATCTCGGCCGCCGCCGCCCTGGTGAAGGTCAGCGCCAGCAGCCGCTCGGGCGGCGTGCCGGCCAGCAGGATGCGCAGGATCCGGTCGGTCAGCACCTGCGTCTTGCCGGTGCCGGCCGACGCCGCCACGAACACATGGCGGCCGGGGTCAGCCGCCAGCTTCTGCTCGGGCGTGCGCTCGATCAGCCCGCTCACGCCGCGCGCCCCAGCCATTCCGCGACGCGCGCGACCAGGTCATAGTCGGCATGGCGCCGGCCGAAGACGAGATCCTGCTTGGCTGTGAACGGCCGGTTGCCCAGCAGATAGCCGCCGACCAGATCCTCGAAATCCGCCCAGGCCGCCTCGATATGCGCCGCCAGCTCGACGGTCGGCCGCGTCCCCAGCGCCGGCCGGACCCTGCCTTCCTCGCGCCCGCCCGAAAGCTTCACATAGTCGAGCGCCACGACCGGCAGATCGGGCAAGCCGGCCAGGCCGCCGCGCGCCGCCATTCCGGCAAGCAGTGCCAGCTGGGTCTGCGCCAGCGACACCACATCGCCGACACCGGGCAGCTCGCCCGTCTTGTAGTCGAGGATCCGAAGCCCCTCGCCACCCCGGTCGATCCGGTCGGCCCGGCCCTTGAGCGTCACGCCGCGAACCACGACCTCCCCCGACAGTTCGTGCGCGATCGGCTGCCAGTGCGGCTCCTCGGCCATGAGCTGCCGCGCGAAGCTGACTATCCGCAGCAGCCGGGGCCGCCACAGGGCGCTCAGCTCGGGCCGGTCGCCCAGCCTCGCCAGGGTCCGATCGACAAGCTCGGCCGGATCCGTGGCGGGATCGCGCACGGCCGCCTCCACGATGGCGTGCACCGCCGTGCCCCGCTCCAGCGCGGTCGGCGGCGGGTCGCGCGGGTCGAGCGGCTTCAGCTTCAGGATGTGGCGCGCATAGAAGCTGTAGGGGTCGGCCTTCAGCTGCGGGACCTCGGTCACCCGGATGCTGCGCGGCCGGCTGGCCGCCGGCGGATTGGGGGCGGGTCTTTCGATGCGGATCGCCTGCACCGGCCGGTCGAGCGCGCGCGCCCCCCGAAGCAGCGCCCCGGCCGATGGAGTCAGCACTCCCGAATCGGCCAGCGCCCCGCCACTTGCCGCCAGCAGGCGCTGCCAGTAGCGCGAGGGCACGGTCGGCGCCCCGTCGGCACGCAGCGAGCGGGTCATCAGCACCTCGCCGGCCCCAAGCGCCATCTGCAGGTCATGCGCCTGGAAGCCGATCCGCCGCGCCAGCCCGGGCAGCCCCAGGGCGCGCCGGATGGCCGGCGCAAGGAAGGGGTCGGGGGCCGGCAGCGATGGCCAGCTGCCCTCGTTCATCCCGCCAAGCACCACGAGATCGGGCGCCTGCAGCCGTGCCTCCAGCGGCCCCCAGATCGCCAGTTGCGGATGGCGCGCCCAGCGCGGCCGGACGGTCACGGTCGCCAGCAACCCGCCGACAAGGGCCGCTGCATCGGCCGGCTTCACCGGCAGGGCCGCAAGGTCGCGGTCCGCCTGGCGCAGCCCGTCCACCACCCCGGCCAGCGCCCGGCCCGCTTCGCCGGCCCAGAGGCCGTCGCCGGCAAGCTCGACCGCGGCTGCAACCAGCGCGTCGAGCAGCGCCCGGGCGTCGCCCGGCACGGGCTCCAGCCGTTGCAGGCGGGGGTGCACGGCCTCAGCCCACCAGGCGGCGATCGCGCCATGGCACGGCGCTGCCTGCAGCCGGGCCGCGACTCCGGCCAGTCCCGGCGGCGGTCTCAGCCCCCGCAACGGCTCGCGATCGAGCGCCCGGACCTGCGTGAGCCATGCAAGCCGCTCCTCGCCTGCCGCCACCAGCGGGTGCTGGAGAAGGGCCAGCAGCGGCACCGGCGCGAAGGCCTGGCCCGCAGCCGCCGCCAGCGCGACCAGCAGCCCGCCGGGCACGGTCTCCGACAGCGGCGTGCCGGCACTGTCGTCGATCCCGATCCCGAAGCGCTGCACCTGCACCGCCACCCGCCGGGCCAGCGCCCGGTCGGTCGTCACCAGCGCGGCCGTGACGCCCGGCCGCGCCACCACCTGCCGCAGCGCCAGCGCGATCAGCAGCGCCTCCTCGGCCGGGCCCATGGCTTCCACCATGCGGATGCCGCACAGCGGCCCGGTGCCCGGCCGGCCGCCCCCGGGCATCAGGGCGGCGGCCTCGAGCGCTGCGCGCACGCTCGCTGCCCGCTCCGGCGGGCTGCCCGGCCGATCCGACTGCCACGGCCAGGCCTGCGCCTCGGCGGCGGCAAGCCCTGCCGCCTCCAGCAGCAGGGCCAGGCCATGCTGGGGGTGGATGTCGAGACTGTCGCGAATCGATGCCCAGTCCGCCTCGGGCCGGTCGGCCTCGAGCCCGGGCAGCACGACAAGCCCGCCGGGCAGCCCGGCCACCACAGCGGCCAGCCGCGCGACCGACGGCGGGGCCTGCGCGAACCCCGCCATGACCACTGGCGACGCCGGCGGCGCCCTCTGCCAGCGGTCGGCAAGCGCATCCAGCAGCCGCTCCAGCCGCTCGGCCGGATCGGCAAGGCCCCGGTCCGCGAGCAGCTCCGGCCACTGGTCCATCAGCAGGGCGAGGATTCGCGCATTGGCCGACCAGTGGGCCTGGAGATCGGCCGATGGCAGGGCGCCGGCCAGGTCGGCCGCCCGGCAGCCATGCGCCGACAGCGTATCGAGAACGCCGGCCAGCTCGCCACCCAGGGCCAGCGCCTCGGCGGCGCGCAGCCCACGCGCCCCGGCCAGCAGCCGGGCCAGCACGAGCCGACGCGACAGCGGATCGATCGCCGGCGCCAGGGTCAGGCCATCGCCCGTTTCGGCCATGCCCAGCAGCAGGCCCGGGTCGGCACCCGGCCCGTCGTCGAGATCGCCCACCGTCGACAGCCGCGGCAGCAGCAGCGCGCCAGCCTCGGACTGGCGCACGAACGCATCGGTCAGCGCGCGCACCGCCCGCCGCCCGGGCAGGATGACCTGCACCCGCGCGAGATCGAGCGGGTCGCGGTGGCACGCCAGCAGGCCGGCGGCCAGGTCGTCGACGAACGGCCGCCACGCCGGTATGCTGAACAGCCGGCCGCGCCCCTCAGAGGCGCTCAAGCAGGTCCTCCGTTTCCCGGACAGCGCTCGCCGTCCCCACGTCGAACCACAGGCCCTGGTGGACCACGCCATAGAGCCGGCCGTCGGCCAGGGCCCGATCCCACAGGCGGTTCATCGAGAAGGGCTCGACCGCCACGTCGGCGAACAGCCGGGCCGACAGCATCTGCAGGCCCGAATAGACGAAGGGCGCCACCCGGCCGGGCCGCCGGCGCGACAGCCGGCCTGCGGCATCCATGTGGAAGTCGCCCGGCCCGGGATGGCAATGGGCGCGCGCCAGCGGCACCAGCAGCAGCAGCGCATCCATATAACGCGCATCCCAGCGGCCGGTCATGAGTTCGACAGCCGGAACCGGCCCCTCCACCCAGACATTGTCGGCGTTGATCGCAAGGAAGGGGTCGGCATCGATCAGCGGCAGGGCCTGCGCGATACCGCCACCCGTCTCCAGCAGGCGGGCGCGCTCGTCCGATACCCGCAGCTCGAGCGCCGGTGCCCGGGCCGCCAGATGCGCCTCGATCCGGTCGGCCATGTAATGCACGTTCACCACCGCCCGGCGCACGCCACCGGCCTTCACCAGGTCGAGCGCGCGATCCAGCAGGGTGCGCCCGGCAACCTTCACCAGCGGCTTGGGTCGAGTGGCTGTCAGCGGACGCATGCGCTTGCCAAGGCCGGCTGCCAGCACCATGGCGGCCTCGGGGGGGGCGGCTGTGGCGGCATCCGGCCTCGCCAGCGGGGCGCTCAGCGGCACCAGCCGGCCCTCAGCCGCCTGGGCACATGCGCCTCGAACCAGGCGCTGACCGGTGCCAGCGCCGGATGCGCGAGGTTGCGCTCCAGATAGGCCCACACGCGCGGCAGGCGCTCCACATATCCGCGGCGCCCGTCACGGTCGCGCAGGCGAACGAACACGCCCAGGATCTTCACGTTGCGCTGCGCCCCCAGCACCTCGTAACTGGCCCGCAGGCGGGCCCGGTCGCCGATGCCGCGCGCTGTCGCATAGGCCTCCAGCATGGCGCTCTCCAGCCGGTGCGACACGTCGCGGCGCGCGTCCTGCAGCAGCGACACCAGATCATAGGCGGGGTGGCCGGCCAGCGCGTCCTGGAAATCGAGCAGACCCAGCGCCGCCGTGCCCGCCCGATCGGGCAGCCACATGAGATTCTCGGCATGATAGTCGCGCAGCGTCACGACCGGCCCTGCCGCAGTCTCGCGGAGCAGGTCGCCCCACACCTCGTCCCAGGCGGCCACGAAGGCCCGCGCATCGATGGCAAGGCCGGCAGCCGGCGCATACCAGTCCGCAAAGACCATGACTTCGCGCACCAGCGCATCGCGATCATAGGGCGGCAGATCGGCCGGCACCGGCACGTCGGCGAGCGCTGCCAGAAGCGCGATCGCCCTGCGATAGGCCGGTTCCTCCAGCGCCGGCTCACGCAGCAGCAGCGGGCCCAGCAGCGCATCGCCGAAATCCTCGAGCAGCAGATAGCCCTCGTCGGGCTCGGCTGCGCAGATGCGCGGTGCCGAGAAGCCGGCACCCAGCAGCAGGTCGGCGATGCGCAGGAAGGGGCGCACATCCTCCAGCGGCGGCGGGGCATCCATGAGCACCGCCGTCCGGCCCCGATCGTGCAGCCGGAAATAGCGGCGGAAGCTGGCGTCGCCGGCCAGCGGCCGGACCTCGGCGGCGCTCCAGCCATGCCGGGCGAGAAAGGCTGCCGCGCCCGGCCGGGGGGCGATGGCAACAGCGTTGCTCGCGGGCGCGGCGGCCATGCTCAGGCGGGGGGCCATCGCCCTTCCCAAGCCGGCGGCACGTCCCAAGTCAAGCGACGCGTGGGACCACCGGCCCCCTCGATCCGAAGCCACAGCCGCCCCGGCCAGCAGGCCGCACCCAGCCGCTCCGGCCACTCGACAAGAAGGGCGCCACCACCCTCCAGCCAGTCGTCGAGGCCAAGCGCCTCGACTTCGGCCGGGTGCTCGAGCCGGTAGAGATCGACATGCGCGACCGGCGGCGCCAGGTCGGGGTAGGTCTGCACCAGCGTGAAGGTCGGGCTCGGCACCTCGCCGCCATGACCCAGCGCCGCCAGAAGGCCGCGTGCCAGCGTGGTCTTGCCGGCCCCCAGCTCGCCCGACAGCGCGATCACGTCGCCCGCGCGGATCACGGCCGCCAGCCGCCCGGCCAGCGCGGCAAGGCCCGCCTCGTCGAGGGTGAGGCCGCCGGCCAGGCCGGCCATGTCAGTAGCGATAGTGATCGGGCTTGAACGGCCCCCCGACCGGCACGCCGATATAGGCCGCCTGGTCGTCGCTGAGCGTCGTCAGCTTCACGCCCAGCTTGGCAAGATGCAGGGCCGCCACCTTCTCGTCCAGGTGCTTGGGGAGCACGTGGACAGCATTTGAATATTTATCTGCCCGTGTCCAAAGCTCGATCTGCGCCAGCACCTGGTTGGTGAAGGAGGCCGACATCACGAAGCTCGGGTGCCCGGTCGCATTGCCCAGATTGACGAGGCGGCCCTTGGACAGCACGATCAGCCGCTTGCCATCGGGGAAGACCACCTCGTCCACCTGCGGCTTCACTTCCTCCCAGACGAAGTTCGCCAGCGCGCCGATCTGGATCTCGCTGTCGAAATGGCCGATGTTGCACACGATCGCGCGGTCCTTCATCGCGCGCATGTGGTCGATGGTGATCACGTCCTTGTTGCCGGTGGCCGTCACGAAGATGTCGGCGCGCGGTGCCGCCTCCTCCATGGTGACGACCTCATAGCCCTCCATCGCCGCCTGCAGCGCGCAGATGGGATCGATCTCGGTCACCAGCACGCGCGCGCCCCCGCTGCGGAGCGAGGCGGCCGAGCCCTTGCCCACGTCGCCGAAGCCGGCAACCACGGCCACCTTGCCGGCCAGCATCACGTCGGTCGCCCGGCGGATTCCGTCGACCAGCGATTCCTTGCAGCCATAGAGATTGTCGAACTTCGACTTGGTCACGCTGTCGTTCACGTTGATGGCGGGAAAGGGCAGATGTCCCCTGCCGGCAATCTCGTACAGGCGGTGAACGCCCGTGGTGGTTTCCTCGGAGACGCCCCGGATGTTCGACTGGGTCTTCAGGAAGAAACCCGGCGAGGCGGCCGCCCGCTCGCGGATCATCCGGAAGAACTCCACCTCCTCCTCGTTGCCCGGCTCCGGCAGCGGTTCGCCGGCCTCGAAGCGGGCCCCCTTCAGGATGTACATCGTGGCGTCGCCGCCATCGTCCAGGATCATGTTGGCGGTCGCGTCCCCCCACTGGAAGATGGCATCGACGAACCGCCAGTAGTCGCGCAGCGACTCGCCCTTGTGCGCGAACACCGGAACGCCGGCGGCCGCGATGGCGGCGGCGGCATGGTCCTGGGTCGAGAAGATGTTGCAGCTTGCCCAGCGAACCTCGGCGCCCAGCGCCGTCAGCGTCTCGATCAGCACCGCCGTCTGGATCGTCATGTGCAGGCAGCCCGCGATCCGCGCGCCCTTCAGCGGCTGCGCCTCGCCATGCTCGTCGCGAAGCGCCATCAGCCCGGGCATTTCGGTTTGGGCGATCGCGATTTCCTTGCGGCCCCAGGGAGCCAGCGCTAGGTCGGCGACGGCAAAGTCGGTGAAGGCGGGCTTGGCTTGGCTGGCCACGGCAGATGCTCCGGCAGAACGGGGAAGATGCCACCTCCTACCCTCCGCCAGGCGGACTTGCAACTTTCTTTAAGTCTTTATGTCCCGGTCCCCGCCTGCATCCGCCGCACCGGATCCCGGGCTTCCCCGTACATGGCAACCCTCGATCATCCCGGCGCGGCGCCGAAGCCGCGGTTGCGCCGTCCGCCCCCGGCCCGGTCACCGCCCCTGTCCTCGGCCGGATCGGATCGGCCCCCCTAGCGGGCGACAGCCGCCCGCGCCGCCTCGCCGCGCGCGATTGCGAACACCACGCCCGACAGCAGGAGGAGAGCCACCAGATTCGGCAGCGCCATGGCGGCATTGGCGATGTCGCCAAGCCGCCACACCAGCGTCAGGTCCTGGAAGGAGCCGACCCAGATCACCAGGCACCACAGGATCCGCCAGCTGATGTGCAGCCGGACTTCGCCGGCCCGGGTCGCCCCGGGAATGCGATCGTAGAGGAAGGTGATCGCGCGCTCGCCATAGTAGCTCCAGGTGATCAGCGTGGTGAAGACGAACATCACCAGCGCGACCGACGCCACCAGCGTGCCGACGGGCACACCGAAAATGGGCAGCGGGAAGGCCGTTCCGAACGCGCCCGAGGTCATGGCGAAGCCCTGCAGATCCGACTGCCAGGCGTGCGGCATCACCTGCACGCTGCCGTCCGCCAGCCGGTGCGCGAACTCGCCCTCCACCGTCAGGATGACGAGCGCCGTCATGGTGCAGATGACGATGGTGTCGATGAAGGTGCCCAGCATCGCGAAGCGCCCCTGCACGCGCGGGTCGCTGGTCTGTGCGACGGCGTGCGCGATCGGCGTCGAACCCTGCCCCGCCTCGTTCGAGAACAGGCCCCGCGCCACGCCCGCGCGGATGGCCATGATGATCGCGGCCCCCAGGAACCCGCCCGAGGCCGCCTGCTCGTTGAACGCGCCGTTGAAGATCCGCGTGAAGGTCTCGGGGATGGACTGGATGTCGAGCAGGATCGCCAGCAGCGCCATCAGGATATAGGCCCCGGCCATGAAGGGAACGATCCGCTCGGCCACCCGCCCGATCGACTTGATCCCCCCCAGGATGACGACGAACACCAGCGACGCGACGACCATGCCCGAGATCCAGTCCTCCAGCCCCGTCAGCTCGTGGATCCCGTCGGCGATCGAATTGGCCTGGATCCCGTTGCCCGTCACCAGCGCCGAGAACAGCGTGCCGATGCAGAACAGCACGGCAAGCCAGGTCCATTTCGGGCCGAGCCCCATCTGGATGTAGGTCATCGGCCCGCCGCGCCAGTGACCCTCGGCCGTTCGCTCCCGGTACCGGATGGCAAGCGACCCTTCGGCAAAAGCCAGGGCCATGCCGATCAGCGCCGTCACCCACATCCAGAAGATGGCGCCCGGCCCGCCCAGCGTGATCGCGGTCGCGACACCGGCGAGGTTCCCCGTGCCCACCTGCCCCGACAGGGCCGTCGAAAGGGCCGCAAAGGGCGAGATCTCGCCAACTCCGTCGCCCTTGCGCCCCCGCCCGAACAAGCCGGCAAACGCCGTCCCCAGCTTGCGGATCGGGTAGAAGCGCAGGCCCACCATCATGTAGAGGCCCGTGCCCAGCAGCAGCACCACCATCGGCGGGAAAGGCAGCACCTGCGCTCCGTTCCACGTGCCACCCCAGATGAAATCGGAAACGTTGACGACCCGGTCGATCAGTTGCTCCACGCGCCCTCCCGAGGCTTGTGCCGGCCCGATCCCGTCGCCGGACCTTCCGCATTTCGTTTGGCGGCCACCCGGCCGCGCGTCAATTCCGCGCGATTGCCTCCGGCCACTTCCCTCCGGGCCGTAGCAGATGGGGTCGGTCGTCACCTGCGGAGTGCCGACGATGGCGACCGCATCGCCCGGGGGGCCGGTCACCGTCCGGGGGGCTGGTCACCGGGTCGAACATGCCGACTGTTCGTGCCCGTCCCCTGCTGTCGTGCGGGCCGTTCAGCCCGGGCCGGGGGTTCAGCGCAACAGGGCCTGGTCCCAGAAGATCAGGCTCGTCCAGAACTGGTAATCCTGGTTTTCCTTGCGCCGGAACCCGTGCCCCTCGTTCCTGGCCACAAGATGCCATGCCGTGCCGCCGCGCGCCCGGACGGCCGCCACCATCTGGTCGGCCTCGCTCGCCGGCACGCGGGGGTCGTTGGCGCCCGTCACCACCTTCAGCGGCACGGCGATCCGGTCGGCCCGGCCCAGCGGCGAGATGTCCCTGAGCTTCGCGCGCTGCCTCGGATCGCGCTCGTCGCCATATTCCACCCGCCTGAGATCGCGCCGGTAGTCGGCCGTGTTCTCGAGGAAGGTGACGAAATCCGAAATGCCGACGACACTCAGCCCTGCGCGCCACAGCGTCGGAAACAGGGTGAGCGCGCCATAGGTCATGTAGCCGCCATAGGAACCGCCGGTGACACCGAACCGGCCGGCGTCCAGCCCCGGGTCGCGGGCGAGCGCTGCGTGGAAGGCAGCGATGTCCCTCACCGAATCCTCGCGCCGCCACGGCCCGTTGTCGAGGCTGACGAACCTTTTGCCAAAGCCGGTCGAGCCGCGAACGTTCGGGAAGAAGATCGCAACCCCCCGCTCGTTGACGAGATAGTTGTTCCGGCCCAGGAATCCGGGGCGCGACTGGGCCTCCGGCCCGCCATGGATGTTGAAGATGAGCGGCCGCGGCCCCGGAAAGCGCGCCGGATCGGGCCGATAGAGAAAGCCCGTCACTTCCAGCCCGTCGAAGCTGCGCACCCGGACCAGCTCGGGCTCGGCATTGCGCTCGGGGTCGAGCCCGCCTGTCTCCGAACGTGTCCAGCGCTGAAGCTCGTTCGTCGCCGGGTCATAGCTGAAGGCGTCGGCCGGCGACCGCGCCGAGGACAGCGTGAACCCCAGCACCCCCCAGGGCGCATAGCGCAGCCCTGACATCACGCCGGCCGGCACCGCCGGCTCGGCCAGCACCCGGCCATCGCGCGAATCGATCAGCCGCAGGCGCGAGACACCGGCCTGGTTGGTAACGACGGCCAGCACCCGGCCATCGGGCGACACGTCGAAATCCTCGACATCCCAGCGCGCCGGCGGGCCGATCCGGACGAACCCGCGCCCCGGCACCAGTTCGCCGATCTGCTGGAAGTCGCTGCCCCGGTCAGACGTCACGAACAGCCGCCCGTCGGGACCGTGGCGCACGGCCTGGTAGGAAACCGCCTCCCGGTCGTTCGTCAGCGGCACGATGGCTCCGCTCCCGAGGTCGAGGCGATAGAGTTCGCTCCGCTGGATCGAGATGTAGCGGGCCACCACCGCCGAGCGGCCGTCGGGATGGAAATCTGCAATCGACCAGCCGCCCCCCTCGCGCTCGATCACCCGCCGCGCGCTGGCCGGGTCGCGCGGGTCCATGACATAGAGATCGGTGTCGCGGCCGTTGCGCGCGTTCGAGCCATAGCCGACAAGCCGCCCGTCCCGGGACGGCACCACGCCGGTATGGCGGCTCTTCCCGTCCGTCAGCAGGATCATCCGCCCGGCCTCCAGCCGGTGGATCTGGAAATTCTCGTCGCCGCCCACGTCCTTGGTTGCGATCGTCACATCGCCGCTGCCCGGCATCACGAATCCGTTCAGCACCGGCTCGGGCTCGAAACTCAACTGGGTCCGCGCGGCCCCCGGCGCGATCACGCGGTGCAGCTGGCTTGCGCTTCCAAAGCGCGTCGCCACCAGCATCGACCTGTCGGCCGGGTGCCAGCCGAGGAAGGTCGCGGTGCGGAACTCCATGTAAGGTTGCGTCGCATCCCGAAGCGCCACCGGAACGCGCGGCACGCCATCCGGCACGATCGCAGCCGGTGTCGGCACCAGCGCGTCGCCGGTCGGCTGGCCGGTCGCCGGCACCGCCAGCACGACAAGGGCGGCCAGGCCAAGGGCGGCGCAGAGCAGGCGATGGGTCATCATGGTCCCTGTCATGGTCCCTGTCATGCTTCCCATGGTCCTTCCTCAGCTTCCACCGGTGCCTGCCGTTCTTGCCTTCCGCCACCCCTTTGGCAAGGCCGCCCGAACCCGCTAGCGCGCCGGCCATGGCCCCTGCCCTCGACCCGACGCGACCCTTCGCCCTCGTCTGGCAGGCCGATCGCAACCGGGCGCTGCTGTTCACCGAGCTGCGCGGCGTCATCGTGGCCGATGACCTGCCCGCCGCGCTTGCCGGGCTGCGCGCCGCCGCCATCGCAGGGGACTGGCTGGCCGGCGGCATCCCCTACGAGGCGGGCCACGCCCTCGAACCGCGCCTCGCGCGCCTGGCGCGGGGCGACACCGCCCTGTGGTTCGGCCGCTTCGGCCCGCCTGCCCACCTCGATCCCGCCCGGACCGCCGATCTCCTCGGCAGCTTCGTCCGGCCAACGGCGCTCGGCAGCCTCGAACCCCTCGTCACGCGGGCCGAGTGGGAGGCCGCCGTCACCCGCTGCCAGGCGCTGATCGCCGCCGGGGACATCTATCAGGCCAACCTCTGCTTTCCGGCCGAGGTAGCCGTCTCGGGCCACCCGCTTGCGCTGTTCGCCCGCCTGTTCGCGCCCGCTGGCGCCCCGCACGCCGCCCTTGTCCACGCAGGCGGCGGCCGCTGGTGGCTCAGCCTCTCGCCCGAACGCTTCTTCGCGCTCGAGGCCGGCCGGCTGCGGGCAACGCCCATGAAGGGAACGGCCGCCCGCCCTGCGGACCCGGCGGCCGACCGGGCGGCGGCCGGGGCGCTCGCGCTCGACCCCAAGAACCGTGCCGAGAATCTGATGATCACCGATCTCCTGCGCCACGATCTGGCCCGCGTCGCGAAGCCCGGCACCGTCAGGGTGCCCGCCCTCTTCGCCGTCGAGACCTATCCCGCCGTCCACCAGATGACCTCCACCGTCACGGCCGAGCCTGCCCCCGGCCATGACGCACTCGACGTGCTGGCGGCGCTGTTCCCCTGCGGCTCCATCACCGGCGCCCCCAAGATCCGGGCGATGGAAGTGATCGCCGACCTCGAACCCTTCCCGCGCGGCATCTATTGCGGCGCCATCGGCTGGATCGGCCCGGGCGCCCGGGAAGCCGCCTTCAACGTCGCGATCCGCACCCTTGCCATCCATCGCCCCGGCCTGGCGCGGCTGGGCCTCGGCGCCGGCATCGTCGCCGACAGCGACCCGGACGGCGAATGGGCCGAATGCCTCGCCAAGGCGCGCTTCCTTGCGCCCTCGGCCCCGCAGACCCTCCTCGAGACGATGCGCCTCGAGCCCGGCGGCGTCATTCCCCGCCGTGCCCGCCACCTCGACCGGCTCGAAGCCTCGGCACGCCGCTTCGCCTTCGCCTTCGACCGTGCCGGGACCGAGGCCCGGCTGGCCGCGCTCCGGGCCGAAACGCCGCTGCGCCTGCGCCTTGCCCTCTCGCGCGAAGGCCATGTCGCGCTGCACCTCGGCCCCGCCCCGCCGCTGCCGGCCGGGCCGGTCGAGGTCGCGATTGCCCCGCTGCCTGTCCCGCCGGATGACTGGCGCCTCGCCCACAAGAGCGGCGATCGCGCCTTCTACGACGCGGCCCGGGCTGCCGCCGGCACGTTCGAGGTCGTGTTCGAGCGCCCGGACGGCCGTCTGACCGAAGGCAGTTTCACCAGCCTGTTCCTCGAGCGCGACGGCCGCCTGCTCACCCCGCCGGCCGCACTCGGCCTGCTGCCGGGCGTGCTGCGTGCCGAACTCCTCGCCTCGGGCCGCGCCGTCGAGGCCGATCTCGCCGCCGCCGATCTCGAATCCGGCTTCCTGATCGGCAACAGCCTGCGCGGGCTGATCCCGGCGCGGCTTGCAGCCACGCCGGCCCGCTCCTATCCCCCCGCCGTCTGAACAGGGGAATCGCCATGTCGCTGCTGTCGGCCGCCATCGAACGGATCCAGCCCTCGCCGACGATCGCCGTCAGCAATCGCGCCGCCGAACTGAAGGCGGCCGGCCGCGACATCATCGGCCTGGGCGCGGGCGAACCCGATTTCGACACGCCGGATTTCGTGAAGGAGGCAGCGATTGCCGCCATCCGCCGCGGCGAGACGAAATACACCGCCGTCGATGGCACGCCGGCGCTCAAGAAGGCGATCCAGGCGAAGTTCCGCCGCGACAACGGGCTCGATTACCCGCTCGACCAGATCACGGTGAACGTCGGCGGCAAGCAGACCATCTTCAACGCCATGGTCGCCACCCTCGATCCGGGCGACGAGGTGGTGATACCCGCCCCCTACTGGGTCAGCTATCCCGACATCGTCGCCTTCTGCGGCGCGACCCCGGTGGTCGTGCCCTGCCCCATCGGCCAGGGCTTCAAGCTGAAGCCCGAACAGCTCGACGCCGCGATCACGCCCCGCACCAAGTGGGTCATCCTGAACTCGCCCTCGAACCCGACGGGCGCTGCCTACACCGCCGACGAGCTGAAGGCGCTCGCCGACGTGCTGCTCGGCCATCCGCACGTCCATGTGCTGACGGACGACATGTACGAGCATATCGTGTTCGACGGGTTCCGCTTTGCCACCATCGCCGCGGTCGAGCCGCGCCTGTTCGCCCGCACGCTGACCGTCAACGGCGCGTCCAAGGCCTATGCCATGACGGGCTGGCGAATCGGCTTTGCCGGCGGGCCCGGGCCGATCATCAGGGCCATGGCAAGGATCCAGTCGCAGTCCACGTCGAACCCCTGCTCGATCGCGCAGGCCGCCGCTGCCGCCGCGCTCGACGGCCCGCAGGATTTCCTGGCCGAGCGCAACCGTGCCTTTGCCAAACGGCGCGACCTCGTCGTCTCGATGCTGAACCAGGCCAGCGGCCTCAGCTGCCCCCGGCCGGAAGGCGCCTTCTACGTCTACCCCGACTGTTCGGGCCTCATCGGCCGGCAGACGCCCGATGGCCGCACGCTCGAAACCGATTCCGATGTCGCCGGCTATTTCCTCGACAGCGAGGGCGTGGCCGTCGTCCAGGGCGCCGCCTTCGGCCTCTCGCCGGCCTTCCGCATCAGCTACGCGACCGGCATCGACGTGCTGGAGGAAGCCTGCCGCCGAATCCAGCGCGCCTGCGCGGCCGTGCGCTAGGAACCCTTGCGATCCTGCGGCGTGGTTGACCGAAGCGCTTCGACGAACGCCTCGCGCCACCGGCCGACGTGGTCGGTCGTCACCGTCTGCATCAGCACTTCCCAGCGCCGGCGCCGCTCCGCCAGCGGCATGTCGAGGGCGGTGCGGATCGAATCGGCCAGCTCGTCGGTCGAATAGGGGTTCACCAGCACGGCATCCGCCATCTGCTGGGCCGCGCCGGCAAAGCGCGACAGGACCAGCACGCCCGGGTCGGCGGGGTTCTGGGCCGCCACATATTCCTTCGCCACCAGGTTCATGCCGTCGCGCAGCGGCGTCACCAGCGCCACCCGGGCGGTGCGGTAGATGCCGGCCAGCTCGCGCCGGCTGTAGCCCCGGTTCACATAGCGCAGCGGCACCCAGTCCACGGTCGCGAAGGCGCCGTTGATCCGCCCCGACAGATGCTCCAGCCGTTCCCGTATCTCCTGGTAGCTGCCGATGGTGTGGCGCGAGGGCGGCGCGATCTGCAGCAGGAACAGCCGGTTGATGGCATCGTCATGATCGGCAAGGAAGCGTTCGTAGCCGATGAACCGCTCCTCCAGCCCCTTGGAATAGTCGAGCCGGTCGACCCCCACCAGCATCTCCCGCCCGGCGATGCTCACGCGCATCCGGCGCGCCATGGCCCGTGCCTCGGGGCTGCGCGCGGCACGCGCGAACGGCTCGGCGTCGATGCCGATCGGAAAGGCGCCCAGCTGCACCGATCGCCCGAACGCCTGCAGCCGCCCGCCCGGCAGGTGCCGGCCATTGCCCTCCCTCAGGCAATAGTCGGTGAAGGCCTCCAGCCATTCGCTGGTCTGGAACCCGATCAGGTCGCAGTCGAACAGCGAGGCGACGAGGTCGCCGTGGCGCGGCAGCGTCGTCAGCAGCCGCGACGGCGGCCAGGGCGTGTGCAGGAAGAAGCCGATCCGGTTGCCGATCCCCCGGTCGCGAAGCGCGCGGCCCAGCGGGATCAGGTGATAGTCATGGATCCAGATCAGATCATCGGGCTCGATGATGGGCGCCAGCGCATCGGCGAACCGCTCGTTGACGCGCGCATAGCCCAGGTCGAACTGCCGGTCATATTCGGCCAGATCCACCCGATAGTGGAACAGCGGCCACAGTGTCCGGTTGGCGTAGCCATTGTAATATTCCTCCACATCGCGGGTTTCGAGATCGATGGTGGCCGTCGTCACGCCATGCGCGCGCTGCAGGTTGATCTTGCCCGAATAATCCTCGACCGCCTCGCCCGACCAGCCGAACCACAATCCGCGGGACTGGCGCAGCGCAGCCGACAGCGCGACGGCCAGGCCGCCCTGGCTTCCGGTCGTGTCCGCTGTCGGCAGGGCAACCCGGTTCGAGACGACGATCAGCCGGCTCATCGCACGGCCGTCCACGGGCGCGACAGCAGGCTGGCGCAGTTGATGAGGCCGACGAGTGCATAGGTCTGCGGGTAATTCCCCCACAGTTCGCCCGTTTCGAAGTCGATGTCCTCCGACAGCAGGCCCGACCGGGTCCGGCGGCCCAGCATCACGTCGAACAGCCGCCGGGCCTCGTCCATGCGGCCCGAGATGCTCAGCGCCTCGATCAGCCAGAATGTGCAGAAGTTGAAGGCGGTCTGAGGCGATCCGAAATCATCGGGATCGGCATAGCGGAGCATGTGGTCGTTGCGGCGAAGCGCTCGCTCCACGGCGCTGAAGGTCGCGCCGAAGCGCGGATCGCTGGCGCTGATGAACTTCAGGTCCAGCATCTGCAGCAGGCTGGCGTCGATCACATCCTCGCCGAAGGCGGCCGAAAAGGCGCCCAGCCGCTCGCTCCAGGCGTTCGCCTCGATCGTCGCGCGCACCAGATCGGCACGGCCGCGCCAGTAGGCGGCACGGTCCGCCAGCCCCAGCGCCTCGGCCGCATGGCCCAGCCGGTCGCAGCCGGCCCAGCTCATCAGCGCCGAATAGGTGTGGACGTGCGCGCGCGTCCGGAACTCCCACAGGCCGGCGTCGGGCTTGTCGTGCAGCGCGAAGGCGCGCTCGCCCACAGCTTCCAGCGCCTCGAAATCGGCGCGCTGGCCGGGGCGGAACAGCCGCTGGTCGAAGAAGGCCTGCACCGACGACAGGATGATCTGCCCATAGACATCGTGCTGCTGGTGGGTGTGCGCCTCATTGCCCACACGCACCGGACCCATGCCGCGATAGCCGGCAAGCGCCGGCGCGATCCGCTCGGGCAGCTCGCGTTCCATGCCGATCCCATAGAGCGGCTGCACATGGCCGCCGCCTTCCATGTCCACGATGTTGCGCAGAAAGCCGAGATAGCCTTCCAGCACGTCGAGCGCGCCCAGCCGGTTCAGCGCCTGGACGGTGTAATAGGCGTCCCGGATCCAGCAGTAGCGATAGTCCCAGTTGCGCCCGGTATCGGGCGCCTCGGGAATGGAGGTCGTCAGCGCCGCGACGATCGCCCCGGTCTCCTCGTAACAGCACAGCCTGAGCGCGATGGCCGCCCGGATCACATCCGCCTGCCAGTCGAGCGGCAGCGCCAGCCCCCTCACCCAGGACTGCCATTCCAGCAGCGTCTGGTCATACATGCCCCGCACCACCTGCGACAGGTCGCCGCCGAACGGCTCGTCCGGGCCGAGAAACAGGATCGCCACGCCCTCCAGCCGGTGCCAGCGCTCGTCGAGGATGTGGCCGACCGGCACGGTCGTCGTCAGCCGCAGCGGCACGGGGGTCAGCAGGTAGCGGATGTGGTTCGATCCCGAGGTCGCCGCCGGCAGGTCCTGCCCCCAGTTCGCCGTCGGCCGGAGCCGAACGCGGATCCGGGGCGAGCCCTTCAGCGGCCGGAGCACGCGCACGAAGGCCGTCGGCCGATAGACTCGGCCGCTGCGCTGGAACCGCGGCGCGAAATCGACGATCTCGACTTCCTGTCCGTCCGAACCGACCAGCACGGTCTTCAGGACCGCACTGTTGCGGAGATAGGCCTGCCGGGCCTCGACGAAGCCGTCCAGATCGATGCTCCAGTGGCCGGTGGTCGCCGGCTGATCCGGATCGGCATTGCCCAGCAGAGCCGAGAAGACCGGATCGCCATCCGGCCGGGGCATGCAGCTCCAGACAAAGCGCCCGCGCCGGTCCAGCAGCGCCGAGACGGTGCAGTTGCCGATCGGCGACAGGTCGAGATCCCCCCAGGTCAAGCCGCCGACCCGAGCCAGTTGGCAACCGCCGCCACGTCGGGCAGGCCGAAGCGCGCTGCCGAACCCGGCGCCACCCCGCCGACGCGAATGCCCCATCCCCCCATCCTGGCGACGGCCGCGAAGCCGCGCTCGTCGGTGTCGTCGTCGCCGACGAACAGCGGACGCCGCCCGGCGAACGGCGCCTCGCCCATCAGCTGCTCGATCGCCCGCCCCTTGTCGGCCCCGGGCGTCCGAAGCTCGATCACCATCTTGCCGGTCTGCAGCTCGAGGCCGGTCTGCTGCGCGATGGCATGCGCCCGCGCATGCGCCAGCGGTGCCAGCCCCGGCGCCGCCCGATAGTGAAGCGCCAGCGAGACGCCCTTGTCCTCCAGCAACAGGCCCGGCTCTCGGGCAACGAACGCCTTGAGCAGGGCACGCGCCGGCGCCAGCCCGTCGGCGCCGGGCGTTCGCACCTCCGCCCCGCCCGGCAAGCGGATCTCGAGACCATGCACGCCGGCGAGCGGCAGGCCATCGACCCCCAGCAGCCGATCGAGTTTCGCCAGGCTGCGACCGCTCACCACGGCCACCCGGCCGGGAAACCTGCGGCACGCCTCGGCCAGCGCCGATCGCATGGGTGCGGACAGACCAGCCGCGTCCGGCGTGGGCGCGATCTCGGCCAGGGTTCCGTCGAAGTCCAGGAACAGCGCATCGCGCGACGGATCGGGCGCCGGCGGCCCGGCGCGATCGATCCCGCATGGAGCCGTCATGCCGTCACCGCGCGACGACAGCCGATCACCTTGCCCCGGCCGGAGCACGTGCCTCGATCCCTCTGCATGAGCGCCGCCTTGTGGCATCGACCAGAGCCGGGTGCAACCCGAAGCCCCTGTCCTGCGTATCGAAACCATGGCCCCAGCACACTCACGGCCGGTTCACGCCTGCCCTATAGAAGCAACATCATGCCCGATCGTTCCCGACCCGGATGGCGCCTGTCCGAAACGGACACCACGCCCGAAGCCCTCTATGTCAACCGCCGCTCGATCGTCGCGGGCCTCGGGCTCGGCGCCGTCGCCGCGCCTGTCGTCGCCGCCACCGACGTCACCAGGCTCGCGCCGCTCGCCGGCCGCCGCACCATCGCCACCGACGAGACGCCGACGCCTCTGGCCTCGGTTGCTTCCTACAACAATTTCTACGAGTTCGGGCTCGACAAGGGCGATCCGGCCCGCAACGCCCATCGCCTGAAGCCCAGTCCCTGGACGCTTCGCATCGGCGGGCTGGTGAAGCGGCCCTTCACCCTCGATGTCGACCAGTGGATCGCCAGGCTGCCGCTGGAGGAACGGATCTACCGGCTGCGCTGTGTCGAGGGCTGGTCGATGGTCATCCCCTGGCTCGGCGTGCCGCTGTCGGCGCTCATCCGGGTGGCGGATCCGCTCGGCGATGCGAAATATGTCCGCTTCACCACCCTTGCCGACCGCGCGCAGATGCCGGGCCTCGCCTCGCCCGTGCTCGACTGGCCCTACCGCGAGGGGCTTCGCATGGACGAGGCGATGCACCCGCTCACCCTGGTCGCCGTCGGCCTCTACGGCCGGCGCCTGCCCAGCCAGAATGGCGCGCCGCTCCGGCTCGTCGTGCCGTGGAAATATGGGTTCAAGTCGGCCAAGTCGATCGTCGCCATCGATTTCGTCGAGCGCCAACCGCTCACCAGCTGGAACCAGGCGACCCCGCGCGAATATGGCTTCTACTCGAACGTCAATCCCGAGGTCGATCATCCCCGCTGGAGTCAGGCGACCGAGCGGCGCATCGGCGAGTTCCGCCGGCGCAGGACGCTTCCCTTCAACGGCTATGCCGATGAGGTCGCACACCTCTACCGCGGCATGGACCTGAAACGCTTCTACTGATGGCCGGCGCCGCCCCGCTGCCGAGGGCAGCACGCCTCAACGCCCCGCCGCGCTGGCTGAAGCCGGCGGTTCACGCCGTGGCCGCCCTTCCCGGCCTCTGGCTGATGGCGGCCTGGGCCGAGCTGCTGTTCCTCGATCCCGCCTCGCTCCGCCTGTCGGCCGAGCCGGTCGCCCACACGCACAACGCGCTCGGCCTGATGGCGCTGCGGCTGCTGATCGCAACCCTGGCCGTCACCCCCCTGCATCGTCTCACCGGCTGGGTGCCGGTCATGTCGCTGCGCCGGATGCTCGGCCTGTGGGCCTTCGCCTATGCGGCCGTCCACCTCCTCTTCTACCTCCACATGGAGCTGGACTGGAGCGTGCCGCTCCTGCTCGAGGAAGCGGCCAGGCGCAACTTCATCTTCTTCGGCCTCGCCGCCGTCCTGATGCTCGCACCGCTCGCTGCCACCAGCACCCGGGCGGCCATCCGCGCGCTCGGCGGGCGGCGCTGGCAGGCCCTTCACCGCCTCGCCTATGCCGCAGCGCTCGCGGCCTCGGCGCACTTCATCCTGCGCGTGAAGGGGTTCCAGTGGGAACCCTGGATCTACCTTGCCGTGCTGCTGCTCCTGCTCGCCGTCCGCCTCGTCCCCCGACGCTTCATGCCCAGTCGACGACGCGCCACCCCCGCGCCAGCGCCAGCCGCCTGAGCGCCGGCGACGGGCTGACGGCGATGGGCTCGTCGGCCCACAGCAGGGCCGGAAGATCGCTTGCATGGTCGGTGGCGAAGCGGATCGGGCCCGGCCGCCGGCCCAGCGCGCCGACCAGCATCCGGAGCTTGCCCATCGAATAGCAGTTCTCGCCCTCGATCCGGGGGGTCAGGGCGTCGCCGTCCCAGCGGTTGTCGGTCGCGACCACCAGGTCGAAACCCCAGCGGCGGGCGAAGACCTCCGCATAATAGCGCGGGCTTGCCGTCGCCAGCACCAGCCGGCGGCCGGCGGCCCGGTCGGCCGCGATGGCGGCCAGCGCGGCGGGCCGTTCGTGCCGGGCCGCAAAGCCGTCCACGAATGCGCTCGCCGCCCGCGCCACCGTGGCGCGTGGCACGCGGGTGCCCATCATCAGCCGCTGCGTGCGCTCCTTCAGCTCCTTCCGGCCCAGGATCCGAAGCGCGAAACCCAGCAGCGGCAGGATCAGCAACGGCGCCAGCAACAGCCGGGCCGGCGCGTGGCGCCACGCGAAGAAGAACAGCCAGGCGGTCCAGCTCGCGCGGCCGGTGATCGTCCTGTCCATGTCATAGACAGCGATGCCCGTCATTCCCGCCCCTCGCGCGGGAAGCGGTCGCGCCAGGTCGCCGGCGGCAGCCGCTGCTCGGGGGGAAGCGCCCACAGGCCCCGTTCCGCCGCCTTCGCCTCGCGGTGGGCCGCCAGCATCGCCCGGCTGGCGCCATAGCCGCGAACAGCCCAGGCATGGCCCTCGGTCACCAGCGCCAGGTTCACGTCCGTGCGGCCCACCGTCACCCGGCCCAGCCAGCGGCCATAACGGTCGCGGCCGAGGGTCTCGACACGGACGGGCCGCCCCTGCACCAGCCGACGCAGCGCCGATCGCGCCTGGATGCCCCAGGGCTGGCCCAGCTCCGGCGCATCGAGGCCGTGCAGGCGCACCTCGTCCACCCGCTTCTCGCGCGCCCGCTCGACGAGGATGGAGTCGCCATCCTTCACGCGCACCACCACGCCGTCGAAGCCGGCTGCGGCCTGCACCGGCCAGAGCCACAGCAGCAGCAGGATCAGCCGGAGTCGAGCCACCGCCCTTCCTTGCGCGAGGCGGGCACCGCATGCAAAGCCCTGCGGGATGATGCCCGGCGCCTCCCCCCCGGCCGACCCTGCCGTCTCGGTCACGCGCGACCAGGCCCGGATCCTGCTGTCCGGCCGGATGACGGTGGCCCGGGCGGCCGCCCTCGAAGCCGGGCTGGCGGCCGCGCTCGCCGACACGCAGGGCCCGGTCGTGCTCGATCTCGCCGCCGTCGAGCGGATCGACACCGTCGGCGCCTGGATCGCCCACCGGACACTGCGGGACCGGCCCGGCAGCCGCATCGAGGGCGCCAGCCCCGAAGCCATCCGGCTGATCGAGGCGGTCACGGCCGCCGACACCCCCTGCGCCATCCGGCCCGAGCCCGAACCCTTCGTCCGCCGCGAGCTGGAAAAGCTCGGGCGCTACATGTTCGAATTCTGGCGGACGCTGGGCGCCGGCTTCGGCTTCCTCGGGCTGACCCTGCTGTCGTTCGGCCGCGCGCTGGCCAGCCGCCGGGGCATCCGCTGGTCGGCGATCAGCAACCAGATGGAGCAGACGGGCATCAACGCGCTCGGGATCATCGGCCTGATGAGCTTTCTCATCGGGATCGTCATTGCCCAGCAGGGCGCGGTCCAGCTCCGGCAGTTCGGCGCCGAGGTGTTCGTCATCAACCTGGTCGGCCGCGCCACCTTCCGCGAGCTGGGCGTGCTGCTGGCGGCGATCATGGTGGCCGGCCGCTCGGCCTCGGCCTTTGCCGCCCAGATCGGCTCGATGAAGCTCGCCGAGGAAGTGGACGCGATGCGCACCATCGGCCTCGACCCCATCGAAGTGCTGGTGCTGCCGCGGGTCATCGGGCTCGTGCTGATGATGCCGCTCATCGCCTTCTACGCGTCCCTGCTCGCAGTGATGGGCGGCGGCCTCTTCACCTGGATCTCGCTCGACATCCCGCCCGCCGCCTATGTCCAGCGCCTGCGCGAGGTCGTGCCCATGTCGGATTTCTGGATCGGCCTCTCCAAGGCCCCGGTGTTCGGGGCGATCATCGCCGTCATCGGCTGCTTCCAGGGGTTCCAGGTCTCGGGCAACGCCGAATCGGTCGGCATGCGCACCACGCTCGCCGTCGTGCAGGCGATCTTCATCGTGATCGTCCTCGATGCCTTCTTCGCCGTCTTCTATTCGGCGCTCGGCTTCAACTGATGGCCGGGACGACTCCCCTGCCCGCCGTCCGGGTTCGCGGCCTCGTCAACCGCTTCGGGGAGCAGGCGGTGCACGATGGCCTCGATCTCGACCTCATGCCCCGCGAGATCCTGGGCGTCGTCGGCGGCTCGGGCTCGGGCAAGTCGGTGCTGCTTCGCTCGATCATCGGGCTGCGCGTGCCCGACGCCGGCACGATCGAGGTTCTGGGCGAGCCGGTCACCGGGCGCGACGTCACCGCCGACCGCGCGCTCACCCGCCGCTGGGGCGTGCTGTTCCAGGGCAGCGCGCTCTTCTCGGGCCTGACCGTCGCCGAGAACATCGAGGTGCCGCTGAAGGAATATCACAGCCTGCCGCAGGCGCTCATGGACGAGATCGCCGCCTACAAGATCGCCATGGTCGGCCTGCCGCCCGAGGCCGGGGCCAAATATCCCGCCGAGCTGTCGGGCGGCATGAAGAAGCGCGCCGCGCTCGCCCGCGCGCTGGCGCTGGACCCGCTGCTGCTCTTCCTCGACGAGCCGACCGCCGGCCTCGATCCCATCGCCGCGCAAGGCTTCGACAGCCTGCTGAAGACGCTTGCCGAATCGATGAACCTCACGGTCTTCCTGATCACGCACGACCTCGACACGCTGCACGCAATCTGCGACCGGGTGGCCGTGATTGCGGACCGGCGGATCATCGCGAGCGGAACCATCCCCGAGCTGACCCGGCTCGACCATCCCTGGATCCATGACTATTTCGCCGGCCCCCGTGGCCGGGCAGCCGCCACGGCTGCCGCCCGCCGGGCGACCGCCTGATGGAAACGCGCCAGTCCCATGTGCTGGTCGGTGCCATCACCTTCCTGCTGGTGGTCGCGCTGTTCGCCTTCGTGCTCTGGCTGTCGCGCTACACCGGGCAGGAACGGGACCGCTACGACATCTTCTTCCAGCAGTCGGTCGCCGGGCTTGCCATCGGCTCCAACGTCTCCTTCTCGGGCGTGCCCGTCGGCCAGGTGCGCGAAATCGCGCTGATGCCCGAAAGCCCTGAGTTCGTTCGCGTGCGGATCGAGGTCAGGCCGGAGGTGCCGGTGCTGGAGGGCACCACCGCGACACTTCAGGGCGTGGGCTTCACCGGCGTGACGGAAATCCAGCTGTCGGGCAGCGTTCGCGGCCAGAAGCCGCTGACCGAGCCGGGCCCCTATGGCGTTCCCGTCATCCCGGCGGCCGCCTCGGGTTTCGGCCAGCTGCTGGAAACGGCCCCCCAGGTGCTCGAACGCGTCTCGACACTGGTCGCCCGCCTCAACGAGGTGCTCGACGACGACAACCGCAAGGCGCTGGCCGGAATCCTCGCCAACCTCGACAGGACCACGGCCGCCCTCGCCAACGAGGAGCAGTCGATCCGCACGGCCCTGCGCGAGACCGAAGCGACGCTGAAGGCCGCGACAGCAGCCGCCACCCAGCTGGAGCGTGCCGGCGCCACGGCCGAGCAGCTTCTGACCGAGGATGGCAAGCCGCTCATCGCCGAGCTTCGCCGCTCGGTGGTGGCGGCCGAAGCGACGCTAAAGCGCCTCGAGGGCGTGGTGGCCGCGGCCGAACCCGGCATTCAGTCCCTCTCCACCCAGACGGTGCCGCAGGTGAACCAGCTCGTGGCCGATCTGCGCGACGTCAGCCAGCAGATTGGCGCGCTCGCCGCCCGGCTTGACGAGGATCCGCTCGGCGCGCTGACCGGCGGCCGTCCGCTGCCCGACTATCAGCCGGAGAATCGCCGATGATCCGCTGCGCTGCCCCGCTCCTGCCTGTGCTGCTCGCGGGGCTCTCGGCCTGCGCGCCGCTCGTGCAGATCGGCGGCGGCGTGCCCAGGCCCGATGCCGTGCTCACCCTCGCGGCTGCGCCCGCACCGGCCGTCCCGGTCGGCCGCGAACCGGTGGACAGGACGCGTGCCGTCACCATCGACACGCCGGCCGTGCCGGGCGCGCTGCAGACCCTGCGAATCCCGGTCACCGTCTCGGACACCGCGATCCAGTATGTGAAGGCAGCGCAATGGTCGGAACAGCCGGCCCGGCTGTTCCAGCGCCTGCTCGCCGATGTCGTGCAGGCGCAGGGCACGCCGGTCCTCGACCAGCGCTCGTCGGGCCAGCTCGGCGCCCGGCGGCTGACCGGCCAGCTGCTGGCCTTCGGTGTCGATGTGCGCGGCGAGCCCCTGGTTCGCATCCGCTACGACGCGACGCTGAGCGCGCCCGATGGCATCCGCCAGCGCCGCTTCGAGCGCGAGGCGCCGATCGCCCGGGTCGAGGGGCCGCAGGCGGCCGCCGCCCTCAACGCGGCCGCCAATGCGCTCGCCGCCGACGTCGCCCGCTGGCTCGACGAACCGGAGCCGGCGAGGCCGGCCGGTTGACCGCACGACCCGCTTGCCGCTATCGCGCCGGCTCGCCGGCCCGGCGGGCGGGGTAGCTCAGCTGGTTAGAGCACAGGATTCATAACCCTGAGGCCGCGGGTTCAAGTCCCGCCCCCGCCACCAGCCCGCGGCCCGGGCGCGACGAAGGCGCAGCAGCCGCGAAGCCCGCCCCTTGCCAGCCGGACCCGTGGCTGTAGCCTCCGGGCGGCAAGGCCCCGGCGGCTCTGAGGGATGGCATGATGGCAACGAACGCAGGCAGCCCCGATCCGGTCGCAGCGCTTCGTGCAGCGCTCGGCTCGGCCCTCGTCGAGGATGCGGCAAGCCTCTGCCTCGCCGCCCAGGATGTCTTCACCGAGGGGCCGCTGCCCGCCGGCGTGTTCCGGCCCGGCAGCGTCGAGGCGCTGGCCGACGGCGTGGCATCGGCCGCCCGCCTCGGCTTTGCCCTCGTGCCGCGCGGCGGCGGGATGAGCTACACCTCGGGCCATGTCGCCGGCAGCCCCGGCCACCTCGCCATCGACCTGTCGCACCTCGACCGTATCGTCTCGATCGAACCCGAGGACCGGCGCGTCACCGTCGAGGCCGGCTGCACCTGGGCCAGCCTCCACGCCGCGCTCAAGCCGCTCGGGCTTCGGGTTCCCGCCTGGGGCACGCTGTCGGGCGCCCGCGCGACGGTCGGCGGCGGCATGAGCCAGAATGGCGTCTTCTGGGGCGCGCGCGGGGGGCCGGTCGCCGCCGCGGCGCTGGGCTTCGACGTGGTGCTGGCCGATGGCCGCATCCTCGCCACCAACCTGGGGCCGATCCGCGGCGCCGGGCCCGATCTCACCGGCCTGTTCGCCGCCGACTGCGGGGCGCTCGGCATCAAGGCCCGGATCACCCTGCCGCTCGTGCCCGAAGCCGAGGCCCTGGCCTTCACCAGCTTCAGCTTCGCCACCGCAGACGATTTCCTGAAGGCGCTCGGCGCCATCGGCCGCGCCGGTCTTGCCAGCGAGGTTTTCGGCTTCGATCCCTTCCTGCAGGCGCAGCGCATGAAGCGCGACAGCCTGGCTGCCGACGCGAAGGCGCTGATCGGCACCATCAAGGCGCAGGGCAGCTTCTGGAAGGGGCTGACCGAAGGCGCTCGGGTGGCGGTCGCCGGCCGCACCTTTCTCGACGAAGGCAGCTTCTCGCTGCACGCGATCAGCGAGGGGCGAAGCCCCGCCGCCGCCGAGGCCGATGCCGCCGCCATCCGGTCGATCTGCACGCTGGCCAATGGCAGCGAGGTCGAGAACAGCATCCCCAAAGTGCTTCGCGCCAACCCCTTTCCGCCAGTCAACTCGATGCTCGGGCCCGCAGGCGAACGCTGGGTCCCGGTGCACGGCATCGTCCGCCACAGCCAGGCCCGGTCGGCGTTCGAGGCGATCGCGGCGCTTCATCGGCAGCATCGCGCGGCCATGACCGACCTCGATGTCACGACCGGCACCCTGTTCCTGGCGCTCGGCCCCACCGGGGTGCTGATCGAGCCGGTCTATTACTGGCCCGACAGCTGGCAGGCGATCCACCGCCGCTCGGTCGAGCCCGCGCACCTCGCCCGGCTTGCCGAGTCGCCCGCCAACCCGCCGGCCCGCGCGCTCGTCGAGCAGCTGCGGGCCGGGCTGATCGCGCTGTTCGGCCGGTTCGATGCAGCGCATTTCCAGCTCGGCCGCGCCTACCCGCTGGCCGACCGACTCGATCCGGCCGCCCTTGCCCTGCTGCGCGCGCTCAAGGCCGAGCTTGACCCCGAGCGCCGCATGAACCCCGGCGTGCTCGGGCTCTGACCATGCAGCAGATCAGCCGCCATGTCGTCGAGGTCGATGGCCGCTTCGTCCACTATCGCCGCTGCGGCTCGGGCCCGCCGCTGCTGATGGTGCACCAGAGCCCGCGCTCCTCGGCCGAATATGTGCCGCTGATGCGGGCCTGGGGCGCGCGCTTCACCTGCATCGCGCCCGACACGCCGGGCTTCGGCCAGTCCGACCCGCTGCCCCGCCCGGATGCCTCTGTCGACGATTTCGGTGATGCGCTGGTGGCCCTGCTCGACGAACTGGGCCTGAAGGGCCCGGTCGCCGCCTGGGGCTTCCACTCGGGCGGTATCATCCTGATGAACCTTCTGCGCCGACATCCCGGCCGGCTGCGCCGGGCGGCGATCGGCGGCTATGCCATCTGGACCGAGGCCGAACGCGCCCTGTTCGCCGGCCGCTACCTGCCGCCGCTGCTGCCCACACCCTATGGCGAGCATCTGACCTGGCTGTGGAACCGGATGCTGGAGCAGAGCTGGTTCTTCCCCTGGTTCGCGGCCGATCCGGCGCACCGCCTGCCCGGCGCGCACGCCGATGTCGCCCGCGTCGACCAGGCCGTCCGCGAGATGCTGGACGCCGGCGACGCCTATCGAACCGGCTATGGTGCCGTGCTGGCTGCCCCGCGCGACGTGCCGCCGGCCGATGCAGGCGTGCCGCCGGTGCTGATCACCGCCTATGCCGGCGATCCGCTGCAACCGCACATCGACCGGCTGGGGCAACTGCCCGCGGGCTGGACGGCCCGCAAGGTGGCGACCGCGGCCGAACAGCAGGCACTCAGCCTGGCATTCCTGGCCGCCGATCCGGGCGGGCCGGCGCCGCCCGTCGCCGAAAGCCGGCAGCGCGGCTTCCTGTCCGTTCGCACCGACGCCTTCGAAGGCCTTGTCCACTGGCGCGGCGCGGCAGGGGAAAGGGCAGCGGTCGCAGCCCCGGGCGAGAGCGTGGCCATGGCCGAAGGTGCCGGCATGGATCCCCCCGGCCATGGGCTGAGCGATGACTGGCCCGGCCCTGCCCCCGCCGCGCGCGCGCCGTGGCAGGCCGTCCTCGATTCGGTTGCCCGGGCCACCGGCCTGTCTCCCCGTCTGCCGCCCACCCCCCGGGGCGAGGCCGATCAGCTGTTCCCCCCGCTCACGCCCGACCGCTTCGGCGGCCATCTCACGCGCGCCTGGGCGATCGTACGCGCCAGCCGGCTGTTCAGCCCCTGGTATGCGGTCGATGCCGCCCATGCGCGCGCCTTCACCCCCGATGACCTCGATCCGCAACGCCTCGCCACCGCCCATCTCGCCCGCCTGCAGGCGCGAAGCGGTGCAGGCTGGTGCCGGGCACTGCAGGGGGAAACCGCTGACCCGGCCTGATTGCATGGCTGCCCCTGCGTTTACAGGGCTGGCGGGATTGTCCAGACTGATGCAGCAGCCAGTCCGATGAGGAACCCATGGAGCATCTGACCGCCGGACGTGGCCCGACCCTGCCGCGAACGGCCGTGCCCAGCCCCTGCGCCGACTGCACGGTTCGGGATCGCGCCATCTGCGCCGCGCTCACCCCCGACGAGCGGCGCCTGCTCGGCGCCGCCGGTCGCATCCAGGCCGTCGAGCGCGGACAGACCCTGCTGTGGGAGGGCGAGGATGCGCTGCTCGTCGCCAATGTGATCGACGGCGTGCTGAAGCTGTCCACCTCCACGTCCGACGGCCGCGAGCAGATCGTCGGCGTCGTCTACCCGTCCGACTTCATCGGCCGCCCCTTCGGCGACCGAAGCCAGCACAGCGTGACGGCGCTCACCGATGCGCGCGTCTGCCTGTTCGCCCGCAGCGCCTTCGACCGCTTCGCCCACAGCCACCCCCACCTCGAACACCGCCTGCTCGAGCGCGCGCTCGACGAGCTCGACCGGGCCCGACGCTGGATGCTGCTGCTGGGCCGGAAATCGGCCACCGAGCGGGTGGCGAGCTTCCTCATCGAGCTGTCGCACCGGCTTGCCGAGACCGGCTGCACCGAGGATGGCCCGCTCGACAGCTTCGACCTTCCGCTCGACCGGCAGCAGATCGCCGACGTGCTCGGACTCACCATCGAAACGGTGAGCCGCCAGCTCTCGGCGCTGCGAAGCCAGGGCCTGATCGACCTGCCGGGCCGGCGCGCGCTCGTCATCCGGGATCGCGCCCGCCTGACCGCCCTTGCCGGGGACTGATAGCGCATCCCGCTGACCAGGGCCGCTCACCGGGATGCGCCAGCGCGACCGCGCGCGGCCGGCAGGCCGCACGCGCGAGGGCGAAGAGGCGTCGGCATCGAGCCCTGGCATGACTCCGGCTTGACCTCGATCAACGCGCGGCCGGGCCCGGCCGGGGCAGGATGCCGCCATGTGGCCCTATCATCCGCATCTGCTGCAACGGCCGGTGCCGCGCTACACCAGCTATCCGACGGCGGCCGAGTTCACGGACGGCGTCGGCGCCGAGGCCCTCGCCGGTGAACTCGCCGGCATCCGGCCCGGCACGCCCGCCTCGATCTATGTGCACATCCCCTTCTGCCGGGACATCTGCTGGTACTGCGGCTGCAACACGGGCCGTGCCAACCGGCAGGGCCGCGTGGAGGCCTATGTGGAGGCCCTCCACGCCGAGATCGACTGGCTCGCCCGGCAGGTGGCCGGGCGGATCGAGGTCGAGCGGCTGAGCTTCGGCGGCGGCAGCCCGAACGCCTTGGAGCCGCGCGCCTTCGTGCAGCTGGTCGATTCGCTGCTGGTCGCCTTCGGTTCGGCCAGCCCCGACATCTCGGTCGAGCTCGATCCCCGGTCGCTGGACTGCGAGTGGGCCGCCCTGTTCCGCCGGCTCGGCGCGCGCCGCGCCAGCCTTGGCGTGCAGACCCTGGAACCGCATGTGCAGGCCGCCATCGGCCGGATCCAGCCGCGCGAGCTGATCCGCCGGTCGGTCGACCTGCTGCGCGATTCCGGCGTCACCAGCCTCAACTTGGACCTGATGTTCGGCCTGCCCGGGCAGACCGACGATGATCTCGCCCGCACCCTCGAGACCGCCATCGCGCTCGAGCCCGACCGCATCGCGCTGTTCGGCTATGCCCACATGCCGGACCTTATTCCCCGGCAGCGCCGGATCGCGGCGGATCGACTGCCCGGGCTCGAACAGCGGTTCGGCATGAGCGCGCTTGGCTACCGCCGGCTGGTCGAGGCCGGCTACCGCCCCGTCGGCTTCGATCATTTCGCAAGGCCGTCCGATCCGCTGGGCGCAGCCGCGGCCGACGGCCGGTTGCGGCGCAACTTCCAGGGCTTCACCGACGATCAGGCCGATCACCTCTTCGGCCTGGGGGCAAGCGCGGTCACCGCGCTTCCCGGCCTGCTGGTGCAGAACGAGAAGAATGTCGGCCGCTACCGGATGCGGGTGCTGGCCGGCCAGCCGGCGGCCAGCCGGGGTGTCCGTCGCAGCGCCGACGACCGCGAACGCGCGCTGGTGATCGAGGATCTGCTGTGCGGGCGGGAGGCCGACCTGTCGGGGCTCGACCGGCCGGACTGGGCGCAACCCTGGCTTGCCCCCTTCCTGGCCGCCGGCCTCGCGAGCCGGACGGGCAACCGGCTTGCGATCACGGCGGCCGGCCTGCCCTATGCGCGCGGGATCGCGGCCTGCTTCGATTCCTACCGGAGCCAGGGGCCGGGGCGCTTTTCCAGCGCCATCTGATGCCGCGCCTCAATCTCAGCTAGGATCGGCCGGTGGAACAGATCCAGCTGCTGCAGCCGCTGGCCCTGGCGCTTGCCATCGGCCTGCTGGTGGGCCTCGAGCGCGGCTGGCGGGCCCGCGGCGAGCCGGCCGGGCATCGCGTGGCCGGCTTCCGCACCTTCGGCCTCCTGGGCCTGCTGGGCGGGGTTGCAGCGCTGCTGCCGCCGGCCTTCGGTGCCGCGCTCCTGCTTGGTGCGGCGGCCACGCTGGTCGCCGGCTACCTCCGCGAATCGACCGCCGAGCGGCACAGCGCCACCACCACCATCGCTGCCCTGCTGACCCTTGCACTCGGCGCCTTCGCAGCCGGCGGCCACGCGGTCGAGGCGCTCGCCGCCGCCGCCGTCCTGGTGCTGCTGCTGGCGCTCAGGCACCAGCTGCATGCGCTGCTGCGCGGCATGTCCGAGGCCGAGATCGAGGCGATCTCGCGCTTTGCCATCGTCGCGCTTGTCGTCCTGCCGCTCATGCCCGACCGCGCCATGGGCCCGCTCGATGCCTGGAACCCCCGGCATCTCTGGCTTGTCGTCGTCCTCGTCTCGGGCCTGTCCTTCCTGGGCTATGCCGCCGCCCGCCGGCTCGGCCCGGGGCGCGGGCTGATGGTCACGGCAGCCGCCGGCGGGCTCGTGTCCTCCACCTCGGTCACCGTCGCCTATGCGGGGCGGCTGGCAGAGGCCGACAGCGCCACGCGGGGCGCGCTGACGGCCGGAATCGCGATCGCCTCGGCGGTGATGTTCGGCCGGGTGCTGCTGCTGACAGCGCTGCTGGCGCCGGCGGCGCTTGCAACTCTCGCCGCGACGATCGTGCCAGCCGGCGCGGTCGCGCTTGGGCTTGCGGCACTCGCTGCGACACAGGCGCGCCAGGCCGGCCCGGCCCACGCCATGTCGCTGGGCAACCCGCTCGACTTCCGGCCGGCGCTGCAGCTCGCCGCGCTGATCGCCCTGCTTGCGATCGCCGTGCGCTGGGCGATCGACCGGTTCGGCGATCTGGGGGTGGGCGTCCTGCTCACCCTGACCGGCGCCGGCGATGTCGATGCCGCCATCATCACGCTCGCCGGGCTTCCCGCCGGCAGCATCGCCCCGGCCCCGGCCGGACAGGCGCTGGCGCTGGCCGTCATCGCCAACACGGCAGTGAAACTGTGCCTGGTGCTGGCCATCGCCCGCAACCGGGCCGGGGTGGTCGCATCCCTTCCGCTGCTGGCAGCGGCCGGGGTGGCGGGCACGACCCTGCTCGTCCTGGCCTGAGCCCGCCGGCGCCGGCACAACTTGCCGCAGGGCCGGCCGCTTGCCGCCGCGCCGGCCGCCGGCCAACAGGGCGGGGCATGTCCGATTCCGGTTCCGTTGATCGTCTCGGCCTCACCCGCGTCGCCTTCGGCTGTCGCAGCCTCGACGAGCTTGCCGCCGCGCGCGACCGCTTCGCGCTGACCCTGCCGGATGGCAGCCGGGTCGGCCGGATCGGCTCGGCCCGCCGCCCGCGCGCGGCCGGGCGGCTGGCCGGCGGCCGCCTGTTCTGGATCATCCGCCACACGCTGGTCGCGCGGCAGACGATCCTCGAGGTGGTGGACGGGCCCGAGGGTGGTTGCGAAATCCACCTCTCCTTCGAGATCGTGCCCGTCGAGCCGCGCGCGCGGCGCGCCCACCAGGGCTGGCGCTACCTCGCGCCGGCCGACTGGCCACCGGATGCCGGCGCCGGCCCGGCCGCCCTGCCGCCGGCGCTCGCAGCCGACCTCGCCGCGCTCGCCCTCATCTGATCAGCCGCAGCGGATGGTGCCCGATCCGGTGCTGCGCGAGGTGCAGCGCGCACCGCCGGTGACGACGATGTTGCCCGAGCCTGTCACGCGCAAGTCCGCCGTATCCGTCGCTCCCGCCCGGACATTGCCCGAACCGGTCACGGCCGCCGTCAGGTTGCGGCAGGCGAGCCCTTTGGATTCGATGTTGCCGCTGCCGGAAATCCGGATGTCGCCGCTGGCGCAGGCGCCGGCTGCCCGCAGCGTGCCCGAGCCCGAGATCGACAGCGCCAGCGTCTCGACGGCGACATCTGCCAGGCTGAGGTCGCCCGACCCGCTGATCCGGCCGGCGAAGGCGCCGCCCGCCACCCGGTCGATGGTCATGCTGCCCGATCCGCTGATCGTCGCGGCAGCCAGTGCGGGCGTGCGAACGGCAACACGCACGCCGCCGCGCGTGCGCCATGTCCACCGGCCGGGCCGGGATCCGATCACCAGCGCGCCATTCTCCACCCTTATGTCCAGCCGGTCGAGATCGGCCTGGTCGCCGGTTGCAGTCACGGCCGTCGCCGGGCCCACGCGAACCTCGACATCGGATGCAGCTGCAAGGATCACCCGGTCGAACGGGCCGACCGGAAAGCTTCGGTCGGCGGCCGAGGCCGGAGCGGAAACGAGAATGGCGGCGGCCAGCGAAAGAGATCGTCGCATCGGAAACTCCCGAAGACTGACCCTCTCTCGCCCGGACATCTAGCTGCCTGCAACATGGCGGGCAAGCACGAACGGCCCCGCCGTTGCCGGCGGGGCCGCTTGCGTGCCGGACAGGGGCGGCCGGGCGGCTCAGGCCGCCTTCAGCACATCCTCGATCTCGCGCTGGGCGGCCGGTTCGTCGATGTTCTTCATCGCTGCCACTTCGCGCGCCAGCCGGCTGATCGCCGCCTCGAAGATCTGCCGCTCGGAATAGCTCTGCTCGGGCTGGTCCTCGGCGCGGTGCAGGTCCCGAACCACCTCGGCAATCGAGACGAGATCGCCCGAGTTGATCTTCGCCTCATATTCCTGGGCCCGGCGCGACCACATGATGCGCTTGATGCGCGGCTTGCCCTTCAGCGTCTGCAGCGCGTCCTTCAGCGTCGCCTCGCTCGAAAGCTTGCGCATGCCCACCGACTCGGCCTTGTTGGTCGGCACTTTCAGCGTCATCCGCTCCTTGTCGAAGCGCAGCACATAAAGCTCGAGTTTCGCACCCGCGATCTCGCTCGACTGGATTTCGATCACGCGACCGACGCCGTGCTTGGGATACACGACATTGTCACCCACCTGGAAGCTGAGGGCCTTGCTTGCCATGGAGTCAGGAGTCCTTCCGTTCTGCGAGCCATCGCGTCGACGCCTGCAATCCGGCCCCGGCACACTCGTGCCTGACCGTTCCGGGCGAGGCCGCAGGCAGCGGCCGGGCAACGGAACCAGTCGGTCGGACATCAGGCGGTCCCGCGCGACACCGTCATCATTGGGGCAATGGCCCAGCGGAACCGGGGCCATCGCCGGAGTGGCGACACCCGGGCAACGGGCCTGTCGGGCACGCGGTCATGGTGCTGACGCGCTCCGGCGTCACCATGCGGGCCCGGACCGACCCGGCCCGAGACATGGTGATGTAGCAGAAATGTGACGCTTTGAAAACCCGGCCCGGCCCGGCCCCCGCGCACCGGATCCCGCGCCCCGGCACGGCGACGCGCGCCCGGGCAGGCCCCGGGCCTTCTGTCGCGGCACGGGCCTACATGTCGTCATCGGCCTCCGGGCCCGTCAGCAGCGCCTCCGAGACACCGGCTGCATTGTCGCGGATGGCCGCCTCGATCCGCGCGGCGATCTCGGGATGGTCGGCCAGATATTTCTTCGCATTCTCCCGTCCCTGCCCGATCCTGAGACTGTCATACGAGAACCAGGCGCCGGATTTCTCGACCAGCCCCGCCTTCACGCCCAGGTCCAGGATCTCGCCCGTCTTGGAGATGCCCGAGCCATACATGATGTCGAACTCGACCTGCCGGAAGGGCGGCGCCACCTTGTTCTTCACCACCTTCACCCGGGTCGTGTTGCCGATGATGTCGTCGCGTTCCTTGATCTGGCCCGTCCGCCGGATGTCGAGCCGGACGGACGCGTAGAATTTCAGCGCATTGCCACCCGTTGTCGTCTCCGGGTTGCCATACATGACCCCGATCTTCATCCGCACCTGGTTGATGAAGATGACGATGCAGCGTGAGCGGCTGATGGAGCCCGTCAGCTTGCGCAGCGCCTGGCTCATCAGGCGCGCCTGCAGCCCGACGTGGCTGTCCCCCATCTCGCCCTCGATCTCGGCGCGCGGCACCAGCGCCGCCACCGAGTCGACCACCAGCACGTCGATCGCGTTGGAACGGACCAGCGTGTCGACGATCTCCAGCGCCTGCTCGCCCGTATCCGGCTGCGAGACGATCAGATTGTCGGTATCGACCCCCAGCTTCTTGGCATAGATGGGGTCGAGCGCATGTTCGGCATCGACAAAGGCAGCGATCCCGCCTGCCTTCTGCGCCTCGGCGATGGCCGACAGGGCCAGCGTGGTCTTGCCCGAGGATTCGGGTCCGTAGATCTCGACGACGCGGCCACGCGGCAGCCCGCCGATTCCCAGCGCGATGTCGAGCCCGAGCGAGCCCGACGAGATGGCCTCGATCTCCAGCGTCTCGCGCTGGCCGAGCTTCATCGCCGATCCCTTGCCGAACGCCCGATCGATCTGGGCGAGTGCCGCTTCCAGCGCCTTTTCCCTGTCCACGCCTGTCCCCTCTTGCCGGGCCGATGGCCAGCCCGAACTCGCGACCCCATGCCGGCCTAGCCCCCGGCCGGAAGCCGCGCAAGTCCGGTCGGGCGCCCCCGTCGTACCCCTTTTGTTCCAGCCCTGCAAGCCATCAGATCAGCTCGGCCACCCGCTCGGCGAGTTCGCGCATCGAGAAGGGCTTGGCGATCACCGCGACATCCAGATCGGGCACCGCGCCGCGCGCCACATCGTCGGCATAGCCCGAGACCAGCAGCACCGGCAGGCCCGGATGGCGGGCACGCGCCGCCCGGGTGAGCTCGATTCCGTCGAGCCCCGGCATCCGGATGTCGGACAGCAGCAGCGCCGGCCGCTCGCTCGCCAGCCGGCTGAGCGCCGCCTCGCCATCGGCCGCCTGCCGCACGCGATAGCCCAGCCGCTCCAGGCTGCGCGCCGTCGACATGCGAAGCAGCATGTCATCCTCGGCCAGCAGGATCACCTCGCCCGCCACCGCCCGCGGCGCCGGCGCCCGCGTCACCGTGCCCGAGGCGTCCGGCAGGAACAGGGTGAAGCCCGCCCCGCCCAGCGCGCCGGGCGCCTGCAGCAGGAACCCGCCGGACTGCTTGGCAAGCCCGAAGGCGGTCGCCAGCCCCAGCCCCTGCCCGTCCGGCCGGGTCGTGAAATAGGGCTCGAAGATGCGCGCCGCGATGGCGGGCGGCACGCCCGGCCCATTGTCCTCCACCCGAAGCGCGGCATAGCTGCCCGGCGGCATGAACCCGCGCGCGGACAGCGGCCGCTGCGCCGGTCCGATCCGGGCCGTCGTCACCCGGATCCGGCCGCCATCGGCCGGCGCTGCCTCGCGCGCATTCAGCACCAGGTTCACCACGATCCGCTCCAGCGCCGTCGGATCGACCCGCACCGGCCCGGCGGGCGCCAGCGCCAGCTCCAGCGCGGCGCGCGGCCCGGCAATGGCCTTCAGCGTCGGCAGCAGCGGTTCCAGCAGCGTCTCCAGCGGCGCGACCTCGGGATTCAGCAGGTCCTGCCGGGAAAAGGCCAGCACCTGCCGGATCAGCCGGCTGGCCTTCACCGCCTGGCTGACGATGGCCTCCAGGTCGCGAACATCCTCGCCGCCGCAGCGGCCGCGCGCCTGCACCAGTTCGGCGGTCGCCACGATGCCGCCCAGCATGTTGTTGAGATCGTGCGCCAGGCCCGCTGCCAGCAGCCCGACCGCGCGCGTGCTCACCGGCCCGTCCGGGCCGCCGGCGTCAGCCGTAGCGCTCCTCGAGCCAGGGATCGCCGACATTGTGATAGCCACGGACCTCCCAGAAACCGGGCCTGTCCACGGCCGACAGCTCGATCCGTTTAATCCACTTGGCGCTCTTCCAGAAATAATAGCGCGGGATCACCAGCCGCGCCGGGCCGCCATGCTCGCGGCTCAGCGGCACGCCGTCATGGCTGTGCGCCACCAGGCAGTCGGCTTCCGCGAAATGGTCGAGCCGCACGTTGGTGGTGTAGCCGTCATGGGCATGCAGGATCACATGCGCGGCCTCGGGCCGGGGGCGCACCAGGCCAAGCAGCACCTCCGTCCGCACGCCCTGCCAGCGGTTGTCGTAGCGGCTCCACTGCGTCACGCAGTGGATGTCCGACACATCCTCGGCCTGCGGCAGGGCGAGAAACGCGTCCCAGTCCAGGCTGACCGGGTTTTCGACCGCACCGTCGATGTCCAGCCGCCACGCGGACGTCGGCACATGCGGCTGCACGCCCAGGTCGAGAACCGGCCAGTTCGCGACAAGCCGCTGCCCCGGCGGCAGCCGCATCGACTTGTCGGGATCGGGCCTGCCCGTCAGCAGCCGGCCGGCCCGCGCCCAGGCCTGCTTGGCGGCCGCCAGCTTCTCGTTGTAGCCGCTCAAGCGCCGACCTCGTGCACACCGCCGTCCGGCTGGCCATGCCGGCGGCGGCGGCGGCGGTTCCATCGCTGCCCGACCCACAGCCGCCAGCCGACCTGCACCGCGAGATAGCCCGCCACCCCGCCGACCACGGCAAAGACGATGAGGCCGACGATCGTCGGCCCGGCAAGCGCGATCGCCCAGTCGAGCGCGCGCTGCACCGCGCCCACGTCCATGTCGAGGCCGAGCACCGCGCCCTCCTTCAGCGGCAGCAGGGTCCGGCCCACGGCATAGGCGCCCAGATAGACGAGCGGGAAGGTGATCGGGTTCGTCACCAGCGTCGCGATGGCTGCAACCGGCAGGTTGGCGCGCGCGCCCACCGCGAACATGGCCGCCACCGGCGTCTGCAGGCCCAGCGGCAGCAGGAAACCCAGGAACACGCCCAATGCCGCCCCGCGCGCGACCCCGCGCCGGTTGAAGCGCCAGACCAGCGGCGAGGACAGATGACGCGCGAACGGCCGCAGGAAGCGGCTCGCTTCCATCGTCTCCCGCGTCGGCAGTCGCACCCAGCGCCGCACACCGTCTCCCTTGGTTCGTGTCAGCGGCCGTTGCGCCGCCATTACGGCGAAGATGTGTCGGCCTTGCGCGCGGTTCAACGCAAAAAGGTTAAAATCGACGAACCGCCCGCCCCTGCACGACGGGACGGGGCGGCTCAGCCCCGCTCGCGCAGCAGCCGCGCCTGCTGGCGCTTCCAGTCCTTTTCCTTCTCGGCCTCGCGCTTGTCGTGCAGCTTGCGGCCCTTCGCCAGCGCCAACTCCACCTTGGCCTTGCCGCGCTCGTTGAAATAGACCGACAGCGGCACCAGCGTCATCCCCTGCCGCGCGACGGCGCCGTGCAGCTTCGAGATCTCGCGCGTGGTCAGCAGCAGCTTGCGCGGCCGCCGCGGCTGGTGGTTGAAGCGGTTGCCATGGCTGAACTCCGGGATGTTGGCATTCACCAGCCAGACCTCGCCGTCCTTCACCTCGGCATAGCTCTCGGCGATCGAGCCCTCGCCGAACCGCAGCGACTTCACCTCCGTTCCGGTCAGCACGATCCCGGCGTCGAGCACATCCTCGAAGCTGTACTCGTGCCGCGCCCGCCTGTTCTCGGCGACCGTCTTGACCTTCGCCGCCGAGGGGCGGGGCCGCGCCATCAGGGGGCGAGCCCGGCGTGCGCCAGCGCGGCATCCACCTCGGCGCGGGCCAGATCGGAGGGGGGAATGATCGGCAGCCGCACCTCGGCTGTCATGCGCCCCATCTGCGACAGCGCATATTTGGCCGGACCCGGCGACGCATCGGCGAACAGCGCCTGCGAAAGGGGCCACAGCTGGTCCTGGAGAATCAGCGCCGTGGCATAGTCGCCCTCGCGACAGGCCCTGACCTGCGCGGCGGCAAGTCCGGGCGCGACATTGGCCGTCACCGATATGGCGCCGACCGCGCCATGCGCCATCATGCCCAGCGTCATGTAGTCGTTGCCCGACAGGATGCGGAAATCCCGCCCGCACATGTGCCGGATCTCGCTCACCCGGTTGATGTCCCCGGTCGACTCCTTCACCCCCACGATCATCGGATGCTGCGCCAGCTCGGCCATGGTCGCGGTCGTCATGTCGATCGCCGACCGGCCGGGAATGTTGTAGATCAGGATGGGCAGCGGGCTGCGGTCGGCCAGATGGCGGAAATGCGCCAGCAGGCCGCGCTGGCCCGGCCTGTTGTAATAGGGCGTCACCACCAGCGCCGCATCGGCGCCGGCCGCCGCCGCCCGCTCGAGATGGTGCAGCGCAACGGCCGTGTCGTTCGATCCGCAGCCGGCGATCACCGGCACCCGGCCGCGCGCTGCCCTCACCGTCAGCGCCACGACATGGTCATGCTCCTCGATCGACAGCGTGGCCGACTCACCGGTCGTCCCGCACGGCACCAGCCCGGCCGAGCCCTGGGCGATCTGCCAGTCGATGAAGGCCTCCAGCGCAGCCTCGTCCACCCGCCCGTCGCGAAAGGGCGTCACGAGCGCGGGTATGGATCCTGACATGTCGACCATCTTCTCGATCCTGGCGGGCAAGCGTTCGGCCGGGCGTTCCGGCACCGCATCGGGGTTGGCGCCCGGGCGCTGCCTGCCTAAAGCTGTCGGCATGTGCGTGCAACTCCGCCCCTTTATTGCCGGCCTTGCCCTCCTGGCCGGGCTGTCCGCCCTGCCCCCCGCTACAACCGCCCAGGCACCGGCTGCCGCCGGCGCCCTCGATCCCGCCTCGCAGGGCTGGCTTGCCCGGCAGTTCGCGGCCTATGAGGCCCGCTCGACCGTCGCGCCGCAGGGCGCGCCCACGCCGCTTGCCCGCTCGCTCGCCACCTGGGACTGGCTTCGTCGCCCCCCGCCCGCCGGCGCGGAACCCCCGCTTGCCCTCCAGGCCGAGTTCATTGCCGGCCATCCGGGCTGGCCGGGGCTGGCCGGCATCCGCCGCCGCGCCGAGGCCCAGGCCGCCGATCCCGCCAGGGCCTCCGACAGCGAGGCGCGCGCCTATTTCGCCAGCGTCCCGCCCCAGTCGGCTGCCGGCCAGGCCCGGCTTGCGCTGCTGAGTTCGGGCGCGGAGGCCGAGCGGCTGGCGAAAGCCGCCTGGGTCCGCTCCGGCATCCCGCCCGAGCTCGAATCCGCGCTGCTGTCCCGCTTCGGACCGGTGCTCACGCGCGACGACCATGGCCGCCGCGCCGACGCCCTCATCTGGGCAGGCCAGACGACGGCGGCCGGCCGTCTGCTGCCGCTCCTCGACGACGAAAGCCGGGCGCTGGCGTCGGCGCGCCTGGCGCTGCGCGCCAATGCACCCGATGCCGAGGCCCGCGTCGCCTCGGTGCCCGCGCGCCACCGGCGAAACATCGGCCTCACCCATGATCGCGTGCTGTGGCTCGAACGCCGCGGCCGGCTGACCGAGGCGGAGGCGCTGATGGCCGCCGGCGACACCGATCCCGGTGCAACCGCGCCCGATACCTGGCTCGAGAAGCGGCTGGCCATGGGCCGTGTCGCCATGCGCCGGGGCGATCACGGGCTTGCCCAGCGCATCCTCGCCAACCACCGCGCCTTTGCGCCCGGCACCGATCTTGCCGCGCTTCCGCTTTCCACGCGCGTCCGCCTGTCCGACAGCGAGTGGCTGGCCGGCTGGATCGCGCTTCGCAGGCGCGCGCAGCCAGCCGACGCCGTGCGCCATTTCGAGACGTTCAACCGCACCGTGCTCACGCCCATCAGCCAGTCGCGCGGCGACTACTGGCTGGGCCGGGCCGAGCGCGCGCGCGGCCGCGAGGCCGAGGCGAGGGCCGCCTTCGAGCGCGCGGCCCGCCACTTCGACTATTTCTACGGCCAGCTCGCCGCCGAGGAGCTGGGCCGCCTGCCCGAACTGCCGCTGGTGCCCCGCGTCCAGCCCGGCCCGGCCGAGCGCGCCGCCTTCGAGAGCACACCGCTTGCCCGCGCTGTCCAGACGCTGCACGCCATGGGCAGCCGCGAGCGCGAATCCCTCTTCATCCGGGCGCTGGCGGAATCGGCCCGCACGCCGGTCGAGGCGCGGATCGCCGCCGAACTCGGCCGCCGCCTCGGCCGCGACGATCTCGCCGTCTGGGTCTGGAAGGAAGCGCGGCCGCGCGGCGATCTGTCGACCTTCGATCTGGCTTTCCCGCGCATGCCGCCCGATGCGCCCGTGCCGGCGAGCCAGTGGATCATCGCGCATGCGATCGCCCGGCAGGAGTCGAGTTTCGACCGCACCGCCCTGTCCTCGGCCGGCGCGCGGGGGCTGATGCAGCTGATGCCGGCAACCGCTGCCGATGTCGCCCGCCGCCTGGGGCTTCCCTACAGCCCGGAGCGGCTGTTCAGCGATCCGGCCTTCAACATCACGCTCGGCAGCGATTACATCGCGCTCAGGCGAAGCAATTTCGGCAATGCCGCGCTGGCGATCGCGGCCTACAACGCGGGTGCCGGCAATGTCCGCCGCTGGATCGCCCAGAACGGCGATCCGCGCGCCGGCGAGGACATGATCGACTGGGTGGAGATGATTCCCATCCAGGAAACCCGCAACTATGTTCACCGCGTGGTCGAGAATGCCGTCGTCTACAGCCTGCTGGAACCGCGCCGCCAGGATGCCAGCCCCCGCGCCTCGCGCTGGCTCAGGGGGTCCTGAGGACAGTCACCGGAACGGTTTCAGTTTCCGCTTCAGCTCGACGGGCACCATCTTGCGGAGCGATTCCCGGGGGAAGCGGAGCCGGTCGAGCCCTGTCACCCTGTTGACGGGCACGTCGAGCAGCTCGGGCCACAAGGCCCCCACGAAGTCGTGGAAGGCGCGGTTCGCCATCTTGTAGGGTTCAGGCAGCGCCAAGGCCACATCGAACAGCTGTCCGTCCGCCAGCGGGTGCAGCGATGGCCAGACGATGTCATGGCCATAGACGCAGGGTGCTGCCCAGCAGCCGTGGATGATCTCGATCTTGGCGACATCGAGGGCGGCCGTCCGCCGCATGGGGGGCAATCCGGCCAGCCAGCGCTCGGCCGATGCGACGATGGGCGGTGCGTCGGGCAGGCGAAGCCGGGCAAGCAGCATGTCCACGGACAGGTCGCTCTGGCCGAGGTCGGCCTCCATCCAGTTGGAAGCGCGGAGAATCTCGGCGCAGGTGCCCGTCATCGGAAAGAATCCGGGGTCGTTCGCCCGCACGGTCGCGACATGGTAGGTGACAGCCTCGTGGACGCACCAGCCGGTGCGGTCGAGCCAGCCCCGGATGTCCTCGTCCGAAGGCTGCACCCGCGAGACCACCCGGTGCGGCACCCCGGCACGCGCCGCGACGCGGGCGCCGAGGAAGGCATCAACCCGATCGCGGGCCTCGAACGTCTCGGCCCGAAGCCGGTGCGCGACGGACCGGGCAGCGGCCAGCGCCATCCGGCTGTCGCACCCGCCCGACAGGTTCAGAACCGAGGGGCCGGTTGCCAGGATGGCTTCGACCGAGGCCGACACATGCCGCGCAGGATGGCGGGCATCGCGGCCGGGCCGAGGTCGAGGGGTTCGCCCGTGCCTGCCAGCCGCCCGTCCTCGACGATCCAGCCGGCCAGCAGGCCGACCTGCCGACCTGCCGACAGCAGCGGGATCAGGGGCACATGCGGCGCTGCCGTCAGGATCCATCCGGCAAAGGCAGCGCAATGCCCGCCGCCCGCGGGCGGCGGCTCGCGCGTGAGCAGACACTGCTTGGGAAACGCCTCGAATCCCCGGCCGCTGAGGTCACTCGGCTGCATGTTCATCTGTCCTGCCTCGTCGTCAGCGGCCCCTAGCAGGAGGCGCATGACGAAAACCAGCTTGTCGGCTCCGGTTAACGCTTCAGGGGCCCTTCGGCTTCAGCTTCACCCCCAGCTCGCCTTCGGCCAGCTTTCGCAGGGCGGGATCCAGCGGCGGGTCCGACAGGTCCACGCCCTCGGCCAGCCGGTCGGCGATGATCTTGAGGCCGGCAACGCGCGCGTGCCGCTTGTGGTCGGCGCCGATCGGATGCCACGGCGCCCAGGGGGTGTCGGTCTTCTCGAACATCTCCTCATAGGCCGCCAGATAGTCGGCCCGCCGTGCGCGGTTGCGGAAATCCTCCGGCCCTACCTTCCAGCGCTTCCAGGGCTGCTCCAGCCGGTCGATCAGCCGCCGGTCCTGCTCGGCCTCGCTCACATGCAGGAACAGCTTCACGATCCGCGTGCCGTGCGCGCACTGCGAAGCCTCGACCCCGTTGATTTCGGTGTAGGCGCGCCCCCATTCGGCAGCGCTCGCATAGCCCTCCACCCGCTCCACCAGCACGCGGCCGTACCAGCTGCGGTCGAAGATGGTCCAGGTGCCGGCCGGCGGCAGCCTCGACCAGAAGCGGGTCATGTAATGCTGCCGCCGCTCCAGCTCGTTGGGCGCGGCCACCGGCACCACCTCGAAGAAGCGCGGGTCAAGCTCGGCCGTCAGCCGCTTGATGAGGCCACCCTTGCCGGCCGCGTCCCAGCCTTCCAGCAGGATGATCGCCGATCGCTGCTGGCGATGATAGGCCGTCAGGATGCGGGCGAGGTGCTGCTGCAGCTTCGCTTCGCGGCGTTCGTAATCCTCGGGAGGGGGCGGATGGTCGATCGACCCCAGCCGCCCGGCGCCGCTCAATGCGAAACCGCCATCAGGCGGCCTTCCGGGTCGTCTTTTCGCGGCGCAGCTTCTCCAGCTTCTTCAGCACCATGTCGCGCTTCAGGCGCGAGAGATGGTCGATGAACAGCACGCCGTTCAGATGGTCCATCTCGTGCTGGAGGCAGGTGGCCGTCAGCCCGTCGAGAAGCGACTCGCGCAACACGCCCTGCTCGTCCAGCCAGCGGGCGCGCACGCGGGCCGGCCGCTCCACCTCGGCATATTGCTCCGGCACCGACAGGCAACCCTCGTTGTAGCTGGCCATCTCGTCCGACGGGTCGAGGATTTCCGGGTTGATGAACACGCGGGGGTTGCGGCCGGGCCTGCCGTCGGCATCCTCGGGCCCGTCACCGAGATCCATCACCAGCAGCCGGATCGGCCGATCCACCTGGGCGGCGGCCAGCCCGATTCCCGGTGCGGCGTACATCGTCTCGAACATGTCGGCGATCAGCTGCCGGATCTCGTCCGTCACCTCGGCCACGGGCTCGGAGATGCGCCGCAGGCGCGGATCGGGCACTTCCAGGATCGGGAGGATCGCCATCCGGCCAAGCTAGGAAGCCCGGCCGGCGCGGTCAAGAATCGACCGGCCGGCGCAGCCGGAGCGCCTGGGCCAGCGTGCCCTCGTCCAGATGGTCGAGTTCGCCGCCCACCGGCACGCCATGCGCAAGCTGGCTCAGCCGCACGCCCGTTCCCGCCAGCTTCTCGGCCACATAATGGGCGGTGGTCTGCCCCTCCAGCGTCGCCGACAGGGCCAGCACCACTTCGGCAACCGGCGGCGGTCCGGCCAGCCGGTCGAGCAGGTCGCCCGTCGACAGCAGCTCGGGGCCGACACCGTCGAGGGCCGACAGCAGCCCGCCCAGCACATGATAGCGGCCGGGAAACAGCCGTCCGCGCTCCAGCGCCCACAGGTCGGCGACATCGGCAACCACGCACAGCAGCGCCGGGTCGCGGCGCGGATCGGTGCAGATCCGGCAGGGCGAGGCGGTGTCGAGGTTTCCGCACGTCCCGCAGGTGACGAGCGCGCGCTCGACGTCGGCCAGTGCCTCGATCAGCGGGCCGAGGCTGCGCTCGCGGTTCTTCATCAGGTAGAGCACCACGCGCCGGGCCGAGCGCGGCCCCAGCCCCGGCAGCCGGGCGACGAGCGCGGTCAGCTTTTCGAGCGGCCCCTCCATTGCTACCGGCAATGCCATGCGGCTCGCCTTCATGGGAACCCCCGGATTTGCCGTCACCGCGCTCGATGCGCTGGTGGCGGCCGGCCACGCCGTCGAAGCCGTCTATACCCAGCCGCCCCGCCCCGGGAACCGCGGCCGGATCGAGAAGACAGCCGTGCACCGCCACGCCGAGGCGCTGGGCCTGCCGGTTCGCACCCCCGAAAGCCTGAAGCCCGCGGCCGAGAAGGCGGCCTTCGCCGCGCTCGACCTTGATGCCGCCGTCGTCGCCGCCTACGGCCTCCTCCTGCCGCGCGCCATCCTCGAGGCCCCCCGCCACGGCTGCCTCAACATCCACGCCTCGCTGCTGCCGCGCTGGCGCGGCGCTGCCCCAGTGCAGCGCGCCATCCTCGCCGGAGACCGCGAGACCGGCATCACCATCATGCAGATGGAGCGCGGGCTCGATACCGGCCCCATCCTCGCCACCGCCCGGCTCGCCATCACGGACCAGACGGCCGGCGAGCTGACGGACGCGCTCGCTGCCCTGGGCGCTGAACTGATGGTGGACGTGCTGGCCCGCCTGCCGGCAATCGATGCGACACCCCAGCCCGAGGCCGGCATCACCTACGCCCACAAGATCGACAAGGCCGAAAGCCGGATCGACTGGCGCAGCCCGGCGATCGACCTGTGGCGTCAGGTGCGCGCCTTCCAGCCCTCGCCCGGCGCCTGGTTCGAAGCCGGCGGCGAACGGGTGAAGCTGATCGCCGCCGAGCCGGCCGGGGGCAGCGAGGCGCCGCCCGGCAGCTGGCTGGGCGATGCCCGTGTCGCAACCGGCGACGGCGCGCTCCGGCTCGTCACCGTCCAGCCGTCCGGCAAGGCCGCCATGCCTGCCGACGCCTGGGCGCGCGGCCGCCGTCTCGAGCCGGGCAGGCCGCTGTGAGCCGCCGCTTCCGGCTGACGCTGGAATATGACGGTCGCGGCTTCATGGGCTGGCAGCGCCAGGCGCACGGGCCGAGCGTCCAGCAGGCGATCGAGGACGCGCTGGCCACCATCACCGGCGAGGCGGCCGTCGTCCATGCCGCCGGCCGAACCGATGCCGGCGTGCACGCCAGCGCCATGACCGCCCATGTCGACCTCGAGAGGCCGCTCACGCCCTTCCGCCTGATGGAGGCGCTGAACGCGCGGCTGCGGCTCGCAGGCCACGCGGTCGCCGTCCTCGAGAGCGCACTCGCCCCGCCCGGCTTCCACGCCCGTTTCTCCTGCATCGGCCGGGCCTATGACTACCGCCTGGTCACGCGGCGCGCCCCGCTCACCTGGGCGGCCGGCCTCGCCTGGCGGCGACCGAAGCCGCTCGATCTCGAAGCGATGCGCGCGGCCGCCGCCCACCTCGTCGGCCGGCACGACTTCACCACCTTCCGCCACGTCCACTGCCAGGCCGCCTCCCCGGTCAGGACGCTCGACCGGCTCGACATCGAGGGCGACGACGCCCATGTCACCATCTCCGCCGGTGCGCGCTCCTTCCTGCACCACCAGGTGCGCTCCATGGCGGGCGCGCTGGTCCTGGTCGGCGAAGGGCGCTGGCAGCCGGCCGATGTCGCCGCCGCGCTCGCCGCGCGCAATCGGCAGGTCCTGCGCCTCAATGCGCCGCCTGATGGCCTCTGGTTCACCGGCGCCACCTATCCTGTCGGCGAAATTTACACTTCTGGCATGGTGCGCGACGAAAAATCCTGATTTTCCAGACACCACGCAGATGGCATATTTATTGCTGGCCAGTCAGTGGTCGCAATGGTTAACAGCAACGATAATCAACTGGGCAGGAAGGGCATGGCAGAGGATCCCAAGTCGGGATTGCGAAGTGTCATCCTGATGTGGGTGATCGGCCTGACCCTCGGTGTCGCGGCCGGTGCCGGCACGGCGATGCTGCTGATGCCTGCCGCCAAGGGCGACATGGCCGGCCGAAAGTCGCTGGCCGACGAGTTCCGCAGCAACTGAGGGCCCGTCTCAGGCGAGGGTTTCGCGCGCCGGCGGATGGCCGAGGAAGGCTTCGGGGCTTGCCGTCCGGCCATAGGCCCCGGCCATGAACAGGGCGATCAGGTCGCCCACACGGGTCTCGGCCAGCATCGTCCGCTCGGCCAGCCGGTCGAGCGGCGTGCACAGGCAGCCCACCACATGCGCCGTCTCGAACGGCGGCCCGCCGCGAGAGGCGTTGGCCAGCGGATAGTTGCGACGCACGACGGTGCCGAAATTGCCCGTCGCCGCCAGCTGGTGATGCAGCCCGCCATCGGTCACCAGAAACGTCTCGCCGCCGGAGGTTTTCCGGTCGATCACCCGGCACAGATAGACACCCGCTTCGGCCACGAGGAACCGGCCCAGCTCCAGCACGAAGGCGGTTGCCCGCAGCTCGGGCGGCCGGTCGGCGAGGATCCGCCCCAGCCCGGCACCCAGCTCGCCCAGGTCGAGCGGCCTGTCACCGGGGAAATAGGGCACCCCGAAGCCGCCGCCCAGATTGACGACGGGCGGCGCCGCCCGGCCAGCAAGCCCGGCGGCCAGCGCGACCGTGCGTTCCGCCGCCTCCAGCAGCGCCGGCACCGACAGGTTCTGCGATCCGGCGTAGATGTGAAGCCCGCGCCACACGAACGGTGGCCGCTGCATCGCCTCGATCAGCGCCGGCGCCAGCCCTGCATCCACCCCGAACGGCGAGGCGATGCCCCCCATCCGCATGCCGGAGCCCTTCAGCTGGAACGGCGGGTTGACCCTGAGCCCCACGCGGGCGGGATGCCCGCGTTCGGCGGCGATGCGCCCGGCCCGCGCCAGTTCGCCGGCCGATTCGATGTTGAGCGTGACGCCCGCCTCGATCGCGGCCGCCAGCTCGTCGTCGCGCTTGCCCGGCCCGGCGAAGCTGATCCGCCCGGGCGCCACGCCCGCGTCCAGCAGCCGGCGAAGCTCGCCCGCAGAAGCGATGTCGAACCCGTCCACCAGCCCGGCCATGTGGACGAGAAGCTCGGGCATGGGATTGGCCTTCACCGCATAGTGAAGCCCAAGCCCCGCCGGCAGCACCGAGCGCAGCGCCGCCACGCGACGGTCGATCAGGCGGCGGTCATAGACGAACAGCGGCGTGTCGCCGGCGTCGCGCACCCAGGCTTCGGCCGGCCGCCCCGCCACCAGCAGGTGCCCCGCCCCGTCGCGCCCGAAGCCCGGCGGAATCCGGTCGTCGCCCCTCGTCACGGCCGGCCATGGGCCGCGCGCAGCGCCGCGCGATCCAGCTTGCCATTGGGCGCGCGCGGCAGGGCATCCAGCCAGACGATCCCGGCCGGCTGCAGAAAGGCGGGCGCCGCCTGCCGGAAGTGGGCGCGCAGCCGCCCCTCTGCCTCGCCCGGCTCCAGCCCGGCCGCCGGCACCGCCAGCAGCCGGATCACCATGCCGGCCGCCGCATCCTCGATCCCCAGCGCGACCGCCTCGGCAACCGCGCCCGAGCCATGCGCCAGCTCTTCCACCTCGGTCGGCGACACGCGCATGCCCATGGTCTTGATCGTCTCGTCGGCCCGTCCCACGAAGCGCAGCAGCCCGTCCGCGTCGCGCACCACCGTATCGCCCGACCAGACGGCAAGCCCGCCGACCTTCGAGGCCGGCGGCGCCGGTCGGAAGCGCTCGGCGGTGCGGCCGGGATCGCGCCAGTAGCCCTTCGAGACGAGCGGCCCCATGTGCACCAGCTCGCCCGGCTCCCCGTCCGCGGTCAGGCTGCCGTCGGGCCGAACGACCAGCACCTCGGCGCCCGGAATGGCGCGGCCGATGCTGTCGGGATGGGCATCGGCAAGGTCGGGCGGCAATGTCGTCGAGCGAAAGGCCTCCGTCAGGCCGTACATCAGGTGCAGCCGCGCTGCCGGAAACAGCCTGCGAAGCGCCCGCACGGTGGGCACCGGAAGGCGCCCGCCGCTGTTGGAAAGCGTCCGCATCGGTGCAATCGCCCCCTCGGGCCAGGCCTGGCCGGCCAGCTGCATCCACAGCGGCGGCACGCCGGCCAGCTGGGTGATCGCGTGCCGCTCGCAGGCCAGCACCACGTCGCGCGGAGCGAGATAGTCCAGCAGCACGGCGCGCGCGCCGGCGTGAAAGGCAGTCGTCAGCTGCGACAGGCCGAAATCGAAGCTCAGGGGCAACACCGCCAGCACCCGGTCATCGGCCCGCGTTCCCAGATAGCCGGCCACGCTCGCCGCCCCGGTCAGCAGGTTCGAATGCGTCACCATCACGCCCTTGGGCCGCCCCGTCGAGCCCGAGGTATAGAGCAGCATCGCGAGCGCCTCGCCGCCCGGCGCGCCATCTCCCGGGTCGGTGCCGGCCGCCAGCCCGGCCCAGTCCGCCTCCAGCGTCAGCACCGGGCAGGGGGGCTCGACGAGACCGCCGGCCCGCGCGGCATGGGTCAGCAGCAGCGCCGCGCCGCTGTCGGCCAGCAGATGCGTAACCTGCGCCGGCCGAAGCGCCGGATTGGCGGGCACGGCGACGCCGCCGGCCCGGCCGACCGCCAGCAGTGCGACCACCGCCTCCGGCGATTTCGGCAACCAGATCACGATTCGGTCGCCGGGCTCGATCCGCGCCGCCAGGCCGCCGGCAACGGCGGCCACCTCGGCCCTCAGCCCGGCATAGTCCAGCACCCGATCGCCTGCCACCAGCGCGACGTCGCCGGCCGCCCCCCGGTCCAGCAGCCGGTCGAGCCGGCTCATCGATCGAAGGGGTTCTTCTGCGACCGGAAGGTCAGCCGGATCGGCAGCCCCTCCAGCCCCAGGTCCTCGCGAAGGCTGTTCACCAGATAGCGGCCGTAGCTCGCCGGCAGCAGATCCAGCCTGGAGCCGAAGACGATGAAGGTCGGCGGCCGGCTCCGCGCCTGGGTGATGTATCTCAGCTTGATCCGCTTGCCGCCCGGCGCCGGCGGCGGATTGCGCGCCTGGGCGGCCTCGAACCAGCGGTTGAGCCCCGCCGTCGGCACCCGCCGGCTCCACATGTCGCGCGTCTTGAAGGCAACATCGACCAGCGTATCGAGCCCCTTGCCCGTCAGCCCTGAGACGGTCAGCAGCGGCACGCCCCTCACCTGCGCCAGCCCCTCGTCCAGCGCCTTGCGAACCCCCTGGAACAGCCGGCTCTGATCCTCGGCCACGTCCCACTTGTTGAGCGCGACGATCAGCGCGCGGCCCTCCTCCAGCACCTGGTCGGCGATCCTCAGATCCTGTGCCTCCAGGCCCCGGGTCCCGTCCAGCAGCAGCACGACCACTTCGGCGAAATCGACGGCGTGCAGCGCATCGGCCACCGCCAGCTTCTCCAGCTTGTCCACCACCTTCGTCCGGCGGCGCATGCCGGCCGTGTCGATCAGCTCGACGGCGCGCCCCCTGTGCACCCAGGGGACGCGGATCGAATCGCGGGTGATCCCGGCTTCCGGCCCGGTCAGCAGCCGCTCCTCGCCCAGCAGGCGGTTGATCAGCGTCGACTTGCCCGCATTCGGCCGGCCGACGATGGCCAGCTTCAGCGGCGAGTCCGCGCCGGGCCCGGCTTGGGCCTCGTCCCCGTCGCCGGGCGGCGGAACCAGGTCCTTCAGTGCCTGGAACAGGTCGGCCAGCCCCTCGCCATGCTCCGCGGACAGCGGCACCGGGTCGCCCAGCCCCAGCTCATAGGCTTCCATCAGCCCGGCCTCGCCGGCCCTGCCCTCGCACTTGTTGGCAACCGGCACGATCGCGACCGGGCTTTCCTGCCGCAGCCAGCGGGCGAAATGCCGGTCGGCCTCGGTCAGCCCCTCGCGCGCGTCCAGCACGAACAGGGCGGCGGCCGCACCCTCCAGCGCGGCGCGCGATTGCGCCCGCATCCGGTCGGTCAGGCTGCCGGCTTCGGCTTCCTCCAGGCCCGCCGTGTCGACGATGGTGAAGTCCAGGTCGAACAGCCGCGCGTCGCCCTCGCGCCGGTCGCGCGTCACGCCGGGCTTGTCATCGACCAGCGCCAGGCGCTTGCCGACCAGCCGGTTGAACAGCGTCGATTTCCCGACATTGGGCCGCCCCAGGATGACGACCCGTGGCTTGGCGGCCGCCATCAGCGATAGGCCGTGACCGTGCCGTCATCGGTCAGCACATAGAGCATCCCGTTGGCGACGACGGGCGGCAGATAGGCCGCCTTTCCGAGCCGCATCCTGGTCAGGATCTCGCCGCTGCGCGGATCGACGGTCACCATCTCCCCGCGCGAGGAGACCAGCCACAGCCGGTCGCCCGCCAGCACCGGGCCCGACCATTCGATCGCACCCGTCCGGCTCTTTGCCTTGCGCCAGCGGTCGAGCTGCGTCACCCAGCGGATCTTGCCGTCCGTCCGCGTCAGCGCCACGAGCTGCGCGTCCACGGTCACGGCATAGACCCACTCGCCCACCGACCAGGGCATGTTCACGCCGGCGAAGTCGCGTTCCCACACCCGCGTGCCGGTCGCCAGTTCCAGCGCCGCCATCCGGCCGCCATGGCCGATGGCAAAGACGCGCCCGCGGTCGATCACCGGCGAGGCGGCAATGCCCGACAGCGCGCCCAGCGCCGTCGTCCGCCCGGTCCGGGCCAGCTGGTCCTGCCACACGGTGCGGCCATTCTCGACCCGAAGCGCGAACAATTCGCCCGACGGGAATCCCGCGACCACCGTGTCGAGGGCGACCGACGGCGAACCCGGCCCCAGGATGGCGGCCGGCTCCAGCGTGGCGTTCGCCTGCCACAGGATCGCCCCGGTCTCCCCGGAAAGCGCCGACAGCTGCCCATCCTGGCTGGTGACGAACAGGCGATTGCCCTCCACGCCCGGCGCCGCCCGAAGCGGGGTCGGCATGCGGGTGCGCCACACCTCGGCGCCGGTCGCGGGATCGAGGGCAACGACAAGGCCATGCCCCGTCGTCGCATAGACGCGGCGCCCGCCCGGCACCGTGCCGATGCTCACCCCGCCGCCGAAGGCCGGCCGTGTGCTTTCGCCCGGCACCGTCAGCTGCACCTGCCACAATTGCCGCCCGGTCGAGGCATCGAAGGCGCTCACCCGGCCCTCGGTGTCCATGGTGAACATCCGGTTCTCGGCGATCGCCGGCGTCGCGTTCAGCCGCCGGGTCGCGTCCGATCCGCGCCCGATCCGCGCGCTCCACACCCGGGCGGGCGACGGCCCCAGCGCCAGATGGCCCATCGCGCCCGAGGCATTGCCGCCGGGCTTCACCCAGTCGGCGTTGACGATCGCGGGCGGCAGCAGGATGTCGATCCCCTGGATTTCGGCCTCGGCTTCCACCTGCCGCTCGAAATCGAGCACCGAGACCCGCTCGCCAGCGGTCGCCGGCTTCTTCCCCCCGCCGCGGAACACGCCGCACCCCTGCAGCACCAGCAGCGCAGCCGCGACCAGCAGCAGCGCGGGGCCGGGCCCCCGGCGGGCGGCCGCATTCGCCAGCCACCTGCTCATGGCGCCGGCGCCTCGGCCGGAACCGGCGCCTCGGCCGGGGCCGGCGTGCCAGCCGCATCGGCCCGCTCGCGGGCCTGGGCGAGCGTCGTCACATCCTCACCCAGCGCCGCTGCCATCTGCTCGGCGCGGGCACGAAGCGAGACCGGCGCGCGCTGGTCGCCGGCGATCCGCAGGAAGATCGGGCCGGCCTTCTCCGGGCTGCCGGCCTTCAGATGGGCCAGCGCCGCCATCTCGCCGGCAATCGGGAACCAGGGGCTGTCGCCGGCCAGATAGGGCCCGGTGCGCTTCACGATCTCCGCCGGCTCCAGCCGGTCGAACTCGATCCGAAGCTGCTTCATGACGGCGGCATCGCGCATCGGCTGCGGCGCCCTGGCGTCGCCCGCCACGCGGCCGATCGCGCCCAGCGCCTTGTCGCTGTCCCCGCCGTTCATCGCGATTCCGGCCTCGGTCAAGGCTGCCAGCGACCGATAGCTCGGGTTGCTGCTCTGGCCGATCGCTTCCAGCTCGGCCATCGCCTCGGTGGTCGCGCCGCTGTCCACCTTGGTCAGCACCGCCGAAAACTGTTCCGACAGCGCCTCGATGCGCCGCTGCTGCTCGGCCTGCCACCACATCCACCCGCCGATGCCGCCCAGCACCAGCAGGGCCAGCAGCAGGAGCCACACGCCCCACTTCGACAGGAAACGCTTGAACTCGTCCTCGCGATAGGCCTCGTCCACCTCGCGGATGAAGGCGTCGTCACGCGGGTCAGGCTTGGGCACGGTCGGTGCAGGGGGGTTGGTCGCCACTTGGTCTTCCTGGGCTGGTCGGGTCTGTCGGGCCCGGTCGGTTGCCGCCGGGTGACTCCCTTTAGTGACCCTGTCGAAAAGCGCAAAGGCCGGCCGAACCCATGACGGCAGCCGGGCCTGGCCGGCAATGAACGGATCAGCCCTTCTTCGCCGGCCGGTACAGTTCGGCATCCGCCGGAAAGCTGCGGTCGCGAACGGCGGCCGCATAGCTCGCGGCGGCCGCGCTGATGCGCGGGGCAAGCTCGTCGAAGCGCCGAACGAAGCGGGGCACGCGCTCGAACATGCCCAGCATGTCGTCCACCACCAGCACCTGCCCGTCGCAGGCGGGCGATGCGCCGATTCCGATCGTCGGGCAGCCGACATCGGCGGTGATCGCGCGCGCCAGCGGCTCGACCACGCCTTCGATCACCAGCGCGAAGGCGCCGGCCGCCGCGATCGCCCGGGCATCGGCGGCGATCTTCTCGGCTTCCGCCGCGCTGCGTCCGCGCGCGCCATAGCCGCCCAGCGCATTGACCGCCTGCGGCGTCAGGCCGACATGGCCGACGACAGGGATTCCGCGCTTCACCAGAAACTCGACCGTCGGCGCCAGCACCGCGCCGCCCTCCATCTTGACGGCGGCCGCCCCCGTCTCCTGCAGGACCAGCGCCGCCGTCGCAAAGGCCTGCTCGGCCGACGCCTCGTAGGTGCCGAAGGGCAGGTCGATCACCACCACCGACCGGTAGCTTCCCCGCACCACCGCCGCGCCATGGGCGATCATCATGTCCAGCGTCACGCGAACCGTCGTGTCGAGGCCGTAGATCACCTGCCCCAGGCTGTCGCCGACCAGCAGCATGTCGCAGTGCGGGTCGAGCAGCTGCGCCATGCGCGCCGTGTAGGCCGTCAGCATCACGACGGGTTCCGCCGTGACGCCATCGGCCTTGCGGGCCTGGATCGCCGGCACGGTCAGCCGGCGCACCGGCTCGGGCAGCGGGTGCGCGCGCGAGGTCGAGGTGTCGAGGGTGAAGGTAGTGGACATGTGTCAGCGCTCCGGCCGGCTTTCCCCGCGCTTCCTGGCCTCGCGCCGCTCCGCCTCCTCGGCACGACGCGCCGCCTTGCCGCGATCCTCGTCGGCCTCCTGCTGCGTGGTGGTCGTCGCGTCGACGGCGGTCTCGACGACGGTTCCCGTCACCTTGACCGCGGTGCCGACGGCCGCACCCGCCACCGTCGCCACGACACAGCCCGGCAGCAACAGCAGCAGGCCGGCCAGCAGGGCCAGTCTGGGGCACGGGGACCTGAACATGCCGCCCCCCTGCCCGCTTCCGGCCCCCCGCGCAATCCGGGTCCGCGACGGGCCGTCAGGGCGCCGCGACGTCACGCACCCAGTCGCCGAGCGCCGGATCCTCCAGCACCCAGCTTCGGTCGAGCGAGGTGGCCAGCCCCAGCCGCTCCAGCTTCCTGAGCGCAGCCTGCACCCGCGCTGCCGTCGGCGCCATCTCCCCGAGAAGGCTGCCGAGCCGGGCCCGCGAGCCGACGGCAAACGGGCTCGCCTCGCCATCGGCCAGCAGGCGAAGCGCAGCGCGCTGCAGCGGCGACAGGTCGATCCACAGCTGCGGATAGCCCAGCCGGCGCGCGGCGTCGCGCCGAAGCCGGAGCAGCGCCTCGGCCACCGGCAGCGAGGGGTTCAGCACCAGCGACTCCAGCAGCGCCCGGAACAGGTAGGGGCTGCCGTGCAGCGTCCTGAAGGCCGCCACCAGCGGCCCCCGGTCGAGCCGGCGGTTGCTGACCTGCCGCACCGTCTGGATTCCATGATCGACGAAGGGCTCGCCCAGCGCCGGCAGCTCCAGCGCGGTCGCAAAGCGGTGGAAGGGCGCCCGGCGTGCGCCGAACAGGGCGCGGTGCCCGGCCGGGCTGGACAGGGTGAAGATGGCGCGCAGGCCCTGCGGCCGAGCCTCGATCCCCCGGCGCAGCGCCGCCAGCAGCCCTGCATGCGCGGGATCGCGGGCCAGCGCCTCCATGCCGTCCAGCAGCAGGATCGCCGGCTTGCGGCCGCGCGCCAGCTCGCCCAGGCCATCGTCCAGCAGCTTCAGCAGATCCTCCGGCGCCGGCGAGACGGCGCGACTTGCCTCGATCCCGGTCGGCGGCGCCAGCGGCGAGACGGGGCCGATGCGCGGGCGGATCCCCGTGAGCATCCGCCCCTGCCGGTCGGCGAGATTCGGCTGCCGGCGCGCGCCCTCCAGGTCGTGCAGCAGCACGGCGAGCGGCGCGGCCGACCCCTCCCAGAAGCTCGCATAGATCAGCCGATGCCCCTGCCCCTCGGCATGGGGCACGACATCGTTGAGCAGGAAGGCCGTCTTGCCCGAGCGGCGCGGCGCCGACAGGGTCACGGCCAGCGCCGGCCCCTGGGTCAGCGCCACCAGGGTCGAGCGGGCGAGGTCGGCACGGGGATAATGCCATGTATCGAGCATGGGCCGTGCCTATTCCCGGCCGCCCCGGGACGCAAGCCGAATAGCCATGTCCGGATAGATAGTTTGCGCAGGACAGAAAATCCCGGCTTGCCAAGATACCGACTGGTTGGTATCTTGGCTGCCATGTCCGCCGCCCTGCCCGATTCCGGCTCCGGCTCCCCCACGCGCCAAAAGCTGCTCGGCGCCGCCATCAGCCTCATCCGCGCCCAGGGCTATGCGGCAACCTCCGTGGACGACATCTGCCGGGCCGCGGGCGTCACCAAGGGCGCCTTTTTCCACCATTTCGCCTCCAAGGAGCGGCTGGCCGTCGCGGCGGCGGATCATTTCACCGACATGGCGGCGCGCTGGTTCGGGGAAGCCCCCTTCCTCGCGCTGCCCGACCCTGCCGACCGCGTGCTCGGCTATGTCGATTTCCGCCTCGCCCGCCTCACCGAGGATCTCTCGCAGTCCAGCTGCCTGCTCGGCACGCTGGTTCAGGAAGCCTATGCAAGCTCGCCCGACATCCGGGAGGCGGCGCTTGCCGGAATCGCCCGGCAGGCGGCCGGCCTCGAACCCGATCTCGCCGCCGCGCTCGCTGCTGCCGGCAGCCCGCTCGACCCGAAGGGCCTGGCGCTGCACAGCCAGGCCGTCCTCCAGGGCGCGTTCATCCTTGCCAAGGCGGCCGGCTCGATCGCGCCTGCCGTCGAGAGCCTCGGGCACCTCAGACAGTATCTCGCGCTCATTCTGGGGCGCGGGCCCGACGGGAAGCCGAAGGACGATGACCCGAAGGACGATGACCCGAAGGACGATGACCCGAAGGACGATGATCATGTCAGCTGAGCCGGGCACGGCCTTTCTCGCCGCGCGCGTCCGCACCTGCTTTTGGCTTCCGGGCACGGGGGCACAGGCGGCCGCGTTCTGGACATCGCTGCTCCCCGGCAGCCGGATCGACGGCATCATCGAGAAGGATGGAAACCCCCTCGTCATCGAGTTCACGCTGGCGGGCGCGCCGATGATGATCCTGAACGCGGCCGGCGCCCCGGCGCCCTGCCATGCCGCCTCGATCAGCGTGCTGACGGACGACCAGGCCCAGACCGACCGCCTGTGGTCCGCACTTCTTGCCGACGGCGGCACGGCGGCTGCGTGCGGATGGCTGACCGACCGGTTCGGTGTCTCCTGGCAGATCGTGCCCCGCCGTCTGCCGGAGATGTTCACCGCTCGGGATCGTGCCGCTGCCGCGCGCGCGTTCTCGGCGATGCAGCAGATGGTGAAACTCGATATCGCCGCGCTGGAAGCGGCCTTTGCCGGAGGAGAGACGCGATGACCTATGTGGACGGGTTCGTGCTGGCCGTGCCCACGGCCAACAAGGAGGCCTATCGGCGCCATGCGGCCGAGGCCGCCGAGGTGTTCCGCGAGCATGGGGCGCTGTCGGCCGTGGAATGCTGGGGCGATGACGTGCCGGAAGGCAAGGTGAACTCCCTGCACACGGCCGTGCTGCGAAAGCCGGATGAAACCGTCGTCTTTTCCTGGATCACCTGGCCCGACAAGGCCACGCGGGACGCCGGGCTGCAGAAGGTGTTCGCCGATCCCCGCCTGCAGCCGGATCGCAACCCCATGCCCTTCGATGGCCAGCGCATGATCTTCGGCGGGTTCGAGATGATCGTGAACGCCTGAGCACCGACACCCCACCCCCCCGGGGAGACGCCCGATGACGCTGACGATCTACGGCAGCCCGCCCACGCGGCTGATGCGCGTGCTGTGGGTGCTGAACGAACTCGACATTCCCCACCGGCGCGTGCCCGTCGACATGGACGCCGGCGAGCATCGAAGCCCCGCCTTCCTGGCCGTCAACCCGGCCGGCAAGGTGCCCGCGCTCGTCGATGGCGACCTCGTGATCAGCGAATCCGCGGCCATCATGCTCTACCTTGCCGAAAGGCATGGCGCAGGCAGGCTGATCCCTGCCGACCTCGCGGACAGGGCCCGCATGTACCACTGGCATCTCTTCCTGGTGGCCGAGATCGAGGGGCCGCTGTGGCGGATGGCGCTGCACAGCTTCATCTATCCCGAGGCCGATCGCGACCCGGCCGAGGTCGGGCGCGCCCGCCGCGAAGCCGCCGCCATGCTCGACGTCCTCGATCGGCATCTGGCCGGGCGAAGCTGGCTCGTCGGCGACCGGATGACGGTCGCCGACCTGAACGCGGCCTACATGCTCGACTGGGCCGACACCCAGGGGCTTCTCGAAGGCCGCCCGGCGCTCGCATCCTTCCTCGAGCGGATGTACGCGAGGCCCGGGGCACCGATGCGGATCGAGGCGGCGTTCGCAGCCGCCGCCCAGGGCGCCTTCCCCTGACTGCCACCGCCCCTGGCTGACCCCCCCTCGAGCGTTCTCAGCGACGACTGGAACGGCCATCCCTGAAAACGCTCCGGGGCTGCGTCCTGCACCAGTCCCCGCCCCGCGCGCGTCGCGGGCGATGGCCCGCCCCCCTTGCCTCCCGGCGCATCCCCGCTATGCCGCAGCCATGCGCCCTGCTCCCCTTGCTGCCTTCGTCCTTTTCGCCCTGCCTGTGGCCGCGGCAGCCACCGACGGCTGGGCCATCGCCATCCACGGCGGTGCCGGCGTGATCGAGCGCACGCGCCTGACGGCCGACGAGGATCGCGCGATCCGCGCCGATCTCGCGCGCGCGGTCGAGGCCGGCTCCCGGATCCTGAGCGCCGGCGGCGCCGCGGCCGATGCCGCCGTCGCGGCCGTCGCCCTCCTCGAAGCCTCCCCCTGGTTCAACGCCGGGGTCGGCGCCGTCCTCACCTCGGCCGGCACCGTCGAGCTGGACGCAGCGGTCATGGAAGGCACCGGCCGTCGCGCCGGCGCCGTCACCGGCGTCACCACCACGCAGAGCCCGGTTGCGCTGGCCCGGGCGCTTCTCGAAAACGGCCCGCACCTGTTCCTCGCCGGCCCCGCCGCGGACACCTACGCCCGCAGCCATGGCCTCGCCCAGGTGCCCAACACCCATTTCGTCACCGAGCGCCGCCGCCGCCAGCTCGACGATCTCCGGCAGCGCAACCAGGGTGCCGCCCTCGCGCCCGAACAGCGCTTCGGCACCGTGGGGGCGGTGGCGCGCGACACCGCCGGCAGGCTGGCGGCCGCCACCTCGACCGGCGGGCTTACCGGCAAGGCCCCCGGCCGGGTGGGTGACGCACCGCTGATCGGCGCCGGCACACTGGCCGATGACCGCTGCGCGGCCGTCTCCGCGACCGGCTCGGGCGAGATCTTCATCCGCGCCCGCGTTGCCGGCCAGATCTGCGACCGGGTGCGCTTCGGGGGCCAGACGCTGGCCGCCGCCGCCGATGCCGCGCTCGCCGAGGTGACGGCCCTGGGCGGCGACGGCGGTGTCATCCTGCTGGCCCCGACGGGCGAGCCCGGCTTCGCCTTCACGTCGGCCGGCATGTACCGGGCCCGTGCCGGCGCCGCCCTTCCCCCCGAGATCCGGATCTACGGCGACGAATGACGTCGGGCCTGTTCGATGTGCTGATCGTCGGCGCCGGCCAGGCCGGGGCGCAGGCGGCCATATCGCTCCGCCAGGAAGGCTTTCGGGGCTCCATCACCCTCGTCGGCGCCGAGCCGGACCTCCCCTATGAACGGCCGCCGCTCAGCAAGGAGTATCTCGCCGGCGAACGGGCGCCCGAACGTCTGCTGCTCCGCCCGCCGGCCTTCTGGGCGGAACGCGGGGTGGACGTGCTCACCTCCACCTGCATCAGCCATGTCGAACGCGGGATCGCCACCGCCGAGGATGGCCGGCTTTTCCACTTCGGCACGCTCGTCTGGGCGGCCGGCGGCCAGGCCCGGCGTCTCGCCTGTCCCGGCGCCGGGCTGGGCGGCGTGCATGTCATCCGCACGCGCGGCGATGTCGATCGGCTTCGCGCCGACCTGCTGACGGCCGCGACGGTCGTCATCGTCGGCGGCGGCTATGTCGGGCTGGAGGCCGCTGCCGTGCTGGTCAAGGCCGGCAAGTCGGTCACCGTCGTCGAAGCGCAGGATCGGCTGCTCGCCCGCGTCGCCGGCCCGGAAATCGGCGACTTCTGCCGAGCCCGGCACGAAGCCGCGGGCGTCACCATCCATCTGTCGGCCAGCGTCGAGGCGCTCGAGGGCGAGGGCCGGGTCGCGGGCGTCCGCCTCGCCGATGGCCGGCGCCTGCCGGCCGACGTCGTCATCGCCGGAATCGGCCTGGTCCCGGAAACCGCGCCCCTCGGCCTCGAGACGATCGAGGTCGATGGCCATTGCCGAACGGCGATCGCGCACGTCTATGCGATCGGGGATTGCGCTGCCCACCCGAACCGCTTCGCGGATGGCCGCCTCATCCGCCTCGAATCGGTCCAGAACGCTGTCGACATGGCCAAGGCGGCCGCCCGCCACATCGTCCATGGCGACGATGCGAGACCCCATGACGACTGCCCCTGGTTCTGGTCCAACCAGTATGACCTGAAACTGCAGACGGTCGGCCTCTCGATCGGCCATGACAGCCGCCTTGTCCGCGGCGACCCGGCCACGGGCAGCTGGTCCCTCGTCTATCTGAGGGCTGGCGCCGTCGTCGCGCTCGACTGCATCAACGCCCCGCGCGACTATGTGCAGGGGCGCGCGCTGGTCGAACGCGGGGCGCGGGTTCCGGCCGACCGCCTCGCCGATGCATCCGTGCCCCTGAAGTCGCTGGAAGGATGAGGCCCATGCACCCGATCACCCAGAAACTGAAGGCGCGGCTGCGGCTTCCCGTCATCGGCTCGCCCCTGTTCATCATCTCCAACCCCGATCTGGTGATTGCCCAGTGCCGGGCCGGAATCATCGGCAGCTTCCCCAGCCTCAACGCCCGGCCGCTTTCCCAGCTCGAGGAATGGCTTCAGCGCCTGTCGGCCGAACTGACCGACGCGGACGCGCCCTATGCCGTCAATCTTATCGTCCACAAGTCGACCGACCGGCTCATGGACGATCTCGCGCTCTGCGTGAAATACGAGGTGCCCGTCGTCATCACCTCGCTCGGCGCGCGCGAGGATGTGAACCAGGCGATCCACAGCTATGGCGGGATCGTGCTGCACGACATCATCAACAACCGCTTCGCAAGGAAGGCGATCGAAAAGGGCGCCGACGGTCTGATCGCGGTGGCTGCCGGTGCCGGCGGCCATGCGGGCACCATCTCGCCGTTCGCGCTGGTTGCCGAAATCCGCGAATGGTTCGATGGCCCGCTGGCGCTGTCCGGCTCCATCGCAACGGGTGACGCCGTGCTCGCCGCCGAAGCGATGGGCGCGGACTTCGGCTACATCGGCTCGGCCTTCATCGCCACCAGCGAGGCCCGCGCCGACCAGCGCTACAAGGAGATGATCGTCGCCTCGGCCTCGTCCGACATCGTCTATTCCGACCTGTTCACGGGCGTCTGGGGCAATTATCTGAAGCCCTCGGTGGTGGCTGCCGGCCTCGATCCCGACAATCTGCCCAGGGGCGATCTGTCCACCATGAACTTCGGCTCGGGCGGCAACACCGGCGCCAAGGCCTGGAAGGACATCTGGGGCTCGGGCCAGGGCATCGGCGCCGTCAAGGAGATTCTCCCCGCTGCCGGCCTCGTCGCCCGCCTCGACCGGGAGTATCGGGCCGCCCGTGCCCGGCTGCTGGGCGAACAGGCCAAAGCGATGGCCGCCGAATAGCCGCTGATCCCAGGGCCCGGTGGCGAAGGCGCATCGCCCTCGGGCGTTCGGCCTGCCGGCCGGTGCGCCGTCGCGCTTGCCCATTCCGGTGACCGGTTCGGGTCACCGGGACTCGGTCTTACAGGATCAGCGCCGCCACCAGCCGGTCCTCGGCCAGCAGCACGTTGAAGGTGCGCGCGGCCGCCGCACTGTCCATCGGCTCGACGCGGATCGCACGCGCCTGCATCGCGGCTGCGAATCCGGCGGGCGGCCGCATCAGCGTGGCGCCCGTACCCAGCAGCAGCAGCTCGACATCCGGCAGTTCGGGCAGCACCAGCCGATCGAGCCCGTCGTGCGAAACCCCCGGGAGGCTGCCCACGACCGCGGCACTCACCAGCAACGCCGGCCGATAACGCCGCCCGGCCACCAGCCACCCGCCGTCGCGGTCGCGGCCCTCGATCCGCGCGAACTGGGCCGTCAGGCGCGGCGCTGGCATGCGAAGCGGCTCAGATCTGCCCGCGCTCGGCAGCCTGGCGGGCCTTCAGCTTCGCTTCCGGGCTGTGGGTGTCCACGGGCAGGAAGCTGTGCGGCCCCACCTTCAGCCACAGCAGGATGGGCACGGCCACGAACACCGAAGACCAGGTGCCGATCAGGATTCCAAGCAGCATCGCGACCGAGAAGCCGAACAGCACCTGCCCGCCGAAGGCGACCAGCGTGCCCAGCGCGATGATCATGGTGAGCGAGGTCACGATGGTGCGCTGCAGCGTCTCGTTCATGGACAGGTTCAGCAGGTCCACCATCTCCATCTTGCGGTATTTCCTGAGGTTTTCCCGTATCCGGTCGTAGACGACGATGGTATCGTTGAGCGAATAGCCAACGATCGTCAGCACGGCCGCCACGATGTTCAGGTTGAATTCCAGCTGGGTCAGCGCGAAGAATCCCAGCGTCAGCGCGACATCATGCGCCAGCGCGAGCAGCGCGCCCGCCCCGAACTGCCATTCGAAGCGCAGCCAGATGTAGAGCGAAATGCCCAGCATCGCGAACAGGATCGCAAGCGCGCCCTGCCGCACCAGCTCGCCCGAGACCTTGCCCGACACCGTCTCGACACGGCGGAAGTCGGCGTCAGGATTGCCGACGCGGATGGCCGCCTGCACCTGCCGAACCGCCGTCTGCACGGCTTCATCGTCTCCGGGCGGCAGCGGCAGGCGGATGGCGACCGTGTTGGCATCCCCGAAGGTCTGGAGGTTGCCCTGTCCGGCGCCAGCTGCATTCACCGTCCGCCTGAGCTCATCCAGCTTCGCCGGCTGCTCGAACCGCACTTCCATCAGCAGGCCGCCGGCGAAGTCCACCCCGAAGTTGAGCCCGCGAACCGCGACCAGCACGATCGAGCCGACGATCAGCGCGATCGACAGCGACATGGCGAGGTTGCGCCAGCGCATGAAGTCGATGTTCGTCGTGTCGGGAACGAGTTTCAGGAGGCGCATGGGGGGGTTCCTAGATGGCGATCGCCTGCGGCCGCGCGCGCCTGAGCCACAGCGAGACCATCAGCCTTGTGACGGTGACGGCGGTGAACACCGACGTGACGATACCGATCGTCAGCACGATGGCGAAGCCCTTGATCGGGCCGGAGCCGAACCAGAACATGATGACGGCGGCGATCACATTGGTGATGTTGGCGTCGAAGATGGTGCCCTGCGCTGCCTTGTAGCCCGTCTCGATCGCCTGCACGATCCCGCGGCCGCGCCGGAGCTCCTCGCGGATGCGTTCGTTGATGAGGACGTTGGCGTCAACCGCTGCCCCCATCGTCAGCACGAAGCCGGCGATGCCCGGCAGGGTCAGCGTCGCCCCCAGCCCCGACATGATGCCGATCAGCAGGATCGAGTTCAGGAACAGCGCGATGACCGAATAGACCCCGAACCGCCCGTAGGTCGCGATCATGAAGGCAGCCACCAGCACCACGGCCATCGCCGAGGCGATGGCACCCGCCCGGATCGAGTCGGCGCCGAGATCGGGGCCCACGGTCCGTTCCTCGATCACCGCGAGCTCGACGGGAAGCTTCCCCGAGCGCAGCAGGATCGCCAGCTCGTTGGCGCTTTCGGTCGTGAAATTGCCGCTGATGATTCCAGAGCCGCCCAGGATCGGCTCGTTGATCCGCGGCGCCGAGATCACCTGCCCGTCGAGGATGATCGCGAACGGCCGGCCGACATTCTCCTGCGTCGCGCGCGCAAAGCGCCGCCCGCCGACCGAATCGAACCGGAAGGAGACGACGGGCAGTCCGTCCTGGAAGGTCGGCTGGCTGTCCACCAGCTGGTCGCCGGTGATCATCGCGCGCCGCTCCACCACCAGCACCCCGCCCTCGGCAGTGGGCACCACCTGCCGGCCCGGCGGCGCCCGGCCCTGCGCGGCGGCGACGGGGTCGGCCTCCACGTCCACCAGCCTGAACTCCAGGCGGGCCGTCTTGCCGATCAGCGCCTTCAGCTGCTCCGGATCCTGCAGGCCCGGCACCTGCACCACGATCCGCGTGTCGCCCTGGCGGATGATGGTCGGCTCGCGCGTGCCCAGCTCGTCCACCCGGCGGCGGATCACCTCGACAGCCTGCCCCATGGCAGAGTCGATCTCGGCCGCAAGGCCCGCCGACGTGGGGCGGAGCACGATGCGGTTGCCGTCCACCACCGACACATCGATGTCCCGCTGCGCCGACAGCTGGCTGATCGGCCGGGAAATGCGTCGAATCGTCTCGACGGCACGGTCGAGGTCGGCCATCTCGCGAACGGTGAAGCTGACGGCGCCATCGCGCACGTCCAGGTCGGCATGGCGGATCGGTCCGCCGTCGGCCTGCCGAAGCTCGGCCCGCGCAATGTCCTCCAGCGTTTCCAGCCGCATGCGGCGCACCTCGGCCGGGTCGGCTTCCAGCAGGATGTGGCTCCCGCCCCTCAGATCCAGGCCGAGGTTCAGCTGCTGGCTCGGCACCCAGCCCGGCAGCTCGGCTGCACGCTCCTCCGACAGCAGGTTCGGCAGCGCGAACAGGGTGCCGGCCAGCAGCACGAACGCGACTCCCCAGATCTTCCAGGGCGGGAAATCCAGCATGGGGGCGGTCAGGCCTTGGCGTCGTTGGCCGGCGCCGGCGCCCCGCGCGGCGTCACGCTCGACAGCGTCGCCTTCAGCGCCCGCACCTTCACCGTGGGCGAAAGCTCGATCTCCACTTCCGTGTCGGTCACCCTTGAGACCTTGCCGATCAGCCCGCCTCCGGTCACCACCTCGTCACCCTTCTTGACGGCATCCACCATGGCGCGATGCGCCTTCAGCTTCTGCTGCTGCGGCCGGATGATGAGGAACCAGAAGATGACGAACAGCAGGACGAGCGGCGCGACCTGGATGAGGAAGGCAGAGGTGCCGCCGGCACCGGCCGCGGCACCCTGGGCATAGGCGGGGGATGCGAACATGAAGGACCCTTGAGACGGGGATGATGCAAGGGGGGCCGCTTACACGCGCCGCCCGGCTTTTTCAAATGCAGCCGCACGGCTAAGGCCCTTGGCGTGACAAGCCCCGCCCGCCACCCGCTCGAACCGCTGCTCGCCCGCCTTGCCGACGCCCTCGATCGCCTCGCGCCGGCCGCTGCACCCCCGCCGCCCGACCTGTCGGCCGGGCTGCACTGGCGCTGGGATGGCGCGCATCTCGCCGCCATCGCCACGCCGCACCACCCGCCGCTTGCGGTCTTCGCCGGGGTCGATGGCCAGATCGAGGCGCTTCGCCGCAACCTCGCCGCGCTCGCACGGGGCGGCGCTGCGCACGACATGCTGCTGTGGGGTGCTCGCGGCATGGGCAAGTCGGCCCTTGTCCGCGCGGTCGCCGCGGAAGCGGGAATCGCCCTGGTCGAGACCGGAGCGGACACGCTCGGCACCCTGCCCCGCCTGTTCGGCGATCTGGGCCGGGTGCGCCGTCCCTTCCTCCTGTTCGTGGACGATCTCGCCTTCACCGGGGCGGACCCGACCGTCCGCCAGCTGCGCTCGCTGCTCGATGGCGGCGTCAGCGCGCGGCCCCCGAACCTGCGGCTCGCGGTCACCTCCAACCACCGCCACCTCGTCGAGCGGCCCGAGCCCGACAGTCGCCACGCCCGCGACAGCGCCGACGATCAGCTGGCGCTCGTCGACCGCTTCGGCCTCGTGCTCGGCTTCCACGCGCCGGACCAGTCCACCTATCTCGACATGGTTCGCCGCCACTGCGCGGCCGACGGCCTGGCCTTCGACCCCGAGGCCGCGATCGCCTTCGCGCTCGCCCGCGGCGGGCGGTCGGGCCGCACCGCCTGGCACTTCCGCACCGAGCTTCTCACCCGCCGCCCCACGACTTGATCTTGAGAATGGATTGCAATAGCGTTTCTGCGACTCGTTCGCAGGAGACGTCCATGGTCCCGTTCGGCATCCGCTGCTTCCTCGCCCTGCCGGTCGCCGCCCGCGACGAGGATGCCCGGGTCCTGCTGCGCGCCATGCGCCTGTGGGTGCTGCTGGCGCGAAGCTGCCGTTCGCCCCGCCCGGCGATCGATGCGCTCCTGGGCCCGGCCTCAGCCGCGCTCTGCCGGCTGATGGACGAGGCCGTCGCCGCCTGGCCCGATCCCTTCACCACCTTCCCGCCCTGCGCCACCAGCGTCTCGCCCGACGAGGATTGCCTGCTGGCGCTCGTCGGACTTGCCCGGCAGGGCGATCGCACCCGGTTCGAAGCCGGCATCGCCGATCTCGTCGCCGACAGCGACCGCGAACGGCTGTGGGCCGCGGCCGGCCGGCTCGTTGCCGAGCAGGCCGGCCTCGGCTGGGATCAGTAGCGGAACTCGACGAGCAGCGTGTAGGAGCGCCCGCGCGGATCGGCGACCCGCGGCTCCCACGAGCTGCCCGCACCTGTCGAGCTGTCATAGGCGATGGCAAAGGGCGGGTCGCGGTCGAACAGGTTGCGAACCCCCGCCGTCACGTCCAGCCGCTCGAACGGCCGCCAGCTCACCGATGCATTGTAGATCACATAGTCGCGGGTCGTCCGAACGAGGTTCGGCGGCGTGATGAGACCGGCCGCCACGCCCGGCAGCTGCTGGTTGCGATAGCCCTTGCGGAAGATCTGCGACAGCGAGACCGACCATGCGTCCTGCCCGTAGGTCAGGAACAGGTTGTGCTTCCACCTGAGGCCGAGATCGCCCGAGAAGGTGAAGAGGCCCAGTTCCGACGGCCCGAACGGGTCGCCCGGAACCACCTTGGTGCGCTTCCTCAGCAGCGCCTGCCCGTCGAGGCCTATGGTCCACTGGCCGTTCCACAGGTCGCCGCCGCCCCGGCCGCTGATCTCCAGCCCCTCGGTGATCGAGCCGCCGCTGTTCACCCAGCGGCTGTCGATCGCGACCAGATTGCCGCCCGCATCGCGGATGAAGCGGTCTGGGAACTTGTCGAAGTTCGGCACCAGCTGGGTCAGCAGGTCCAGGATCCGGATCGTGTTGTCGCGGCGGATCTGCCACCAGTCGACCGAGAGGAACCAGCGGTCGGCCGGCTCGACGACGACCCCGAAGGAGAATTGCCGCGCCGTCTCCGGCCCCAGGTCGAGCCGGCCGCCGGTGATGATGGTGGGCTGCACCACTTCGCAGCCCGGGATCGCCTCGTTCGGGCGCGCCCCGGGGCAGCGCGCCGGGTCGGCGAGATCGCGGCCGGGGAAGGGCGATTCCAGGACGCCGTTGAAGATCTGGTTGAAGGACGGCACCCGGAAGCTGGTGTTGTAGCTGCCGCGGAACATCAGCTGCCGGATGGGGCGGTACTTGCCCGAGATCTTCGGGTTCGTCGTCGTGCCGAAGCCGGTATAGTCGTCGATGCGGATCGCGCCGGTCAGCTCGAAGCCCTCGAACACCGGCAGCAGCACTTCGGCATAGGCCGCCTTGATGTCGCGGTTCACCCGGTTGAGCGCATTGGCATTGTCGAAGGGGGCCGCAATGATGACCGGCCGCTCGCTGACAGGCCTCGGGTCGCCGTCGAAGCGGTAGGTCTCGGTCCGCAGATCGACTCCGAAGGCCGCCTGCGCCGTCCCGCCCGGCAGCCGGAACAGCGGCCCCGACACCGAAGCGTCGAACTGCCGGATGCCATAGACCCCGCCGAACAGCTTGGCGCCGCGCGCCGAGGTCGACTCGAGCAGCGCCAGCGCGGCGGCCGACTGGGTCTCGCCCGGCAGCAGGAAGGGGTTGATGAGGCCGGTGTTCAGCGCATCGACGATGCCGTTCACGATCACCCGGCCATCAGCAGCGCGCACCGTGTTGCGATAATAATAGCCGCCACCCAGCACCGAGAAGGCGTCGGATTCGCCGTAGGACAGCCCGACCCGGTAATCCCAGCGCCCGGCGAGCGGCCCCTCGGCGCCGCCGGTGAAGCGGAAGGTCCTGGTCGTCGTCTCGATCTCGCGCCGCCCGCACTCGATGCAGCGCCAGCGGTAGGCGATCGGCAGCCCCCGCCGCGCAACCAGGTTGGCGTCGCCCGGAAAGGCCGCCACCAGCTGGTTGTACACCCGGTCATAGACAGCGGCATTCTGCGCCGTGCGCGGAAAGGCGAAATTCTGGACGGTGGTGTTCGGGATCAGCTGCAGGTTGGAGAATTTCTTCGCACTCTCGGCATGGGAACCCGTATATTCCAGGAACAGGTCGTGCGAACCGGCCCGGAAGGCCGCCCGCCCGATCCAGCTGACGGTGCGGATCGGCTGCTGCAGCACGGCCGCCCGGCCCGTATCCCACGCACAGGCAAAGCGCGCCGAGGCCAGGTTCCACAGCACATCGTCATAGGCCTGCTGCCCGTCGATCACGTCGCAGCCCGGTCCGCCGGGCAGGTCGAGCGGGTTGATCCCGCCCGAGGCGCGGATGGTGGTGCTGGGGATGAGGGGCGCCGTGCCGGCCGCGTTGATGAGGGTGCCGCTCGGCGTGTTCGGCCCCACACCCAGTGGGAAGATGGTGGCAAAGGGCGTGCCCCGCGTATCGACCGACAGGCCGCGGTCGGGCTGGAAGGTGTTCACGAACCGCCGCTGGTCGCCGCGAAGCTCCTTGGCATCCGCGAGCGAGACGGCCGCCATGAAGTTCATGCCGTCCTTCTCGAGGTTGCCGATCCCGGCCATCACGCCGCCGCGGAAGATGTTGCCCCCGGCCCGCTCGGTCACGTCCATGAACCCCTGCGCGCGCGCCCCCTCGAAACTCCTTGCGGTGATGAAGTTGATCACGCCGCCCACCGCGTCGGTGCCGTAGATGGCCGACGCGCCGTCCTTCAGGACCTCGATCCGCTCCATCGCGAACAGCGGGATCTGGTTCACGTCGACGATGCCGCCATTGAGGCCGTGCGCCGGCACCCGCCGCCCGTTCAGCAGGATCAGCGTGGACGCCGCGCCCTGGCTGCGCAGGTTCGCCGAGGAGGCGCCATTGTTGCCGCGCTGGGCGCCGGCCACCACGTCCGCGTTGGAAGCAAGGTTGTCGAGCCCGTTGCCGTTCGACGTCAGCAGCGCGATGAACTGCTCGGGGCTGCTCACGCTGTCCCGGCGCAGATCCTCGTTGGTGAAGATCTGCAGCGGCAGCGGGCTGTCCTGCACGTTGCGGCGGATGCGCGACCCCGTGACGATGATCGCCTCGGAGTCGGACGCGCCGGCCGCTGCGGCCGGGGCCTGCGCCTCGGCCGGCAGGGCCAGCACCGTGGAACCCAGGAGCACGGCCGCCAGTCTGATCGTCGTCATCCAGTCCCCCTTTTTGTCGCGCGGCGCCCGAACCGTCGGCGCGCCCTGCCCTGTGTGAAGACAGCATGACAGGGCTGGCCTGAAAACCCCTCGCCCAACATGCTGCCCGACCGTGGCGACGAAGCCACAGCCTTGCCCGCGCCGGGGCGTCAGCGCCCGCCGCCGAACAGCTGCCGCCCGGCCAGGTCCAGCATGATCTCCTCGCTGCCCCCGCCGATCGCGTTCACCCGGACCTCGCGGTAGATCCGCTCCACCTTGCTGCCGCGGATATAGCTGGCACCCCCCAGCACCTGCGCGGCTTCCCGCGCGACCGTCTCCAGCGTCCGCGTCGCCTGCACCTTCAGCATGGCATAGCTTGCCGGCGCGCCGCTTCCCTTGCGATGCTGGTCGGCGAGCAGGTCGATCCACGCCTGCGTCGCCTCGATCTGCCGCACGAGATCGGCCAGCTTGATCCGGATCGACTGGTGGCGGATCAGCGCCTTGCCGAAGGTCTCGCGGCTCAGCGCCCAATCGACCGCCTCGCCAAGCGCCACGCGCGACATGGCCATGCAGCCATGCGCCATCCCCAACCGCTCGCTGTTGAAGTTGCGCATCAGCCCCGGAAAGCCGCCATTCTCGGGGCCGATCAGATTCTCCGGCGGCACCTCCACCTCGTCGAACTGGATGGCGGCCGTGTCCGAACAGTGCCAGCCCATCTTCTGCAGGCGCGTCCGGCTCACGCCCGGCCGGTCGGTCTCGATCAGCATCAGCGAAATCCCGCCCATGCCGGGCCCGCCGGTGCGGACGGCGACCGTGAGATAGTCGGCACGCATGCCCGAGGTGATGAACATCTTGGCGCCGTTCACCACATAATGGTTGCCGCGCTTCTCGGCCCGCGTCCGCAGCGCCGCCACGTCCGAACCGCCCGACGGCTCGGTGATCGCCAGCGCGATGATCTTCTCGCCTGCCAGCACCGGCGGCGCCACCCGCTGCTTCATCGCCTCGCTGCCCAGCGCCAGGATCGGCGGCAGCCCGATTCCATGCGTCATCAGCCCGGCCGTAAGCCCGCCCGCCCCCACAGCTGCCAGCTCCTCCGACTGGGTGAGCGAGTGGAAGATGTCGAAACCTTCGCAATGGCCGCCATAGGCCTCCGGATAGCCCAGCCCCAGGATGCCGGCCTCGGCTGCCTTCCGGTGCAGCTCGCGCGGCAGTTCGCCCGCCTCCTCCCAGCGGTCGATGTGCGGCGCCACCTCGCTCGCCACGAAGCGGCGGACGCTCATCGCCACCGCCTCATGGCTCTCGTCGTAGAAGGGCGATGTCGCCCGCCAGCGCTCGAAAAACCGCATTTGAACCTCCTGCCCGCCCACGCTAGCAAGGCCGAAGGAGGGGACAAAGCTGATGAAAATCCTGTTGCTTGGCACGTTGGCGGCAGTCCTTGCGTCCCTGCCCGCCGCGGCTGCCTCACCCGTGGTGCCGGCCGATCTCCACGCCATCAGCCTGGTCACCGATCCCGTCGTCGCGCCCGATGGCCGGCGTGTGCTGTTCATCCGCGCCGCCTTCGATCGCGGGCTCGACCGCCGCACCTCCGAACTCTGGCTTGCCCACCTCGACGAGGCCGGCCGCGTCATCGACCGGCGCCTCCTCGTCGGCCGCGACCTCGCCCCCCGGCAGGCGCAATTCTCGCCCGATGGCGGCCGCATCGTCTTCGTCGGCCAGTCGATGGGCCGCGCCCAGCTTCATGTGCTGGCGCTTGCCGAGGGCATCGCCCGGCCCTTGACCGATGGCGCCCTCTCGCCGGCGCAGCCGCGCTGGTCGCCCGATGGCCGGCGCATCGCGTTCACCGGCCGGGTCGAGGCGAAGCCCGTCCCCATCCCCGGCCTGCCCGAGCGGCCGGCCGGCGCCGACTCCGCGCCCGATCCGAAGCTGATCGACGATCTCTTCTGGCGTCAGGATGGCGTGGGCGAACGCAAGGCCGGCGCCACCCACCTGTTCGTCGCCGATGCCGCAACGGGCGCCGTCACCCAGCTGACCTCCGGAGACACGGACCGGGTCAACGAGGGCGGCGGCCTTGCCTGGACCCCCGATGGCCGCTCGATCGTCGCCCCCTTCACCGCCGACCCGATCAACGGCCCGCGCGAGATCGACCTGTGGCTCTACCCGGCATCGGCCAGCGGCCGTCCCGCCCGGCTCACCAGCCGGCCGGGCAGCGAATATGCGCCCGAGATCGCGCCCGACGGCCGCAGCGTCGCCTTCCTCGGAAGCGCGGCCAGCGGCGACTTCTACGACATGCCCGAACTGTGGACGGCGCCGCTCCGGCCCGACGCCCCCGTCCGCCACCTCTCTGCCGGGCTGGACCGCCCGGTCGCCGGCCACCGCTGGCGCGAGGATGGCGCAGCGCTCCACATCCTCTACCATGATCGCGGCGTGCAGCGCGTCGGCGAACTCGATGTCACGAGCGGCGCCACCCGCGTGCTCGTGCCAGCTGTCGGCGGCACCCGCCTCTACCTGCCCTCGGCCGGCGGCGGCTTCTCGGCCGCTGCCGGCACGATCGCCTACACGAGCGCCTTCACCGACCGCCCGGCCGGCCTCGCCATCTCGAAAGGCGCGGGCCAGACGGGCGCCATCGACTTCAACGCCCAGTGGGCGGCCACCCGCACGCCGGCCCGCATCGAGGAGGTGACCGCCATCAGCCGCGCCGACGGCCGCGAGATCCAGGGCTGGATCGCCTACCCGCCCGACTTCGACCGGCGCCGCCGCCATCCCCTCATCCTCGACATCCATGGCGGGCCCAACACCGATTACGGCCCCTTCTTCTCCATCACCCACGCGCTCTACGCCGCGGCCGGCTACATCGTGCTCTTTGCCAACCCGCGCGGCTCGATCGGCTATGGCCGGGCCTTCGCCAACGCCATCACCAACGCCTATCCGGGCCAGGATCATGACGACCTCATGTCGATGGTCGATGCGCTCGCCGCCCGGCCCTATGTCGATGGCCGCAACCTCTTCATCGGCGGCGGCTCGGGCGGCGGCGTGCTGACGCTGTGGGCGATCGGCAAGGAACCTGACAGGTTCCGCGCCGCCGCAGCCCTCCGCCCCGTCACCGACTGGACCAACCAGGTCACCACCTCCGACAGCCCGGCCTTCTTCATGAGGCACTGGATGGGGGCGCCCCCCTGGGAGCAGCCCGATCTCTACACCCGCCGCTCGCCCTTCAGCCTCGCCGGCCGGATCCGCACGCCCACGCTTCTCATCACCGGCGAGCAGGATTTCCGCACCCCCATCAGCCAGACGGAGCAGATGTTCGGCGCGCTGAAGCTGCGCGGAGTCGACACGCGGATGATCCGCCTGCCGGGCGCAAGCCACGGCATGGGCCGGCCCTCGCAATGGCTGCAATCGATCCTGGCCCCGATCGACTGGTTCAACCGCTACCGGGCGAACTAGGGCCGGCAGCGTCCCCCGCCGCCCCCCGATGAGCTGAACCCGTGCACGGGGCAGCGCAGGCACGACCGCGCGCAGCCGGCAGGCCGAACGCCCGAGGGCGATGAGCCATCGCCCTCGGGCCCTGGCATCAGCTGCTGGCCAGAAGCTCCGCTGCTGCCGGGCGGCTGTCGATCACCAGCTGCGGCCCCGATGCCCCGGCCGCGCCGCGCGGCCTGAACCGGCCGTCCACCTGCGCGCCCTGCTCGATGGTGAGCTTGCCATAGGCCACGTCGCCGGTCACCCGGGCGCTGGCCTGGATCACCAGTTCGCCGACACTGACCGAGCCTTCGATCGTGCCGGCCAGCCGCGCCGTCTCGGCAGTCACGGTGCCGCGGATCACGCTCGCCGGGCCCTGCACCAGGGTGGCGCAGCTCACATCGCCGTCCACCCGGCCTTCCAGGTGCACGTCCACGCCGGCGGTCACATTCCCCTCGATCACCACGTCACCGCCCAGCACCGAGAAGGTGCCGGCCCCGTTCGTGCTCCTAGGCGCCACGCCCGAGGAGCCGCTGGCGGGCGTCGGCCTTGACTTCGAGAACATCGCGGTTCGCCTCCAGGAAACGGCGCGGGTTGACGGGGTTGCCGTCCACCCGGACCTCGAAGTGCAGGTGCGTGCCGGTCGAACGGCCGGTCGAGCCCATGCGCCCGATCTTCTCGCCCGCCTGCACCGCCTGACCTTCCCGCGCCGTGAATCCGGCGAGGTGGGCATAGAGTGTCACGATACCATGGCCATGGTCCACCTCGATCGTGTTGCCATAGCCCTGCCGCACGCCCACGAACGTCACCCGGCCCGGCGCAGCCGCGCGGATCGGCGTGCCGTGCGGCCCGCGGAAATCGAGGCCGGTGTGCATCGCCCGCTGGCCGTTGAACGGGTCGAGGCGAATCCCGAACCCGCTGGAAATCTCCGGGCTGTCGGCCGGAAGCGCCGACGGCAGCGCGATCAGCATCGATTCCATCTGCTCCATGCGGACAAGCGTGGCCGCCAGCTGCCTGAGCGCCGGATCGGCCCGGTCGCTGCCCGGCAGCGGCGGCAGCGGCACGTAGGGGCCGCCCTGCCCGACCCGCCCCTCGGGCCGGATGCCGACCGTGCGAAGCGCCGCTTCGGCCCGCTCGGCCCGCTCGGCTGCAATCTCCGTCAGCGCCATCACCATCCGCGCCTGCCGCTCGCCCGTCGCGGCCAGCCGCTCGGCCGGCGCGCGGCCTGCAACCGCCCCGTCGGCGGCCGGCAAGGCCTCGGGCTCGTCGCCGAAATGCGCCCGGAACAGGGCCTCCAGCTGGTCCTGCCGGCTCTCGAGGGTGGCGGCCAGGTCAGAGACCGAGCGCTTCTCGGCCTCGACACGGGCTTCCGCCTGTTCGACGGCGAGCGCGCGGGCAGCGACATCGCGGGTCTTCCAGCTCGTCCACGCCTGCCAGCCCAGCATCGCGCCCGTCGCCGTCATCCAGGCCAGCGCAAGCGCGGCAGCCAGGGTCGCCACCCGGCGCTGCAGGCGCGCGGGCAGGCGCACGAACCGCACATGCCCCTCGGTGCGCACGATGATCTCATGGTCGCGGAAAAAGGGCTTCCGCATGCCGGGCTCGAGGGCCCGGCCATCCGTCGCTTGCACCTGATGCAACCCCTCGAAGCGTTCTTGCCGTCGCCGTGGCGGGGCGCCTAGCAGGACGCGGCACGGAGTCCGACTCCGCCACGCCACACATCGTGACGAGTCGAACGGGATTCACGACGGATTGTGAAAATCTGTCACAAACCAAGGGCACTCCGGATCGGTCAGCCCTTCAGCCGGTCGGCGTGGGTCGTCATGAATTTCCGCACCTTGGGCGAGACGACCGCCGTGCAGTAGGGATTGCGGTCGCCGACCCGGTCGAAATAGGTCTGGTGCTCGGCCTCGGCCGGCCACCAGGCGGCGGCCGGCTCCACCGTCGTCACGATCGGCTGCGGCCACTGGCGCTGCGCCCGCGCGATCGCCGCCCTGGCTTGCGCTTCCTGCTCGGGGGACTGCGGGAAGATGGCGCTGCGATATTGCGGGCCCACATCATTGCCCTGCCGGTTCAGCTGGGTCGGGTCGTGGGTCGCGAAGAAGATGTCGAGCAGATCGGCATAGGCGATGACCGACGGGTCGAAGCGGATCCGCACCGCCTCGGCATGCCCCGTCGTGCCGCTGCACACCTGCCTGTAGCCCGGATTCTCGACATGCCCGCCCGTGTAGCCGCTTTCCACATCGAGCACGCCCTTCACGCGGTCGAAGATGGCCTCGGTGCACCAGAAACAGCCGCCGGCGAACACGGCGGTCTCCAAGCTCGGGTCGGTCATGTCATCCTCTCGGCGGCGGGTCGCGGGTGCCCTGCTCCTGTGCGTTGCCTGTCCGGAAAAGGAAAGGGCCGGCGGGTCGCCCCGCCGGCCCCGCTTTCAGGTCAGCCAGCCGTCAGGCCTGGGCGGTTGCCAGCGCCCGGCGGCGACGGGCAACGCCGCCGACCAGCCCGAAGCCGGCGATCAGCATCGCCCAGGTAGCCGGTTCCGGCACGGCCAGCGCGCCGGCGCCGGCGATCGAGCGGATCCAGTCCTTGTGGATATACAGCGGAACGAAGCCGTTGAACTCGCCGCAGCTGCTGTTCAGGCCCGCAAAACAGTCCCCCCAGGCCGGGCCGAAGGTGAGGCCATAGGAGGTGACCGACAGCAGGTTCATCGCGCGCCCGGCGAACTGCGGGCCGCCCGAATCGCCGCCCGCCACGCTCACCTCGCGCTTGCCACGGCCGGTATCGCAGAACACGACACCAGCAGCGGCTGCCAGGTTGGAGGCCTGCGCGACCCGACAGGCCGTGTCATTGACCGCAAGGCCGCTGTCGAAGTCCGACAGGTAGGAGAAGAGATAGTTGGTCGGCACGGTCGCGAACACCGTGTCCCAGCCGTTGCCCGGAATCTGGCTGAAGATCGGGTCGCCCATGCGATAGTCGAACATGTTGAGGCCCTGGCGCAGCCAGCCGGTCTGCGCGCCCTGGCCGGCACCGGTGCCGACGGCCCCGCCCACGGCCGAACGCGCGCCATAGCCGGCGACGTTGAAGTTCACGCCGGTCAGGTCGTTGAGCATCGAAACCCTGTGGACACCCGCCCACTCAGGCGCGTCTGACGACAGCTTCAGGATCGCGATGTCGTTGTGGTCGATCACCTGCCCCGTGTAGCCGGGGTGGATGTTGATCTGGCTGACGAGAATCTCGGTCGAGGCCGGGTTGAACGGAACCCGCTGGTCAAGCCCCGTATTGTTGAAGAAGACCGAGGTCACCGGCGACGTCGCCACGCCGTTCACCAGCCGCGGGCGAACACAGTGCGCGGCCGTCAGGATGTAGCCGCCCGGCATGTTCGTGCCCGAGCAGATGAAGCGGCCGCCCGCGCCATAATCCATGATCAGCGCGGTCACGCCGCTGTACTTGGGCATGGAGGCGAAGAAGCGCGGATCGCCGCCGCCCACGCCCAGGCCCGGCGCCGAGGCGGTGGGCGTCATCCCCACGATCAGGCTTCGCGCCTCATAGGTGAAGCCGTTGTGGGTGCCCGTCATCACATTGTCCGCGAACGCCGGCGCGGCGAACGCAAGCGCGGACGCACAGGCGAGAATACGACCGATTTTCATGTCGAAGCCCCTCAGTCTTGAACTGACTCATGCCTCCCTGCAGGCATGAATGGATGCTAGCCAAGACAGAAATGTGAAACAAGGAGAAATCTGACACAGGTGCCGAACATCGCGTGGTTAGCCCCTGTTAATGAATAGGCTTTGCGTCATTCCGCCGCAAGCCGCCCATCCCTCGCCGGCGACCAGGTCAGCACCGGCTGCCGCGCCGCCCTCGTCTCGTCCAGCCGCCGCCGCGGCGCGAACCTCGGCGCGTCCTGGAACCGCGCGCGCTCGCCTGCCGTCGCCGCCCGGGCGAGGTCGCGCATCACCGCGATGAACTGGTCGAGCCGGTCCCGGCTTTCGGTCTCGGTCGGTTCCACCAGCATCGCGCCATGCACCACCAGCGGGAAATACATGGTCATCGGGTGGAAGCCCTCGTCGATCAGCGCCTTGGCGACATCCAGCGTCGAAAGGCCGCTGCCCTCGAGGAAGCTGTCGTCGAACAGCGCCTCGTGCATGCAGGGCCCGCTGCCGGCGAACGGCGCCGACATCACATCCTCGAGCGAGCGCAGCACATAGTTGGCATTCAGCACCGCATCCTCGGCCACCTGCCTCAGGCCATCGGCGCCATGGCTCTCGATATAGGCGAGCGCGCGCACGAACATCCCCATCTGCCCGTGAAAGGCCGACATCCGCCCGAAGCTCTGCCCATGGTCCTCCGCGCTCGCCGTCTCCTCCTCGACGAGGTGATAGCGCCCGCCCGCTTCCACCACGAAGGGCAGCGGCGCGAACGGCGCCAGCGCCCCGGAGAAGACAACCGGCCCCGACCCCGGCCCGCCGCCGCCGTGCGGCGTGCTGAATGTCTTGTGCAGGTTGATGTGCATGGCGTCCACGCCGAGGTCGCCCGGCCGCACCCGGCCGACGATCGCGTTGAAGTTCGCGCCGTCGCAATAGACATAGGCGCCGGCCGCATGCACCGCGTCGGCGATCCGCTTCAGGTCCGGCTCGAACAGGCCGCAGGTATTGGGGTTGGTGATCATCACCGCGGCCACGTCCGGCCCCAGCCGCGCCAGCAGCGCATCCGTATCCACCCGACCGCGCGCGTCTGCCGCGATCGATTCCACATGATAGCCGCAGAAGGCGGCCGTCGCCGGGTTGGTGCCATGCGCCGATTCCGGCACCAGCACCACGGCTCGCGCATCGCCCCTGGCCTCGTGCGCGGCGCGGATCGCCAGCATCCCGCACAGCTCGCCATGCGCGCCGGCCTTGGGGGTCATGGCGACCGCCGGCATCCCCGTCAGCGCCTTCAGCCACTCGGCCAGACGGTGGATCAGCGCCAGCGCCCCCTGCACCGTGTCCTGCGGCTGCAGCGGGTGGATGTCGGCAAAGCCCGGCAGCCGGGCGAGTTTCTCGTTCAGGCGCGGATTGTGCTTCATCGTGCACGACCCCAGCGGGAACAGGCCCAGGTCGATTCCGTAATTCTGCCGCGACAGCCGCGTGTAGTGCCGCACCGCCTCCCCTTCCGACAGGCCGGGCAGGCCGATCGGCGCGGTTCGCGCCAGCGGACCCAGGCGGCTCGCGTGCGCCGGCACCGGCTCCAGGTCCACGCCGGACACATCGGCGCGGCCGCTCTCGAAGATCAGCGGCTCCTCCAGCATCAGCGCCCGGTTGCCGGTGAAGGTCGGGGCCGCGCCTGCCGCGCCCGAAACGGGCGCCGTCGGGCGACCTTCGCGGTTCATGCTCATGCGCCGGGATACTCCGTTCCAAGGATTTCGGTGAGCGCGCGCGCCAGCGCGTCGATGTCATGGCGGCTGACGGTCTCGGTCGCGGCCACCACCAGGCCCTGTTCGAAATCGGGCCGGTCGGGATACAGCCGCGCCAGGCTCACGCCCCCCAGCACGCCCATCTCGGCCATGTCGCGCACCGCCTGGCGCGCCGGCACGCCAAGGGTCAGCGTGAACTCGTTGAAGAAGGGCCCGTTCAGCAGCTCCACGCCCGGGATCGCCGCCAGCCGCTCCGCCGTTTCCACCGCGCGCGCATGGTTCAGCGCGGCGAGCTTGCGCAGCCCCGCCTCGCCCAGCAGCGTCATGTGGATGGTGAAGGCAAGGCTCATCAGCCCGGAATTGGTGCAGATGTTGGATGTCGCCTTCTCGCGCCGGATATGCTGTTCGCGCGTGCTCAGCGTCAGCACGAAGCCGCGCCGGCCGTCGGCATCCACCGTCTCGCCCGCCAGCCGGCCGGGCATCTGCCGCACATGCCTCGAATTGCAGGCGAACAGCCCCAGGTGCGGCCCGCCGAACTGAAGCCCGACACCCAGCGACTGCCCCTCGCCCACCACGATGTCGGCCCCCATCTCGCCCGGCGAGCGGATGGCGCCCAGCGACACCACCTCCGTCACCACCACGATCAGCAGCGCGCCCCTGGCATGGGCAGCCGCCGCCAGCTCCGACAGGTCCGCCACATGGCCGAAGAAACCGGGGTTCTGCACCACCACGGCCGACGTCTCGTCGTCGATCGCCGCGATCAGCCCGGCCAGATCGTCGCCGGGGGCACCGGGGGCAAGCTCGGGCCGGCCGACGACCAGCCGGTCGCCGGTGAAGCAGGCCAGCGTCTCGGCCGCCTTCACATAGTGCGGATGCACACCGGCCGAGATCAGCGTCCTGTCGCGGCGGGTGATCCGCCGGGCCATGAAGATGGCCTCGGTCATCGCTGTCGAGCCGTCGTACATGGAGGCATTGGCGACCTCCATGCCGAACAGGCGCGCCACCTGCGTCTGGAACTCGAACAGATACTGCAGCGTCCCCTGCGCGATCTCGGGCTGATAGGGGGTGTAGCTCGTCAGGAACTCGCCGCGCTGGATCAGGTGATCGACACTTGCCGGCACATGGTGCCGATAGGCGCCGCAACCCAGGAAGAAGGGATGATCGCCGGCCGCCATGTTGCGCTTCGCAAGCTTCTGGAGCTCGCGCTCGACGACCATTTCCGGCTGATGGTGCGGCAGCCCCTCGATGGCGCCGGCCAGCCGGGCTTCGGCCGGTACGTCCCGGAACAGCTCGTCGATCGACCCGGCGCCGATCCGTGCCAGCATCGCCGCGCGATCGTCGGGCGTCAGGGGCAGATAGCGCATGGGTCAAAGCTCCTCATGGGGTTTCACCGCCCGCCAGCGCAGGCGGACATAGTCGGCCGTCCACATGCCCTCCTCGTCGCGCAGCGCCGGCGCCAGCAGCGCCTCGATCGCGTCCACCAGCGCCGGCTGGTCGCGGCGGGGCACGCCGGCCGCGTCGAGAAATCCGGCGCGGAAGGTCCTGAGCCAGCCGCGGATGCCCGTGGGCAGCGGGGTCGGCCGCGGGATGATCCGCGCTTCGATGTCGGTGAAGCCCGCCGCCCGGTGGCGCGCCACGAAGGCCTCGGCCGTCTGATAGACCTGCCCCCCGGCCGCCGCCGCGTCATGGCCGCCGGCCTGCAGCACGGCCCGGATCGCAGTCCGGATGGCGGCGATGTTGCCGAAGCCCCCGCACTCGCCCGCATAGCGGCCGCCGGGCTTCAGCGCCCGGAAGACGCCCGACGCCACCGACGCCTGGTCGGGCATCCAGTGCAGCGCCGCATTCGAGAAGACGGCGTCGAACCGCCCTCGGTAGCCGAGCTGCTGGCCATCGGCCGCTTCCACCGCCAGCCCGCGCGCGGCCGCGGCGGTCAGCATGTCGGGGTCGCTGTCCACGCCCAGCACCTCGGCGCCGGCAGCCGCGATCCGCTCGGTCAGCACGCCGTCGCCGCACCCCAGGTCCAGGATCGCCTCCCCCGGCTGCGGCGCCAGCAGCTCCAGCGCGGCCGCGCCCAGCGCCGGCACGAAGCCGGCGTTCTCGGCATAGTCGGCCGCGTTCCAGCCCATCAGAGGGTCGCGACCCAGGCGTCATAGGCCGCCCGGTCCATCAGCCCGTCGAGCTGCCCGGGGTCGGCCAGCGTCAGCCGGAAGAACCAGCCCTCGCCCTCCGGCGCGCTGTTCACCAGCGACGGATCGTCGGCCAGCGCCTGGTTCGATTCGGTCACCGTGCCCGATACCGGCGCATAGACCTCGCTTGCCGCCTTCACGCTCTCGACGACGGCGGCCTCCTTGCCGGCTTCCACCGCGCGCCCCGGCTCGGGCAGCTCCACGAACACCACGTCGCCCAGCTGGTCCTGCGCATAGGCGGTGATGCCGACGGTCGCGGTCGCCCCGTGCACCTCGATCCACTCATGGTCCTTCGTGTAGTGGCGCATCGCCCTCCCTTTCTGCCTCAGCGGACATAGTTCTTCTGCCAGAAGGGCAGGGGAACGACGGTCGCCGCCAGCCGCCGGCCCCTGACCTCGATATCCAGCTTCGTCCCGTCGGCGGCCTCGGCGGCCGCCACATAGCCCATGGCGACCGGCGCCCCGACCGAGGGGCCGAACCCGCCCGATGTCACCACGCCCACCCGCTGCTCGCCCGCGAGGATCGCCGCCCCCTCGCGCGCCGGCTGCCGGCCCTCCAGCCGCAGCCCCACGCGCTTGCGGGGCGGGCCCTGCAGCAGCGCGGACAGGATGCGCGCTGCACCCGGAAAGCCGCCCTCGGCCTTGCGCCGCTTGGAGATCGCGAAGGCCAGGCCCGCCTCGACCGGCTCGATGTCCGGGGTCAGGTCCTGCCCATAGAGCGGCAGGCCCGCCTCCAGCCTGAGCGAATCGCGCGCCCCCAGCCCGATCGGCTTCACCGCCGGGTCGGCCAGCAGGGCCTGCGCCAGCGCCTCGGCGGCGCTGACCGGAACCGATATCTCGAAGCCGTCCTCCCCGGTATAGCCCGACCGGCTGACCCCCAGCGGCACATCGCGCCAGCGATAGGTCCCTGCCGCCATGAACCTCAAGGCCGCCACCTCCGGCACGCCCTCCCCATCGGGCACCGGCCCGAGACGCTCCATCGTCCCGACCGCGTCTGGCCCCTGCAGCGCCAGCAGCGCCAGGTCGTCACGGGGCACCAGGTCGATCCCGGCGGGCCGGCGGGCCTCCATGTGGGCGATGTCATCGGCCCTGGTGGCACCATTGACCACGAGATGGAAATGCGTCCCGACATTGGTCACCATCAGGTCGTCGAGAATCCCGCCATCGTCGGCGAGCAGCAGCGAATAGCGCATGCGCTGCGGCTTCAGGCCCCTGAAGTCGCCGGGCGCCAGCCTCTCCAGCCAGTCGGCCGCGCCGTCACCCGACACGGTCAGCTGCCCCATGTGGCTCACGTCGAACAGGCCGGCGTGCGCGCGCGTCCACAGATGCTCGGCGACGATCCCCTCATACTGGATGGGCATCGCATGACCGGCAAAGGGCACCATGCGCGCGCCCAGCCGACGATGCAGCGCATCGAGCGGAAGGGGCTTCAGATCAGTCTCGACATCCGTCCCGTCGGCCATCGAACATCCCGCGACAAGCCGGGCGGCCAGGTGCCGCCCGCCCGCCCCCGCCTGTCACGAGACCTGAGAGCTTTCACGAACCGCCTGCCGGAACAGGCGCCGCTTACCCCTTCGGTGGCCCCGGCCCCAGGGCCAAGGCGCTTTCCAGACTGCCGGTCACGACGGCTGCGGTCCGTTGGCCTGAGAGATTCCGGGGGCGGTTGCTCCTTCGGCGGCACCGGCCATCGCTGGCCGACACACTCTCCCGCAGCGTCGCCGGGCCGAAGCCCGACGGCCTGGCGGCCTTGGCCGAGCGCCCCCGAGTCGGTCAACCGCACCGCGACAGGCGGTCAGCGGCCTCGCGCTGCCCGGGATCCTCGTGCCCGGCTGGGGCGATCTGGCGCCCGCGCGGTCAGTCCACCGCCTTCTCGATTGCCTGCCCCACCGATTTCACGTCGCGGCCGATGCCGCGCGTCGTGTTGCACGCTGTCAGCACCACGGCGACCCCCAGCAGCAGGGCGATCGACAGCCCGGCCTTCATTCCGCCACCCCTCATTGGTCCACCCCTTCCGGTTCAGTCCTCGCCCGCGATACGAACCACGGCCTTGCCCACAAGTGAACCCCCCGCCATCGCCTCGAAGGCGTCGCGCGCATCCTCGAACCCCGTCACAAGGCCGATGCGGGGCCTGAGCCTGCCCTCGGCCGCCAGCGCATCGATCGCATGGCGCGCCCGCCGGCCGAGCTCCGCGTCGCGCCGCCCGGCCTCGCCGGCACGAACGCCGATCAGCTCGATTTCCCTCAGCAGCGCAACATCGGTCGGCAGGGCCACCGGCGGGCCGCCCACGAATCCCACCACCAGATAGCGCCCGCCCCGCTTCAGCGCCGACAGTCCCGGCCGCACCAGTGCTGCGCCGACGGGGTCGAACACAAGGTCGCAGGCGCCCTTCACGTCCGCCAGGTCGGGCGCATCGCGGTCGATCCGGATCAGCCGCCCGCCGCCGGCCGCCCCGGCGGCGGCCAGCTTCGCCTCGCTGGAAGCCGCCGCCGTCACCTCCGCCCCCAGCGCATGAGCGAGTTGCACGGCCGCAAGCCCCATGCCGCCGCCGGCCCCCAGCACCAGCAGATGCTCGCCTGCCGAAAGCCGCCCGCGCTCGACCAGCGCCACCCAGGCCGTCAGCGCGCCGGTCGTGAAGGCGGCGGCCTCCACATCGTCGAACGCCTCGGGCGCCGGCCGCAGGGCGTCCAGCGGAAGCGTCACGGCCTCGGCCAGCAGCCCGCAGCGCGCGCCCGCCAGCACCCGCGCGCCCAGCAGGTCGCCCGACAGCCCCTCGCCCACGGCGACGATCCGCCCCACCCCCTCCATGCCGGGCGTGAAGGGCAGCGGCGGCCGATACTGGTAGCCGCCCGTCAGCATCAGCAGGTCGGGATAGTTGAGGCCGACCGCCAGCATCGAGACCGTCGCCTCGCCCGGCCCCGGCGGTGGGGGCGGCGCGACCACCCCGAGCGCCAGCGCCCCGATCCCGTCCAGCCGATGCACCCGCCAGGCCCGCATCGCGCCTCCCTTCCGGCCCCTGCCTTCCGGCCCCTGCCTTCCGGCACCGCCCTCTTGCGAACGTCGGGTTGCGGTGCCCGTCGCGTCAGTGTCAATCAACCCCCGGGAGACGCAAGGGAGAGACCATGTTTTCGTTCGGTGCCGTGCTCGCTGCCATCGGGGATCGGCTGGGGTCCGATCCGGCGCTCATCCATGGCGACGAGGTGGTGGACTGGGCGACCTACGCCCGCCGCACCGAATCGCTCGCCGCCGCCTTCCTCGAAGCCGGTGCCACCGCCGGCGATCGCGTCGCCCACCTCATGCGCAACTCGCCGGCCTATCTTCTGACGACCGGCGCTGCCTTCAGGGCGCGGATGACGCATGTGAACGTCAACTACCGCTACACCGGCCCCGAGCTTCTCTACATCCTCGACAATTCGGAGTCCGCCGTGGTGGTCTTCGATGCCGAGTTCGCGCCCGTGCTGGCGACGCTCAGGGATCGGCTGCCGGGCGTGAGGCTGTGGCTTCAGGTCGGCGGCGAGACCGCGCCCTTCGCGCGCGATTTCGACGTCGTGGCGAACAGCGGCCTGCCGCTTGCCCCGCAGGCGCACGACCCCGCCGACCAGCTCTTCATCTACACGGGCGGCACCACCGGCATGCCCAAGGGCGTGGTCTGGGAACAGGGGGTGCTGTGGACGGTGCTGGGCGCCGGCGCCCCGCTGCCCGGCATGCCCGCGCCCGACAGCCTCGAGGCGCATGTCGCAGCGGTCCTGTCGGGCCAGAAGCGGCGCCGCCTGCTGGCGCTGCCGCCGCTGATGCACGGCACCGGCCTGCTGATGGGCATCTATGCGCTGGCGCTTGGCGGCACCGTCATCACCGCCACCAGCCACAGCTTCGACCCCGCCGAGGCGCTGCGGCTGGCCGAAGCCCACAACCCCGATGTCTGCGTGATCGTCGGCGATGCCTTCGCCCGGCCCCTGCTCCGCGCGATCGAGGCCGGCGAAGGCCGGCTCGGCCAGGTCGGCATGATGATCTCGTCGGGCACCATGTGGTCGCCCGAGGTGAAGGCCGGCCTGCTCAGGCACTGCCCCACCATGCTGTGCTTCGATGCCTATGGCTCTTCGGAGGGGCTGGGCTATGGCGCATCCATCTCGACGGCGGCCAACGCCGATGCCCCCACCCGCTTCCAGCACGACTCGAACACCATCCTCCTCGACGAGGAGATGCGCCCCGTCACCGCGCCCGGCGTTCCCGGCCGGGTGGCCCGCACGGGGCTGCTGCCGCTCGGCTACTGGAAGGACCCCGACAAGACGGCAAGCACCTTCATCACCGTTGGCGGCCGCCGCTACACCATGCCCGGGGACTGGGGCGTCCTCGACGAGGACGGGCACATCCTGCTGCTCGGCCGCGGCAGCCAGTGCATCAACTCCGGCGGCGAGAAAATCTTCCCCGAGGAAGTGGAGGAAGCGCTCAAGACGCATCCCGCGGTCGAGGATGCGCTGGTGTTCGGCGTGGCGGACGAGACATGGGGCCAGGCCGTCACCGCCGTCGTCGAGAGCAGGGCCCCCGTCACCGAGGGCGAGCTCATCGCCCATGTGAAGGCCGCGCTCGCCGCCTACAAGGCGCCCAAGCGGGTGATCATCGCCGATCGCTGCCCGCGCGGGCCCAACGGCAAGGCCGATTACGAGGCCGCGCGCCGGCTTGCCGCCTGACCTTCAGGCGCGCGCCTCCCCGGCCGCGCGCGGCAGTTCGATCGCGAAGACGGAGCCCGTCCCTTCCTCCGACTCCACCAGGACCCGGCCGCGATGCCGCTCGACCACCGCCTTCACGAAGGCAAGCCCCAGCCCGGCGCCGGGCGCCGAGGCCGTAGCCGGCGCGCCTTCGGGCGGCGCGAGGCGTCGGAAGGGCTCGAACAGCTTGGGCAGGTCCTCGGCTGCGATTCCGCGCCCCTGGTCGGCCACCTCCACCCGCACCTGCGTGTCCGACAGGCGGAGTCGCGCCTCGATCCGGGTCTTCTCGTCGCTGTACTTGATGGCATTGCCCAGGATGTTCGCGACCGCACGGGTCAGAAGAGCCCGGTCCCCTGTCACCAGCGCCTCCTCGTCGGGCACGTCGGAGACGATCCGGATCTTCTTGGCGTCCGCCAGCGGCCACAGGTCATCGACGGCATCAAGCAGCGCGTCGGCAAGGTTGAAGGTCTCCACCACGAACCGCCCGCTTTCGGCGCGCGCCAGGTGCACGAAGTCGTCGGCCAGCCCCAGCGTCTGGTGGGCGTAGCGCTCCAGCCGCCGGGCCAGCTCGGGCGGCACCTTGTGCCCTTCGGACTGCAGCACGGCAAGGATCGAGGCCTGTGGTGCGCGCATGTCGTGCGTCAGCAGCCGCAGCGCATCCTCGCGCTGCCGCTCGGAGGCCCTGAGCTGGGTGATGTCGGCAAAGCGCGCGATCCACCCCAGCGGCCGGCGCTGCGCGTCGGTGAAGAAGGCCAGCCGGATCTCCAGCGAGGTGCCGTCGGCCAGCCGCGTCTCGTAGCCGGCCTCCTCGGGCAGCGTCCCGCCCTTCAGCGCCGCCAGCAGCTCGACGGCGCGCGGGTCGGGCAGGCGCGGGTCCGGATCGAGGCTGGCGAACACCTCGTCCAGCGGCCGGCCGATCAGCGGCCCGGCGACCCGGCGCAGGAACAGCGCATCGGCCGCATCGTTGGCGATGAGCACCCGGCCGTCGAGGTCGGTCACCAGCGCTGCATCGGGCAGGCTGTCGAGCGACTGGCCGACGAACTCGCGAAGGTCGCGCACGTCGCGGATCGCCTCGTGCATCAGGATGATCTGCCGCTCGACCGGGTCGCCCGCCAGCTCGGCACGGTGGCGGGGCAGCACCGTCTTCTCGGCCCTCAGCTCGCGCAGCTCGGCCACCATGTAGCGGCTGGCGAGGTCGAGCCGCCGCCAGCCCCACAGCGGATAGATGAGGCCGACGGCAATCAGCGCCAGCGCCGGCGGCAGCCAGACACGGAACAGCGCCAGGCTGACGAAGGTGATCGCCAGCACCAGAAGGCCGAGCGCCACGCCCAGCCACAGGTTCACGCGCGGCCCCAGGAACCTGAGGCTCATCATCAGCAGCCACATGGGCAGCATCGAGAACACCACCCAGACCCAGCCCGGAACCGGCCGGATCATCCGCTCGTCGAGCAGGCTGTCGAGATAGTTGGCATGCAGTTCCACCCCGGCCATGGTCTCGCGCGTGCCCGACATCGGGGTGGAGAAGCGGTCGCCCATCCCTGATCCCGTCGCGCCGACCAGCACGATCCGCCCGGCGACGAGATCGGACGGCAGATTGCCATCCAGCACGTCGATGAAGCTCAGCTGCGGATAGGTGCCCGAAGGCCCGGCGAAGGGCACCAGGTCGCGCCGCACTGCGGTCACGCCCGAGAGCGGCGGTGGCAGCGGCCTGTCCAGCCGCCGCGCCTGGCCGCGGGCGAGCGCGGCCACGGCCTCGGCCAGGTGCAGGCTCGGTTGCCCGGTCTCGTCGGCCAGCCCGTCGATCGCGCGGACCACGCCGTCCCGGTCGGGCCGGGTCACCACATGGCCTAGGCCGCGCGCGGCGCCGGCCAGCGGCCCGGCCGGCCAGACGCGCTGTGCCGGGGCGCCATCGGGGCCGGGGATGTCGATGATGTAGGGCAGCACCACCCGGCCATTGTCGCGGATGGCGCGGGCCAGTTCCGCGTCCGCCGCTGCGGTCGAGGGTTCGGGGAACAGCACGTCGTAGCCGACGGCGGCCGCACCGGCAGCGGTCAGCTGGTCCACCAGCCGGGCGTGCACGTCGCGCGGCCAGGGCCAGCGGCCGATCCGGGCCAGGCTGCGGTTGTCGATCGCCACGATCAGGATGCGCTGGCTGGCCGGCGGCGGATTGGCCCTCAGCACCATGTCATAGACCAGATTGTCGGCCCGCACCGGCGGGAACAGGGCCGCGATCGCGATGACCGCGATGGTCGCCGACAGCAGGACCGCCCACCACTCGTAGAGCATGCGCCCGCTCTGGAAGGTCAGTCGCGTGGCCTCGCTGCCGCCCGCCGCACCGGCCGCTGCGGCGCCCCTGCCGGTGGCGACGGGATGATCCGGCGCGTTCATGTTCGAAGGCTAGGCCGCCTCGACCCCGCGCTCAAGCCGACGGGCAGGCCGGACCTCAGGCGCGGGCGCCCCGCTGCCGGCGACGCAGCGCAAACCCCACCAGCCCGAAGCCCGACAGCAGGAACAGCCAGGTCGCCGGCTCGGGCACGACAGCAGCGCCGCCCCCGGGAAGACCACCCCCGGGAAGACCGCCACCCGGCAGACCGCCACCCGGCAGACCGCCGCCCGGAAGCCCCCAGCCCGGCATGTCACCGCCCGGACTGCCGCCACCGGGATTGCCGCCACCGGGAAGACCGCCGCCGGGAAGACCGCCGCCGGGAAGACCGCCATCACCGGGGAACCCGCCGCCTGGCAACACGGGATTTTCCGGCTGCCCCGGAACACCGGGAAGTTCGGGCTGCCCCGGAAAGCCGGGGTCACCGGGAATCACCACCGGGCCGCCGCCACCGCCAGCACCGCCGCCGCCAGCACCGCCGCCGCCAGGAGTGCCCCCGCCTGGAGTGCCCCCGCCTGGAGTGCCACCGCCACCGCCGCCGGGCGTGCCGCCACCCGGGCCAGCACCGCCGCCGGGCGCTTCGCCGCCAGGAGTGCCCCCGCCCGGAATGCCACCGCCCGGAATGCCGCCACCGGGCGTGCCGCCAGCACCACCACCGCCCGGAATGCCGCCGCCACCGGGCGTGCCGCCAGCGCCAGCACCACCACCGCCGCCGCCGCCAAAACCGCCACCGCCAAGGCCACCGCCGCCCCCGGCACCGCCGCCCCCGGCACCAGCGAAACCGCCACCGCCAAGGCCACCGCCGCCGCCGGCACCGCCGCCCCCGGCACCGCCGCCGCCACCACCTGCGCCTGCCCCTGCGGCGCCTGCGCCGAGGCCGGCAGCCGGTCCGCCGGGCAGCACCGCTGCGCCGCCGCCCAGGCTCGCCACCAGCTCCGCCAGCAGGTCGCCCGGCTCGCCGAAGCCCGGCAGCCCCCCGCCCAGCGCGCCGCCGGGTGGCGGCGCCGCGAACAGGAAGCGGGTCGTGTCGGCCGCAACGCCGGCCCAGTCGATCGCGCCGCCGTCGTCGCGGCTGCCTTCCTCGCCGCCGGCACCGGCCTGCTCCGGCGCTTCCCCGGCGCCATCTCGCCGTGCCGGGGCAGCGCCGGCCGTCCCGCCGGCATATTGCCGCGTGAAGTCCCACTCGACCGGCTGGCCCAGAAGGCCGTTGCCGTCGATCGCGAACACCCGCACGAAAAGCTGCCCGTTGGGAATGTCGGTGAAGCTGACGCTCGTCTCGGTCGTGTCCATCGCGGCCACCCGGTCGCTGAAGCCCCGGTCGGTGGCGATCTCCACGCGATAGCCCCTGGCGTTGGGGACCGCGTCGAACTCGAAGGTCACCGTCTCGCCATTCTGGATCCGGCGGGGCGCCTTCATCTGCGGCCCGGGCAGCAGCCGGGTCGGCTGGCCGACGCCCTCGGCATCGGCGACCACGCCGAATCCGGCCAGCACCAGCACCTCGGCCCCGCCCTTCAGGCTGCGCACGCCCACCTTGCCCTCGGTCACCTGCGTCAGCTGCCGCATCTCCGAAGGCGTGAAGCTCACGCTGTACTGGGTGCCACGGACGGCGGCCACGGCGACCGGCGTGGTGATCAGGAACCTAGAGGCCGGGTTCGCCATCGGCGTCACCCTGGCTTCGGTGCGTCCCTGCTCGAGGGTGAAGCGCCGGTCGATCGAATCGGACATCGGCACCTGCCTCAGGCGCGTCAGCCGAACCCGGCTGGCCGACGGCAGCGACACCCGGCTGCCATCGGGCAGCGCCAGCGTCGCAAAGCCGTTGGCGCCCGTCTCGATCAGGTCGCCCTCGCCCAGCGCCATGCCCTTCTCGCCCGGCCGTGCCGCGCCCTCACCGCTCAGGATCCGGACATCGCCGCGGAAGGCGACCAGCTCCGCCGAAATGGGCGTGGTGCGGATCCAGGTCGAACGCAGGCGAAGGACTGTGCCGGCCGGTATGGCATCCGGGTTGGGCAGGCGGTTCAGCGCCTGCGCCAGCCGCCAGTCCTCGGGCCGCACGAACCAGCGCCTGGCCAGCTCCTTCAGCGTGTCGCCCGGCTTCGTGGTGTAGGTCAGGATTTCGTCGGCGGCCTCCGCCTGCGCGCGCTGCCGCTGCTCCACGCGCGCGCCATTGGGCAGCGCCGGGGCGGTCGCGGCAAGCAGCATCAGGAAGGCGGGTGCGGCGTAGCGCATCAGCCGTCAGGCCCCCCGGCGACTCCGGCACCACCCGTGTCCCCCGCGCCGTTGGTCGGCTCCAGGCGATACCCATAGGAATAGACGGGCAGGATGCGATAGCCGTTCTCGGGCCGCAGCTTCAGCTTGGAACGGATCCGCGACACATGCGCGTCCAGCGTCCGCGTCTCGGCCTCGGGGCTCTGGCCCCAGATCGACTCGAGCAGATAGGATCGCGACAGCGGCCGCGACATGTTCTCGAACAGCATCATCGCCAGCGCCAGCTCCTTGGCGGTCAGCTTCACCGCCTCGCCATCGACGATCGCAGTCTCGGTCGGCACGTCGAAGCTGTAGACGCCCCAGCTCGCCTGCATGCGCGGCGGCCGGTTCAGATTGGCACGGCGAAGCGCGGCTTCCACCCGCGCCGAAAAGACCGCCGGATTGAGCGGCTTCACGATATAGTCGTCGGCGCCGGCCGCCAGCCCCGCGACCACATCCTCATCGTCGGACCGGCTGGTGATCATCAGCACCGGCAGGCTCGAATGCTGTCCCTGGCGGACATTCTCCAGCACCTCGATCCCGGACATGCCCGGCATGTTCCAGTCGATCACCAGCAGGTCGAAGGTGTCCTGGCGCAGCCGGTTGATCAGCGTGCGGCCCTGGTGGAACACCTCGCAGTTGTGCCCGGCATCCGCGAGCAGCTTCGACACAAGCTCCGTCTGGGCCTTGTCGTCATCGAGAACCGCACATCGCATCCTGTTCACGTCCCGTCGCTCTGCCCGACCGTCGCCCCCCGTCACGGCTTCGGGCCCCTGTTCTTGCTCTTGGAGCCGTGGCAGCACATGGGGACGCAGGATCGGCATGTCACCGATCGGGATAGCATGCCCGACCCGTCTTAACTGTAAACATCTGATTCCCTCCCGGCAATCTGTTCAGCGTGCCATTGAGGAAATCGACACAAACTGTGCTTTTTTCGCAACTTTTTCCATGACTGCGCATGGTTTTCGCACGGATTCCCCGCGCAGGAGCTTCGGCCCAGCCGCCACCCCGTCCTGCAGGGCGTTGCACCATCCCGGCACGACCGGGTACAGCTGCTGCGGGCGCCCGGCACAGACCGGTCAACAGCAGGGGAAACGACATGCCGACAGGTCTTGGTCTTTCGGGCCTTGTTGCGGTTCCGATCGCGCTCGGGCTGGCGCTGTCGGCGCCGGCGCCTGCCGCCGCGCAGTCCGGCGCGCGCAAGCAGCAGGTCCAGAAGACGGCGGAAATCCCGCGCTGCACCAGACGGCTTGGCACCATCGCCGTGCTCGAGCCGGATCGCCACTGGTGGCTGGAATATGGCCTCGGCAGCCCCGAGGCGATCATCAAGCATTTCGTCATGAAGTCGGGCTGCTTCGGCCTCGTCGATCGCGGCCGGGGTCTCGCCAGCCGCAGCGTCGAGCGCGCGCTCGCCGATTCCGGCGAGCTGCAGGCCGGCTCCAACATCGGCCGGGCGCAGGTGAAGGCGGCCGACTATTTCATCGTGCCCGACCTCATCACCCGCAACAGCAACAGCGGCGGCGGCAATGTCGGCGGGCTGGTCGGCGGGCTGCTCGGCGGCCGCACCGGCGCGCTGCTCGGCGGCGCCGTCAATGTCCGCAAGAAGGAAGCCAGTGTCTCGCTCACGCTCGTCAATTCCCGCACCACCGAGATGGAGCGGCTGACGGAGGGCTATGCCCGCAAGTCCGACGTGGGCTTCGGCGTCGGTGCCGGCTTCTGGGGCGGCGGTTTCGGCGGCGGCGGTGGCGGCGGCTACGAGAATACCGAGATCGGGCAGGTGATCGTGCTCGCCTATCTCGACGCCTATACCCGGATGGTTCGCGAGCTGGGCGGCCTGCCCGAAGACGCCAGCGCGGCCGCACCACGGGCCCAGTAGTCGCCGGCGGGGTCGTGCACCGGCGCCACAGCCTTCGGCTTTGCGCATATCGCGTCGATTTTGGGCGTCCGGAGGCGTGAATCGGCCGTTTTGCCGTTTGACGGCGCGGCAAAGCGGTGAAATGAGAGTGTCACTTTGGCCGCCGGCTTCCGGAAGTGCCACTGTCAACTTGAGGCCGGCGCGACAGAACGGCTGGCCGGGGTAAAGGGAGAGGGACAAGGAATGGCCGACAAGAAACCGAACGCCCTGCAGACACCGCTCACCCCCTCGCCGCAGCTCGCGGCCGTCGTCGGCGCGGGCAAGCTCGCCCGGGGCGAAGTCGTGAAGAAGGTGTGGGACTATATCAAGGCCAACAACCTGCAGGACCCAAGGGACAAGCGGCGCATCAACGCCGACGCGAAGCTCAAGCCGATCTTCGGCGCGGACAGCGTCACCATGTTCGAGATGAACAAGCATCTGGCAAAGCATCTGAGCTGATCGCCTGAACAGACTGCCCCACCATCGGTGCGGGCCCCCGCAGGGCGGAGCCGCGAGGCTCCGCCCCATGCACCCGGCTCAGCCGGCCAGCGCCCGGCGCACCGCCCCGGGCCGGAGCCGGGTCAGCCCGGCCCCCAGCCGGACCAGTCCCGGCGCCAGCGCCAGCACCGCGACCGTGCGGTCGAGCCGCCCGCCCACGGCGCTGGCCTGCTGCATCCAGGTCGCCCGCCGCACGGCGCCGCCCGCATCGCCCGCCAGCCGCCGCAGGTAATCGGCCGGCCCGTCACCGGTCAGCAGCGCCGTCGTCGCCAGCCGCGCCGAATGCAGCGCGAGGCTCATCCCGTCACCGGTGAAGCTGGGTATCACCGCAGCCTGGTCGCCCAGTCGCCAGCCGGTCTCGCCGGCGCCCGGTCGATGCAGATAGCCATAGGGCACGCCCGAGATCGCCAGCGGCCGGTCGAGCAGCGGCACCGCCCCCGCCAGCCGCTCGCCCAGCAGCGGCACCTCGGCGCCCAGCTCGGCCAGCAGCGCGGCGAAATCCCCGCCCAGCCGCTTCCACCGCCCGGGCGACACCAGAAAGCACAGGTTCGCGGCCGCCCGCTCGACCAGCTGCAGCCCGGCATAGCCACCCTCGAACAGGTGCAGCTCGACATGGCGGTCGAGCAGGGCGCGCTGCGCCGGCACCAGGCGCAGATAGGCCTTGAATCCCAGCTGCCCGTTCAGGGTTCCCGCACCGTCGCGCGCGATGCCGCGCAGCTTGTGCTTTCCGGTCGCGACCATCAGCGTCGCCGGCCGCACCTCGCCATGGCTGGAGACGACCGTGCCGTCACCCTGCACCTCGCGCGCGGTCACGCCGCGCTGCACGTCGGCGCCGGCGTCCTCGGCCAGCCGCAGCAGCGCGGCATCGAGCGACCGCCGGGTGAGCGAGCGGGCCGTGAATCCAAGCGGCGCCTCGGCCACCCGCCGCGCCGTCACCAGCCGGACCCGGTCGATGGCCACCGCGCCCAGCGCGTCGGGATCAAGCCCGAGTGCCCGCAGATGGGCCTGGGCTTCCCAGCTCAGGAACTCGCCGCAGATCTTGTGTGCAGGCGCGCGCTCGCGCTCCCACAGGCTCACCGCGCGGCCGGCGCGCGCCAGCCGGATGGCGGCCGCCGCTCCGGCCAGCCCGCCGCCGATCACCAGCACGCCGGTCACGCGCGCCTCAGGCGGCCCCGGGCCGGATCCAGCCCACGCACAGCCGGAACAGCGGGTGCCAGGCGATCGTCGCGCCCGGAACACCGGCCTCGGCCAGCAGCCGCCGCCAGTCATCGGCCACGAAGGCGCGGCGCACCGACAGCGCGCCGTCGTGGCGCACGATGGCGTGCCAGCGCGCCGCCCAGGCCAGCGCGCGAAATCCGGCCCAGGCTGCCCGGTGCCGGTGCAGGTCGTTCACGAACCAGCCCAGCGTCGCGGTCGCCGTCTGCCAGCGCAGCAGTCGCACCACGTCCGCGTCGGACAGGTGATGGGCGAACAGCGCGCTCAGGATCAGGTGCGGCGGCTCGGCCGGCTGCCACTGGAACAGGTCGCCCTCGTGCCAGTCGATCTCCATGCCGGGCGGAGTCATGTCCGCCGCCAGCGCCCGGCACATCGGGTTCAGGTCAACCCCGGTCAGCCGCGGCCGGAAGCCCCGCGCCTGCGACCAGCCATGGATCCGCCGCAGCATGTCGCCCCGTCCATAGCCCAGCTCCGCCACCCGAAGCTCGGCGCCGGCCGGCAGGTGCCGGGTCGCGCGATCGAGGAAGGCCAGCGTCGGCCCGGCCGCGCCCGTCAGCCGGTTCACCTGCGCGAGATCGCCCAGCACCGCGCGCATGGTCCGAAGGTCGAGCGGTTCCACGTCCATCCGCTCGGGCTCGGTCGAACGGACGGCGAAATCGGGCCGGGACCCCGTCACAGCTTGCGGAAGGTGAAGGTCTCGCAGGCCAGCCCGGGTCCGAAAGCCATGGCAAGGCCCGGCCCGGCCGGCGCCCCGCCCAGGATCCGTTCCAGCACGAACATCAGCGTCGCCGAGCTCATGTTGCCGAAATCCTTCAGCACCCCGCGCGACCAGTCCAGCCGGTCCTTCGCAAGCTCCAGGCCGGTTTCCACCGCATCCAGGATCGCCTTGCCGCCGGCATGCACGGCGAACAGGTCGAAGGCCTCGGGCTGCCGGCCGCGAAGCACGCCGTCGGGGGCGTTGCGCGCCCGCTCGTCGGCCATCGCCTTCTGGATGCGCGTTGGCACCTGCCCCGACAGGTGCATGTCGAACCCCGTGTCGCCGATGTCCCAGCTGATGAGGCCGGCCGACTCCGGCAGGGCGAAGCTGAGAAAGCCGTCGAGCGCCACGCCCACGGGCTCGGCCGTCACCAGGGCTGCCGCGCAGCCGTCGCCGAACAGCAGCATCGACAGCAGCTTTTCCAGATCCTCGGTATCCTGGAAGTGCAGCGTGCACAGCTCGATCGCCACCACCAGCACCCGCGCGCCGGGCTCTGACCGCACGATGTGATGCGCCAGCCGCAGCGAGTTCACCGCCGCATAGCAGCCCATGTAGCCGACAACCGTTCGCTCGACACCGGGGTCGAGCCCCAGCCGCTCGACGAGGATCTGGTCGAGCCCCGGCGCCATGAAACCGGTGCAGCTGGCCAGCACCAGGTGCGTCACCCGGTCGAGATCGGTCTCGAGCCCGCGGATCGCCCGCTCGGCAAGGCCGGGCGCCACCTCGGCATAGCGCGCCATCCGCCGGCTGGTCGGCGGAAAGGCGCCGGGTGCGTAGAATCCCTCGGCATCGGCCACGAAGCCATCGGGGTTGGTGACCGGCTCGAAGCTCGAGAAGCGCCGCTCGATCCCCGAACGGCCCGCCATGCGCCGGAACAGCGTCGCCTCGCGCCGCCCCGCCAGCCGGCTCTCGACAAAGCGCTCGAAGGCGCGGTGAACGTCATGGCCGGGAACGGCCGTGGCGATCCTGTTGACATGCGCGACAACCATGCGCGCCCACCGTGGCACAGCCCACCCACGCGGTCGAGGGGGTGCGACGGTGCCGCCACGCCGGCCTGGCGGCGGCCCTCACTCGTCGGCCAGAGGGTGCAGCCGCGTCACGGTCGAGACCAGCCGCGATGCCTCGACATGGGTGTAGATCTCGGTCGTCGAGATATCGGCATGGCCCAGCAGCGTCTGCAGCGTCCTGAGATCGGCACCGCCGGCCAGCATGTGGGTGGCAAAGGCGTGGCGAAGCACATGCGGCGAAATCCGCGCCGGCTCGATCCCGGCACGCGCGGCGGCCGCCTTCACCAGCTGGTGCAGCCGCACCCGGGTCAGATGCCCGCTGCCCGAGGGAAAGAGGAAGCGGCTGTCGCGCGGCACCAGCGCCAGCTGCGCCGAGACGGCCTCCAGCGCTGCCGGCGACAGCGGCACCAGCCGCTCCTTGCCCCCCTTGCCGCGGACGATCGCGAAGGGCTGCGGCGGCCGGATGGCGTTGCGCGGCAGCGCCACCAGCTCCGAGGCCCTCAGCCCCGAGCCGTAGAGCAGCTCCATCAGCGCCTTCAGCCGGATGGTGGCCGGCCCCGGATCGGCGATCGCTTCGGCCGCCACCGTCCCCAGCAGCCGCCCGACCTCCTCGACCGACAGCGATTTCGGCAGCGGCCGGCCGGGCTTCACGGCGGCCAGGCCCAGCGCCGGATTGTCGGCACGTATGCCTTCCGCCAGCAGGAAGGCGAAGAAGCGCCTGACCGCCGAGCGCCTGCGCGCCAGGCTCGACGGCGCCAGGCCGCCCAGGCGCGTGAACACCCCCTCCAGATCGGCGCCCGTCGCGGCCGCCAGCCGCCCGCCCAGCAGCGCCGACACGCCGGCAAGATCGCGGCCATAGGCCGCCAGCGTGTTGGCGGCCGCCCCGCGCTCGCTCGCCAGCATGTCGAGGAACAGCGCGATCGCCCGCCCGTCCGGCAGGGCGGCGTCCGCCTCAGCCATTGAAGTGCAGGCGCAGCCCCGGCTCGTCCCACCGCGCCAGCGCCAGCCGTCCCGTCGTGGACAGCGTGACGGCGGCATCGCGCCTGTCCGCCCCGCCGAAGGCGATGTTGGTCGTCAACAGGTCGGGGAAATCGTGAAAGGCGACAGCCCCCGTCGCCGGATCGACGACACCGATCCCCGGCCGCGCCAGCAGCGTCGCCTGCGCGATCTTCCCCGATTCCAGCATCGCCATGGAATCGAGCAGCACGCGCGCTGGAAAGCGGGCCACCACCTCGCCCGGCACGGCCGCCAGCGGCGACGGCGCGACGCTGCCCGGCCCGGTCACGTCGAAGGCCAGGATGTCGCCGATCATCGTCAGCGCGGTGAACACCCGCCGCCCGTCGGGCGACAGCGCCACGCCGTTCATGTTGGGGCCGCGCACCGCGCACAGGATCCGCCGGCCATCGGGCGTCGCGTAGAAGAGGCCGCCATGATCGGTGTGATGGTCGAAATGCTTGCCGAGATCGGTGAACCAGAAGCCCCCGTCGGCATCGAACACGATGTCGTTCGGGCCCGACAGCCGCTGCCCGTCGCAGCTGTCATAGAGGCGCTCGACACGGCCGGTCGCCAGGTCGATGCGCTCGATCCGGCCGGTCTCATAGTCGGGGGCGGCGCTGCCGGGGATCAGCAGGCCATCCATCGTCTCCCAGGCGAAGCCGCCGTTGTTGCACACATAGAGCGCGCCATCCGGCCCGATCGCCGCGCCATTCGGCCCGCCGCCCGGCGTGGCGATCGGCTGCGTGCGGCCGTCGCGCCGCACCCGGGTCACCCGCCCGGCGGCGATCTCGACGACGATGACCGATCCGTCGTCCAGCATCACCGGCCCCTCCGGAAAGGCCAGCCCCTCGGCGACGATCGTGACATCCATGGCTCGGTCTCCCTTCGGCCCCTCTCCCACGCGGCGCGCCCCGAGACAAGAATCGGCGTGGACAGCCGTCCCCACGTTCGCCTAATGTTCCGCGCATGAGCGATGATTCCCTCCTGTTGCCCGTCATCGCGCTTGCTGCCGGGATCCTCGTCCTTCTGGTCGCCGTCGTCCTGCTGATGCGCCAGCTCGCCGACCGGCGCGAAGCGCTCGCCCGTGCAGAGGGCGAGGCGCAGCGCTGGCGCGCGGCCGCCGAAGCCGCGGAGCCGAAGGCCGCGCGCGCGGCCGTCCTCGACACCGAGCTGGCCGGGCTTCGCTCCCGCCTCGAGGAGCGCGTGCGCGCGCACGAGGACGCCCGCGCCGAGCGCGAGCGGGCACATGCCGAGGAAATGAAGCGCCTGCGCGAGGCCTTCGACCAGCTTGCCGGCGAAGCGCTGGCCCGCGCCCAGCGCCAGTTCACCGAGCAGGCAGCCGAAACGCTGAAGCTGCACCGGTCCGAGGCAGGCAAGGGCCTGGCCGAGGTCATCGGCCCCATGCAGGAGCAGCTGAAGCGCTACGAAAGCGAGCTGAAGGCGATCGAGGGCAAGCGCGAGCAGGCCTATGGCTCGCTTGCCGAACAGCTGCAGGCGGTCGCCAGCGGCCAGGCCGCCGTTCAGGCCGAAGCCGGGCGGATCGTCGCGGCGCTGCGCTCGTCGGCCAGGGCATCGGGCGCCTGGGGTGAGGCGCAGCTGCGCAACGTGCTCGACATGGCGGGCCTGCGCGAGGGGATCGATTTCGAACTCCAGGCCAGCACGACCGACGACGACGGCCAGCGTCGCCGGCCCGATGCCGTGCTGAAACTGCCCGGCGGCCGCGAGCTGATCGTCGACAGCAAGGTCTCCCTCGGCGACTATCTGGCTGCCTCCGAAGCACCCGACGACGGCGCGCGCACGGCTGCCCTGAAGCGCCACGCCGCCGCCGTGCGCGCCCACGCCAAGGGCCTGTCCGACAAGGCCTACTGGAAGGATTTCGCCCAGAGCGCGGACTTCGTCGTGATGTTCCTGCCCGGCGAGAATTTCCTGTCGGCCGCGCTCGAGCAGGATCTCGACCTGCTCGGCTGGGCGCTCGACCGGCGCATCCTGCTCGCCGGCCCCACCAACCTGCTCGCCATCGCCCGCGTCGTCGCCATGGTCTGGCGGCAGGAAAGGATGGCCGAGGAAGCCCGCGCCATCGGCCAGCTCGGCGCCGAACTCTACGCCAGCCTCACCACCATGACCGAGCATGTCAGCCGCGTCGGCCGGAACATCGGCGAGGCGGCCGGCGCCTACAATGATTTCATCGGCTCGCTCGAAGCGCGGGTCCTCAGCAAGGCGCGGCGCTTTCCGGACCTCGGTGTCGATCCGGGCAAGAAGCGCCTGCCCGAACCGCAGCCGGTCGAGCAGACGATCCGCCTCGTCCAGTCCGCCGATCTGCGCCGGCTGGACGGCGGCGGTTGAAGCCGGGCCGCCGCCTGCTATAGCGCCGGCGCACGAAAGGCGACCTGCATGCGCACCGCAACCGTCACCCGCAAGACGTCCGAGACCGACGTCACCGTCACCGTCAACCTCGACGGGACGGGCCGGCATGACATTGCAACCGGCGTCGGCTTCTACGATCACATGCTGGCGCAGCTCGCCCGCCATTCGCTGATCGATCTCGACATCCGCACGGTCGGCGATCTCCACATCGATGCCCACCACACGGTCGAGGATACGGCGCTCGCCCTGGGCGAGGCGGTCGCCCGCGCCCTGGGCGACCGCGCGGGCATCACCCGCTTCGGCCACGCCTATGCCCCCATGGACGAGACGCTGACGCGCGTTGCCCTCGACATTTCGGGCCGGCCCTGCCTCGTCTGGAAGGTCGGCTTCAGCCAGCCGCGCCTCGGCGAGATGGACACGGAGCTGATCGGCCATATGTTCGGCAGCTTCGCCCAGGCCGCCGGCATCACCCTCCACGCCGAGACGCTCTACGGCAGCAACAACCACCATATCGCCGAAAGCGCCTTCAAGGCGCTCGCCCGCGCGCTGCGCATGGCGGTCGCCCTCGATCCGCGCGGCGCCGGCGCGATCCCGTCCACCAAGGGGTCGCTCGGCGGCACGCTGGTCTGATCTGCCCGCACCGTGACGGTCGCCCTCATCGACTATGGCGCGGGCAACCTGTGCTCGGCCGCCCGCGCGCTGGAAGCCGCCGGCGCGCCCCGTGTCGCCGTCACGGCAGATCCCGAAACCGTCCGCACCGCCGACCGGATCGTCCTGCCCGGAGTCGGCGCCTTCGGGGCCTGCGCGGCGGCGTTGCGCGCCGTCCCCGGGCTCGAGGCGGCGCTTCGCGAGGCGGTCGAGGCGCGCGGCGTCCCCTTTCTCGGCATCTGCGTCGGCATGCAGCTGATGGCCGCGGAAGGCCATGAGTTCGGCGTGCACCGGGGCCTCGGCTGGGTGCCGGGCGTGGTGCGGCGGATGGCGGGGCCGGGGCTGAAGGTGCCGCAGATCGGCTGGAACGAAGTTCAGCCGGCCGGCGCGGCGGCGGCGGGCCTGATCCGGCCCGGCCACGCCTATTTCGTCCACAGCTATGCCCTCGAAGCCGCCGATCCGGCCGATGTCGCCGCCGTCGTCGATCATGGCGGCCCGCGCGTCGCTGCCGTCTGCCGCGGCAATCGCCTCGGCGTCCAGTTCCACCCCGAAAAGAGCCAGGCCTACGGCCTTGCCCTCATCGCCCGCTGGCTCGGCTGGAACCCCTGATGCCCTTCACCTTCTGGCCCGCCATCGATCTGAAGCAGGGTGAGGTCGTGCGCCTCGCCGAGGGGGACATGGCGCGCGCCACCGTCTATGCCGTCGATCCCGCCGCCCAGGCCCGCGCCTTCGCCGCGGCCGGCGCCACGGCGCTGCACGTCGTCGATCTCGATGGCGCCTTCGCCGGCGAGGCGCGCAATGCCGCCGCGGTCGAGGCGATTCTCGCCGCCACCCCGGCCACCGTCCAGGTCGGCGGCGGCATCCGCACGCGCGCTGCCATCGACCGCTGGCTCGCGATCGGCGTGGCCCGCGTCGTCATCGGCACCGCCGCCCTCAGGGATCCCGCGCTCGTCCGCAACGCCGCCCATGATCATCCGGGCCGGATCGTCGTTGCCGTCGATGCGCGCGACGGCCGCGTCGCCACCCAGGGCTGGGCCGACGTGTCGGACGTGCCCGTCGTCGATCTCGCCCGGCGGTTCGAGGATGCGGGCGTCGCGGCCCTCCTCTTCACCGATGTCGGCCGCGACGGCCTGATGAAGGGCGTCAACCTCGAGGCGACGGCCGATCTCGCCCGCGCCGTCGATCTGCCCGTCCTCGCCTCGGGCGGGCTGGCCACCCTTGCGGAAATCCATGCGCTGAAGGCGGTGCCGGGCATCGCCGGTGTCATCGCCGGCCGCGCGCTCTACGATGGCCGGATCGCGCTCGCCGAGGCGCTGGCGGCCGCGCGATGAGGGGCGCCCGATGACGCTTGCGGTCCGCGTCATCCCCTGCCTCGATGTCGCCGGCGGGCGCGTGGTGAAGGGCGTCAGGTTCGTCGGCCTCCGGGATGCCGGCGATCCGGTCGAGGCGGCCGCCCGCTACGACGCCCAGGGCGCCGACGAGCTCGTCTTCCTCGACATCACGGCCAGCCACGAGGACCGCTCGATCCTGCTCGACATCGTCGCCGCGACCGCAGGCCAGTGCTTCATGCCGCTGACGGTCGGCGGCGGCGTGCGCACGGCCGAGGATGTGCGCGCCCTGCTCCGCGCCGGGGCGGACAAGGTCTCGGTCAACTCGGCCGCCGTCGCCCGGCCCGAACTGGTGGGCGAACTCGCCACCCGATTCGGCGAACAGTGCATCACGGTCGCCATCGATGCGCGCGCCGCCGCCCCCGGCCGGTGGGAGATCTTCACCCACGGCGGCCGCCGCGCCACCGGAATCGACGCGGTCGCCTTCGCAAGGCAGGTGGCCTCGCTCGGCGCGGGCGAAATCCTGCTGACCTCGATGGACCGCGATGGTACGCGCAGCGGCTATGATCTCGATCTGCTGCGCGCCGTCGCCGATGCGGTTCCGGTTCCCGTCGTCGCATCGGGCGGGGTCGGCGGCCTTGCCGATCTGGTGGCCGGCGTGACGGTGGGCGGCGCCTCGGCGGTGCTCGCGGCCAGCCTCTTCCACTTCGGCGAGGCGACGATCGCCCAGGCCAAGGCCGCGCTCGCCGCCGCCGGCGTCCCCGTCAGGCCCGTTCCATGAGCGACGGCACGCTCGCCCGCCTGGAAGCCACCATCGCCGCCCGGCTCGCCGCCGCCGATCCGGAGGCCAGCCACGTCGCCCGGCTGGCCGCGAAAGGCCCCCTCAGGCTCGCCGAGAAGCTGGGCGAGGAAGCGGTCGAGACGGTGATCGCCGCCGTGGCGCAGGATGATGCAGCGCTCGTCGCCGAGGCCGCCGACCTGCTGTTCCACCTTCTGCTTGTGCTTCGTGCCCGAGGCCTGGGCCTCGCCGACATCGAAGCGGAACTGGCCCGCCGCGAGGGCCGGACGGGAATCGCCGAAAAAGCCGGGAGAGCGTCATGAGCGTGAACAACGGCCAGCCCTATGACGATACCAACATCTTCGCCCGCATCCTGCGTGGCGAAATCCCGTGCCGCCGCGTGTTCGAGAATGAGCATGCGCTGGCCTTCCACGACATCAACCCCCAGGCCCCCGTCCATGTGCTGGTCATCCCCAGGGGCCCCTATGTCAGTCTCGCCGATTTCTCGGCCCACGCGCCGGATGCGCTGCAGGCCGGCTTCTGGAAGGCAGTGGGCGAGGTGGCGCGCCAGCTCGGCCTCGAGGCGGGCGGCTACCGGATCCTTTCCAATGCCGGCCGCGATTCGCACCAGGAAGTGCCGCACCTGCACGTCCACATCTTCGGCGGCCGGCCGCTCGGGCCGATGCTCGCGCGCTGACCGCCGGCTCGGCCCGCCGCACCGGGAACCGCCCGAAAGCCGCTTCGTCATCATTTCGTCGCACGCCCCACTTGACGCCGGCAATGCCGGGCGTAGGGGCGCGCAGCGGCTGTTCCGGCCGCGTCCTGCTTCGAAGGACGCCCATGATCTTCTGGCGCGTGAAGCCCCTCGACGACATTCTCGCCACGGCCGAACGCCGCGCGCTGACGCGAACGCTCGGCGCCTTCCAGCTGACGATGCTGGGAATCGGCGCCATCATCGGCACCGGCATCTTCGTGCTGACGGCAGAGGCCGCCACCAAGGCCGGCCCGGCGATGATGATCAGCTTCGCCATCGCGGCCACCGTCTGCGCGCTGGCTGCGCTCTGCTATGCCGAGATGGCCTCGATGATCCCGGTCTCCGGCTCGGCCTACACCTACAGCTACGGCACCATGGGCGAACTCGTCGCCTGGCTCGTCGGCTGGGCGCTCGTGCTCGAATATGCGATCGCGGCGTCGGCCGTCTCGGTCGGCTGGTCGGGCTACATGGTGCGCCTCGTCGAGGAGATCTTCGAGCTCGACATTCCCAGCACGCTCACCAACGGCCCGTTCGATCGCACGCCGGGCCTCATCAACCTGCCTGCCATGCTGATCGGCCTCGTCGTCATGGGGCTGCTGATCGTCGGCACGCGCGAATCGGCGCGCTTCAACACGGTGCTCGTCATCGTCAAGGTGGCCGCCCTCGGCCTCTTCATCGCGCTCGCCATCCCCGCGCTCGACCAGGCCAATTTCCAGCCCTTCATGCCCAACGGCTTCTTCGCCCGGAACGTGATCGACCCGATCAGCGGCAACCTGCTGACCGTCGGGGTCACGGCCGCGGCGGCCTCCATCTTCTTCGCCTATGTCGGCTTCGACGCCGTCTCGACCGCGGCCGAGGAAACCATCAATCCGCAGCGCAACATCCCGATCGGGCTCATCGGCAGCCTTGCCATCTGCACGGTCATCTACATCCTGGTGGCGGCCGGCGCGATCGGCGCCGTCGGCGCCCAGCCAGCGGGCGATCTCGCCACCTCGAAGGAGGCGCTCGCCTATGTGCTGCGTGCCATCGGCCATGGCTGGGCCGGCGATCTGGTCGCGATCGCTGCGGGCCTCGCGCTGCCGTCGGTCATCCTGATGATGATGTTCGGCCAGACCCGCATCTTCTTCACCATGAGCCGCGATGGCCTGCTGCCCTCGGTCTTCGCCCGGCTGCACCCGCGCTACGGCACGCCGCATGTCGTCACCATCTGCACCGGCCTGTTCGTCGCCACCTTCGCCGCGCTGTTCCCGGTCGGCGCGCTCGCCGACATCTCCAACTCCGGCACGCTGTTCGCCTTCGCGCTCGTCGCCATCAGCGTGATGATCCTCAGGCGCACGCAGCCGGGCCGGCGCCGCAGCTTCCGCACGCCTGCCGTCTGGCTGGTCGCCCCGGTCGCGACGGCCGGCTGCGTGTTCCTCTTCTTCCAGCTGTCGGGCTACACCGAGCTCATGTTCCTCGGCTGGGCGATCATCGGCCTCTTCTTCTATGGCCTCTACGGCCATCGCCGCAGCCATGTCGGCCATCCGCACCTGATGCCCGCCGAATAGCCCGGCCTTGCCAATCGCCGCCGCTTCGCCCATATGCCGCGGCGCAGCGATGGCCTCCGCCCGGCAACGGGCGTGCGAGGAGCCCAGTCGCCGGGGCGCGTGAATCGCGTCGTTCATCGAACCGACCCCGGGTTTTGTGCTGCATCCCTTCTGACATTCCTGCCACGCGGGATGTCTGGCCGGTCGGCGCCGGAAACCACCCGCGCCCGCCAGACGACAAGAAAGCCTTTACGTGACCGATTTCGCCACCCTGGGCCTTGCCCAGCCGCTGCTCGTGGCCCTTTCCGAGGCCGGCTACACCACCCCCACTCCCATCCAGATCCAGGCCATCCCGCCAGCGCGCGAGGGCCGCGACATCCTCGGCATCGCCCAGACGGGCACCGGCAAGACGGCAGCCTTTGCGCTCCCCATCCTCGACCGGCTGATCGCCAGCCCGGCGCCCCGCCACAGACAGGCCCCGCGCGTCCTGGTGCTCGCCCCCACGCGCGAACTTGCCAGCCAGATCGCCGACTCCTTCCGCACCTACGCCCGCTACCAGAAGCTGATGGTGATGACCGTGTTCGGCGGCGTTCCCATCCCGCGCCAGGAACGGCAGCTCATGGGCGGGATCGACGTGCTGGTCGCAACGCCCGGCCGCCTCCTCGATCTCGTCGAGCGGCGCTCGCTCCTGCTCGATCGCGTCGAGATGCTCGTCCTCGACGAGGCCGACCAGATGCTCGACCTCGGCTTCATCCATGCGCTCCGGCAGATCGCCCGGCTGCTGCCGCGCCGCCGGCAGAGCCTCTTCTTCTCGGCCACCATGCCGGCCAGCATCGCCGAGCTTGCCGGGCGCTACCTCACCGGGCCGGTGCAGGTCGCCGTCGCCCCCGTCGCCACCACGGCCGAGCGGGTGCGCCAGTCGGTCGTGTTCGTGAACCAGGCTGAAAAGCAGGCGCTGCTCACCCTCACCCTCAAGCGTCCCGAATTCGCCAAATGCCTCGTCTTCACCCGCACCAAGCATGGCGCCGACCGGGTGGTTCGGCACCTGTCGGGCGCCGGCGTGCCGGCAGCCGCGATCCACGGCAACAAGAGCCAGCCGCAGCGCGAACGCGCGCTCGAGGAGTTCCGTTCGGGCAGGATCGGCGTGCTGGTTGCTACCGACATCGCCGCGCGCGGAATCGACATCGATGCCGTCAGCCACGTCATCAACTTCGAGCTGCCGAACGTCCCCGAACAATATGTCCACCGTATCGGCCGCACGGCGCGCGCCGGGCTCGACGGAATCGCGCTCAGCTTCTGCGCGCCCGATGAAAAGCCCTTTCTCAAGGACATCGAGAAGCTGATCCGCCAGCGGATCGAGGCGGAACCGCTTCCGGCCAACTTCCTCGCCCAGGCGGCAAGGCTGCCCAAGCCGCTGCCCGCCGCCCCGGCCGAGAGCAATCCGCGCCGCGATCGCCCCGCTGTTGGCACCCATGCCGATGCGCCGCGCCGCCATCCGGGCGCAGCACCGCGCGGCGGTCGCCCCGGCGGGCGCCGGCGCGGCGGCAGGCCCGGTGGCGGGCGCAGCGATGCCGGCCCGCGCGCCAGACAGTCAGCCTAGCGCATCTTCCCGGTCGGATGCTCTGACCGGGATCGGTCACACCATTGGACAAGAGGCCCCAGGGTCGGCGGGGCCGTGGCGAACACGGCCCCGCTCGGCTTTCAGGCCCTAGAAACTGAACCGCGCCGCCAGCCGGAAGTCCCGGCCCGGCAGCGGCGACACATCCTTCAGGAAGCTCGCGTGGCGGCGGGCCTCCACGTCGAAGACATTGTTGACCGAGGCGATGACGGCGGTCGGATTGTCGCGCCCGAACGGCCGCCAGCTGATCGCGGCATTGACCAGCGTATGCGCGGCCGTGTCCGTCTCGAACTCGGCCACCCGGTCCTGCCGGGTCGCATGCTCGATCTCCACCCGTCCGCCGACCGGCCCGCCGCTCGCCTCCAGCCCGCCGATCAGCCGCAGCGGCGGGATCCGCGGCACCGGCCCGCGCCCGCCCAGCAGGTCGGCGCGAACGAAATCGACGAGGCCGGTCGCCTCGATCCGGGTCTCGCCCAGCTGCGCCAGCGTGACGGCGCCCTCCGCCTCGAACCCCCAGAAGCGCGCGCCCGACTGCCGGTATTCGAACACCGGCAATTCATCCATCTCCTCGCCGGTCGGCTTCAGGTAGATGAAGTTCGAAAACCGGTTGAAGAACCCCGACAGCTCGAAGCGCCAGCCGCTCCCCCGCCCGCGCAGCGCGCCCTCGGCTCCGAAGCTGCGTTCCTTGCCGAGGTCGGGATCACCGATCTCGAAGCTGCGCGTGGCGGCGTGCGCCCCGTCGGCGAACAGCTCCTCGGCGGCCGGCGCCCGTTCCGTCCATGACAGGTTGCCCGCCAGCCGCAGCCCGTCCGCCAGCGGCACGGAGACGCCCGCCGAGCCGGAAAAGGCATCGAACCGTCGCCGCGCATCGATCACCGGCGAGCGCACGTCGCTATGCTCCCACCGGGCGCCCAGCTCGGCGACGACACCGCCCAGGTCGAAGCTCTGCAAGGTGAACAGGCCGAGCTGGTCGGTCAGGTTCAGCGGGATGTAGGCTTCCTCGCCCACCGCCTCGAAGCGGCGATGCAGGAACTGGGCGCCGGTCGCGCCGCGCCAGCCGCCGCGCTCGGCCTGCACCAGCTCGATCCGGCCCTCCAGCGCCTCGCTGAAGAAGCTGGTGCCGATCTCGCCATCGTCCTCGATCTCGTCATGCCGGTAATCGGCCCAGCCGAAGCGGAACCGCAGCCGCTCGAAGGCCCCCGCCATCGGCACCTCGGCGCGCGCGTCCACCCGCGTCTGCTGCATGTCGAGGCGGATGTCCTTATGGCCGTGGCCATGCCCATGGCCGTGATCGTCGTCGCCATGGTGGTCGTCATGATCGTCGTCGTCATGCTCGTCGAGCTCGAGGCCGTTGGGAATCCCGTAGTTGCTCTCGATCCGGCTGACGGCAAAGCCGAAGCTGCCGCCCGCCCCGATCCAGGCCAGCCCGCCGGCCGCCTGCCAGCTGCGCGAATCGGTGTTGTCGATCCGCCCGCGCTTCATCGCATCCTCGGCTGCCTCCCCGCCGGCTGCTTGCGCCGCCTCGCGAAGCGCCCGGCTGAAGATATAGCCGCCAGTGCGCAAATTGTCTGTCCGCAGATAAGACCCGTCCGCATGGGCAACCAGGCCCGATTTCCCCAGCGGCACGTCGAGGTGGCCGGCGATCCCGCGCTCCCGTGCGGCACTGCCCAGCGTCCCCGTCGCGTCGATGTGGATCAGCTCGTCCGGGATGGTCCGCGGGATCCGCCGGTCGGTCACGTTCACAACCCCGCCGATCGCGCCCGAGCCATAGAGCAGGCTCGCCGGCCCCCGGATCACCTCCACCCGGTCGACGATCAGCGGATTGATGGCGACGGCATGGTCGGGCGAGGTGTTCGCCACGTCGAAGCTGCCGATCCCGTCGGTCAGCACGCGCACCCGCTCGGCGTCCAGCCCGCGCAGGATCGGCCGCGACGCATTGGGCCCGAACCAGGTCGCGGACACGCCCGGCTGGCGTGCCAGCGTCTCGCCGATGGTGGCCCGCGTCTCCCGGGTCAGCGCCTCGCCCTCCAGCACGCCGGTTGCCGTCGGGATGGCGAAGCGGTCGCGCTCGAACGGCGCCGTCACCAGGATGTCCGGGCCGATCAGGCGATGCAGCCCGTCGTCGTCGACCTCGGCCCGGGCGGCCGAACCGATCACGAGGGGGGCGGCGGACAGCAGCAGCAGTGTGCGTTGCAGCATCGGGAAACCTCGTCTGGTGGGAACGGATGGCTGCTTGCTAGATGTTACAACATCACAATGCAAGCGGCCGTGCACGTCCATGCCGGCCGGGCGGCGCGGTTCGATCGACCGGTGGCGGCGGGAATGGGCTGCTCCGCCCGCCGGGGCCTGCCTGCCGGCAGGTCAAGGGCCCGGCCGACCGGCCACCGCCGGGCGGAGCAGCAAGGTTGCCAGCGGTTCAGCCGCCGGTCTGTTGTCGGTATCGCTCGCGCATCTGGTCCAGCGGGACCAGCCGCCCGCGGCTTTCCAGATGCCAGAAGGTCCAGCCGTTGCAGCTGGGCAGGCCCTGCACGGCCGCCCCCAGCTGGTGGATCGATCCCGCCCGCGCGCCCGCGCCTTCCAGCGCCAGCGAGCCATCGGCCCGCACCCGCGCCCGGTGCCGCCGCTGCCGGTCGACCAGCATGGCGCCCGGCACCAGCAGGCCGGTTTCCACCAGCGCCCCGAACGGCACGCGCGCGGTCGCCCGGGCATCCGCCACGATCGCCCGGTCGGCCGGCGCCAGCGGTGTCACGGCCGCGATGCGCCGGTCCGCCACCTCGGCATAGCGCGCCTCGCGCTCGATCCCGATGAACCGCCGCCCCAGCCGCCTTGCGACCGCGCCCGTGGTGCCGCTGCCGAAGAAGGGGTCCAGCACCAGGTCGCCGTCGTGACTGGTCGCCAGCAGCAGCCGGTGCAGCAGCGCCTCGGGCTTCTGGGTGGGGTGGGCCTTCACCCCGTCCACCTTCACCCGTTCCGCACCCGAACAGATGGGGATCGTCCAGTCGGAGCGCATCTGCACATCGTCGTTCAGCGCCTTCATGGCCTTGTAGTTGAAGGTCGGCCGCGCGCGCGGCGATGCCGCTGCCCAGATCAGCGTCTCGTGTGCGTTGGTGAAGCGCGTGCCCTTGAAGTTCGGCATGGGGTTCGCCTTGCGCCAGACCACGTCGTTCAGCAGCCAGAAGCCCAGGTCCTGCAGGATCGCGCCCACCCGGAAGATGTTGTGGTAGGTGCCGATCACCCACAGGCCGGCATCCGGCTTCATCACGCGCCGCGCCGCCATCAGCCAGTCGCGCGTGAAGCGGTCATAGTCGGCGAAGCTGCCGAACCGGTCCCAGGCATCCGTCACGGCATCCACCTGGCTTCCGTCCGGCCGGTGCAGCTCGCCGCCCAGCTGCAGATTGTAGGGCGGGTCGGCAAAGACGAGATCGACACACGCCTCCGGCAGACGCGCCATTTCGGCGATGCAGTCCCCCACGATGATCCGGTCCGCCGTCACGGCTGCCCCCTTGCCTGTCGTTGGGGCCAGACTGGAGTCACGGGGAATCCGGCGTCAAGTCATGGTGTTATGACTATCCCTTCACAGCCGGACTCGTTTCGTTCCCGCGCCCACCAGCCCTTGAGTCCGGCAGGGCCGTGCCACCACCACATGTCGTGGCTGTTGCCCAAAAGACTCAACCCAGCCGTTTTGCGACGGGCCTGAACGATCGCCGGTGATGCACCGTCACGCCCAGCCGGTCGAGCGCCTCGGCATGGGCGGCGGTGCCATAGCCGGCGTTCGTCTCCCAGCCATAGCCGGGATGCATGCGGGCCAGCGCTGCCATCAGCGCGTCGCGATGCACCTTGGCGACGACCGCTGCGGCCGCGATCGAGGCCACGCTGGCATCGCCCCGCACGATGGCACGCGCCGGATGGCCGACATCAGGCAGGTCGTTGCCATCCACCAGCACCAGCACCGGCCGGCCCAGACGGGCAGCGAGCCCGGCCACGGCGCGCGCCATGGCAAGCTGGGTCGCGCGCCGGATACCCTGGTCGTCGATCTCCGCCACGCTCGCCTCGCCCAGCGCGCAGCGCCGGCCCAGCGCTTCGGCCAGCGCCGCCCGCCGCGCCGCCGGCAGCAGTTTCGAATCCGCCAGCCCGGCCGGCACCGCTTCCGGCGTCAGGCAGGCGGCGGCTGCCACCACCGGCCCCGCCCAGGGGCCCCGCCCGACCTCGTCGACCCCGAACACCAGCCCGGCAATGCTGCCCTCGATCCCCCAGGCCAGCCCGGGCCGTGTCGTCCGCGCCACGTCAGGCTTCCGGCAGCACCGCGAAATTGTGCCCCAGCGGCCCGTGCCCCCGGCCCAGCCCCGGCGCCGCCGCCAGCGCCGCCAGCAGATAGGCCCGCGCCCGCTCCACCGCCACCGCCAGCGGCAGCGCGGCGGCCAGCCCGGTCGCCACCGCGCTCGCCAGCGTGCAGCCCGTGCCATGGGTGTGCAGCGTCGAGACCCGCGGCGCCACGAACCGCTGCTGGCCGCCGTGGGTCACCAGCCAGTCGGTCACGCGCTCGCCCGGCAGATGGCCTCCCTTGGCCAGCACGGCGGCCGGCCCCAGGGTCAGCAGCTCCTGCGCTGCCAGCAGCATGTCGGCCTCGTCCTCGATCCCGATTCCGGTCAGCGCGACCAGCTCGGGCACATTGGGCGTCACCACGGCGGCCCGCGGCAGCAGCCGCTCGACCAGCGCCGATACGGCACTGTCCTCCAGCAGCTGCCCGCCCCCCTTCGCCACCATCACGGGGTCCAGCACGATGGGCACCGCCACCTCCCGGAGCGCATCGGCAACCGCGGCGATGATCCGCGCGTCGCCCAGCATGCCGATCTTGATCGCATCCGCTCCGATGTCCCCCAGCACCGCTCCGATCTGCTCGGCGACGATCCCGGGCGGCACGGCATGGATGGCGTGCACGCCCAGCGTGTCCTGCACCGTCACCGCCGTCACTGCGGTCGCGGCATAGCCACCCAGCATGGTGATCGTCTTGATGTCGGCCTGGATCCCGGCCCCCCCGCCCGAATCGGAGCCGGCGATCGCCAGCACGCGCGGCAGGGTCATGCCACCGTGTCCATGGCGCGCGCCGCCTCGGCCACGGCCACGCAGACATGGTCCACGGCACCTGCCACCAGGGCCTCGTCCTCGCCCTCGGCCATCACCCGGACCAGCGCCTCCGTGCCCGACTTCCGCACCAGCAGCCGCCCCCGGCCCGCCAGCATCGCCTCGGCGGCCGCGATCGCGGTCGTCACCGGCGCGGCCGCCAGCACGGCCGGGTCGGCCGGCACATTCCGCAGCAGCTGCGGCACCGGCTCGAAACAGGCCAGCAGCTCGCTCGCGCGCCGGCCCGAACCGACGAGCTCGGCGAGGATCTGCAGCGCCGCGAGCAGGCCGTCGCCGGTCGTCGCATGGTCGGCAAGGATGATGTGGCCCGATTGCTCGCCGCCCACATTGCAGCCGTGCGCCCGCATCGCGGCCAGCACGTGCCGGTCCCCGACGGGCGTGCGGATGAGGCCGAGGCCCCTGGCATCGAGGAACCGCTCCAGCCCCAGGTTCGACATCACGGTCGCCACCACGGCGCCGCCCTTCAGCCGGCCGGCCGCCTGCCGGCTGGCGGCGACCAGGGCCATGATCTGGTCGCCGTCCACCACGCGCCCGCCCTCGTCCACCACGATCAGCCGGTCGGCGTCACCGTCCAGCGCCAGTCCGATGTGCGCGCCCGTCTCCACCACGCGGGCGGCCAGCACCTGCGGCTGGGTCGAGCCGCAGCCCGCATTGATGTTGGTGCCATCCGGGCTGACCCCCAGGGTCGTCAGGTCGGCGCCCAGCTCCCACAGCGCCTCGGGCGCCACGCGATAGCCCGCGCCGTTCGCGCAATCCAGCACCACCTTCAGCCCGTCCAGCCGCCGGCCCTCGGGAAAGCTCGACTTCACGGCGTGGATGTAGCGCCCGCGCGCATCGTCGATCCGCCGGGCCCGGCCGATGGCCGCCGCCGGCGCCAGCCGCACGCCGCGCTCGATCAGCGCCTCGATCGCTTCCTCGTCGGTGTCCGTCAGCTTGAATCCCTCGGGGCCGAACAGCTTGATCCCATTGTCCTCAAAGGGATTGTGGCTGGCCGAGATCATCACCCCCAGGTCGGCGCGCATCTCGCGGGTCAGAAGCGCGATGGCCGGCGTCGGCATCGGGCCCACCTGCACCACGTCCATGCCGACCGAGGTGAAGCCGGCGGTCAGCGCCTGTTCCAGCATGTAGCCCGACAGCCGCGTGTCCTTGCCGATCAGCACCCGGTGGCGGTGGTCGCCCCGCGCCATCAGCGTGCCGGCCGCCTGCCCCACCTTCATGGCGAGTTCGGCTGTCATCTTGGGGCCGTTCGCGACCCCCCGGATCCCGTCCGTCCCGAAATAGCGCCTTGCCAAGCCCTGCCTGCCTTCTATGCGGCCAACACATGCACGCTCATGTCTTGGCGCGGCCACCGGCCCCACGCAAGGGCCCGACGACGGGCCGACATCCATGACGGTCGAGATGCTCGCCCTGCTCGTTGCCGCCGGCCTGTGGGCGGGCGCCCAGAACGCGCTGGCCGGTGGCGGCAGCTTCATCACCCTGCCGGCGCTGATGGCCGGCGGGCTCGATGCGCGGGTCGCCAACCTCACCTCCACCGTCGCGCTCTTCCCGGGCCAGATCACCACCGCGCTCGCCAACCGGCGCCTCGTCGGCCCCGTCGGCACGCTCGCCTTCCCGCTGCTGCTGGGGCTCAGCCTCGTCGGCGGCGCCATCGGCGCCCTGCTGCTGCTCGCCACTCCGACCGACCTGTTCGCCGCCATGCTGCCCTGGCTGGTGCTGGTCGCCACCCTGCTGTTCGCGCGCGGCGCCTTCGGGCGGCCCCTCTCGGCCCGCGGCCTGGGCCGCGGGCGCCTGCTTGCCGGCCAGTCGCTCGTCGCTGTCTACGGCGGCTATTTCGGCGGCGGGATCGGCTTTCTCATGCTGGCGCTGTTCACGCTCGCCGGCGCCACGGTAAAGACGGCGCAGGCCAACAAGAATGCGCTCGCCGCCGCCATGAACCTCTCGGGCGCGGCCGTCTTCATCGCCTCGGGCGAGGTCGCGCTCGCGCCGGCCCTCGCGCTCGGGGCCGGCTCGATCATCGGCGGCTATGCCGGTGCCCGCCTCATCGCCCATGTGCCCGACCGCGTCCTGAAGGGCGGCGTCGTCCTGATCGGCCTTGCGCTGTTCGCGGGCCTGCTGATCAGGGCTTGACGGGACCCGCCACCCCCATCTTCAGTCAGCTGCCACCAGGAGAGCCTCGATGCCGTTCGACAAGTCCCGCCTGCCCAGCCGCCATGTCTCGGTCGGCCCCGCCAGAGCGCCGCACCGCAGCTACTATTACGCCATGGGCCTGACGGAAGAGGAGATCGCCCGGCCCTTCGTCGGCGTCGTCTCGGCCGGCAACGACTCCGCGCCCTGCAACACCACCCTCGATGCCCAGGCCGACATCGCCCGCGAGGGCGTGATCGAGGCCGGCGGCATGCCGCGCCGCTTCAACACCATCACCGTGACGGACGGGATCGCCATGGGCCACCAGGGGATGAAATCCTCGCTGGTCAGCCGCGAGGTGATCGCCGATTCGATCGAGCTGTCGGTGCGCGGCCACTGCTATGACGCGCTCGTCGGCTTCGCCGGCTGCGACAAGAGCCTGCCCGGCATGATGATGGCGATGCTTCGCCTCAACGTGCCGTCGGTCTTCGTCTATGGCGGCTCCATCCTGCCCGGCAACTTCGAGGGCCGGGACGTCACGGTCAAGGACGTGTTCGAGGCCGTCGGCCAGCATGCGGCGGGCACCTGCCCGCTCGCCCGCCTCACCGCGCTCGAGAAGGTCGCCTGCCCCGGCCACGGCGCCTGCGGCGGCCAGTTCACCGCCAACACCATGGCCTGCGTCGCGGAAGCCATCGGCCTGTCGATCCCCAACAGCAACATGATGCCCGCGCCCTACGAAAGCCGGGCGGACATCGCGCGCGCCGCCGGCCGGGCGGTGATGGCCCTGCTCGAGCGCAACCTGCGCCCGCGCGAGATCTGCACGCGCCAGGCGTTCGAGAATGCCGCCCGCGTGGTCGCCGCCACCGGCGGCTCCACCAATGCCGCGCTGCACCTGCCGGCCATGGCGAACGAGGCCGGCATCGACTTCACGCTCGACGATGTCGCCGCCATCTTCAGGACCACCCCCTGGATCGCCGACCTCCAGCCCGGTGGCCGCTATGTCGCCAGGGACATGCACGAGGCCGGCGGCGTGTACATGGCGATGAAGACCCTGGCCGAAGCCGGCCTCCTCCACCTCGACTGCCTGACGGCCACCGGCCGCACGCTGGGCGAGAATCTGGAAATGGTCGCCTGGAACCCCGACCAGAAGGTGATCTACCCCGTCTCGGCGCCGCTGTCGCCCACCGGCGGGGTCGTCGGCCTCAAGGGCAGCCTCGCTCCCGACGGCGCGATCGTGAAGGTTGCCGGCCTGCACGGCCTCGTCTTCGAAGGCCCGGCGCGCGTGTTCGACTGCGAGGAGGACGCGTTTGCCGCCGTCGAGGCGCGCGACTACCGCCCCGGCGAGGTCATCGTGATCCGCTACGAGGGCCCGAAGGGGGGCCCGGGCATGCGCGAGATGCTCGCCACCACGGCTGCCATCTACGGCCAGGGCATGGGCGAAGAGGTGGCGCTCGTCACCGACGGCCGCTTCTCGGGCGCCACGCGCGGCTTCTGCATCGGCCATGTCGGCCCGGAAGCCGCCGACGCCGGCCCCATCGCGCTGGTGGAGAATGGCGACCGCATCCGGATCGACGCCGAGGCCGGCACCATCGACCTTCTGGTCGACGACAGCACCCTTGCAGCCCGCCGCGCCCGCTGGCGCCCGCGCGCCCATGACTACCAGTCGGGCGCGCTCTGGCGCTACGCCAACACCGTCGGCCCGGCGCACCGGGGCGCCGTCACCCACCCCGGTGCGGCCGCCGAAACCCACTGCTTCGCCGACATCTGAGCCGCCTTCCCGGCGCTCAGCCCCGCCGCCACCAGATGAACAGGCCCGCCGCTGCCACCGCCCCCAGCGCGAACAGGCTGTTCGCCGGATCCTCCCACACGATCGCTGCCAGCAGCGCGCTGTTGGCCACCAGCGCCAGCGCGACCGGCAGCGGATAGAGCGGCATGCGGAACGGTCGCGGCCGGTCGGGCTCGGTGCGGCGCAGCCGCACCAGCGTCGCGATCAGCGAGATCTCGATCAGGATGCGAAGCGGCGCGTTGATCGCCACGATCGCCAGATAGGCGCCGCTCGCCGCCAGCGCGATGGCACCGGCCGCCGTCAGCAGCAGCGCCCGGCGCGGCACGCCAGTTGCGCTCACCGCCGACACGAAGCGCGGCAGTGCGCCATCGCGCGCCATGGCAAACGCCCCCCGGCTGTGCGTCATCAGCCGCAGGTTCACGCTCGCTGCCACCGACAGCACCCCGAACAGCGCGATGGCGATCGCGCCATTGGCGCCCAGCACCCGGTCGGCGGCTTCCGCCATGGCCAGCGGCGAGGCCGCCATCTCGGCCGGCGTGAGGATCCTCAGCAGCGCGAAATTGATGAGCAGATACAGGGCCGTCACCATTGCCAGCCCGCCGAAGACCGACCGGGCGACATTGCGCTCGGGCGCCTGCATCTCCTCGCCCACATAGATGGGCGTCTGGTAGCCCGTGTAGGTGTTGTGGATGGCGCGCATCGCGATCGCGATCGCCGCCAGCCCCAGCGCGGCGCCCGGCATCTCGGGCGGCGGCTGCGGTGCGCCCGGCGACAGCAGCAGCACGGCCATGATCGCGAACAGCGCCACGCCCTTCAGCCCGCAGAACAGCGTCTGCGAAAAGGCGTTCGTCCGCGCGCCCGACCAGTTGAGGATGAAGGCGGCCAGCACCAGCGCGACGGCAATGCCGCCCAGCGGCTTGTCGGTCAGCACACCGGCGCGGTGCAGGAACTCCGCGCAGGCGACCGACAGGAAGGCAAGCGTCGACATGCCGTTGAACCAGTCGGCCCAGCCGATGGTGGCGCCCGCCCTTGGCCCCAGCGCATGGGCGACGAGCGCATAGGGCCCGCCGGCGCGCGGCAGGCTCGCCCCCAGCTCGACGACGGTGAACGCATTCACCGCCGCCATGATCCCGCCCACCGTCCACAGCGCCAGGATCAGCACCGGATCGGGCACGGCACCCGCCACCACGCCCGGCTGGCGCAGGATGCCCGCGCCGATCACCCCGCCGACGACGGTGGCGAGCCCGAAGCCCAGGCCCAGGATCCGCAGGAGCTGCCCGGCCGGGCGGGCGGGTTCGTGCAAGCCGCGCCTCAGCCGCCGCGCGCGATCTCGGCGGCGCGCAGGATCGCCGATTCGATCCGCGCATAGGTTCCGCACCGGCAGATGTTGTCGATCGCCGCGCGGATGTCCTCCCGCTTCGGCTCCGGATTCTCGCGGATGAGGGCGGCTGCCGCCATGATCATGCCCGACTGGCAGAAGCCGCACTGCGGCACCTGCTTCTCCAGCCAGGCGCGCTGCACGGGGTGCGACCGGTCGTCGGACAGGCCCTCGATGGTGGTGATGAACGTCCCCTCGATGTCGCCGATCCTGACCTGGCAGGACCGCTGCGCCACGCCGTCGATCTGCACCGTGCACGCCCCGCACAGGCCGACGCCGCAGCCATATTTGGTGCCCGTCAGGTTGGAGGCGTCGCGCAGCGCCCACAGCAGCGGCGTGTCGGGGGCCAGCTCATATTCTGTGGGGTTGCCGTTGACGGTGAAGCGGGTCATGCGAACCAGCGCATAGCCGAGGCCCCGCCGCGCGGAAAGCCTCGCTGCCACTGACCGACCGGGAGGCCCGCCTTGACCTTCACCACCTTCACGCTCGCCGTCCGCGACCATGTCGCCCACCTCGAGCTCAGCCGGCCGGACGAGCTCAACACCATGAACGAGGCCTTCTGGCGCGAAATCCCCCAGGCCTTCGACGCGCTCGACCACGACCCCTCGGTGCGCGCCGTCGTCGTCTCGTCCACGGGCCGCCACTTCACCGCGGGGCTCGATCTCAAGTGGGCCGGCAGCACGCTCGCCGATCGCCACCCCGATCCAGGCCGCGCGCGCGAGCAGTTCCGCCGGCACGTGAAATTCATGCAGGAACCCTTCAACGCGGTCGATCGCTGCCGCGTGCCGGTGATCGCCGCCATCCAGGGCGGCTGCATCGGCGGCGGCGTGGATTTCGTCACCGCCTGCGACATCCGGCTCGGCACCGCCGACTGCTTCTTCACCATCCAGGAAGTGAATATCGCCATCGTCGCCGATGTCGGCACGCTGCAGCGCATCCCCCACCTGCTGCCGCAGGGCCTCATCCGCGAGCTCGCCTACACCGGCCGCCGCTGGACCGCCGAGGAAGCGCGCGCCCACGGCTTCCTGAACCGGGTGCTCCCCACCCACGCCGGAACCGTCGAGGCCGCCTTCGAGATGGCGCGCACCATCGCGTCCAAGAGCCCGCTTGCCATCACCGGAATCAAGCAGGTGCTGAACGCCGGCCGCGACCTCACCATCGACCAGGGGCTCGAGTATGTCGCGACCTGGAACGCCGCCATGCTCCAGGGCGAGGACATGCAGAAGGCCGTGCTCGCCCAGATGCGCAAGGGCGAAGCCGTCTTCGACGACCTCGCCGCCTAGCACCACCCCCTGCCTGCGACAGGGCCACCGCTTGTCGAGCCCGGAGGGCTTGGCTATGGCCGCCTGACCGCAGACGAATCCCGCAACGCAAGGAACAGGGAATGACAAAGGGACTGGCGCTCGGCCTCAAGGGTGCCGTGATCGCCGCCATGATCGGCCTCGCCAGTGGCGCCGCCGCGCAGGCCGCGCCGGCCGAAGCGGCCGCCCAGCCGGCCGCCGTCACGCCGGTCGCCCCCCCGGCCCCGGCCGATCTGGCCCCTGCTGCCAGCAACCTCCGCGATGCGGCCGCCGATCAGGCGTCCGCGCTTGCCGGCTATGAACGCACGAAGCCGACGCCCGGCATCGGCCAGCCCGTGCCGAAGGGCATCAACATCCAGCAGCAGTTCACGCCCATCGGCCTGGAGGCCAAGGCCATGATGGAGCAGATCCTGAACCCCATCATCGCCCTCATTTCGCTGTTCGTGCTGGGCCTCATGCTCTGGGTCATCGTCCGCTACCGCGCTGTTGCCGTCGAGACGCCCAGCACCACCACCCACAATTTCACCATCGAGGTCATCTGGACCCTGGTCCCGGCGCTCATCCTGCTGTTCATCGCCTTCCCCAGCTTCCGCCTGCTCGCCAACCAGTACAGCCCGCCCCAGGCCGACATCACCATCAAGGTGACGGGCTATCAGTGGTACTGGGGCTATGAATATCCCGACTATGGCGGGATCAGCTTCGACTCGCTGCCCCTCGACAAGGCGGAGGCCGACGCGGCCGGCGAACCCTATCTGCTCGAGGTGGACAACCGCCTCGTCGTCCCCGCCGGCAAGACGGTGAAGCTGCTCATCACGGCGGCCGACGTGCTGCACAGCTTCGCCGTGCCCAGCTTCTGGGTGAAGATGGATGCCGTGCCGGGCCGCATCAACGAGACCTGGTTCAAGGTCGATCGCCCGGGCGTCTATTACGGCCAGTGCTCGGAACTGTGCGGGACCAAGCACGGCTTCATGCCGATCGCGGTCGAAGTCCTCCCCGAGGAGGATTTCAGGCGCTGGGTGCGCATGAAGCAGATGGCCGACGGGATCGAGCCGACCGGCCCCGGAATCGCGGTCGCGCCGGCCGGTTCGCCGGCGGCCGTGGCCGAGGCCGCGCGCGCCGCCGTCACGCCGGCCGGCGCCCCTGTCATCACCAACGAAGCGCCCGCGCCCGCTGCCGCGCCGGCCGCCTGACCCCTTCTCGCCCGAGGACCCGACCCGATGGCCACCACCGCCGACACCGTTCCACTGAAGGCCCATGAGGAGCCGCACGGCGCCGACCACGCGCATGACGTGCCGGGCTTCTGGCAGCGCTGGTTCTTCTCCACCAACCACAAGGACATCGGCACCCTCTATCTCATCTTCGCCATCGTGGCGGGGATCGTCGGCGGGGCGATTTCGGGCTTCATGCGCTGGGAGCTCGCGAGCCCCGGGATGCAGGTGCTGCCCTGGTTCACCCAGGGCAATATCGATGCCGCCTATCACCTGTGGAACGTGTTCATCACCGCCCACGGCCTCATCATGGTCTTCTTCATGGTGATGCCGGCGCTCATCGGCGGCTTCGGCAACTGGTTCGTGCCGCTGATGATCGGCGCGCCCGACATGGCCTTCCCGCGGATGAACAACATCAGCTACTGGCTGACGGTCGCGGCCTTCCTGCTGCTGTGCGCCTCGATGTTCGTGCCCGGCCCGCCCGGATTCGACGGCGCCGGCACGGGGTGGACGGTCTATCCCCCGCTTTCCACCTCGGGCCATCCGGGGCCGGCCGTCGACCTCGCCATCTTCTCGCTGCACCTGGCGGGCGCTGCCTCGATCCTCGGCGCCATCAACTTCATCACCACCATCTTCAACATGCGCGCGCCGGGCATGACGCTGCACAAGATGCCGCTGTTCGTCTGGTCGGTGCTCGTCACCGCCTTCCTGCTGCTGCTGTCGCTGCCGGTGCTGGCGGGTGCCATCACCATGCTGCTGACCGACCGCAACTTCGGCACCACCTTCTTCGATCCGGCCGGCGGCGGCGACCCGATCCTCTACCAGCACCTCTTCTGGTTCTTCGGCCACCCCGAGGTGTACATCATGATCCTGCCGGCCTTCGGGATCGTCAGCCAGATCGTGTCCACCTTCGCGCGCAAGCCCGTGTTCGGCTATCTCGGCATGGCCTATGCGATGGTGGCGATCGGCTTCGTCGGCTTCATCGTCTGGGCCCACCACATGTTCACCGTGGGCCTCAGCGTGAACACCAAGATGTATTTCACCGCCGCCACGATGATCATCGCGGTGCCCACCGGCATCAAGATCTTCTCCTGGATCGCCACCATGTGGGGCGGCAAGATGACCTTCGAGACGCCCATGCTCTGGTCGCTCGGCTTCATCTTCATGTTCACGGTCGGCGGGGTGACGGGCATCGTGCTCGCCAACGGCGGGATCACCACCTACATGCACGACACCTACTATGTCGTGGCCCACTTCCACTATGTGCTCTCGCTCGGCGCCGTCTTCGGCCTGTTCGCCGGCTTCTACTACTGGTTCGGCAAGATGTTCGGGCGCGAATACAACGAGTTCCTGGGCAAGCTCCACTTCTGGATCTTCTTCGTCGGCGTGAACGTGCTCTTCTTCCCGATGCACTTCCTCGGCCAGGATGGCATGCCGCGCCGCATCCCCGACTATCCGGAAGCCTATGCCTACTGGAACGAGGTCGCGTCCTGGGGCTATGCGATCATGATGGTCGGCATGGCGGTGTTCTTTGCGAACGTCGCCTGGTCGCTCATCGCCGGGCGCAGGGCCGCCGCCAATCCCTGGGGCGAAGGCGCCACCACGCTGGAATGGACGCTGTCCTCCCCGCCGCCCTTCCACCAGTTCGAGACCGTGCCCGACCTCCGGGGCACGAAGGGCGCGCACTGAGGCGATGGCATCCACGCCCGCCCGTGAACCCCAGGGGAGGGTGCCTTCGGGCGCCCTCCCGCTGTCGGACCCGCTGGATTACTGGGCGCTGCTGAAGCCCCGGGTGATGACGCTGGTCGTCTTCACGGCGGCCTGCGGCCTGGTCGCGGCACCGGGCCGCCTTGATCCCTTCCTCGCCTTCGTCGCCATCCTCTCGATCGCCGTCGGCGCGGGCGCGTCGGGCGCCTTCAACCAGTGGTGGGAGGCCGACATCGATTCGGCCATGAAGCGCACCGCCAACCGGCCCCTGCCCGCCGGCCGCCTCAGCGCGGACGAGGCGCTCGGCTTCGCGACGATCCTGTCGGTTGCCAGCGTCGTGACGCTCGGCCTTGCCACCAACTGGGTGGCGGCTGCCTGGCTTGCCTTCGCCATCTTCTTCTATGCCGTCGTCTACACCATCTGGCTGAAGCCGCGCACGCCGCAGAACATCGTGATCGGCGGTGCGGCCGGCGCCTTCCCGCCGATCGTCGGCTGGGCCGCCGTCACCGGGGACGTCACGGCGCTTCCGCTGCTGATGTTCGCCATCATCCTCGCCTGGACTCCGCCGCACTTCTGGGCACTCGCCCTGTTCGTGCGCCTCGATTACGAGCGCGCCGGCGTGCCCATGCTGCCCGTCACCCACGGGCTGGCCGAAACCCGCCGGCAGATCCTGGCCTACAGCCTCGTCCTTGCGGTCGTGGCGATCCTGCCCTGGGCGCTTGGCCTCCTCGGGCCGGTCTATGGCGTGCCCGCCGCGCTGCTCGGGCTCGCCTTCCTCCGGCTGGCGCTCGCGGTCGCCCGCAACCCGGCCACCGAGCCTGCCGGCATGGCCCCCGAAAAGCGGCTGTTCCGCTTCTCGCTCCTCTATCTCGCCCTGCTGTTCGCAGCCATCGTGGCCGACCGGTGGCTGTCCTGATGCCCTGGGACCCCGAGGAGGAAGCCGCCTTTCTTGCCCGGCGGCGGCGGCGCAATATCGTCATCGGCGTGGTGCTGGCCGGCTTCGCGCTCCTCTTCTACGGCATCACCGTCTCCAGGATGGTGCAATGACGGTCCAGTCCGCCCCCTCGCCCCGCGGCCTTGTCCGCACCGCGCTCGTCGGCGCGCTGATCGCGGCCGGCATGGTCGGCCTCGCCTATGCCTCGGTGCCGCTCTACCGCATCTTCTGCCAGGTCACAGGCTTCGGCGGCACCACGCAGAAGGCCGATGCCGCCGCCGTGCCGACGGCCGAGCAGGTCGCAGCGCTCGGCGGCCGGACGATCCGGGTCCGGTTCGACGGCAATGTGCGCGGCGGCCTCCCCTGGCGCTTCGGCCCGGCCGATGGTCCGGTCGAGGTCAGGATCGGCGAGCAGAACATCGCCTTCTACCGGGCCGCCAGCCTTGCCGGCGGCCCGACGACGGGCACCGCCACCTTCAACGTCTCGCCCGCGTCGGCCGGCCGCTACTTCAACAAGATCCAGTGCTTCTGCTTCAACGAGCAGACGCTGGAGCCCGGCCAGTCGGTCGAGATGCCGGTCGTCTGGTTCGTCGATCCCGCCATCCTCGACGATCCCGATGCCCGCCACATCTCCGAGATCACCCTCTCCTACAGCTTCTTCCCCGTCGCCAGCCCGACCCGCGCGCCGGGCATCTATGCCACGGGCCAGGCCGATCTGGCCGGCGCCCGGCGATGAGCCGGTTGCCCCGCATCGCGCCGCGCGATAGGGCGCAGCCACAACCCAACAGGTGAGATTCCATGGCATCGGCCAAGACCCACGATTTCCACATCCTGCCCCCCAGCCCCTGGCCGCTTCTGGGCGCCATCTCGGCGATGGTGATGCTCGGCGGCGCGACCTTCTGGTGGCACGACGCGGCCTGGGGCAAGTGGGTGTCGGCCGTGGGCCTCCTCGGCGTGCTCGCCACCATGTTCTTCTGGTGGTCCGACGTGCGCACCGAAGCCAACAGCGGCGATCACACGCCCGTCGTCCAGCTGCATCACCGCTATGGCATGATCCTGTTCATCGCATCAGAGGTGATGTTCTTCGTCGCCTGGTTCTGGGCCTTCTTCTCGGCCGCGCTCTTCCCCGATACGGGTCCGGCGGTCGGCGGCCAGTGGCCGCCCGTCGGCATCGAACCGCTCGACCCCTTCGTCTATCCGCTGCTCAACACCCTCATCCTGCTGCTGTCGGGCACCACCATCACCTGGGCGCATCACGCCCTCATCCACGGCGACCGCGAAGGGCTGAAGCAGGGCCTGTGGCTCACCGTGATCCTCGGCGTGCTGTTCACCGCGCTCCAGGTCTATGAATACAGCCACGCCACCTTCAGCTTCGCCGGCAACATCTATGGCGCCACCTTCTTCATGGCGACGGGCTTTCACGGCTTCCACGTCGTCGTCGGCACCATCTTCCTGATCGTCTGCCTGCGCCGCGCCTATCTCGGCGACTTCACCCCCCGCCAGCATTTCGGCTTCGAGGCAGCAGCCTGGTACTGGCACTTCGTCGATGTGGTCTGGCTGTTCCTGTTCCTCTCCATCTACATCTGGGGCTCGAACTTCGGGGCGGCGATTGCCGGCTGACCCCACCCCATCCGCTGACAGGGGGGCCCCGGCGGGAAACCGCCGGGGCCTTCCGCTTGTGCCGACCGCGATGGTCGCCATCGCGATCCCCATCCTCATCGGCTTCGGCGTCTGGCAGCTCGACCGTGCCGAGTGGAAGGCAGGCGTGCTCGCCGATCTCGCGCGCAACCAGGCGCTGCCGCTCGTCGATCTGGGTGCCGGCCCGATCCCCGATGACGCGCAGTTCCGCCTGGTGCGCCTGCGGCTCGACTGCGCCGGCGGCCTCGCCCGGCTCACGGCCGGCCGCAGCCTCGACGGGCAAAGCGGCTATTCCTATCTGGTCCAGTGCCGGGCCGGGGACACGCCGGTCACCCGCGACGCCGGCTGGCACGCGCGGCCCGACCCGATCGCCATTCCCGGCGGCACCGCCAGCTTCGAAGGGCGGCTCGTGAAGGGCCCGGGCGACAGCTGGGTCCTCGTCGACCAGCGCTCGGGTCCGCCGCTCGTCCCCTCGGCCCCGCCGGGGCCCGACACCATCTCCGACAACCACCTCAGCTACGCGATCCAGTGGTTCAGCTTCGCTGCCATCCTCGCCGTCATCTATGGTCTGTGGCTGCGCCGCTGGCTTGCCAGCAACCGCCCCCCGGCCTAACCCCCGCGGCGCGATGCACTATCTCAGCACCAGGGGGGCCGCCCCCCGGCTCGATTTCCGCGGGGTCACGCTCGCCGGGCTCGCCAGCGACGGCGGCCTCTACCTCCCCGAAGCCTGGCCGCAGCTGACCGCAGCCGACCTCGACTCGCTCGCCGGCGCCGGCTTCATCGAAACCGCCGAAGCCGTCATCGCCCCCTTCATCGGGGAGAGCCTCACCCCGTCGGAACTGCATGGGCTGCTCGAAGCCGCCTACGGCCGCTTCGGCCATGCCGCCGTCACGCCCCTCGTCCAGCTCGACGAGAGGCACTGGCTCCTGGAACTGTTCCATGGCCCCACGCTCGCCTTCAAGGATGTCGCCCTGCAGCTGCTCGGCGGCCTGTTCGGCCACTTCCTGGGGGACGGCGAAAGCCTCACCATCGTCGGTGCCACCTCGGGCGACACCGGCTCGGCGGCGATCGAGGCGGTCGCCGGCCGGCCGGGCCTGCGCATTTTCATGCTGCATCCCGAAGGCCGCGTGTCCGACGTGCAGCGCCGGCAGATGACGACGGTGGCCGCCCCCAATGTCCACAATATCGCGGTCGCCGGCTCCTTCGATGATTGCCAGCGGCTGGTCAAAGGCCTGTTCAACGACGCGGCCTTCCGCGCCGAGCAGGCGCTGTCGGCGGTCAACAGCATCAACTGGGCCCGGCTCGTCGCCCAGATCGTCTACTATGTGTTCGCCGCTGTCCGGCTGGGGGCCCCCCACCGCGCGGTCGCCTTCTCGGTGCCGACGGGCAATTTCGGCGATGTCTTCGCCGGCTATGGCGCCCACCGCATGGGCCTGCCCGTCGACCGCCTGCTGGTCGCCACCAACATCAACGACATCCTCGCCCGCGCGTTCAACGCCGGCGACTATTCGGTCGGCACCGTTCAGCCGACGGCCACGCCGTCGATGGACATCCAGGTCAGCTCCAACTTCGAGCGCCTGCTGTTCGATCTGAAGGGCCGCGACGCCACCGCGCTCGCGGCCGCCATGGCCGGCTTCGAAGAAAGCGGCCGCCTCCCCCTCTCGCAGGCCGAACGCGCCGAGGCCGCCAGGCTGTTCCTCGCCGAGCGGATTGACGAGGCAGCCATGATGCAGGCCATGCAGTGGGCGCACGGGCAGGCCGGCCAGCTCATCGACCCGCACACGGCCGTGGGGCTCGCCGCCGCCCGCGCCCGCGCCGCCGGGATGCAGGGGCCCATCGTCACCCTGGCGACCGCCCACCCGGCGAAATTCCCCGATGCCGTCGAGCGCGCGACCGGAATCCGCCCGCCCCTGCCACGCCGCGTCGCGCACATCTTCAGCCGCGCCGAACGGGTCGAGCGCCTGCCCGCCGACCTCGCGGCGCTGAAGCGCCACATCCGGGCACAGCCGACATGAGCGCCGAGATCACCCGCCTCGCCAACGGGCTCACCGTCGCGTCGCTCGCCATGCCCGGCAAGCAGACCGCCGCGATCGCGCTGCACGCCGATGTCGGCGCCCGGCACGAGGCGGCCCGCCAGCATGGCCTCGCGCATCTGTTCGAGCATATGCTGTTCAAGGGCACGATCAGCCGCGATGCCCGGGCGATCGCCGAGGCCATCGAGGATGTCGGCGGTGTCCTCAACGCCTGGACCAGCCGCGAGACCACCTGCTTCCACGCCCGCGTGCTCGGCGACGACCTCGGGCTCGCCACCGCGCTCATCGCCGACATGATCCGCGAGCCGCGCTTCGACGCGGCCGACTTCGAATCCGAACGCGAGGTCGTCCTCTCCGAGATCGGCGAGGCGCTCGACATGCCCGACGACCTCGTGTTCGACCGTCTGCACGAGACGGCCTACCCCGCCCAGAGCCTGGGCCGGCCCATCCTCGGCACGCCCGAAAGCCTGGCCGCCCTCGCCCCCTCCGACCTGTCGGCCTGGCGCGACGCGCACTATCGCGGGCCGGGCCTCTTCCTGGTCGCCGCCGGGCAGGTCGATCACGAGGCCCTGGTGCGCCAGGCCGAGGCGCTGCTGGGGGATCTCCCCGCCACCCCCCATGCCCCCGCCGAGCCCGCCCGCTGGCAGGGCGGCGCCCGCGCACAGGCCCAGCGCGGCGAACAGCTGCATCTTGCCCTGGCCTTCGAGGGCTCCGCTGCCCTCGACCCCGGCTATCATGCCGCCCAGCTGTTCGCCGTCGCGCTCGGCGGCGGCCTGTCCTCGCGCCTGTTCCAGGAACTCCGCGAGGCCCGCGGCCTCGCCTATTCGGTCAGCGCCGCGCACACCCCGCACGCCGACAGCGGCATGCTCAGCCTCTATTGCGCCACCCGGCCGAAGGATGCCGCCGCCGCGCTCGATCTCGCCCGCACGCTTGCCTTCGACCTCGCCGAAACCCTGTCGCCCGCCGAACTGGCCCGCGCGCGTGCCCAGCTTCGCGCCGGCGTGCTCATGGGGCTCGAAGGCTGCGCCGGCCAGGCCGACTGGCTCGGCCGCTCGCTCCTCACCTTCGGCCGCGTGCTGCCGCCTGGCGAGCTTCTCGCTGCCATCGAGGCCACCCCGCTCGAAGCCGTCCGCGCTGCCGGCGCCGCCATGCTGCGGGGCGCGCCGGCGCTCGCCGCGGTCGGGCCCGGCGCCGACAGGCTCGCGGCCTGATGCCGGCGGCCGATCCGGCACTCCGGACGCTGGTGGCCGAACCCTCGGCCGATTTCGCCCTCCTCGACAGCGGCGACGGCCGCAAGCTCGAACGCTGCGGCCCCTGGCGCTTCATCCGCCCCGAGCCGCAGGCCCTCTGGGCGCCGGCCACGACGGACTGGGCAGCCGATGGCGAGTTCGTCGGCGGCCGCGACGAGGATGGCGGCGGCCGCTGGCACCTTTCAGCCTCTGTCCCCGCCCAGTGGCCGATCGGGCAGGCGGGCGTCCGCCTGAACGCGCTGTGCACCCCCTTCCGGCATCTGGGCTTCTTTCCCGACATGGCTCCCCACTGGATGGCGCTTGCCGCCCTTCCCGAAGGCGCCGAGGTGCTGAACCTGTTCGGCTACACCGGCGTCGCCAGCCTCGTGGCCGCACGGGCCGGTGCCCGCGTCGTCCATGTCGATGCGTCGAAAAGGGCGGTCGAGCAGGCGCGCGCAAACGCCCGCCTGTCCGACCTGGCCGACCGGCCCATCCGCTGGATCGTCGAGGATGCCCGGCGTTTCGTCGCACGCGAGCAGCGGCGCGGCCGCCGCTACGACGCCATCCTGCTCGACCCGCCCAAATATGGGCGCGGCCCCGATGGCGAGGTCTGGGATCTCGCCGTCGATCTTCCGGCCCTCGTGCGCGACTGCATGGGTCTCCTCGATGCCGACAGCCGCTTTCTGATCCTCACCACCTATGCCGTCCGGCTGTCGGCGCATGCGCTCGGCAATCTCGTGGCGCCGCTGGCGCGCCAGCTTCCGGGTCGGGTCGAGGCCGGCGAGATGACCCTGCGCGAGGAAGCCCGGGGCCTGCTCCTCCCGACAGCCATCTTTGCCGCGTGGCGGCGCTGACAGCCGATGCGGTTCATGCCACAGACATGCCGGTGGGCCATGGAGGTTGTCATGCGAATCCAGACTCTTTTGGCCGCCGGCCTGCTGGCGGCGGCGCCCGCCGTGGCGCAGGTGAAGATGCTCAATTCCACGCCGCAGGCACCCGATCCGCTGGCCGGCCCCCTCCGGCCGCAGCCCCTCCCCGATCTCTCCGCGCCGCAGATCACGCTCATCCAGGGCTCCGGCGAAGCGCGCCACGGCGACGAGAAGTTCCGCCCCGAAGTCGGCCAGGCCGGCAAGGACGTCATCTGGGTTCCCACGCCCGACAGCCTGGTCAAGGCCATGCTGACCGTCGCCGAGGTGAAGCCCGATGACTTCGTCGTCGATCTGGGGTCGGGCGACGGCAAGATCGCGATCGCGGCCGCCCGCGATTTCGGCGCGCGCGCGCTGGGCATCGAATACAACCCCGACATGGTGGCGCTCGCCCGGCGCAACGCCAACCGTGCGGGCGTGTCGAACAAGGTCACCTTCCTCGAAGGCGACATCTTCAAGTCCGACTTTTCCGAAGCCACGGTCGTCACCCTCTACCTGCTGCCCAGCCTCAACCTCCGGCTGCGCGACACGCTGCTGAAGATGCGCCCCGGCACCCGCATTCTCAGCCACGCCTTCTCCATGGGCGACTGGGAGCCGGAGCGGACGATCACCACCGACGACGCCACCGGCTATTTCTGGATCGTGCCGGCCAACATCGCCGGCCGCTGGGCCTTCGAGGTCGGCAACGACCGTTTCATGGCCGAGTTCGCACAGCAGTATCAGAACCTCGTCATCGCCCGCGGCCAGCCGCTGCGGGACGGCAAGGTCCGGGGCACGAAGGTCGAATTCACCCGCGCCAATGGCCAGGCGCTCGAAGGCGAGATCCGTGGCGACCAGATCGTCGGCCGCGGCTGGGTCGCCACGCGGATCCGCAGCGCCGGCTGATCGGGTGGCGCCCGCCACAGCGGAGGCAGGGGCCGCGCCGGCCCGGCGCCTGTCGGCGCGCGATGTCGCGCTCGTCATCGTCGGGATCGTCGTCGGCGCGGGCATCTTCCGCGTCCCCGCCGATGTCGCGGCCGCCACCGGCAGCGAAGCGGCGGCGCTCGGGCTGTGGCTGCTGGGCGGGCTCGCCGCCCTTCTGGGGGCGCTCACCTGGGCGGAACTGGCCAGCCGCTTCCCGTCGATCGGCGGCGAATATCATTTCCTCCGCCTCGCCTTCGGCCAGCGCCTGTCGGCGCTGTTCGTCTGGGCGCGCATCGCCATCATGCAGACCGGCGCCATCGCGACCGTCGCCTTCGTCGCCGGCGATCATCTGGCCGGCCTCTGGCCCGCGGGCCCGGTTCCGGGTCTCTGGGCTGCCCTCGCCATCCTCGCCGTCACCGCCTGGAACCTCGTCAGCCTCGAGGCCGGGCGGCGCAGCCAGCAGCTCTTCGTGGCCTTCCAGCTGCTGGCCATCGCGGCCGTGGTGGCGGCCGCCATCGCGCTCGGCACCGGCGGCGCCGGGTCGGTCGCGCCCTCGGGCCCGCCGGCCACGATTCCGCTCGGCCTTGCCATGGTCTTCATCATGCTCGCCTATGGCGGCTGGAACGAGGCCGCCTATCTCTCGGCCGAAACGCGCAACGGCGGGCGCGGGCTCGTCCGTGCGCTCCTCCTGGGCCTCGGGCTCGTCACCACCGTCTATCTGGTCGTGAATGCCGCCCTGCTGTTCGCCTTCGGCCGCGCCGGGCTTGCCGGCACGCCCGCGCCCGCCCCGCTGCTGGCCGAGGCCGCGTTCGGCCCGGCCGCGGCTGCCCTGCTCGCCTTCGCCATCGTCGCCTCGGTGCTCTCCACCATCAACGCAACCGTGCTGACGGGCGCGCGTGCCATGTGCGCGGCGGGCGGCCATGTGCCAGTGCTCGCACCGCTCGCCCGCTGGGATCGCGCGGCTTCCGTCCCCCGCCCGGCGCTGCTGCTGCAAGGCGCGGTCGCGCTGGCGCTCACTGGCTATGGCGCCACCGCGCGCGACGGCTTTGCCGCCATGGTCGCCTTCGGCGCACCGGTCTTCTGGCTGTTCATGGCGCTCACCACGCTCGCCCTCTTCCGGCTACGCCGGACCCATGGCTCGGCGCCGGGCTTCGCGGTGCCGCTCTACCCGCTGGTCCCGCTGCTCTTCCTCGGCGTCTGCGCGGCCATGCTCTGGTCCAGCCTCGATTATGCCCGGTTCCTGCTGACCGCCAGCGAAGACGGCCGCCTTGCAGGCATATTGGGGCTCCTTCTCCTGCTCGTCGGGATTCCACTCACACGAGCGACAAAACGCACCTGAAGCCCCTTCGGGATGGCCGCAGACAGCCATCCACCCGACAATGAATGCGGCCGGCCCGGCTTGTGGCGCGTCTGCGCCCAAGGTGAAGGACGCGCCTGGCGCATCTTTTCCGATCCGGGTCAGCCGGATCGCACCCGCCCTAGCTGTCCTGCTCGTTCGCTCGTTCGGCAGCGGCGGCGGCCACGGCCGCGCCGCGCTCGGCCCCTCCGGCCGCCGGCAGCCGCTTCAGCCGCGCCATCTCGGCCTTGAAGTTGGCAAGATCGCGCCCGCCCAGCTGCTCGCCGCCCTGGAAGCGCGCCTGTCTCGGGTCGACCGGCCGTCCATCCTGCCACACCTCGTAGTGAAGGTGCGGGCCGGTCGACAGGCCGGTCGAGCCGACCTGGCCGATCACCTGCCCCTGCCCCACCTGCTGGCCGGGCCGCACGTTCATCCGGTGCAGGTGGGCATAGCGCGTCTTCAGCCCGCGCCCATGGTCGATCACGATGAGGTTGCCATAGCCGCCGCCCCAGCCGGCCTGCGTCACCCGGCCCGAGGCCGAAGCCAGCACCGGCGTGCCCGTCGGCGCAGCGAAATCCACCCCCTGGTGCATCCGCGAATAGCCGAGAATCGGGTGGAACCGCATGCCGAACCCGGAGGAGAGCCGCGCGCTCGCAACCGGGGTTCGCATCAGCCCCTTGCGAACGCTCTCGCCATTGGCCCTGAAGAATTCCCCGCGCGGCCCCCAGCGCATCAGCGAGATCGACTGCCGCCCGTTCTCGAGGCCCGCATAGAGCAGACGGCCCATCTCGGTCTCGCCCGTCTCCGCCCGGCGGTGGGCGATGATGAACTCGAACCGGTCGCGCCCGCGCGCCTCGCGCTGGAAGTCGATCACATGGCTCATCTGCCGCACATAATCGGCGATCACCGCCTCCGGCAGGCCGGCCGCGCGCGCCGCCTGCCGCAGCGACCGGCCGACTTCGCCCGTCACTCGAAGCGGCGTGTTGTCGATCGCGATCGCGATCGGGCGCACGCGAAGCTCGCCCGACTCCAGCCGGCGCGCCTCCACGCGCAGGTCGAAGGCGGCGCGGAAATCCAGCTCGTTGAGGGGCCTCGGCACCGACTTCGTCTCGCGCCGGCCCAGCACCACGCGCACCGGCGTCCCGGCCCTCACCTCGCGCAGGTTCACCCGGCCCGCCAGCGCGCGGCCGAGCACCTCCATGTCGGCCCGGCCCACGCCCGCCCGGCGCAGCGCCGCTTCCAGCCCGGCCGCGCCGCCGCCAGCCCCCACGGTCGCCGTCAGCTCGACACGCGGCCGCTCCGGCGGTTCCGCCAGCCGCTTCGCCAGCGCCGTGGGCGGCACCGTCCTGCCGGTCGGGCTGCCATGCGCCAGCGGCCCGATGGCGGTCGTCCGCGCCTCCTCCAGATAGGCGGGCGACGGGGGGTGCGGAACCGGCCCGGCCACCGGCGGCAGCATCAGCGCGAGCGTCGCTGCCGCCCCCGCCAGCGCGCCAAGCGTCGCGAAGCCCCGCCACCAGCGGCCCGACCCGATGCTGTCCCCGAGGTCGATGACCAGCTCGTGATCGGCCAGCGCCGCTGCCGCCCGCCGCGCCACCTCGGCCGCCGGCGCCAGGCGAAGCACGCCGGCGCGCGGCAGCGCAAGCCCGGGCAGCCGCGGCAGCAGCGCCGCGGGCGACAGCCCGACACGCAGCCGCCCGGCCGGCACCAGCACGCTGTCAGCAAGCGTTGCCATCAGCCTGTCGGAAAGTCCGCTGGTTCCAGCCTGCCATCACGCGAGGAACGACCCCTGGCCCGGGAGCTTTGGGCCCGTCATCGGCATCAGGGCCGGATCGCCTGATGCCGGCACCAGCCCGGCAGCCCTTCTTAAGTTGCTGGAACGGAACCCTGAATCATCAGGTCCCCGGGGTCAACCGCAAGCCGGTGAGCCAAAGCCGGCGGTGCGACGAAACGCCCCCGCAGGGCGGCGAGCCGTGAATCGGCCGGGAACAATCTGTCACGAAACCATCGCTTGCGTCGAAAACCACGCCATGCCACTAGATATGGCGTCAGACGACGGGAGTGGGTTTGATCCGCACGCTGGTCGAAAGGCTGATCGCCGTCCGCGGGGCCGCTGGTTTCGCCGCCCTTCGGCCCCATATTCCGGTCATGGCCGTTCCCCAGCCGCCGTGCCGAGGTCCGCGTTGACGGGCATCCGCGCCCAGGTCACGGCCGTTCTCGGCCCCACCAACACGGGGAAGACCCATCTCGCGGTGGAGCGCATGTGCGCGCATGCCGGCGGCATGATGGGCTTCCCGCTGCGCCTCCTCGCGCGGGAGGTCTATGATCGCGTGGTGGCGCTCAAGGGCGCGCCGCAGGTGGCGCTGGTCACGGGCGAGGAGCGGATCGTGCCGGCCGGCGCCCGCTATTTCCTGTGCACCGCCGAAAGCATGGTGACGGACCGCGCCTTCCCCTTCGTCGCCATCGACGAGGGGCAGATGGGCGCCGACCCGGAACGCGGCCATGTGTTCACCAACGCCATGCTCCACCTGCGCGGCACCGCCGAGACCATGATCCTCGGCGCCGAGACGCTGGCGCCCCTCGTCCGCCGCCTGCTTCCCGATGCCCAGCTCGTCCGCCGGCCGCGCTTTTCCGAGCTGGCATGGGTCGAGCCGCGCAAGCTCTCGCGGCTGCCGGCGCGCTCGGCCGTCGTCGCCTTCTCGGCCGAGGATGTCTATGCGCTGGCCGAGGCGCTGCGCCGCCACAAGGGGGGCGCAGCCGTCGTCATGGGGGGGCTCAGCCCCCGCACCCGCAATGCGCAGGTCGCGCTCTACCAGTCGGGCGAGGTCGATTATCTGGTCGCGACCGACGCCATCGGCATGGGCCTCAACATGGACATCTCCCATGTCGCCTTTGCAGGTCTCGCCAAGTTCGACGGCCGCCGCCACCGCCGGCTTCGCGCTGCCGAAATGGCGCAGATCGCCGGCCGCGCCGGCCGCCACCAGCGCGACGGCAGCTTCGGCACGGTCCAGCTCGGCCGCGCCGGCGACGAGGCCGGGGCGGGCAGCCCGGCCTTCTCGGAGGCCGAGATCGCCGCGATCCAGGGCCATGAGTTCCCGCCGCTCAAGGGCCTCGTCTGGCGCAACCACCGCCTCGACTTCGCCTCGCTCCACCGCCTCGTCATGAGCCTCGAGGCCGAACCGACCGCGCCCGAACTCTGGCGCGGCGACGACGCCATCGACCTTCAGGTGCTCAAACGCCTGTCCGGCGAGCCCTGGGTGATGGAGCGCGCGCAGGGCCGCCCGGCGCTGATGCGCCTGTGGGCGGCCTGCGGCCTGCCCGACTATCGCCGCACCGGCGCGGAGGCACATGCCCGGCTGGTGGGCCGGATGTTCCGGCACCTGTCGGAAGGCAACGGCCATCTCCCGGCCGAGTGGATCGGCTCCGAACTCGCCGTGCTCGACAATGTCGCGGGCGACATCGCGACCCTCTCCGACCGGATCGCCGCCGCCCGCACCTGGACCTACGTCACACACCGGGCGGACTGGCTGGCGGATGCCGCCCACTGGGCCGCACGCGCCCGCGATGTCGAGGATCGCCTGTCCGACGCGCTGCACCAGCGCCTGACGCAGCGCTTCGTCGACCGGCGCACCGCCGTCCTGCTGAAGGATCTGAAGCTGCGCGATCCCGACCTCAACGTCGAGGTCGATCCCGATGGCGCGGTCGTCGTCGATGGCGCGATCATCGGCACGCTCGCCGGCTTTGCCTTCCTGCCCGATCCGGCCGCCCGTGCGGGCGAGAAGCGCCGGCTGCTGGCGGCGGCCGAACGCCGGCTGTCGAGCGAGCTCGCCCGCCGCGCCGCCGCGCTCGCCGCTGCGCCCGATCCTGACCTCGCGCTGGCCTTCGATGGCGGCATGCCGCCCCGCCTCACCTGGCGTGGCGCGCGGGTGGCGGCGCTGCGCCGCGGGCGCGACGCGCTCAGCCCCCGGATCGAACTCGACCGCAGCCTCGACCCGCTCGCGACCGCGGCCCGCGCCGCCGTCCTCGCCCGGCTGACCGACTGGCTGGAAACGGCCAAGCGCCGGCATCTCTCGGCGCTGACCAGGCTTGCAGCCCTTCGCAATGGCCTGTCGGCGCCGGCGCGCGGGCTGGTGGTCCAGCTCACCGAAACAGTCGGCGCCCTGCCGCGCGCCAGCGTCGAGGATCTCATCGCGGCCCTCACCCGCGCCGACCGCCAGGCGCTGGCCAGCGCCGGCGTGCGGCTGGGTGTCACCCATGTCTTCGTGGCCCAGGCCCTGAAGCCGGAAGCAACACGCTGGCGGCTGGCGCTCTGGGGCGTGGCGAACGGCCTCCCTGAAATGCCGCCACCCCCGAGGCCGGGGCGGACCAGCGTGCCCGTCGATCCGGCTGCCCCGCCCGGCTTCTACGCGGTCGCCGGCTTCTGGTCGCTGGGCAGCTTCGCCGTGCGCGTCGACATGGCCGACCGGGCTGCACGCGCCATCCACGCCCAGCGGCTGGCCGAACGCGCCGGCGAGCGGCCCATCCGCCCCGATCCGGCGCTGGTCTCGACGCTGGGCCTGTCGCCGGCCGATTTCGCGCGCCTCATGCAGGCGCTGGGCTTCCGCGGCGAAGCCGAACGCGGCTTTGCCTTTACGCCCCGGCGCCGGCGGGCGCGCGGCCAGCCCACCCGGCCCACGCCGACCAGCGAGGCCGCCCTGCCGTTTGCAGGCCTCGGCGACCTCCTGGCGCAACGCACCGACAACGGATGAGAAGGAGACGGCTGCTTGGTCTATGAACGCGGGATGCGGATCGACAAATGGCTGTGGTTCTCGAGGCTCTCGGGAAGCCGCAGCGAGGCCCAGAAACTCTGCGAGAGCCGCCGCCTCCGGCTCGACGGCCGGGTGATCGACCGCAGCTGCGTGAGCGTTCGGCCCGGCGCCGTCCTCTCCTTCCCGCGCGGAGAGCAGGTCGTCGCCGTCCGGGTGCTGGCGCTGGCCGAGCGGCGCGGCCCCTCGGCCGAGGCGCGCGGCCTCTACCAGCCGCTGCTGCCCGACCCCCGGCCCGCGTCGGCGCCGCACCGGGAACCGGCCTTCGCCGAGCTCGAGCCTGCCTGAAAGACAGGCTTTCAGACCCGCAGCCGCGCGCCCATTGACGCGCTCGCCAGCCGCGCGCTAGCGCGGGCGGACGCGAAACAACCCCCGGGGAAGCTCTCCATGGCCTATGTGGTGACCGAAGCCTGCATCCGCTGCAAGTATATGGACTGCGTGGAGGTCTGCCCCGTGGACTGCTTCTACGAGGGCGAGACGATGCTCGTCATCAATCCCAATGAATGCATCGACTGCGGCGTCTGCGAGCCCGAATGCCCGGCCGAGGCCATCGTTCCCGATACCGAGCCCGGCCTCGAGAAGTGGATCGAGCTCAACGCCCAGTACAGCGCCGAGTGGCCCAACATCACGGTCAAGGGCGAGACCCCGGCCGACGCCGACGACTGGAAGGGCAAGCCGGGCAAGTTCGACCAGTTCTTCTCCGACAAGCCCGGCACCGGCAACTGACCCGGGCCCCCGGCCCGCCAGCCCGCCGCCGTCACCCGATGCCGAGCGCCCGCTTCACGTCGCGCCAGTCCACCAGCTTGTAGTTCTGCTGCTTGCCCTCGCTGTCGCAGACCCCGGCCGGCGGGTCGTCCGGCCCGTCGCCGTCGCAATGGTCATGGACAGCGATGGCGCCTTGCGGGAAGCCGGCGATCGGGCCCGACCAGGCGCTGATGCCGTCGGTGTGCGTCACCGGGTCGATTCCCCCCCCGCTGATGCGGAACCGCCCGACGAAGCGGTGCCCGCCGCCCGTCCGCTCGAACACCGCATAGGCGCTGTCCCCCTGCGAGGAGGCGATGAGATAGCTTCGCCCGCCGTCGCGCAGGATCGTCAGCCCCTCGACATCGGCGACCAGGATCCGGTTGTCGACGGCGGCGATCTTCACCGGCGCCTCCCCGGGCCGCGCCAGCGACATCCGCCAGATGCCCACATCCTCCTCGCCGACATAGAGGTCGCCCGTCGCATCATCGACGACGCAGCCTTCCGTCTGCGAGGCCAGCTTCCACCGATGCGCCTCGCGCATCGCCGGTCCGCCGCCGGCGGCCTCCGACACGACGAACGCCCGCACCTCGCCCGCCTTGTTGTTGGCGACCAGGAAGGTCTCGCCCCGCCACTGCCCCATGCAGAAGCCATAGGGCTCGCCGAAGCTGCGGTCGGTCGGCAGGAATCCCCAGCGTTCCACCTTGAGGTCGGCCGGGTCGAACCGCCAGGTCATGATCCCGAAGCGGTCGCGCTCGGCCGCCGCCACCAGCACCATCGGTCGCCCGGCCATCGCAAAGTCCCGCAGGTCCACATTGTTCATCGGCCCGTCGGGAAAGAACTGGCGCACCTGCCCGGCGAGGTCATGGACATAGAGCCCCTTCGACTTGTCGGTCCCGAACAGCAGCGCGCGGCTCGGGTCCGAAGGGTCCGCCCACAGCGCGGGGTCGTCGGCATCCACGGCCGGATTGTCGGCAACCACCGTCTCGGCCCGTGCCGGCACCACCGCCGTCACGATCGAGCCCGCACCCGCCGCCGGCCCGGCGTCGGCCAGCTGCGGCTCGGGCTGAACGGCCGCCGGCCGTCCACAGGCCACCAGCAGCCCCAGTGCCAGGATCATGTGGAATTTCGTCAAGCAGCACCTCCCCTGCCAATCGGCTTGCCGCGGTCCCCGTCGTGCCCGGCCGTGGCGCCGATACAACATCGACCATGGCAATCAATCGGCATTCCGCATGACGTGAAAATGTCATCGGATCGTCACCGGCCTGTCTTGCGACCCGCGAATAGGCACATTGTCCGGCCGCTCGCCGGACCAGTCATTTCCGGGGGTCTTCCATGATGGGTCTGTCTTGCACGCTCGCCGCGCTTCGCCACGGCTGTGCACTCGCCGCGCTCGCTGCCGCCGGCCATGTCGCCGCGCAGGAAATCGCCACAGTCGACACGGCGGCCGATGGCCCCGACATCGTGGTCGTCGGCTCGCGGCCGATCGCCGAATCCGAAGAAGCGGCCCTTGCCTTCCAGCGCAACAGCATCAGCCTCGTCTCGGTCGTCGCCGCCGACGCCGTCGGCCGCCTGCCCGACCAGAACATCGCCCAGGCGGTCAGCCGGCTGCCCGGTGTCGCCGTCCAGCGCGACCAGGGCCAGGCACGCTATGTGAACCTGCGCGGCAGCCCGCTCAACTGGACCACCCTCAGCTTTAACGGGATCAATGTCGTCAGCCCCGAAGGCCGCGACGCCCGCTTCGATTCGCTCCCCTCGGCGATCGCGTCCAGGATCGTGGTGCAAAAGGCGGTCACGCCCGAGATGTCGGGCGAGACGCTTGCCGGCAACATCGACATCATCACCCGCTCCCCCTTCGACTACAAGGGGTTCCATGCCGCCGCCAAGGCAGGCTTCGGGCTCGGCGACCTCGGCGGCCAACCCGAATATGAAGGCTCGCTGGTGCTCGCCAACCGCTGGCAGGTCGGCGACAATGCCATCGGCGTGCTGGTCTCGGGCAGCTACTACCAGCGGGGCATGCGCACCGACAATTTCGAGATCGACTGGGAAGTGGTCGAGCAGGACCGCCGCCCGGGCGGGGCCGAGCGGGTGTGGCCGCGCGAGATCGAGAACAAGTTCTACCGCCTCACACGCCGCAACTGGTCGGCCTCCGGCCGGCTGGAATGGCAGGCCCCCACCGGGCACAGCCTGTTCGTCGAAAGCGTCTACACCATCTTCATGGACGACGAGCTGCGCGACAATTACCGGCTCGACACCGACGACCAGCAGTCGTCGGCTGCAACCGTGGCCGCGCTTGCTGCGCCCTGCGCCGGGCCCGTTCCCAACCCGATCCCGCCCGGCACCACGGGCTATGCCGACATCTGCATCGGCAACACGCCCTTTGTCGGCACCGTGTTCGGGATCGACTATGACGCCCGCTTCCGCGAGACGCGCTACCGCCAGTCGGTCTTCACCAACACGATCGGCGGCAACCACGAGTTCGATGGCTGGCGGCTGCGCTGGCGCGGCAACTACACCCGCTCCGAGGATGATCGCACGCAGCCCCTGCTGCTCACCTATACCCAGCCGGGCTTCGGCACGGCGGGCGCCGGCGCCGTCAACCGGGTGACCGCCTTCTACGACCTCTCCAACCCCTTCCGGCAGGACATCGAGCTCTATCGCACCCTTCGCTCGCCCACCGGCATGCTCTCCCGCGGGGACCGGGTGCCCCGCTACGAGCAATTCCCCAACGGGCTCAACAGCATCACCTCGCTCAAGGCGCTCGACGTGACCGACGCCTGGACAGGCAAGCTCGACATCGCGCGCGAGACCAGCCTGTTCGGCGACACCGAGTTCCGTTTCGGCGGCCAGTATGACAATCGCGTCAAGGAGCGGAACGATCGCCAGTCGTCGCTATCGGGCGCGGCCAATCTCACGGCCGCCGGGATCGACCTGCCCCTGAGCGCCCTGCTGTTCCGCGGCGAAGGCTACAAGGGCCAGCTTCCGCTCGGCTACCAGTTCAACCATTTCAACCAGGATACGGCGCGCACCTTCCGCGACCGGGCGGTGGCCCGCGCGCCTTTCCTGCCGCTTCTTGGCAACTATTACCGCGTCCGCGAGGAAGTCTGGGCCGGCTACGCCATGGGCCTCACCCGCTTCGAAGGCGGCAATATCGTCTATGGCGCCCGCATCGAGCATGTGAAGAACCGCGGCGAGGCCTTCGTGACCTTCCCCGGCACCCCGCCGGTGCAGCGCCTGGTCGAGGCCGCCTCCACCTCGACGCTCGTTCACCCCAGCGTCCACCTCAACCTCGACATCCATGAGGACATGAAGCTGCGCTTCAGCTTCAACACGGGCGCGGCCCGGCCCGACTATGACCAGCTTCGCCCCAGCTTCACCATCGACGACGGCAATGAGCGGCTGTCGGGCGGCAACCCCGACGCCCGACCGGAACGGGCGCGCGGCGTCGATGTCTATTATGAATGGTTCGTCCAGCCGCGCGGCTACCTCGCGCTTGGCGCCTACTACAAGAAGTTGCGCGACGTGCTGTTCGATGACAGCCGCGTCTTCGGTTCCGACATCCTGGACGAGCCCGGCCGGGACCGCTCGGGCTATGTGCTGACCACCCTCGTCAACGGGGGCGATGGCTATATCGCCGGCGTCGAGGGCACGGTTCAGCTGCAGCTCGACAGCTTCGTGAAGGAACAGCCCTGGTGGGGCGGCTTCGGCCTGCAGGCCAACCTCACGCTCAACACCAGCGAGGCGCGCACGCCCGACGGCCGCAAGATCCGCTTTCCCGGCGCGTCCGACTGGGTGATGAACATCGGCCCCTATTATGAGAAATACGGCCTGTCGGCCCGCCTCTCCTACCAGAAGCGCACCACCTGGCTGTCCGAGCTGGGCGGCCCTGACACCGGTGGCGACATCTACTGGGCGACCGATGAGGAACTCGACGCCTCGATCCGCTATGCCGTGACCCGCCAGTTCGAAGTCTATTTCGATGCCTCGAACCTGCTCAACGGCCCCGGCCGCCGCTTCGCCGGCACCTCGGCCCGCACGCTCGAGTTCGAGAAGTTCGGCCGCCGCTTCGTCGGCGGCGTGCGCTTCACCTACTGAAAACCGGCGCGGGGCCGGTCACGCCGGCTCCGCCGCCCGCTTCGCTGCGATCCGCTCGCGCCATTCGGCCGGGCCGGTCGCGTGCACGCTCGCCCCGCGCGCATCGACCGCCACCGTCACCGGCATGTCGGCCACCTCGAACTCGTAGATCGCCTCCATCCCCAGGTCCTCGAAGGCCACCACCCGCGCCGACCGGATCGCGCGCGCCACCAGATAGGCGGCACCCCCCACCGCCATCAGATAGGCAGCACCATGCCGCGCGATCGCCTCGATCCCGGCCGGCCCGCGCTCGGCCTTGCCCACCATCGCGATCAGCCCGGTCCGGGCCAGCATCGTCCCGGTGAACTTGTCCATCCGGGTCGCCGTCGTCGGCCCCGCCGGCCCCACCACCTCGTCGCGCACCGGGTCGACCGGCCCGACATAGTAGAGGGTGCGGTTCTCGAAGCTGACGGGCAGCGGCTCGCCCCTTTCGATCATGTCCACCAGCCGCTTGTGTGCGGCATCGCGGCCCGTCAGCATCTTTCCCGACAGCAGCAGCCGCTCGCCCGGCTGCCAGCCCGCCACCTCCGCCTTCGTCAGCCTGTCCAGATCCACGCGCCGCGCGTCGGGCGACGGTTTCCAGTCCACCTTCGGCCAGCGCCTGAGGTCGGGCGCCGGCAGCCAGGCCGGGCCGGAGCCATCCAGGTGCACATGCGCATGGCGGGTCGCTGCGCAATTGGGGATCATCGCGACCGGCTTCGAGGCGGCATGCGTCGGCCAGTCGAGGATCTTCACGTCCAGCACGGTCGAAAGCCCGCCAAGCCCCTGCGCGCCGATACCCAGCGCGTTCACCGCCTCGTGGATCTCGATCCGGAGCGCCTCGATCGGGTTCCGGGGCCCCCGCGCCTTCAGCTCCGCCATGTCGATCGGCGCCATCAGCGATTCCTTCGCCAGCCGCATCGCCTGCTCGGCCGTCCCGCCGATCCCGATCCCCAGCATCCCCGGCGGGCACCAGCCGGCGCCCATCGTCGGCACCGTCCGCACCACCCAGTCGGTGATGGAGTCAGAGGGATTGAGCATCACGAACTTCGACTTGTTCTCCGACCCCCCGCCCTTGGCCGCCAGCGCCAGCTCCAGCCGGTCACCGGGCACCAGGTCCACATGCAGGACGGCCGGCGTGTTGTCGCGCGTGTTCACCCGGGTGAAGGCCGGGTCGGCCACCACCGAGGCGCGCAGCGGATTGTCGGGGTGGCGATAGGCACGGCGGACGCCTTCATCCACCATCTGCTGCAGGGTCATGTCCCCGTCCCAGCTCACCCCCATCCCCACCCTGGCGAACACGCACACGATGCCCGTGTCCTGGCAGATCGGCCGATGCCCCTCCGCGCAGAGCCGGCTGTTCGTCAGGATCTGCGCGATCGCATCCCTTGCCGCCGGGCTTTCCTCCAGCGCATGGGCCCGGCCCAGCGCCTCCACATAGTCGATCGGATGATAGTAGCTGATGTGCTGCAGCGCATCGGCAACCGAGACGATCACATCTTCCTGGCGGATGAGGGCCATGTCTGTCCTTGCAGGCGTTCGAACGGGCCCGCTCCTGCCAAAGCCCGCCCCGTCTTGCCAAGGCCCCTGTCCCCGCCTGCCCGATTCCTGTGCACGATCCGGGGGAGAAAGGCGGATTTCATCGTCTGCCCCGTGGCGGTTTCGCCGGCGGCCCGGCATGAGGGGTGATGCCGGGACCGGCGCGGCCTGTGCCCTGGCCGCACCACCCGCACAAAAGGCGCCGGCGGCCGAAAAAGCCTCTTGCGCCCCGCACAGGTTTTGGCACTATCCCTCGTGGTCTGGGGGGCAGCAAACCCCCAGAGATTGTGTCCGGTCCATGAAAATCGGGTTGCTGCAACGAACGGCCCTTACGGAACGGAACAAGAACGACTAGACTGGGCGGCTCGAGGCCGGAGTCGGCTGGAAGGATCGTCCATGCAGAGGGACAGAGGGGACAAGATGGATTTCGCGCGCACCGAACCTGCATCCGTGGCCGAGTCGGCGGCGGCCCCGCCCTCGAGCCACACGATCCACGCGCCGCGCTTCCCGGTGAAGACCCTGCCCGAACGCGACGCCCTGCTCACCGAATTCGGCAAGGAGACGCTTCGCGATCGCTACCTGCTGCCCGGCGAGGGCTGCCAGGACCTGTTCGCCCGCGTGGCCGCGGCTTACGCCGACGATGCCGATCACGCCCAGCGGCTCTACGATTACATCTCCAGCCTCTGGTTCATGCCCGCCACGCCGGTCCTGTCGAACGGCGGCACCGGTCGCGGCCTTCCCATCAGCTGCTATCTCAACTCCGTGTCCGACAGCCTCGAGGGGATCGTCGGCACCTGGAACGAGAATGTGTGGCTCGCCGCCCGCGGTGGCGGCATCGGCACCTACTGGGGCCGGGTGCGCGGCATCGGCGAGCCCGTCGGCCTCAACGGCAAGACATCGGGCATCATCCCCTTCGTGCGCGTGATGGACAGCCTCACGCTCGCCATCTCCCAGGGCTCGCTGCGCCGCGGTTCGGCCGCTGTCTACCTCGACATCTCCCACCCCGAGATCGAGGAGTTCCTCGAGATCAGGAAACCCTCGGGCGACTTCAACC